>ERZ1027232.146-NODE-146-length-43597-cov-9.696201_pt1 | contig 43597 bp, 37 predicted proteins | sample MGYA00519478_ERZ1027232 | MGnify/ENA primary metagenome ERZ1027232 (study PRJEB26926, sample SAMN06164468) | human gut metagenome | biome: ENVO:00009003; feature: ENVO:2100002; material: ENVO:00002003 | host: Homo sapiens | place: USA | collected 2012 ...
GCAGGCTGGACTGGAACCAGCCGCGGAACTGGTCGCCGCCCTCCATATACATGTCGGCCGGGAAGCGCAGCTCCGGGCGCTCCTCCAGAACGGCAGCGTGGGTGGAACCGGAATCGAACCAGACATCCATGATGTCGGTATCCTTGGTCCACTCGGAAGCGCCGCACTTCTCGCAGACTTCACCTGCGGGGATGATCTGCTCTGCCTCATACTTGTACCAGGCATCGGAGCCCTCCTTGCGGAACAGCTCGCTGACAGCCTTGATGGTGGCATCGGTGATGTGGTAAGCGCCGCACTTCTTGCAGTAGAAAGCCGGGATGGGCACGCCCCAGGTACGCTGACGGCTGATGCACCAGTCGTTGCGGTCACGGACCATGCCCTTCATGCGGTCGTGGCCCCAGTCAGGCATCCACTTCACGGTGTCGATGGCCTTGTAGACATCGTCACGGAACTTGGCAACAGAGCAGAACCACTGCTCGGTGGCACGGAAGATGATGGGGTTGTGGCAGCGCCAGCAGTGGGGGTACTGATGCTTGATGTGCACCTGGCCCATGATGGCACCGGCTTCGGTCAGGTCGGCCAGAATGGTCTTGTTGGCAGCCCAGACACGCTGACCTGCGTACTTACCGGCCAGCTCCGTCAGGCAGCCGCCGTCGTCCACAGGAACAGTGATGGGCACATTGTACTTCTGAGAAACATTGAAGTCATCCACGCCGTGGCCGCCTGCGGTGTGGACGCAGCCGGAACCGCTTTCCAGCGTGACATGGTCACCCAGGATGACGGTACCCTCCTTGGGCAGGTAGACGTGATGATAGCGCATCAGCTCGAACTCGGCACCGGAAACAGGCTCGCCCACGATCTCGTAGTTCTCAATATGGCAGGCATCCATCACGCTCTTGACCAGCTCGGTGGCCATGATATGGTACTCCTCGCCGATTTTGACAAAGGAATACTCAAAGGCACCGTTCAGGCAGATGGCCTCGTTGGCGGGCAGGGTCCAGGTGGTGGTGGTCCAGATCACGAAGTAGGTCTTATCCATCGGGATGCCGTGCTTTGCCAGCACACCGTTGGGGTCCTGAGATACGTGGAAGCGGACGAAGATGGAATCGCAGTCGTCCTCGCCGTACTCGATCTCTGCCTCAGCCAGAGCGGTGCGGCAGTCGGGGCACCAGTACACAGGCTTCAGGCCCTTGTAGATGTAGCCCTTCTTGGCCATCTCGCCAAAAATCTCGATCTGGCGGGCCTCGAACTCAGGCTTCAGGGTCAGGTAGGGGTGCTCAAAGTCACCGATAACGCCCAGACGCTTGAACTGGTCGCTCATAATGTCGATATGCTCGGTGGCAAACTTTTCGCAGATCTGGCGCAGCTCCAGCTTGGAGATGTCCTTCTTCTTCTCGCCCAGAGAGGACAGAGCCTTCAGTTCAATGGGCAGGCCGTGGGTATCAAAGCCGGGCACATAGGGAGCCTGGAAGCCCTCCATGTTCTTGTCGCGGATGATGATATCCTTGATGATCTTGTTCAGGGCGGTGCCCATGTGGATGTTGCCGTTTGCGTACGGAGGGCCGTCGTGCAGGACAAACTTGGGCTTGCCGTCGTTGTGCTTGATCAGGTTGTTGTACAGGTCGTTCTTCTCCCAATCCTCCAGCATGGCGGGCTCCTTCTTGGGCAGACCGGCACGCATCTCAAACAGAGTCTTGGGCAGGTTCAGGGTACTGTCGTACTGAGACTTATTCTTAGCCAATGGTTACACACTCCTCTAATTTACTAAAACGCTTTGGGATCACTCGCTGAACTTCACGCCCTTAAAAGCGGCGTAGTCCGGCGCTGCAGCCTCATCCTCGGCGGCAGGGGCCGGGGGCGGGTCGAGCTTGAGCTGGCTCTCGTCCTGTGCCCAGAACTCCTCGCTGGTCTTTTCATCCGCAGGAGCCTCGTCCTCAGCATCCACATCCGCTGCAGCGGGCTGTGCCTCGGCGATCTCCTCGGTCACAGCGGCGGCAGTGGTATCGGCGGCTGCAGCCTCGTCCTCGGCAGGAGCATCCTCAGCGGGCTCCTCCTTCTGGAACTCAGGCAGGCGGCTCAGAGACTCAACATGGCTGCGGTACAGGTTCAGCACATCGGACTTGAAGCGGGTCACTTCCAGCCGGACGCGGTCATACTCGCGCTCCTGGGCAAGCTTTTTCTCGTTTGCCTCGTTGATGATCTCATCCGCGCGGTCACTTGCTTTTTGCAGCAGCTCGTTGGCATCACGGATAATATCATCACCGCGCAGATTTGCGCGATGCAGGATCTCTTCCGACTTCTGGTTTGCTTCCCGGATGACATTCTCACCCATCCGCTGGGCATTGATCAGCGCGCTCTTGAGCATATCGCCGTCAGCCTCGTAGCTCTCCATTTCCTTGTGCAGACGCTGATTCTCGGCGGTCAGCTCAGCGATCTGGCGGCGCAGCTCCTCAGCCTGATCTTCATCCTGCTTCAGCTGCTCCTCTACTTTATCCAGGAAACGGTCCACCTCTTCGGTCCGGTAGCCGCGGATGTTCTTTTCAAACTGTGCAGCACGCACATCCTGCGGGGTCAGCATAGTGGTTTCCTCCCTTTTCATTCAATATTGAAAAAACTCGATGATCGATCGGTCTTTTTTGCTTTTTCCGGGCAGGGCCGTCAGGCCAAAGCGCCCCTTGCCGCGCACCGTGAATACATCACCCTCATACACCGGGGCGTGGGCACTTTCGGCAGGCAGATGGTTGATCTCCACCCGGCCCGCCGCGATCCACTCACACGCCTGCCCGCGGCTGCAATGGAGCATGGCCGCAAGCACAGCGTCCAGCCGCAAAGAGGACACGGTGGCTGTCTGCGTTTTGCGCTCTGCCTGTGGGAATTCAGGCACCTCATCCAGCGAAAGCAGCGTGGTGGTGACCTCTGTCCGGCCCACCTGCAGCAGTTCCCGGCAGATAAGCTCCCCCGCCGTTTCCAGCGCAAAGACATAGGCAGTGCCCGGTGTATCAGCCAGGAGCACGATGTCTCCCAGCGCTTCCCGACGCAGCTCCAGCCCCATCAGGCTGCCCAGATAATCCTTGTGGCCCGGCAGTGCCGCCCCGGAAAGGGTGCGGCAGGTCAGCTTCACGCAGCACAGCGGGCTTGCAGGGTAGCAGCCCTCCGGCTCCAGGCAGAGCAGCTTCCGCTCTGCTCCGGGCCAGCCGCCCTCAAAATGATGGTCACTCTCCGGCACATCGGCACGGTTCAGCGCCGCGCGGGCCAGGTCCTGTTCCCTGTCGCTCAAAAAGCCGGAGTAGCGGGCAATGCCGCGTCCCTCGGCCGCGCGGGCCAGATCCTCCACATGCCGCATCAAAAAGCGCTCTTCATCGGTGCGGGCGGGCACAAAGCCCCGCACTGCCCTGGGAGCAGGATCAATAGAACGCGCCATTGTTCTCCAGCTCGTCCAGCAGATCGCCCATAATGTCCACGTTGTACGGGGTAATGATGAAGGTGCTGTTAGCAACGCGCTTGATCTGGCCGTTGTTGGCGTAAGCCACACCGGACAGGAAATCCACCAGACGGCGGGAAACTTCCTTGTTGGTAGACTCCAGATTCAGCACGACCGTGCGCTTGTTGTTCAGGTGGTCTGCAATGGTGCTGGCATCCTCAAAGCGCTCAGGCTTTACCAGAACGACCTTAAGCTGGGTGGTGGCGTGGATGTTGACCACCTTGTTCTTCTTCTGGGCACCCTCCACCGGCTCTTCCTCTGCATCGTCCATGCCAACGCCGAGACCGCTGTTGTTGTTCACCATCTGGGGGCCGTCATCGATGTACTGATCGTCGTAATCGTCCTCACCGCCGAAAAGGCCCTTTTTGAGACTATCCACGAAAGACATAGTATCTGCTCCTTTCATTCGGGCAGCCGCAGCTGCCTGGCGCCTTTTGCAAAAGAGATGCAAATAGCTTTTACTATTATCGGATTTTTTGCCGCAGATGTCAATAACTACAAAAGTTTTCCATCATACAAATTTTGTCCGGAGACAATAATCTCGTCATAAAGCCGAACCTGACTGACAGAACCAGCCGTTCCGCTGGGCAAAACGATGAGGTCATCGCCATCCGTGATCTGCGGGTGGGCATCGTCCACAGGGTCGATGCGGCAGAAGCGGGCCAGGTTGCCGTACTTCACATACACGCCGGGGATGTAGTTCTCACCCTGACCCTCTGCCTCGGAGCCGTCCTTCTTGAGGTAGTGCACCGCAGCAGCAGGCACCCGCAGGCCGGTGTTGCGTCCCACGATGATCTGGGCATCGGCACAGTTCAGCCGGAGCACATCGCCGTTGATGATCTCGCAGGAGAGGACGAAGCGGGCAATGTCGTTTTCCGCATCAATGTTCACCTCGCTGACCTTTGCCTTGAGGGGCGTTTCCACCTGACCGGGAAAGCGGATTTCAACGCTCTTGGTCAAGGGCTTGCCGTCCCTGCCCAGCAGCTTTTCCGCCTGTTTAGCCGAGCACACCCCGGCATAGTACCAGGTAAAGCCTGAAACGATCTTTCCCGCGCAGCCGTCCAGCGCGATCTCCGGAGAGGACTCAACGTAGGCTTTCAGGTTGGCTGCATCCAGCGCAAGGATATCGGCAGAACCTGCGTTCAGCCGCCCGGAACTGGAGCTGCGGATGAAATAGCCCGTCTGCGGGGCCGTGATCTGGGACGGATTGCCCAGCTGGGACTGCACCGTGGTGGCCTGCTGGGTCAGCGCGGTGATCTGGTCAGAGAAGCTGGCCACCTCGCCGGTGATGACCCAGAGCTTGTTCTGGGCCAGAATGTAGTTTTCCTTCTCCGCATCGGTATCCTCGTAGTCCCCTGCATCCAGCGAATCCATCAGGTCGTACAGAGCAGCGGAACGGTTCTTGCGCAGGGATTCCAGCTGCACCGAAGTGGTGTTCTGGGAGCGCTGCAGCAGGTCGATCTGGTCATTGATCTGGGTCAGCTGCTGGCGCAGAGAAGCCTGCGCTGCATCGCTGTAGATCTCAGCCACCGCTGTGCCTGCCGAAACACGCTCGCCGTCTGCCACCAGATATCCCAGCGTGCCGCCGCCAGCAACGTAACTTTCCTCAAACAGGAGCACGCCTTCGGCATCCACGGTGTCCTCCACCGTAGCCAGTAGGGCAGTCTCGTAGGTATTGGGCGGAAACAGCACCTGCATTGCCTGATAGCCCACATACAATGCCGCCAGCAGCAAAAACACGATAACGACAGCGGCCAGCGTTTTCAGTGCGCCGGAGATACCCTCGCGGTTTTCTTCCTGCATATCGCTCATCCTTTCGCTAAAAATTCTTTTGTGAGATGTACGGCCTGTTCCCGGACATCCGGGGCCGAGGCATCCAGCCAGCAGATGCCCTCCATGTGGCGGAACCAGGTCAGCTGGCGCTTGGCATAGTTGCGGGAAGCCTGTTTCAGCTTCTCCACACAAGGGGCAAGCGCGCTCTCCCCCGCAAAGTAGGGGAAGAATTCTTTGTATCCGATGGCCTGGGCTGCCGTCTTATAGGTATCCCGGTGTTCCCACACACGTTTTGCCTCGTTCAGCAGATCCTGCTCCATCATCTGATCCACCCGCAGGTCGATGCGGCGGTAGAGCTGGGCGCGCTCCGGGAAATCCAGCCCAAGGATCAGAGAACGGTAGGGCTTTTCGGGCGGAAGTGAGTCTGCTTTCTGCTCACTGAGCTTTTTGCCGGTGGCGCGGTAATGTTCCAGCGCCCGCAGCACCCGGACATGGTTGTTCGGATGGATGGCCGCCGCCGCTTCGGGGTCCACCGCCTGCAGCTCCGCATACATGGCCTCCGGACCCTTTTTATTCAGTTCCGCGGCCAGCTGTTCCCGCAAACCGTCCGGCGTTTTCTCAGCAGCAAAGCGGACACCATACAAAAAACTCTGGACATAGAGCCCGGTGCCGCCCACGAGGATGGGCAGATGTCCTCTGCCGGAGATCTCATGCTCCAGCGCCCCGGCCAGCGCGGTGAAATCCGCCACGCTGAACAGTTCATCGGGCTGCAGGATATCTACCCCATGGTGCGGAATGCCGCAGGTCTCCTCGGGGGTCACCTTGGCGGTGCCCACATCAAGACCTTTGTAGATCTGCATCGAATCGGCGCTGATGATCTCCCCGCCGAACTGCTCGGCCAGTGCAACACCCAGCGCGGTCTTGCCGGAAGCCGTGGGGCCGACCACAGCCAGCACCGGGTGCTTATTGTTACACGATCCGTCCAAACTGCTTTTCCAGCTCCTTCCGGGTCAATTTAAGGACACAAGGCCTGCCATGGGGGCAGAAGGGCGGCACCTCGCCCGAAAGGATCTTTTCAGCCAGTGCCATCAGCTCCTGCGGGGAGGTCTTATCCCCCGCCTTGATGGCCGCACGGCAGGAGATGGAATGGAGCACCCACTCAGTCTTTTCGCTCAGGGCATCGCGGCTGCCTTTGGAGAGCTTATCGGCCAGCTCCACCAGCAGATCCTCGGCACTGCCCTGTTCCACATCCGCGGGCACAGAGCGCAGGAACACGCTGTTGCCGCCAAAGTCATCGATCTCCAGTCCGGCGCTTTCCAGCAGCTCAAGGTTAGAGAGAAGCGCAGTCTTTTCCTCCGCCGACAGCTCCACCACCAGCGGCTCCAGCAGCAGCTGGGCCGGAACATCTCCATAGTTTGCCGCCAGCTTCTCGAAAAGCTGGCGCTCGTGGGCGGCATGCTTATCAATGATGCAGATCTCTTCCCCGCGCTCAGCGAGGATATAGGTCTTGAAGATCTCACCCACATAGCGCAGAGGGGCAGGGCCTTCCTGCACGTCAAAGCCCAGCTGTTCCGGCGTATCCTCGGCAGCAGAGGTCTGCTGCCGAGCTGGGGCGGCAGGCATTTCCTCCTTGGGGGCAGGATCCCATGCCGCCATGTGGTCCTGATGTTCGGGCAGATCTGCACTGTCCGGCTCAATGTCCAATGCACCTTCTCCCAGCGCTGCGGCAAAGGCGGGTGCTTCAGGCTCACTCTCCGTGGGAGCTGGTGCCGGGCTGTGCAGGGTGGCATCCTGCCGGATGGGCAGGCCCGATGCAACCGTTGTCCAGCTGTTCTCTGTCAGCTTTTCCTCGGCAGTGTTCGGTGCAGTCAGGATATCCGGGTGGCTTGCAGATGCCGGACGGGACAGCGATGCTGCTGCCGGTGCCGGAGTGAAGCTCCGGAAGCTCCGCTGGGGCTGAGGGGTATGCTCATGGAGCGTTCCCGGCTCGGCTTGGCCCGGAATGATGGCAGAAAGTCCTGTAAAGTTATTCTTCTTTACATCTTTTTCTATCGCGTTATCATTTATTTCCGATTTGTTGGATTCTTCATCTTTTTTATCCTCTTCAAAGGCGAAGCGCCGCTCTCCGGTGCCCGGTTGGGCCAGTGCCAGCTTGACAGCGTGATAAACGAGGTCAAAGATATCGTTTTCCCGGGCAAAGCGCACCTCAGTCTTGGCCGGGTGGACATTGACATCCACAAGGTCAGCGGGCATTTCCAGAAGCAAGATTCCTCCAGGGAACTTGCCCTGCATCGTGGTGCCTTTGAACGCTGTTTCCATGGCAGCCATCATGGTGCGGTTGCGGACATAGCGCCCATTGATGTAGAAATACTGCATACTGCGGCTGGCGCGGCAGCTCCTGGGCTGGGTGATGAGGCCCCACACCCGGTAGACCCCCTCCTGATTGTCCAGCTCCATGAGGTCACGGCTGAATTCCCGGCCCAGCACCGCGTAGGCGGCACTGCGCAGCTTGCCGTCACCGGGGGTGACATACTGCAGCTTGCCTTCCCGGACAAACTTGAAGCTGACCTCGGGGTGGCTCAGGGCCACATGGGCCACGATATCCGCCACAAAGGTACCCTCGCTGGAATCCTTTTTGAGGAACTTCATCCGGGCCGGGGTGTTGTAGAACAGATCCTGCACCCGGATGGTAGTACCCACGCCGCGTGCACCGGGCTCCAGCGGATAATCCTCGCCGCCCTCGATGCGGTAGACGGAGGCGCACTCGTCGTTCTCAGTACGGGTCAGCACTTCTACCCGCGCCACGCTGGCAATGGAAGCCAGCGCTTCTCCACGGAAGCCCAGGGTGTGGATATGGTTCAGATCATCCTCCGTCCGGATCTTACTGGTGGCGTGGCGGATGAATGCCGTGGGGATATACTCTGCTTCAATGCCCGAGCCGTTGTCGCTGATCTCGATCAGCTTCACGCCGCCTGATTCAATGGTCACGGTGATTTGGCTTGCCCCGGCATCAATGGCGTTTTCCAGCAGCTCCTTCACCACGGAAGCAGGCCGCTCCACCACCTCACCGGCTGCAATGAGCTCCGCCGTGTGCTTGTCCAGAACATGGATGACTGCCATATTCGTTCCCTCCCCTGTTTTTTAGGATTTTTCAGGAAATCAGCCGTTCAGGCTGCCCTTCAAGGTCTTTTTCAGCTCGTACAGGAAATTCAGCGCTTCAATGGGGGTCAGCGTTTCCACATCCAGCGCATCCAGTTTTTCCAGCACCTCGCTGGGCACTGCGGGAGAGTTATACTCCTGCAGCGCGTCAAAGTCCATCTGCTCCACCTTGTTCTTGGGGGCAGTGGCTTCCAGTGCGCGCAGCACCTCGTGGGCGCGGCGGGTCACGGTGCCGGGCAGACCGGCCAGCTTTGCCACCTCGATGCCATAGCTGTCATCGGCAGGGCCGCGGACGATGCGGCGCAGGAAGGTGATGTCCTCACCCCGCTTTTTCACCGCAATGTTGTAATTTTTCACGCCGCTGATGGTGCCCTCAAGGTCTGTCAGCTCGTGGTAATGGGTGGCAAAGAGGGTTTTGCAGCCCAGTCCCTTGGCAGGGTCGCTGATGTGCTCCACCACGGCGCGGGCAATGCTCATGCCGTCAAAGGTGGATGTGCCGCGCCCGATCTCATCCAGCACCACCAGACTGCGGGAGGTAGCGTTCTTCAGGATCTCTGCCACCTCGGTCATCTCCACCATAAAAGTGGACTGACCTGCCGAAAGGTCATCCGACGCGCCGATGCGGGTAAAGATGGCATCCACTACACCCACATGGCACTCTCTGGCCGGAACAAAGGAACCGATCTGTGCCATCAGGGCAATCAGCGCATTCTGGCGCATATAGGTCGATTTGCCCGCCATGTTAGGGCCGGTGATGATGAGGCAGCGATCCTCGCCGCAGTTCAGGGTGGTATCGTTGGGTACGAACAGACTGCCCTTGAGCATCTGCTCCACCACAGGGTGGCGGCCCTCCACGATGGTCAGCTGGTCGCTCTCATCCACAGTGGGGCGGCAGTAGTTGTTTTCTGCTGCCACCTGAGCCAGAGCGGCCAGCACGTCCAGCTCTGCCACGGCGTTGGCTGTACGCTGGATGCGGTCGAGCTGGGCACCAATGCTTTCCAGCAGCTCATTGAACAGCCGGTGTTCCAGAGCGATCAGCCGCTCGTGGGCACCCAGGATCTTATTTTCCAGCTCCTTGAGCTCCTGTGTGATGTAGCGTTCGCCAGTGGTCAGGGTCTGCTTACGGATGTAGCTCTCCGGTACCTGTGCCTTATAAGAGTTGCTGACCTCGATGAAATAGCCAAACACGTGGTTATAGCCGATCTTCAGCTTGGGGATGCCTGTCTCCTGCCGCAGGCGGGTCTCGAGCTGAGCCAGCACGCCCTTGGTGTTATCGCGGATGGAACGCAGCTCGTCCACTTCGGGGTGGTAGCCCTTGGCAATGACACCACCATCCTTCAGGGTAGAAGGTGCGTCAGGGTCCACAGCGGCATAGATCTTGTCCTTGATATCGCTCAGCGGGTCGATCCTGGAGACGATCTCGCTGAGTTCAGCGCAGCCGCAGCTTTCGGCCTGCTGGCGCAGGCTGGGCAGGCGCTCACAGGTCTGCGCCATGGCATAGATCTCTTTGGGCGTGGCCGAGCCGTAGACCGTGCGGGTCATCATACGCTCCAGATCAGCGATGTAATGCAGTTCTTCGATCAGATCGCCGCGCTGTACGGTCTGATTGACCAGGCTTTCCACAGCATCCAGACGGTGGTTGATGGCATCGCTGGAAAGCAGCGGCTGCTCGATCCAGGTGCGGAGCAGACGCTTGCCCATGGCAGTGCTGGTCTTGTCCAGCACCCAGAGCAGGGTTCCCCGCTTCTCGCGGCCCCGCAGGGTCTCGGTGAGTTCAAGGTTGGCCCGCGTCACAGGCGAAAGCTGCATATACTGGGCTTCGTTGTAGCTGATGACGGTCTTCAGGCGCTCCACACCTTTGATCTGGGTGGTGTGCAGGTATTCCAGAAGCGCGGCCATGGCAAACCGCACCAGACCTTTTTTGTCGATAGCGGTGGTCTCATCCCAATTGCGGCCAAACTGATTTTCCAGCGAGATGGCCACAAGGCCCGGGGCGTAGCGCTCCTCTTCCACCAGCTCCACAGAGCAGGTCATATTCTTTTTGATATAGCCGGTCAGCTCACGGCAGTCCAGCATTCCGGGGTTCATCAGCACCTCGCTGGGATGGTAGCGGCAGAGCTCCGCGATCACGGCAGGCACGATCTTCTCCCGTTTCAGCTCGGTGATGTGGGCCGTGCCAGTGGAAACATCGGCAAAGCAGATGCCCGCCGCATTCCCTTTCAGAAAAATGCTTGCAATGTAGTTGTTTTTGTCATCCTGCAGCATACTGCTCTCGATGACAGTGCCCGGCGTGACCACCCGGATGATATCGCGCTTGACCAGTCCCTTTGCCTTGGACGGGTCCTCCATCTGCTCACAGATCGCCACCTTGTATCCCTTGGCGATCAGGCGGGCCACATAGCCCTCGTAGCTGTGGAAGGGCACGCCGCACATGGGGGCACGCTCTTCCATGCCGCACTGCTTGCCCGTCAGGGTCAGGTCCAGCTCCCGGGAGGCGGTCAGCGCATCGTCAAAGAACATCTCGTAAAAGTCGCCGATGCGGTAAAACAGGATCTCGTCCTTATACTGCTTCTTGATGTCCATATACTGCTGCATCATGGGCGACAGTTCTGCCATAATCGTTCACCTTTCCTGCGGGCTATGCCGCTTTGCTTCTTTCCGTCGGTTTGCAGTAAGTAACTGCGAATGGAAGGAAAACGCGGCCTGCGATTTGCAGCCGCGTTCTCATTTTACCTGTTAGTGGCAGCCTCCGCAGGTGGAGCAGCTGCCGGTGCAGGATTCGCTGGGTTCCTGCACGGTCATGGGGTCGCCGCCGTTCATTGCGGTGTTGATGATGGCATCAATGTAGTTGACCAGGTTCTCGCAGTCGCGCTTTGCCTCGTTGTAAGCAGTCATACCCTCGTCAGCCATGATCTTGCCATACAGGTCGTTGACCTTGGTGTTCAGCTCGGCGATGCGCTCATCACTGCGCTCGCTCTTGCTGATCTCGTTGTTCAGATCCATGCGGGCCAGATTGAACTCCCCGATGAGATTCTGCAGCTCCTCATCCTTGTCGTTTGCCTTGCGGGCCTGATCCAGAGCCAGGTAACGGGGGTCAGTCTGCAGTGCCATGGCGGCGCGCTTGAACAGATCGATGCAATCCATAATCAAAAATCTCCTTTGATGTGTTTGTTTTTATAGTTACATTATCATTGGGGCCGGTGTGCCCCGGGATCACGTTTCCAGTTCGCCCAGCAGGACGGTGGCGCGGGCACCGGTCAGGTGCACCTGTGCGTAGCTGCCCATCAGGGCGGGGTCTGCGGCAAACTCCACGGTCAGGTTGTTGTCCAACCGGCCGGAGAGGGTTCCATCGCTGCGGCCATAGCCTTCCACCAGCACCCGGACAGTCTGGCCCACCTGCTGCCGGACCAGATCCATTGCGATCTCGTCCTGCACCTTGAGCAGACGGGTCATCCGGTCGGTTTTCTCCGCACGGGGGGTGGGGTCGGGCATTTCCGCTGCCTTGGTGCCGGTGCGCTTGGAGTAGATGAAAGTGAACAGCTGCATGTAGCCGACTTTCTTCACAAGTTCCAGCGTGTCCTGGAAATCCTCCTCCGTTTCCCCGGGGAAGCCCACGATGATATCGCTGGAGAAGGTGATGCCGGGCACCTTTTTGCGGGCGTACTCGATCAGCTCCATGTACTGCCCGATGGTGTAATGGCGGTTCATCTTTTTCAGCAATTCATCCGAGCCGCACTGTACCGGCAGGTGCAGGTGTTTGCACAGGTGGGGCTGGGCCGCAATGGTATCGATCAGCTTGTGGCTGGCATCCTTCGGGTGGCTGGTCATAAAGCGGATCTGGTAATCGCCGGGCACAGCGCAGAGCAGATTGAGCAGATCCGCAAAGTCCACCTGTTCCTCCAAGCCCTTGCCGTAGCTGTTCACGTTCTGGCCCAGCAGAGTGATCTCCTTGTATCCTGCTTCCACCAGCCCCCGGAACTCCGCCAGGATATCGCCGGGCTTGCGGCTCTTCTCACGGCCCCGCACATAAGGTACGATGCAGTAGGTGCAGAAATTGTCGCAGCCGTACATGATGGGCAGCCAGGCGCGGAACTCACTCTCGCGCCGGATGGGGATGTTCTCCACGATGACCGGGCGCTGGGCAGGCTCCATCAGCACGCGCTTATGCTTCTGCAGCTTCTGAGCAATGAGCTGGGGCAGCGTATCGATGCCATCCACGCCAAAGACCAGATCGACATAGGGATAGCTCTTGCGCAGCTTTTCCACCACATGTTTCTGGTTGGCCATGCAGCCGCACAGGCCGATCATCAGGCCGCGCTTTTTCTCCTTCAGGCCCTTCAGTGCACCCACATTGCCGAACACGCGCTGCTCGGCGTGCTCCCGCACGGCGCAGGTGTTGAAGAGGATGAGGTCTGCATCCTCGGGCTTATCGCACAGGCCGTAGCCGATATCCACCAGCACGCCCTTGATGCGCTCGCCATCGTTGACGTTCTGCTGACAGCCGTAGCTGTGTACAAAGGCCAGCGGCGGGGTGTCGTAAGCCGCACGCACCAGCTCCGCAGCCGTTTCGTTGTGTTCAAAGTTAATGTATTCCAATAAAAACCATCCTTATTTTTCAAAAGCTCTTTTTAGTATACCCTCTTTCTGCCATAAGGGCAAGTGGGAAACCGCAAATTTCAGAATCCTTCGGGGTAATTCAGCCTTCTGCCTGCTTTTTGGCGCATGCTTCACACAGGCCGAACAGCACCACAGCGCAGTCCTGCACCACAACATCCTTCTGGCGGCGCACCAGCCTCATCACCTGTTTCTCGTCCACATCGGCATCCACTACGCCACCGCAGGCTGTACAGTAGAGGTGGCTATGCCAGCACAGGGTGTGATCAAAACGATCCGCCCTGCCCGGAATGGACACCCGGCGCACCATGCCTGCCTCCACCAGACTGTTCAGGTTGCGGTAGACAGTGCCCAGGCTCAGGCCCGGGCACTCCGGGGCCGCCTTATCAAAGATCTCTTCGGCGGTGGGATGGTCGCAAAGCTGCTCCACGGTGCGCAGCACCAGCTCCCGCTGTTTGGAATAACGCATCTTCCTCTCTCCTTCTCTTCCCTTTATACGTTCTCTTCGCCCTTGATCCGCGCCCAATATGCGCGGGAGGCCTGCTCGTTCTTGTTTTCTCCAAAGGTGTAGTATTTTGTATTCTTGAGCACATCCGGCAGATATTGCTGCTCGACCCAGTGGTTGGGGTAATCGTGGGCATACTTGTAATTCTGGCCCTTTACCAGCGCATCCTCGCCGTCATAGTGCTTGTTCTGCAGCTGGCGGGGAATGGGCCCGGTGCGCCCGGCCTGCACATCCGCAATGGCGGCGTTGATGGCATCATGGGCGCTGTTGGATTTGGGGCTGGTCGCCACCAGCACAACTGCATCCGCCAGGGGGAGCCGCGCTTCGGGCAGGCCCACCGCGTTGGCGATATCCACCGCCGCCTTGACGATGGGGATGATCTGCGGGTAGGCAAGGCCCACATCCTCGCAGGCGCACACCATAAGCCGACGGCAGGCAGAGGGCAGATCCCCGGCTTCCAGCAGCCGGGCCAGATAGTGGAGCGCCGCATCCGGATCGGAGCCGCGCATGGATTTCTGGTAAGCCGACACGATATCATAGTGGTCATCGCCGTCCCGGTCGTACCGCATGGCAGTGCGGCGGGTGACCTGCTGGATCATATCCAGCGTGATGTGTTTTCCCTCCGGTTCGGGAGCCGCCGCCGTCACTGCAAAATCAAGGCACCCCAGTGCCTTGCGCAGATCGCCGCCCGCGCTCTCGGCAAGATAGGCACAGGCATCGTCCTCCATCCGGATGGGCGTACCCTCGCTCTCTGAAAGCTTTTTCAGGGCGTTCCGCAGCCCCTGCTCCACATCCGCAGCTGTCAGCGATTTGAATTCAAACACGGTGCAGCGGGAAAGCAGTGCATTATAGATGTAAAAATAAGGGTTCTCAGTGGTGGAGGCGATCAGGGTCACCGTGCCGTCCTCAATGCACTCCAGCAGGCTTTGCTGCTGTTTCTTGTTCAGATACTGGATCTCATCGAGGTACAGCAGGATGCCCCCCGCCCCGGCCAGCGTGCCGATATCCTTGAGCACTGCCTTGATATCCCCCGTGCCGCAGGAAGTGCCGTTGAGCTTGTGCAGCGTCATGCCGCTGTTCTCGGCAATGATGCGGGCCACAGTGGTCTTGCCCGTGCCGGACGGGCCGTAAAAGATCATGTTGGGGATGCGGCCGCTCTCGATGGTGCGGCGGAACACCCGCCCCGGGGCCAGCAGATGCTGCTGGCCGCAGACTTCGGCCAGCGTTTTTGGGCGCATACGCTGCGCCAGCGGTTCATTCATCGGGCGTTCCCTCCTGTACTGCCCTGCTGTTCTGCATGGGCCTTATATAGAAATAGTATACCTCATTTTTACACGAACAGCAAGAGCAATAATGAAAATCATTCTCAGATGGATGCCACAAACCCCATTTACAAAAAAGTCGAAACATGCTATTATCATAGTAATTTACGGGAAACGAGGGGTTCAGATGAAGAAAGCTGCTGCGGCAGAAGATTTCTCTGCCAAAAAGGAGCTGGCGCTCCAGGTTATCGACCGGCTGAAAACAGAATATCCGGATGCAGCCTGCACGCTGGATTACGACCACGCCTGGCAGCTGCTGGTCAGTGTCCGGCTGGCGGCTCAGTGCACCGATGCCCGGGTGAACATTGTGGTACAGGACTTGTTTGCAAAATATCCCAATGTAGCAGCGTTGGCTGCGGCAGAGCCCGAGGAAATTGAAGCCATCGTCAAGCCCTGTGGGCTGGGCCGCAGCAAGGCCCGGGATATCTCGGCCTGTATGCGAGTGCTGCGGGATAAATACAACTGCAAAGTGCCCACCACCTTTGAAGAGCTGCTGGCATTGCCCGGCGTGGGCCGCAAGAGCGCCAACCTGATCATGGGTGATGTGTTCTGCAAGCCCGCCATCGTCACAGATACCCACTGCATCCGGCTGTGCAATAAAATCGGGCTGGTGGATGGCATCAAGGAGCCGCAGAAGGTGGAGATGGCCCTATGGAAGATCATTCCGCCGGAGGAAGGCAGTGACCTGTGCCACCGCTTTGTGATGCATGGCCGTGCTGTCTGCAACGCCCGCAAACCCGAATGTGAAAAGTGCTGTCTGAACGACATCTGCCGGTACGCGGCAGAAAATGCCGTTCTCACAAAAGAAACCAAGGAGGCTTCTGTATGATCACTTTGTCTATCCTGATCGTCCTTGCCCTGATCTGCGCTCTGGTGGGCGTGCTGATGGGCCTGTTCTCTCTGATCGGCCTGCTGGCTTCCCTGCTCGTGGGCGTGCTGGTAGGCGCTCTGGCCGGTCACATCGCCAACCGCTTTATGGGCACCCAGACCTCCACCGGCCGCAACATTGTGCTGGGCATTCTGGGCAGCTTTGTGGGCGAGTTCCTGTTCGGCCTCATCGGCATCCATGCCACCGGCAGCATCAGCTCCTTCGTCATCTCTGTGCTGGGTGCCTGCGTCTGCATCTGGGTGGATAACCGACTGTTCCACGATCGTTGATCGGTTTTCTCTGGTTGTTTGTCTTTGCTCTCCTCTCCGGGAGAGCTTTTTTATTTTCAGCCCCTTGACAGTTATATCGAGAAGCGATATAATACATCCATGATATATCGCATAGCGATACAAAGCGAGGTGATATAATGGAAAATCCGGCACTGACGGAATCCACCTACTACATCCTGCTTTCCCTCTATCATCCGCAGCATGGCTACGGCATCATGCAGGAAACCCAGCAGCTCTCCGGCGGAAGGGTACGGCTGGCTGCCGGAACCCTGTACGGTGCCCTGAATGCCCTGTGCGAAAAGGGGTGGATCTCTCCCCTGCCCATGGAAAGCGGAAGCCGCAAAAAAGAATACCAATTGACCTCCGCCGGGCTGAAGGTGCTCAAACAGGAGCTGGTCCGGCTGGAGGAGCTTGCTGCCAATGGCCGCGCCATTTTACAGGAGGAACAGGTATGAGTGAAACAAAAACGCTGCATCGGAATTTCTGGGTCTGGGAATTTGAAAAAGAAGAACGCTGGCTCAACGAAATGGCGCAGGAGGGCTGGGCCCTGCAGAATGCCGGGTTCTGCACCTACACCTTTGAAAAGACGGAACCCGGCCAGTACATCATCCGGCTTGCCATGCTGGACAGTTCCCCGGATTTTGAAAGTTTCATGGAAGAGTTGGAAGCACAGAGCGTTGGGCATTGCTTCAGTTGGGGATATTTCCGCCGCAGCGCCCAGCTAGGTCCCTTTGATATGTTTTCGGATGTGGATTCCCGTATCTCCCACCTGAACAAAATTGGACAGATGGTGAGGCTGCTCTGTCTGGCAAACCTTCTCATCGGCGTTACCAACACCTTCAGCGGTGCATCGCTGGCATGGCTAAACCTGCTTTGCGCCACATTTTTGGCCTACGGGCTGGGACGTATCAGCAGCAAACGAGAGAGTCTGGTGGAAGAACGTCAGCTCCACGAGTGATTTTTTCCTTGATGCGCAGGATCTTCAGAGTTTTCAAAAAGTTCATTTTTACCCGCTTGCATTCCGATGCAGGCGGGTATATTATTATCATTAGCAAATAGTTATCATGTGTTAAGTATTTGTATCTGTTAAGTGATAAGGAGGGATCGTATGCCGCAGAAGAGCGCACCGGAACTGTTCGCCGTGGTCCATTATCTGCATCGGCTGAGCACGGAAGGCAAACGCGGTGCCAAAATGGCACTGGAAAGCTGCCCCAAGTGCCATTTCATCATGCTGGAAGGCGTGCTGATGACCATTGAAGAGCATGGCCAGAATGGCACCATCTATGTTTCCGATCTGGCTGCCGCCGTCAAACAGCCCCTGCCCGCTGTTTCCCGCGCGCTGCGCCAGCTGGAGCAGGATGGACTCATTGAGCGGATCACAGACCCCAATGACCGCCGCAAAACGCTGGTGCGCCCCACGGAAAAGGGGTTGGATGCCAGCCGCCAGGTCGAAACTGCCATCAGCCGTTACTTTGAGCGGGTCATCTGCCGCATCCCGGAAGAGCAGCGGGAGCAGCTGTTCTCCCTGACCGGTGTGCTGCTGGAGGCTGTGGAAGCGGAAAATGCGGAGCTACAAGCAAAATTGAAGGGAGAAAACGAAAATGGGTAAAATTTTCAAGCAGCTGGCCCGCCACTGGGCCGCCTGCCTTGCCGTGGTGGCTCTGCTGTTCGTGCAGGCCTACTGCGACCTTTCCCTGCCGGATTACACGAGCAAGATCGTGGACACCGGCATCCAGCAGGGCGGCATTGAAAGTCCCCTGCCGGAGACTGTGCGCCAAAGCACACTGGATGCCCTCTCGCTTTTGATGAGCGAAGAGGATGCGGATGCACTGCAGAATGCCTACGGATATTATCTTCAGGACGACGGTGTTCTGAAGCTCCGCAGTGACCTGACCGATGCCGAGCGCACGGCTCTGGAGGAGGCCGTTACCACACCGGATATCGTGCTGTATATGGCGGCGGCGCAGAATGCCAACGCCCCTGCCGGGCAAAACGCTGCCGCCATGGCTCCGCTGTCCAGCTATCAGAGCGAGGACGAGACTGCCGGGGCTGAAGCAGAGACCATGACCGCTGCTCCCACGGCGGAAGATCTGGATGCCGTTTGTGGCCAGTTCACAGCCCTGGCCCAGATGCCCGGTTTTTCCCGGGAAATGATCCAGCAGCAGCTGGCCAGCGCCATGGAACAGGTGGACGAGACCACCCTTTCCAGCATGGCAAGTCAGGCCAGCCTGCTGGTCAGCCTGGAATATGAGGCACAGGGCGTTTCCCATGATGTACAGATGGCCTACCTCTTCCGTGTGGGCGGCCAGATGCTGGCCCTGACCCTGCTGATGGTGGTCGTTGCCATTCTGGTGGGCCTGATCGCCTCCCGCGTTTCGGCTTCCATCGGCCGGGAGCTGCGCAGAGAGACCTTCTCCTCGGTCATCCACTTTTCCAACGCGGAGATCGAGAATTTCTCCACCGCTTCCCTGATCACCCGCACCACCAACGATATCCAGCAGGTGCAGTTCACCTGTGTCATCCTGCTGCGCATGGTGGCCTACGCTCCCATTCTGGGCATCGGCGGCGTGATGCACGTCACCCAGGGCAACACCGGCCTTGCCTGGATCATCGTGCTGGACGTGGCCGCTCTGCTTCTGCTCATCACGGTTCTGATGAGCGTCGCCATGCCCAAGTTCAAGATCATGCAGACGCTGGTGGACAAGCTGAACCTCGTCAGCCGCGAGATCCTGACCGGCGTGATGCCGGTGCGTGCATTCAGCCGCGAATCCTTTGAGGAAAAGCGTTTTGATTCCGCCAGCCGGGAGCTGATGGGCACCCAGCTGTTCACCAATCGCGCCATGGTGGCCATGACGCCCTTTATGACCCTGATCATGAACGGAACCAGCCTGCTCATCGTCTGGTTCGGCGGCAAGGCCATGGATGCCGGAAACATGCAGGTGGGCGAGATGATTGCATTCATCACCTACACCATGCAGATCGTCATGTCTTTCCTGATGCTGGCCATGGTGGCCGTGATGCTTCCCCGTGCCGGTGTGGCTGCTGACCGTATCGACGAAGTCTGCCGCACCAAGGCTTCCATCCATGATCCCGACGCTGCCACCGCAAAGCCCGCCCTTGAAAAGAAGGACTGGGATGGCGTGGTCCGGTTCGAGGATGTCAGCTTCCGCTTCCCCGGTGCCGACAGCGACGCGCTGGAGCACATCAGCTTTACCGCAAATCCCGGCGAGACCACAGCCATCATCGGCTCCACCGGCTGCGGCAAATCCAGCCTGCTCAACCTCATCCCCCGCTTTTATGATGTCACCGGCGGCCGCGTGACCATCGACGGCATCGATGTGCGGGAGATGCCGCAGGAGCAGCTCCACAGCCTTTTGGGCTATGTGCCCCAGAAGGGCGTTCTGTTCAGCGGCACCATCGAGAGCAACCTGAAATTCGGCGGTGCGCAGATCACCGATGCGGGCATGAAGAAGGCGGCTTCCATCGCACAGGCCACCGAGTTCATCGACGCAAAGCCCGAGGGCTATGCAAGCCCCATTGCACAGGGCGGCTCCAACGTGTCCGGCGGCCAGAAGCAGCGGCTCTCCATTGCCCGTGCCATTGCCAAGGATCCGAAGATCTATCTGTTCGACGACAGCTTCTCTGCCCTTGACTACAAGACGGATGTCACCCTGCGCCGTGCGCTGAAGGAAGAGACCGACAACGCCACTGTGATCATCGTGGCACAGCGCATTTCCACCGTCCTCCACGCCAATCAGATCCTGGTGCTGGACGACGGCAGGCTGGTGGGCAAGGGCACTCACGCGCAGCTCATGGCCAACTGCCCTGAATATCAGGAGATTGCCAGGAGCCAGCTGAGCCAGAAGGAGCTCAACCTGCAGGACCTGAACACCGGAAAGGAGGATGAGTGATATGCCGAGACCCGGAAAACAGACCACCGAGCGCGCCAAGGATTTCAAGGGCACTCTGCGGCAGCTCCTCAGCGCATTGCGCCAGTATAAGCTTTCCCTCATCGTTGTGATGGTCTTTGCCATCCTTTCCACCATCTTCAATATCGCAGGCCCCAAAATTCTGGCCAAGGCCACCACGGCCCTTGCCACCGGCTGGATCGCCAAGCTGCGGGGGATCGGCAGCATCGACTTTGCTTACATCGGCAAGATCCTGCTCACCCTGCTGGCCATGTACCTCTGCTCCGCAGCATTCAGCTTCATTCAGGGCTGGCTGATGACCGGCCTTTCCCAGAAGGTCTGCTACGATTTCCGCCGCCAGATCAGCGAGAAGATCAACCGCCTGCCTCTGGCCTACTTTGAAAAGCGGACGGTCGGCGAGGTGCTCTCCCGCATCACCAACGATGTGGATACCCTGGGCCAGAGCCTGAACCAGAGCGTGACCCAGCTCATCACCAGCATTACCACCATGATCGGCGTGCTGATCATGATGCTGTCCATCAGCCCCAAAATGACCCTGATCGCACTGCTCATCCTGCCCGTCTCTCTGGTACTGGTGATGCTGGTGGTCAGGTTCAGCCAGAAATACTTCAAGGCCCAGCAGGCCACCCTGGGCGTTGTGAACGGTCAGGTGGAGGAGGTCTACTCCGGCCACAACGTCATCAAGGCCTTCAACCGGGAGGCTGCCGTGCTGGAGGACTTCAACGTCGCCAACGACAAGCTGTTTGAATCCGCCTGGAAGAGCCAGTTCCTTTCCGGCCTGATGCAGCCCATTATGAACTTTGTGGGCAACCTGGGCTATGTGGCTGTCGCCATCGTCGGCAGCATCTTTGCCGCCAACGGCATCATCACCATCGGCGATATCCAGGCTTTTATCCAGTATGTCCGCAATTTCACCCAGCCCATCCAGCAGCTGGCACAGGTGTCCAACATGCTGCAGAGCATGGCCGCCGCTGCCGAGCGCGTGTTCGAGTTCCTGAACGAGCCCGAAGAGGATCAGCTGGCCGACCCTGCCCGCCGGGCAGACCCTGCCTGCATCGATGGCCAGGTCACCTTTGACCATGTCCGGTTCGGTTATGTGCCCGGAAAGACCATCATCCACGATTTCAGCTGTAAGGTGCAGCCCGGCCAGAAGGTCGCCATCGTCGGCCCCACCGGTGCCGGCAAGACCACCATGGTCAAGCTGCTCATGCGGTTCTACGATGTTGATTCCGGCTCCATCACCCTGAACGGCCACGACATCCGCGACTTTGACCGCAGTGCCCTGCGCGAGGGCTTTGGCATGGTACTGCAGGACACCTGGCTGTTTAAGGGCACCATCATGGAGAATATCCGCTATGGCCGTCTGGATGCCACCGACGAAGAGGTTATTGCCGCCGCCAAGGCCGCCAATGCCGACCACTTCATCCGCACTCTGCCCGGCGGCTACCAGATGGAGCTGAACGAGGACGCTTCCAACGTCAGTCAGGGCCAGAAGCAGCTGCTGACGATCGCCCGGGCCATTCTGGCCGACAACCGCATCCTGATCCTGGACGAGGCCACCAGCAGTGTGGACACCCGCACCGAACAGCGCATCCAGACTGCTATGGACAACCTGATGCGGGGCCGTACCAGTTTCGTCATCGCCCACCGCCTGTCCACCATCAGGGATGCAGACCTCATCCTTGTCATGCGGGACGGCGACATTGTGGAGCAGGGCACCCACGACCAGCTCATTGAGGCCGGCGGTTTCTACGCTGACCTGTACAACAGCCAGTTTGAGGATGTTGTGGATTAAGCCACGCTCCCTTCTTTGAAAAAGGCTCAGGTTTTTGATCGAAACCTGAGCCTTTTTCTTTTGTCAATTCCTACCGGATGTGCTATACTTATTTTTGTGTCTTGAAGTAGGAAAGGAGTAACCACTCATGGAAACCACTCAAAAGCCCTACGCATTCAGCCGCAAGGTATTCTGCGAGGGGATGCGGGATGGTGTGCCCATTGCGCTGGGCTATTTTGCTGTCTCGTTCTCATTGGGCATTGCAGCCCGCAATGCGGGGCTGACCCCCATTCAAGGCTTTTTTGCAAGCCTGTTCAACAATGCTTCTGCCGGTGAGTATGCAGCCTTTTCGCTGATCGCAGCCGGTGCCACCTATCTGGAAGTTGCCATCATCACCCTGATCGCCAACGCGCGCTATCTTTTGATGAGCTGCGCTCTGGCCCAGAAATTTACCCCCGGCACGCCGTTCTTCCACCGGCTCATCATCGGCTACGATGTCACCGACGAGCTGTTTGGCATCACGATCGCACGGCCAGGCTATCTGAACCCGTTCTACACCTACGGTGCCATAGCACTGGCGGCCCCCGCCTGGGCCATGGGCACAGCGCTGGGCATCATTGCAGGCAATCTGCTGCCCGTGCGTGTGGTCAGCGCCCTGAGCGTGGCCCTGTACGGCATGTTCCTGGCCATCATCATTCCCCCCGCCCGGAAGAACAGGGTCGTTGCCGTGCTGGTGATGCTGAGCTTTGCCCTGAGCTTTGCCTGCGGCTGCCTGCCCGGCATCGCTTCCCTTTCGGACGGCACCCGTACCATCCTGCTGACGGTGCTGATCTCCTGCGGGGCAGCCATTCTGTTCCCTGTTACACCCGAAGCACCGGAAACTGCCGGAACTGAGGAGGTGCAGGTATGACCTACAATAATTGGGTCTATATCGCCGTGATGGCCGCCGTTTCTTACGCCATCCGTGTGCTGCCGCTGACCCTTATCCGCAAACCCATCAAAAACCAGTTCATCCAGTCCTTCCTCTACTATGTACCCTATGTAACGCTGGCCGTGATGACCTTCCCGGCCATCATCAACGCCACCCAGAGCCCCATTGCCGGTGCCGCCGCGCTGGTAGTGGGCATCGCCGCCGCATGGTTCGGAGCCAGTCTGTTTCAGGTGTCCGTCTCCTGCTGTGCCGTGGTGCTTGTGCTGGAACTGTTTTTGGTGCACTGAGCATGAAGATCTTAATTTCCGGATCCTCCGGCTTTGTGGGTTCCCGCGTACTGCACCAGTGGCAGGGCCGTGCAGAGCTTTTCACCTTCCCGCGCGGATCTCTGGCTGCTGCCGATGAATCCGCCATTCGCCGTTTTGTGGAAACCGTGCAGCCTGATGTCATCCTTCATCTGGCGGCATTGTCCGATACCGGCTACTGCCAGCAGCATCCGGAGGAATCCCGGCGTGCCAACGTTGAACTGCCCATCTGGATGGCAAAAGCTGCACGGGACACCGGGGCCAAACTGATCTCATTCAGCTCGGATCAGGTGTACGCAGGTGTGACCCAGCCCGGCCCCCTGCCCGAAACGCTGCCGCTCTCCCCCGCCAACACCTATGGTCAGCACAAGTTGGAGGCCGAGGAGCGGGTCCTTGCGCTCTGCCCGGAGGCGGTGCTTCTGCGGGCCCCGTGGATGTACGATCTGCCCGGTGATGGCCTGCCCCTCCGGGGCAATCTGCCGCTGAACCTGCTGCAGGCCGCACAAAACGGTACTCCCGTTCGCTTTTCACCGAACGACTATCGGGGTGTCAGCTGGGTGCGGGAAGTGGTGGAACAGCTCTTCCCCGCCTTGCAGCTGCCCGGCGGTGTATACAATTTTGGCAGCGGGAACGATGCCGACATGGTCACAACGGCCCGGCAGTTTGCCGAAGCGCTGGGCGTGCAGGTGCAGATCGAGCCTGCTGATTTCTCCCGCAACCTTGTGATGGACAGCTCAAAGCTGGCCGCACAGGGGATTCGATTCCATGATACATTGAGCAGTTTTGAAGGCTGTTTGAGGCGGATCAAACCTCTCAGTCGCGTTGACGCGCGCCAGCTCCCCTAATAGGGGAGCCCTTGGCATAAACAGAAAGCCACCCGGTCACAGACGGAAACGCTGCGACCGAGTGGTTTTTAGCTGTTACAGCAGAATACAGATCAATCCGGTGCAGCCATCGTTGATGACCTGTTCCAGCGTTTCCTGCAAGCGGGTGCGGGCTTCCTGCGGCATGTGGAGGAGCTTGTTCTGCAGCCCCTCATTCACCAGTTCATGCAGGCTCTTGCCAAAGATGTTCGATTCCCACAGCCTCTCCGGGTCGGCCTCAAAATCACCCAGCAGACTCTGAACCAGATCCTCGCTCTGCTTCTCGGTGCCCACAATGGGGCTGATCTCGGTGTGGATGACGGCTTTCATCATATGGATGGAGGGTGCGCTGGCTTCCAGCCGGACACCGTACCGCCCGCCCTGCCGGACGATCTCCGGTTCCTCCAGCGAGAGCTCCTCAATGCTGGGCATCACGATGCCGTAGCCGGTGGCTTCCACCTGTTCCAGTGCACTGCGGATCTTCTCGTACTCCCGCTTTGCCCGGGAAAGCTCAATGATGCAGGGCATCAGGCCTGCTTCATCGCCAATTTCCAGCCCCGTCTGCTCACTGAGGACGCGGTAGAACACTTCCGGCTTCAGCAGAACGGTCACCCGCACCACGCCGTCGGAAAGGTTCATGCCGCTCAGGGCGGACTTCTGCACCGAATCTCCGGCCAGCGCCCCGGCACTGTTCTGGGCCGGAACATCCTTCATCCGGCTGATCTTCTCTGAAAACTGGAGTGCCGCCGTGTAGATCTCGTTCTGGAGCCAATGGCCCTTTTCCAGCATCGTCACCCAGCGGGGAATGGCAAAATCCAGCTCCCGCACCGGAAATTCGTAGAGGACACGCTGCAGGATGGACAGCAGGTCATCTTTTTGCAGATCCAGGCAGCTCACCGGCAGGACCGTGCGTCCGTAGGCCTGTTCCAGCTCTGCAGCCAGAGCCTTTGTCTCCGGAGCATCCGGGCGGGTGCTGTTGAGCAGGATGACAAAGGGTTTGCCCAGCGCTTCCAGCTCCTCCACCACCCGCTTTTCGGCGGGCAGGTAGTTTTCCCGGGGGATCTCGCTGATGGAGCCATCGGTGGTGACCACGATGCCGATGGTGGAGTGATCTCGGATAACCTTGCGGGTGCCGGTCTCAGCGGCAAGGTCAAAGGGGATCTCTTCCTCGAACCAGGGGCTTTTGACCATGCGGGGCTTCTCGTCCTCCTCGTGGCCCATGGCTCCCTCCACCATATATCCCACACAGTCGATGAGCCGGATACGGCATTCCCCGCCGCCTTCCAGTTGGAGCGGCACTGCCTGCTCCGGAATGAACTTCGGCTCAGTGGTCATGATCGTTCGCCCTGCCGCCGACTGCGGCAGCTCATCCCGGGCCCGGAGCTTTGCGTCCGCCGGGCCGATGGCAGGCAGCACCAGCTGCTCCATAAACTGCTTGATGAGGGTGCTCTTGCCGGTGCGCACCGGCCCCACCACCCCGATCAGGATCTCCCCGCCGGTGCGTGCCCCGATCTCCCGGCAGACAGTGGCTTCCAAACACTCCTGTTTTTCCAAATCGCTCTCTCCTCTCTCCCGTCCGCACCGGGCGGCAAGGCCGCACCTTCTGCGTCTGCTTCTCGGAAACAGTCTATTCGGACAGGCGGCGAGATATGAGCGGCACTGGGTAAAAAAGCGTCGGTTGACGGAAAATCCTTCCTACGCTACAATAGAGAAAACTGTATGGAAAGGCGGAACACAGATGGAGTGGAAGGTTTATTTTGAGGACAATCCGGGCTGTCACCGCCCGCATCGGGGCCGCCCCGGGCAGGAAGTGTCCTGCGGGGCACACTCGGTGTGGGGCAGGCAGCATTTCATCATCCCGGCGATTTACCTTTGTGGAAAAGGGCTGGTTGTAGACATCTGCCGCCGGGTGGAGCGTGAAACGATCGATGCGCATTACCAGAAGTTGGCCGCTTATGAAGGGATGGATATTGACGAATGCCCGCCGGAAGTTGTCGAACTGGCCGAAGCCGAGGACCCGTTTGGTTCTTTTGACTATCTGCCAAGTATAGCCATCAACGGCAAAACCGTGGAGTACAGCCGCGGTGCCGGGGAATATTATAACCCCCTCCGCTCCGAAGAGGAGATCGTTTGCAGCGGTGAACAAGCCGCGCGGGACATCGTGAAGCACTACGGGCTTGACCCGGAACAAGGCTGGGATCTCCGGCAGTGGAGCTTTCCCTGGGCGACAAAGCGCAGGCCTGCCCACATCACCAGCCTGACACTGACCCTCACCCAGCGGGAACAGCCTGCCAAAGCGGTGCAGTTCACGGCAGCGCCCGGAAAGGTCGTGGAGTTTGCCCACCCCGTCACCGGTGTGCCCTGCGTGCTGACGGTCAAGGACCTGAAACCGGCCCGGCTGCCGGAGAGTGACCTCCCCCACATGGGGCCGCCCATGGAATGGCCCCGGGAATTTATGGAAATGACTTACACCCTGACCCCCGCCGTGACCACCGGCTGGGTGCAGGTGAACGACTGCGCCTCTAGTGATAAGCCCATCCGGAAAAGCGACGCACCCACGGAAGATGGAGCCATTGGCATCATCGGCGGGGCAGACGGCCCAACGGCGATCTTTGTGAGCGGAAAGCAGCAGGGTGATACCCGCACCGCCTGTTCCTCGCTCCACTTTGCGCCGGTGGAACCGGAAACTATCCGGTGGAAGGTGACCTACTACCAGAAGCAGTTCCCGGATGAAACTATAGCGCTCTTATAACGAAAAGACAGGCGGCTCCAACCAAAGTTGGATGCCGCCTGTTTTACTGTTCAGATCAGCTTGATGGCCACCGCCTCGCTGGTGCGGTCCTGGGCTTCGTTGGTATGCTCGGGGTCATCCAGCATATAGCGGAGCAGAAGCACCTCGCCCACATAAAGCACCGCCACCTTGATGGGGATGCTGCCGGAATCCAGCGGGCTCTCCTGCGCGCCGCACCGCAGCACCACATCTGCCATGGCTGCGCCGGGCGAATCCTCATAGTGGGTGAGCAGAATGATCTTTGCGCCGGATGCCTTGGCCGTGCGCAGCGTTTCCAGCATATCGCGGGTCGCGCCAGAATAGGAGATGAAGAGCACCACATCCTCCGGGCCCATCAGGCTGGCAGCCAGGATCTGGAGATGACTGTCCCCTGCGGTGCGGAACTTATTGGACAGGCTGGAAAAGCGGGCGCAGATATCGTTGGCCAGCAGCATACTGCCGCCCTGACCCAGGCAGAACACCTGCCGCGCCGCACGCATCAGATCCACAGCCTGCTCCACGGCTTCGGGCGAAAGAGAATTCTGGGTGCCGTTGATGGCAGTGAGAAACAGGCCGCTGGCGTGCTCACACAGGCTGGCGGTGGTAGCGCCCGGCTCCGGCTCATGCTGGTTGACCAGCGCACCGGTGGCGTTGGCCTGCGCCAGCGAAATGCGCATCTCATGGTAGCCCTCAAAACCCAATGCCCGGCAGAAGCGGAACACCGTTGCCTCTGCTACCTTGCATTCCCGCGCAAGGGAGGAAATGGAAAGGTACTGTGCCTCGTCGGCATGGTGGACAAGGTAATCTGCCACAGCACGGCCGGATTTTGTCAGTTCGTCCTGCCTTTGCTGCAGCAGCTCCCAGAAGTTTGTGGTCGTAGACATGATGGTCTCCTTTTTCCTGCTCCGTTTCCCGCCGGAAGGGCCGGCCGCACACGCCAACACCATTGTCGGGAAGTTTTCCTTTAAGAAAAGTATAAAAGAATCCCAGCCGCTTGGCAAGAGGGGCTTTGACTACAAATTCAGGTTCGTTTCTGTGCAGAGCGCCCAAATTCGCCGCATTAGTATGACTTATTTGTGAAAATCCTTTTCAATTTACCGGATTTCCCCCTCTTTTTTGAGTGAAAACTATTTTCACCAGCAAAAAGTATGATTTTTCTACAATGGTTACAAAATAGCTACAACTTTCAAAATTTCCGTGAATCATGCCCAAAAGGCCAGTCTTTTCGCTAAAATTGTGCGACATCCACAAGAAAATCCTTTCATTATTGGGCAGACAGCCGATAGACAAAATGAAAATATTTTTCTATAATAAGGCCAATAGAAGCGGTTCCCACACGAGGGCCGCAGAGCAGAATCGCACTACATCAATGAGTAAGGAGAAGTTTCTTATGAAAAACAGTATCTCTCGCCGCTCTTTCCTGAAGGCCGTGGGTGCCCTGAGTGCAGCCGGTGCACTGGCCGCATGCGGCGGCAGCTCCTCCAGCAGCACTGCTGCTTCCTCCACTGCAGCTTCTGCAGCGGCAAGCACCGCAGCTGGCGCAAACATCAAGCTGTGGACATACCCCATCGGCGGCTGGGGCAAGGACGAGACTGTGCAGGAGCTGATCTCCAGCTTCAACGCAAAATATCCCGACATCAAGGTCACCGTTGAGTACCTGGATTACACCAATGGTGATGACCAGGTCAACACCGCCATCGAGGGCGGCAGCGCACCCGACCTGATCATGGAAGGTCCCGAGCGTCTGGTTGCCAACTGGGGCAAGAAGGGCGTTATGGCTCCCCTGAACGACCTGTGGACCGATGATGCCAAGAAGGACATCTACGCTTCCGTTGAGTCCGCCTGCAGGAACGAAGCCGGCGACTACTATGAGTATCCCCTGTGCATGACCGCACACTGCATGGCCGTGAACATGACCAAGGTCAAGGAAGTGGGCGCAGACCAGTACATTGATACTGATAAGCACACTTGGAGCACCGACGGCTTCCTCAAGACCGTTGACGCACTGTACAATGGCGGTTATGAGAATGTTGCAGCCATCTACTGCAGCGGCCAGGGCGGCGACCAGGGCACCCGCGCGATCATCAACAACATGTACGGCGGCACCTTCACCGATGCTGAGCACACCAAGTACACCGCTGACTCCCCCGAGAACATCAAGGCCATCCAGGCTCTGTACGATGCCAAGGGCGTGAACTTTGATGCTTCCATCAACGGCGGCGAGGAGATCACCCTGTTCCGCAACGGCACCCTGCAGATGGCATTCTGCTGGAACATTGCACAGCAGCTGAACTCCGACAACAACGATGCCGGCCTGACCAACAGCGGCGACGAGATCTTCCCCATGGCCTTCCCCACCGAGAGCGGCGATCCCAAGCTGTGCGGCGGCATCTGGGGCTTTGGTATCTTCGACAACGGCGACGAGGCCAAGATCGAGGCAGCCAAGACCTTTATTGACTTCATCGCTGCTGATCCCGATCAGGTTGGCGCAAGCGTTCTGGCTTCCACCTACTTCCCCGTTCGCGAGAGCGTTGGCGACATCTACGCCGGAAACGACATTATGAGCGAGTACACCAAGTTCATGGGCTTCCTGGGCGATTACTACCAGATCACCCCGGGCTGGGCAACTGCTCGTACCGAGTGGTGGAACATGCTGCAGCGCGTTGGCACCGGCGAGCCCGTTGAGCAGGCCGTTGCTACCTTTGTTGAGAACGCCAATGCTGCCGCTACTGCCGAGGCATAAGCGCACCACCTGAGTTTTTCATCGCAACGTTATAAACCTTGCCCCTTCCTCGATAATCCCGGCGAGGGAGGGGCATTCTTTTTGCAAGTTCCGTCGGGAGCCGGTCATTTTACCGGAGCTAAACGAAAGGTTTGGTGATTTTCTTGGCTGCTACCACCGTAAAAGTCAAAGAGCCAAAGCGCAGCCGCGCACTGGTCCGGCAGGAGACCATCGCATCCTATCTCTTCCTTCTGCCCAGCCTGATCTTCTTTCTGGGGTTCGTCATTTACCCCATGATCCTCTGCGTGGTCACGAGCTTCTTTGATTCCACCATGAACCGCGCCGATGTCTTTGTCGGCCTTGCAAACTACAAAGAACTGTTCGCCGATAAGATCTTCCTGGGCGCTCTGAAGAACACCTTCATCATCGTCATCGTGTCGGTGCCTGTGACCTGCGCCTTCTCGCTGTGGGTCAGCTCTGCCATCGTGGATCTGCCCGAGTGGGCCACCAGCCTTTTCCGCTGCGTGTTCTACTTGCCCGTTGTCACCGGTTCCGTTGCCGTTACCGTTGTCTGGAAGTGGATGTACAACAATTACTACGGCATCTTCAACTATCTGGGCAAGACGCTGGGTCTGATCGACAAGAACATCAACTGGCTGGGCGACGAGCGGTTCGCTCTGGGCTGCATCATCCTCATCCTGCTGACCACCTCTGTGGGCCAGCCCATCGTTCTGTATGTTTCTGCCCTGGGCAACGTGGACCAGTCCATCGTAGAAGCTGCCGAAGTGGACGGTGCGACCGATTTCCAGTGCTTCTGGAAGATCAAGTGGCCCGCCATCATGCCCACCACCCTGTACATCCTGGTCATCACCACCATCAACTCCTTCCAGTGCTTTGCGCTGATCCAGCTGCTGACTTCCGGCGGCCCCAACCACAGCACCGATACCATCATGTACTACATCTACTACACCGCGTTCAAGCTGTACCGCTACGGCTATGGCAACGCCATGGGTGTTGTGCTTGCCATCATCATTGCCATCCTGTCTGCGATCCAGTTCAAGGTTGGCAACCAGAATAATTGAGGAGGTGCGTAACAATGAGTGCAACTGCTGCAACCGCAAAAAAGCAAAAGCCCTTGAAGCGTCACCCCAGCAAGCTCAAGCAGGCCAGCGCCTATACCATCCTGACCCTGATCCTGATCAGCATCGTGGCCGTGACCTTTGCGTTCCCGCTGTACTGGATCATCACCGGTTCCTTCAAAACCGGTGCAGCCATCAACTCCACCACCCCCGAGTGGTGGCCCCATGAGTGGGTGCTGACCAACTACCAGAAGCTGTTTGCCGGAAAGAGCGCTCCGCTGTGGCAGCTGGCCATCCCCTTCAGTGCACGCTTCAGTGCCGACGGCGATCCCATCTACTTCTCGGTCGGACCCACCGCTCCTGCTGCCCTGCGCTGGATGATCAACACCGTGTTCATGGCTGTTGTCTCCATGATCCTGACCTGCATCACCGCCGCCATGGCCGGTTATGCACTGGCCAAGAAGCGCTTTGTGGGCCGTCAGCTCCTATTCACCCTGATCGTGTGCGCAATGGCTCTGCCCAAGCAGGTCATTCTGATCCCCCTGCTGCGTGAGATGAGTGCCCTGAACCTCTACAACACCATCTGGGCTGTTATCTTCCCCATTGTCGGCTGGCCATTCGGTGTGTTCCTGATGAAACAGTTCAGCGAGGGCATCCCCACAGAAATGCTGGAGGCCGCCCGCATTGACGGTGCAAGTGAAGCCAAGACCTTTATCAGCATCGTGCTGCCCATGGTCAAGCCGGGCATCGGTGCTCTGGCCATCTTCACCTTTATCAACAGCTGGAACGATTACTTCATGCAGTTGATCATGCTGTCCAGCACCAGCAACCTGACCATTTCTCTGGGCATTGCAAAGCTGCAGGCGGAAAACAGCACCGACTTCGGTTTGATCATGGCAGGTGCTGCACTGGCTGCTGTGCCTATCATCATCATCTTCCTCATCTTCCAGAAGTACTTCACCAAAGGCATCGCAATGGGTGCCGTTAAGGGCTAAAATCCCGACCGCCGCCTGCGGCGGGAACAGGGAGGGATTTTTGGCGCAGCGGTCAGCAGGATGCGAGGCCCGCCCAAGGGCCGAAGCAGACGCTGGGCACCGCAAGAGGGCGCTGATCCCGTTGACCGAACGAAAAGCGTTGGAGCTTGATGTTCAGGAAGCAATTTTTGGCGCAGCGGTCTGCAAGACGCAAGGCCCGCACCAAGGGCCGAAGCGGATGCAGGGCACCGCAAGAGGGCGCTGATGCAGTGAACAGAACAAATAAGCATATAGGAGCTTAAGGAGACAAACTATGAAAGATATCACTAAGTACCAGGGCGTTATCCCCGCTTTCTACGCCTGCTACGACGCAGAGGGCAATATTTCCACTGAGGGTGTCAAGGCCCTCACCCGCCACCTGATCGCCAAGGGCGTTAAGGGCGTGTATGTCGGCGGTTCCTCCGGTGAGTGCATCTACCAGCATGTGGACGAGCGCAAAGCCGTTCTGGAAGCCGTGATGAGCGAAGCCAAAGGCAAGCTGACCATCATTGCACACGTTGGCTGCAACAACACCGCCGACAGTGTGGAGCTGGCCCGCCATGCCGAGAGCGTGGGTGTGGATGCCATCGCCTCCATCCCCCCCATCTACTTCCACCTGCCCGAGTATGCCATTGCAAAGTACTGGAACGACATGTCCGCTGCTGCTCCCAATACCGAATTCGTCATCTACAACATTCCCCAGCTGGCTGGCACCGGCCTGACCATGAGCCTGCTGAAGGAGATGCTCAAGAACCCCAACGTGGTGGCTGTCAAGAACAGCTCCATGCCCACTCAGGACATCCAGATGTTCAAGGATGCCGGTATCGCTGCCCGCGGCGAAGGCAACTTTGTGGTCTTTAACGGCCCCGATGAGCAGTTCGTCTCTGGCCGCGTCATTGGCGCAGACGGCGGCATCGGCGGCACCTACGCCGTGATGCCTGAGCTGTATCTGGCCATGAACGAGCATATCAACAAGGGCGAGGTCAAGGAAGCACAGGCCCTCCAGTACGAGGCCGACCGCATCATCTACAAGATGTGTGAGGCCCACGGCAACCTGTACGCCGTACAGAAAGAGATCCTGCGCCGGATGTACGGTCTGGAGCTAGGCGGCGTGCGTGAGCCCATGCCCAGCCTGATCCCCGAGGATGAGGCCATCGTGGCCGAAGCACAGGCCATGATCGAAGCCGCCATCGCAAAACTGTAAACCGAACAAGCGCCCCCTCTCCGTCTCTTTTCAGAGGGGAGGCGGGCGCTTCTTTTTTGGAGGGAAAACGTATGATCTGCGATACCCTGGATCAACTGCATCTGTACAAGGGGTTCCACAAAAACCTCGACACGGCCATTGAGTTTCTGGCCGCACACCCGCTGGATACCCTGCCGCTGGGCCGTACCGAAGTGGACGGCGATGAGGTGTTCATCAATGTGATGGATGCCGATCTCAAACCCCACACCGGTTCCCACGCCGAATATCACCGGCTCTACGCCGATCTGCAGATCGACCTGACCGGCGGCGAGGGTTGGGGCTACGAGACCGCCCCCGGCACCGAGGTGGAGCCCTACCAGCCGGATATCGGCAAAAAGGACAGCGAGGATGCCGTTTTCGGCGCTCTGGGCGAAGGGCGGTTCGTCCTCTTCTTCCCCGGTGAGCTGCACCGCCCCGGCGTGGAAATGCCCGGCTGCGATCGTGTCCGCAAAGCTGTTGTCAAGATCAAGATGGAGGATAAGTATCATGGATAAGGAAAAACTGTTTGCTCAGATCAAGGGCGGGCTGATCGTCTCCTGCCAGGCATTGGAGCACGAGCCCCTGTACACCAAGGAGGGCGGTGTGATGCCCCTGATGGCCAAGGCTGCCGCCATGAGCGGCGCAGTGGGCATCCGTGCCAACACCGTGCGGGACATCACCCAGATCAAGGAGGTCGTGGACCTGCCCGTGATCGGCATCATCAAAAAAGACTACCCCGGCACCACCATGTACATCACTGTGACCATGAAAGAAGTAGACGAGCTGGTGGCCTGCGGCGTGGATATTCTGGCGGTGCAGGGCACGGGAGCTCTCCGTCCGGACGGCTCCACCTCCGCTGAATTCATCCGCGCCATCAAGGCAAAGTACCCGGATCAGCTGGTGATGGCCGACTGCGACAACTTTGAGAACGCCATGGCTTGTGCCGAGGCCGGTGCCGACTTTGTGGGCACCACCATGCGCGGCTACACCCCTGAGACCCAGGGCATTGACGACATCGATTTTGATTTCATCCACAAGCTGGCCACCGAGTGCCCCGCCAAAGTCATTGCCGAGGGCCACATCCACTACCCCGAGCAGGCCGTCAAGGCACTGGAAGCCGGTGCTTTTGCACTGGTGGTAGGCGGTGCCATCACCCGCCCTGCCGAGATCACGGCCCGCTTCACCGGTGCCATCAACGCCATGAACAAGTAAAACGGAGACACTGAGATGAAACAGTATCTTGCGATCGATATCGGCGGCACTGCCGTCAAGCTGGGCATCGTGGATGAGACCGGCGCGGTAGGCCCCAAGGCCGAGGAGAGCGTCAATTTTGACGGCTATCAGACCCCGGTGCTGGCCACCGTGCTCAAAGCCGCCAAAGCCTTTGTGGAGACCCAGAACATCGATGTGAACACACTGGAGGGCGTGGGCGTTTCGGCCACCGGCCAGATCGACAGCCGCAAAGGCATCGTGGCCGGTACCTGCGGCAACTTTCCCAACTACATCAACAGCCCCATCCAGGCCGAACTGGAACGGCTCTTCGGCCTGCCCGTCACCGTTGCCAACGATGCCAACTGCATGACGCTGGGCGAGGTCTGGGTCGGCGGCGCAAAGGGTTATACCGATGTCATCGGCGTGACCCTGGGCACCGGCGTGGGCGGCGGCATCCTGACCGGCGGCCGCCTTTTGGAGGGTGCCCGCGGACTGGGCGGTGAGCTGGGCCACTACCGCACCCATGCACTGGACGGTATCCCCTGCACCTGCGGTGCCACCGGCTGCTGGGAGCGCTACGCCGCCACCACGGCTCTGGTACGGGCCGCACAGGAAAAGGACCCGGCCTGGAAAGACGGCCGCGCCATTTTTGCTGCCGCAGAGGCTGGCAACGTGACCGTTCTGGCCCTGCTGGATGCCTGGACGGATGAGATCGCACAGGGCCTTGCAGGCATGGTGCACATCTTCAACCCGCAGCTCATTCTCATCGGCGGCGGCGTGAGCGCCCAGCAGAAGCTGCTCATCGAACCCATTGCCGCCAAAGTCAGGGCCTCCGTTATGCCCGCCTTTGCCGAAGGGCTGGAGATCCGCGCCGCCCAGCTGCACAATGATGCCGGTATGGTAGGCGCAGTCTATTACTTCCGCCAGCAGCACGGCGAAGCCTGATCATCTGAACGATCAAAGGAGTGTATTGAGATGAAAACACATATTCTCTGCCTGGGCGATTCCAACACCCACGGTTATTGTGCCGACCCCAAGGATAACGCCGACGGCGGCATCCGCTTCAACGAGGACGAGCGCTGGACCTGCCGCCTGCAGACTGCTCTGGGCGACAAGTATCTGGTAACCGAAGAGGGCCTTTCCGGCCGCACCACCGTTTTTGCAGATCCCATCCACGAGTCCATGGATGCTCTGAGCGTGGCCTATCCCCTGCTCAAGAGCCATGAAGTCATCGACCTGCTCATCATCATGCTGGGCACCAACGATGTGAAAGAGCGCTTCAACGCAAACGCCGCCTGCATTGGTGCGGGCATGGAGCGCCTGATCCAGAAGTGCAAGACCGTGGACTGCTGGGGCGGCAAGGAACCCAACATTCTTGTGGTCGCTCCTCCGCGCATCAAGGAGGGCTTCCACGATGAGGTCATGGGCGACGGCTGTGTGGAGAAGTCCAAGGGCGTTGCCGGCTGGTACAAGATCATTGCAGAGCGCAACAACGTCCATTTCCTGGACGCTGAAGGCTGCGAGTTCAACCAGATCGACTTCATGCACCTGACCCGTAAGGGCCACGCACAACTGGCTGAGAAGCTGGCTGAGCTGGTGCCGACGCTGCTCTGAGTCAAAAAGAACAACCCTCTTCGTCATTGCCTCGCAATGCCGCCTCACCCTTTCGGGGGAAGCAGGCAAAGCAAAAGGCTTTGACGGAGAGGGTTGTTTTCTTTTGTCAGATGTAATCCGAAATATACGGGATCTTATGGAAGAGCACGTCATCCAGCCGTTCCACAGCCTCTTCCCTGCCCTCGATGCGCTCCAGCTCATACAGACGCTCTGCGGTCTTATAGCCCAGCAGCAGGGTGGTAAAGGTGCCGATGCCCATTTTCAGGTGATACTCGGCGGGTTCACGGGTCATGGTGCAGTGCCCATCCGCAAAGCGAACGTTGAACGTCCGGTCGTTCCATGGCAGAAGCGAGTCCTCGATCTCCAGCTCGATACACAGGGTGCCGCCGTCCGGGTCACAGGGGTAATCGGCGAGGAAATCCTCCACGTCGATGATGCGTCCCATGGCATAGGGGCGGATGCTCTCCTTGATGTCGCCATCGTCCATCTCAAAGGCGATGGGTTCGCTGAAATAGGTACTGCCGTGCACCTCATCGATCATGGAATCATGGGCATGGATATACTCCCACAGGCCTTTCTGGGCCTCGCGGTTGAGGTAGACCATCTCCTTGATGTGCATGATGTCGTTTTTGATGAGGTAGACCATGTAGCCGCAGGGCTTATCCTTGACGTTGTAGTAGACCGCAACATTGGTATCGTCCTCGTCCCAGCGCCAGTATTCTTCCCAGGCCAGGCTGTTGCGGAACAGACAGCCATGGGTGATGGACGCAAAGTGGGAGTGCAGCTCATGGAACTCGGTATTATCCCAGCTGACACGCCGGACATAGCCAGGGGCCTTAACCTTGGTGGGGATCTGCCGGTCCTTAATGTTGAACGAGATCTTGTTGGAAACGATCTCCCAGCCCAGGTGATGGTACAGCGGAATGCTGTACGGGTAGAGCAGGGCGAAGGATTTGCCCTCCTCGTGCATCTGGGTCAGGCCCTTGATCATCAGGTGTTTCATAATGCCCTGCCCGGTGTACTCCGGGTAGGTGCAGACACTGGTGACAAAGCCCACATGGTAGACCGTATCGTAGATGTTCATTTTCAGCGGATAGACGGCAAACTGGGACACCAGCGTGTCTCCATCAAAGCAGCCCAGAACATCGGCACGTTCCAGCACCGGGAACTTGGACTGTTTGATCTCATCGTCCTTCCAGCCTGTGGCAGTCAGCTCTTCTTCCGTGACCTGAAAGGTGTAGCGGAGCAGTGCGTTGTACTGATCCAGATCCTTCGCTTCCAGATAACGGGTCAGATAATGGTCTGCGGCGTTCATACGAACACCCCCGTCCTTACGGGGTCAGACGGTTGGGGCCGCGGAACAGGAACTCCGCGTCCTTGATGCTCTCGCCCACCAGCAGCATGGTCAGGCGGTCGATGCCCAGACCGAAGCCGCCGTGCGGGGGGCAGCCATACTGGAAGAACTCCAGATAGAACTTGACATCCTCAGCCAGACCCTTTTCCTCAGCCTGCTTCTTCAGCACCTCATAGCGGTGCTCGCGCTGGGCACCGGTGGTGATCTCCACACCGCGCCAGATCAGGTCGTAGCCCTGAGGCACGCCGTTCTCGTCGCGCATGTGGTAGAAGGCGCGCTTCTCAGCATCGTAATCCGTGACGAAGAGGAACTCATGGTTATAGTGCTTCTTCACCCAATCGTAGCTCAGGCGCTCAGCCTCGGTGGTCAGGTCGCCCTTCTCGGAATCGTCCACCACATAGCCGAAGTCCTCTTCCAGACCCTTGTACAGGTCAGCCAGCTTGACCACGGGGAACGGGGTCTCGGGCACAATGACTTCCTTGCCGAACAGTTCCTGGATCTGGTCGCCGTATGCGTCCTTCACAGCCTGCAGGCCAGCCTTGAGCAGCTGCTCCTCCATGGCCATGACATCCTTGTAAGAGGTGATGTAGCTGAACTCCAGATCGAAGCCGGAGAACTCCGTGGCGTGCTTGTTGGTATAGCTCTTCTCGGCGCGGAACACAGGGCCGGTCTCGAAAATGCGCTCAAAGCCTGCAGCCATTGCCATCTGCTTGTAGAACTGGGGGCTCTGTGCCAGATAGGCATTGCGGTCGAAGTAATCCACCTTGAACACCTCAGAGCCGCTCTCGCTGGCAGCAGCGATCAGCTTGGGGGTGTGGATCTCGATGAAGTTCTGGTCCAGCAGGAACTTGCGCATGGCGTTGACCATGCAGCTCTGGGCCTTGAACATCAGCTGGTTCTCGTCGGTGCGCAGATCGACCCAGCGGTAATCAATGCGCTGGTCGATGCTGGAACGCTCCACCGCCTTTTTCTTCTTGGTGGCGGCAATGGCCTTGCGGGCAATGGGCAGTGCATCCGCAATGCTCTCCACCTCGATGGCCTCGGGGATCATCTCGATGCCGCCCATCTTGACGTAGTCGTTCTCGACCACCTTACCGGTGACAGTGATGACAGAATCAGGGGTCAGCTGATCGATGGTGTCCACCAGATCAGGATGATCCTCTTTTTCAACCGTGATCTGCAGCTTGCCGGTGATATCCTTCAGTACGATAAAGGCCATATACTTGCTGTTGCGCAGGTTTTCAATAAAGCCCTGTACCTTGACCGTATTGCCAATTTCCTTTTGTACCTCGTTGATGTAGGTGCGATTCATGGAAATCCTCCTTTGATGTCTTATACCGTTTTATTATACGCTTTTCAGGGGATAAATCAAGTATTCTGCCCGGGCCAGTCTTACTTCTTGTGGTTTTCCTCTTCGTGCAAAGTACCGGTGCCGCCCTCGACCACACCGTCGTGGTCGAGCACCGCCCTGATGGTGCCAAAGAAGCACTTTACGTCCATGCCAAAGCTCAGGTGCTCCACATAGTAGCCGTCCAGCCGGGCCTTGTCCACGATCTCCAGCTCATCCCGCCCATGGATCTGAGCCCAGCCGGTCAGGCCGGGGCGGACATCGTTGGCACCGTACTTGTCCCGCTCGGCCAGCAGGTCATACTGGTTCCACAGCGCCGGGCGCGGGCCGATGACTGCCATATCGCCCACAAAGATGTTCCAGAGCTGGGGCAGCTCGTCCAGACTGGTCTTGCGCAGGAAGTGCCCCACCCGGGTGATATACTGATCTGGGTCCTTGAGCATGTGGGTAGGCATATCGTGGGGGGTGTCGATGCGCATGGTGCGGAACTTGAGGATATTGAAATGCTGTTTGTGGATGCCCACCCGCTTCTGCCTGAAAAAGATCGGTCCCGGGGAATCGATCTTGATGGCAAGGCAAAGGATGAGCAGCAGCGGCGAGAGCACGATCATGCCGCAGAGGGACAGAATGACCGCCAGCAGCCGCTTGATGCCGTTTCGATACATGGAAGATCCTCCCTTTTCAGAGTACCTTTTATTATAGCAAGCCCTTCGACAGTTTGCAATCCATTCCGTGCAGTTTCACGCTCGAGGGGCTCAGGCAGGTGCAGCAGAAGTATTGGCTGTTGCGCAGACCACAAAACGCCTGTTTTGTTGCATTATTTATCCTGTTTTCTCTCTTGTTCCGGAACGATTTCTGCCGTATCATTACAGTAACAACTCTATCTGAAACAGGAGGTCTTTTCTGTGATCCAGCGTTTTTCTTTCGGGCATCCCTTCCCCACCCAGAGCGTTGTGCTGTCTCTTCCCGCGGAAAGCGGCCCCGTTCCCTTTCTGACTCCCGATGGCACCGGCTGGCGGTTCACCCTCAGTGAGCAGGCTGCCGTCTACGGTCTGGGCGAAATGCCCCGCGGCATCAACAAGCGCGGCTGGCACTACATCACCAACAACACCGATGAATCCCGCCACAGCGAGGACAAGCTTTCCTTCTATGGTGCGCACAATTTCCTACTGGTGCGGGATGGCAGCACCTGCTTTGGCCTGTTCGTGGATTTCCCGGGCAAGGTGTATTACGACATCGGCTATACCCGCCACGATCTATTCTCTTTCCACACCGAGACTCCCGACTATGATCTGTATCTCCTCTCCGGCGGGAACGAGAATGCGATCTGCAAGGAGTTCCGCACCCTCATCGGCCGCAGCTATATCCCACCCAAGTGGGCATTCGGTCTGGCACAGAGCCGCTGGGGCTACAAGACCGAGGAGGACGTGCGGGAGGTTGCACGCCAGTACAAGGAGCACGACCTGCCGCTGGATATGATCTGCATGGACATCGAGTATATGCAGGACTATGCCGATTTTACCGTAAATAAGGAACGTTTTCCTGACCTTGCAAAGCTCTCCGCCGACCTGAAAGCGCAGGGCATCCGTCTGGTGCCCATCATCGATGCCGGCGTGCGCATCGACCCCAACGACCCCACCTGCACCGAGGGGGTGGAAAAAGGATACTTCTGCAAAAGGCCGACGGAACTCCCTTTGTGGCGGCAGTCTGGCCCGGCAAGGCCTACTTTGCCGACTTCCTGCGCCCTGAGGTGCGGGAGTGGTTCGGCCACAAATACAAGGCCCTGACCGACTGCGGCATCGAGGGCTTCTGGAACGATATGAACGAGCCCTCCCTCTTCTACTCACCTGAGCGGCTGCGCGCTTTTCTGAACGACATGGCCGCCCTGCGGGAGAAGGACAACATTGAGCAGGAGGAGTTCTTCCTGCGCGTGGTGGGCGGTGCCATGGGACTGATGAACAGCCCGGCAGACTACGCCAGCTTCTACCACGAGGTGGACGGCCAGAAGGTGCGCCACGATCAGGTCCACAACCTCTACGGCGGCAGCATGACCCGCGCCGCTGGCGAGGCCTTTGTCGACCTGCGCCCGGGCCAGCGTACCCTGCTTTACAGCCGTTCCAGCTTCATTGGCAGTCACCGCTACGGCGGCATCTGGCTGGGCGACAACAATTCCAGCTGGGCCCAGCTGCTGGCCAATATCCAAATGATGCCCAGTGTCCAGATGTGCGGTTTCCTGTACAGCGGTGCCGACCTCTGCGGCTTCTCCTCCGATACCACGCCGGATCTTGCCCTGCGCTGGCTTGAGTTCGGTCTGCTCACCCCGCTGATGCGCAACCACTCCGCAGTTGGCACCCGGATGCAGGAATACTACCGCTTCCCCGAGGTGCTGCCCGCTGTGCGCAATATGATCCGTCTGCGCTACGCCCTGCTGCCCTACCTGTACAGCGAATTTATGAAAGCCGCGCTGGAAAACACCAGCTACTTCCGGCCGTTGGCCTTCGACTACCCGGATGACCCCGATGCCCGGGAGGTGGAAGATCAGCTTTTGCTGGGCGAGGGCCTGATGGCCGCTCCCGTCTATATCCAGAACGCCCACGGGCGGCATGTCTACCTGCCTGAACCCATGAAGCTCCTGCGCCTGCGGGCTGTGGACGACTACGATGAAGAGATCCTGCCCGCCGGACACCACTATATCCGCTGTGCGCTGGACGAAGTGCTGTTGTTCCTCCGTCCGGGTCACATCGTTCCCGTGGCACAGCCCGCCAACAACACCTCTGAGCTGGATGATGCCAGCCTGACCCTGTGGAGCTTCCTGCCCGACGGCGAATCTGCGGAGTACCGGATGTACCGGGATGACGGTGTGACAACAGAATATGAGAAGAAAGAGCACTGGAAAACGCTGCAGATCCATCATTCCTGATCGAAGTGCCCCGGAAAGGCAGGATCTCCCCTGCACGGCATCTTGTATTTTACAGAAAACTGTATTATAATATAGATGTTCTTTACAAATTGCGTTGTGCCGCAAAACGGCACGGCGCATTTTTTACGCTTCAATTTTGGTGCAAGAGTATGAGAGAAGTTTCAAAGGAGGCGGAGCTTTCATGGCACAAATGTCCCAGGCCGGTGATCTGACCAGCGGCCCGATGCTGAAAAAGATCATCCTGTTTTCCCTACCGCTGGCGGCATCCAGCTTTTTGCAGCTGCTGTTCAATGCTGCCGATGTGGTCGTGGTGGGCCGGTTCGTCGGCAGCGCCGCGCTGGCAGCAGTTGGTTCCAACGGTGCGCTCATCAACCTGCTGGTCAACCTGTTTGTCGGCCTTGCGCTGGGTGCAAACGTTGTGGCTGCCCGCTGCTATGGCGCAAAGGATGACCAGGGCGTGCACGAAGCGGTGCAGACCGCTGTTACCCTGAGCCTTGTGGGCGGCGTACTGATGGCTTTTGTGGGCTTTTTTGCAGCCCACGGCCTGCTGGAACTGATGTCCAGCCCCGAGGATGTCATTGACCTTGCCACCCTTTACCTGAAGATCTACTTCATCGGAATGCCGATGACCATGCTGTACAACTTCAACGCCTCCCTGCTGCGTGCCGTGGGCGACACCCGCCGCCCGCTGGTCTGTCTGGCGGTGGCAGGTGTCATCAATGTGGTGCTGAACCTGCTGTTCGTCATCGTGTTCCAGATGAGCGTGGCGGGTGTTGCGCTGGCCACCATCCTCAGCCAGACGGTATCCGCCATTATGGTCACGGTGCTGCTGGTCAAGGAAGAGGGTGCCATGCACCTTGACCTGCGGCATCTGGGCTTCCACAAGAAAGCCCTGCTGCAGATCATCCAGATCGGCCTGCCCGCCGGTCTGCAGAGCACCGTGTTCAGCCTGTCCAACGTGGTGATCCAGTCGGCTATCAATTCCTTTGGCTCCACGGTCGTGGCCGGAAACTCTGCCGCATCCAACCTCGAGGGCTTCATCTACACCGGCATGAATGCCTTTGCGCAGGCGGCCGTGACCTTTACCAGCCAGAACGTGGGTGCCCGCCGGTACGACAACCTCGACCGCGTCATGCGCAACTGTCTGCTCTGCGTCACTGTGGCGGGCCTGTTCCTGGGCTGCGGCGCTTACTTTGGCGGTGAGGTCCTGCTGCACTTCTACTCCACGGATGAAGCCGTGGTGGCTGCCGGCCTGTCCCGGATGCAGATCATCTGCACTGCCTACTTCCTGTGCGGCATAATGGACACTCTGGCCAGCTGCCTGCGCGGACGCGGCTACTCGGTGATTCCCATGATCGTCAGCCTGGTGGGCAGCTGCCTGCTCCGTCTGGTCTGGATCGCAACCATCTTCCGGATGTTCCGCTCCACCGGCACGCTGTACATCAGCTATCCCATCAGCTGGGCCCTGACCGCAGGGGTGCATCTCATTTGCCTGCTGGTCGTGCGCAAAAAGATGAACGATCAGCTGAAGGAAGAGCGCCACCTGGCCGCATAACAAAAAACGCTCTCCTGTGCTCAGCAGGAGGGCATTTTTTGTTTACAGCATCTTCTTTAACAGATATCGGTCATACCCGCCGTACATCTCACGGCGGTCGGCAATGACAAAACCGCAGGCAAGGGCATTGTTCAGGCTGTATTGATTCTCCGGGCTGACGGTGGCCCCGATGCCCACGATGCCGGGCCGGACAAGGGGCAGCGCAGCTTCCAGCAGCTTCCGCTGCAGGCCGTTGCCCCGCCAGTCCGGGTGGACCACCGCGCTGTCCGCATTGGCCCAGTGCTCCCACTCCTCCCGGGGCACCCCCAGAAAGGCCGCATAGTTGTGTGCGCTCCGGCCGCAGTAGCGCAGGATAAAGTACGCCCCCAGCCGTTCGCCGTCGTATGCCCCGATGCACAGGTCCTCCCTCAGGTAGGCCGTGATATTCTCCAGTGTGTCCGGCACAAACTGCTCCGGGTGGGGCATAGCGGCCCGCACTTCGTTCTGCAAAGCAAAGAATGCGGCGGCATCCGCAGGGCCGCACCGGCGCAGGCGAATGGAAAGCTGTGCAGGCCGGCCGCACACTTTTTGCAGTATCAGTTCCATTTTGTGAACCCTCCAAAAATAAAATCATACTTTCTGCTGGATTCCAGTATAATTACCATTCAAAATAAAGTCAAATCATGCTATAATGAAAGTAAGAAAATCTGTCCGGCGCAGCTTTTGGGATGCAGGGCAGGTTTTCCCAAGTCCAGGCGGGCACTGCCCCGCCCGCGAACCGGAGGAACAGCCCATGAAAGAATCCAGCTCTTCGTCATCCATCCGCCTTGGCGGTGCGGTCATCAGTGACCGTGTCGTCGCGGCGCTTCTGGAAGAACTGCGCACCGGCCGCTACGCCGATGCCGACCGCCTGCCCGCCGAGGTCGATCTGGCCGCGGAACTCGGTGTCAGCCGTACCGTGATCCGGGACGCGCTGAGCGAGATGGAGCGCGCCG
>ERZ1027232.179-NODE-179-length-39705-cov-16.400883_pt1 | contig 39705 bp, 38 predicted proteins | sample MGYA00519478_ERZ1027232 | MGnify/ENA primary metagenome ERZ1027232 (study PRJEB26926, sample SAMN06164468) | human gut metagenome | biome: ENVO:00009003; feature: ENVO:2100002; material: ENVO:00002003 | host: Homo sapiens | place: USA | collected 2012 ...
ACCTGGAGAGACTTTTTTGAAAATCTTAAAAGTCGCGGTTTGCGCGGTGTAGATATTGTAATATCTGACGCACACGCGGGGCTTGTTGAAGCAATAAAGGAGAGTTTCTCTGGCTCTTCATGGCAGCGATGTCAGGCTCACTTTACAAGAAACATCATAGATAAGTGTCCTAAAAAATACAGCACTGGTTTAGCTTCTGAGTTACGAGACATGTTTAACGCAGCTACTATTGAAGAGGCCCGTCGTTTAAAAGAATCTATATACGATGAATATCAGGATGTTGCAAATGAAGCAATGACTGTCCTTGATGAAGGATTTGAAGATAGTATTACCATCATGGCACTTCCCTCAAAATATCGTATAGCATTAAGAACCAGCAACATAATAGAACGCGAGAACAGAGAAATCAGAAGACGCGAAAAAGTTATTCAGATTTTTCCTAATACAGAATCTATTATTAGATTAATTGGTGCAGTCCTTCAAGATGATCATAATGAATGGAGTGTAGGTCATAAAATCTTTGATATGAAAGAGTACTATGATAAACTAAGCTCCATTCAGTCAAATCTCTTGAAGATAAAAGTAGCGTAGATAAAACCACATAACTGAAAGATGAATTTACACACAAATTTGGACTTGACTGATTATCTTAATAGACAGAACTAAATTCTGCCTATAAGAAACACATATATGAATGTTTTATAGGAAATAAGTCTATGGTATCACTCATCAGGCATGTATAATGAATCTACATCAGTCTTGGATTATATGCCGCGCTTTTATTACTGATTTTTATCTTCATTGTCCTGATAAGTCCTCTCGCTTATTATAAATCTTGGCCTATTCTTGACCTCCATATATATCTTTCCAATGTATTCCCCGATAACCCCAAGGCACATAAGCTGTATTCCACCCATGAAGCATACGATACACACGGTACTTGCCCAGCCGGTTACTGTGTTGCCGAGCAGGTTGTCAACGACAGCCCAGATTACACCGATGAAGCTGAGGATTGAAACGATAATACCAAGTGACATAACAAGACGGAGTGGTTTTACACTAAGGCTTGTTATGCCGTTTAATGCAAGGTTAAGCATTTTGCTGAAAGGATAGTGCGACTTTCCGGCAAGTCGTTCGCTTCTTGAATAATATACGCTTGTGCTCTTAAAACCGACAAGCGGGATAAGCCCACGAAGGTACAGATTAGTTTCTTTGAATTGTGCCAGTTCATTAATCACACGCTTTGATAAAAGCCTGTAATCGGCATGGTTATATACAGTTTCTGCGCCAAGCTTTGCCATGATTTTATAGAAGCCTTTGGCTGTGTTTCTTTTAAAAAATGTATCTGTTGAACGGTCATTTCTTACACCATAGACGATATCACAACCATCGTGGTAAGCGTCAACCATATCTTCCATTGCATGAATATCATCCTGTCCGTCGCAATCTATAGATATAGTCATATCAGCATACTGGGATGCCTCCATAAGACCGGCAAGTACACTGCTCTGGTGTCCGCGGTTGCGGCTCTGGCTTATTCCGATGAAATGCTTATCTTTCTTTGATAAATCCGTAATGATATCCCATGTACTGTCAGAACTTCCATCATTGACAAACATTATTCTGCTGTCAGAACTGATTTTGCCGGCTTTGATAAGATGGTTAAGTTCATCAAGAAACATGCCTGAGGTAACAGGCAGAACCTGTTCCTCGTTGTAGCATGGAATTACAATATATAAACAATCAGGTCTGTTCATAAAAACCTCCCGTTAAAGTTTTTGCTGTTCAATAGTGTATTCCCTGTATTGTCTGTAACTCTTATTATCCTGATTAAGAATAATAAAACGGTTGAATATAATTGCTATGAATAAAAGAATTACAGCAAATACACCACATTTGTATAAATACTTCTTTGAGACTGAGGACAGCTTCTTTGCCATGCTGTAAAAACCAATAATACTAAGAGGCAGTAACAGCATGAAATAAGGAAGCGTGTACTGGCATTTGCCTTCCCAGAACAGGTGGAATATGAAACCGCCTATAAAAGTAAGCGGAAGCACAGCAGCACCTGCGAAAGTACCTTCAATAAGTGTATTCACAGCATAAAGCATACTTCCAAATAAAATAATACTCTGCATTATATTAAGAAATGCGATAAATGTTGAACTTCCCTTTAGTGAAAGAATATCCGAGATAACAGGGCTTTTCTCAATATCACTGCTGCGGACATTGGTTATCCAGAAACACTGGAATTCAGGGTTATTCCACTGAGAGGCAACTTTCTTCGAAAGAAATGATGTAAATGCTTTGTGGTCGTTTTTATATGTGTCAATATAACCTTTAATCTCTGCTTTAGAAATCTCAGCTTCTTTCTTGGTATCGTAATCGTTATTTTCGTAAAATGCAGCAATACGCCCGCTGTACCAGCCGTCTGCATAAACATTGCCATCAGATGGGTGAAGTCCCATTGCAATCCATGTCCAGCTTGAAGCACCGCTTCCAAGATTGCAGCCGGAAATCTTTTCGATAACAAGCTTTGGAACAATGGCCTGAATTGCAAATCCTGCAATTACGGCACATGTAACAAGAATAATCTGTATATTTCTGTGTCTTAGTGTTTCTGCAACCGTATAGATTATGAGCGCAATCATGAATATAAGATAATTATTCTTAACCATAACGCTTAACATCATGGAAACAGCACTTATAACAATATATGAAATCTTAAAGCTGTTAAACTCTTTAAGGCTGTCAATAAAAAGCATTGTGTATTTGAAAGCGGAAGTGGCAAAGAATAATCCTGCAACATTGCCATATATGAATACGCTGTAGAGAGTCCATGGGAAAAACAGAATTCCCAGTATAATAGTGGACAGGCTTGCAATCCGCGGAAGCTTTAAAATCCCAAGTATGTCAGAAAACATCTTGTAAGTGAATACAATCATCACAACATTAAGAAGCTGCCAGAATAAGTAATTATAGTCACCAACTATGAAACCTATAATGTATTCAATGAACAGAAGCCCAATCTGGTTAGTATATTTTGATATATAGCCATTGTACCGGAATGCCGAATAATCACCGTTTCTAAGTCCTCTTGCAGCATCAAGTACATAATACTGGTCAGCGCCTGCATTACTCTGCGTAAGCAGAACCCAGGCAGCACCGCTTATACCAATTATAATAAGACATATATTGCGGATTCGTATAAATGTTTTCTCGTTATTGGAAAGATAACTGTTAATTCTGGTGAAAATGTTATTTCTTACAAGATAAAAGACTGCAGCAATAAGAACTACAAGTATGATTATATGAAGCCATACATGGTCTCCTGTGTAATAAGTACGTTCACTTGCATCAGATGTAAGCCTGCTGGTACTGAAAATGCTTAGCAGAAACAGCCATATGTTAATAATAAGAAACAGACCTAAAACGATATATCTGTATACTGAATAAAGAGTTTTAGACATTATATTCCTCCCATGTCTGTATTAATCAAATACTAATCTAAATAATAACATATGATTACATCTATTGAAAGTTGTAAAATCAAATGATTTTGATTATAATGTAGTCATATTTTTTTGGGAGGATATAAACAATGATAGCTGATTCAATGGTTTCTTTAGTAAAAAACAGTTCGGTAATCCGTGCAATGTTTGAGGAAGGCAACAGACTTGCCAGGTTATACGGGGCAGAGAATGTATATGATTTCTCACTTGGCAATCCTAATGTTCCAGCACCGGCAGAGGTTAATGAAGCAGTTAAGGATATAGTAGATAATGAAGAATCAACATTTATACATGGCTATATGAGTAATGCAGGATATGAGGATGTGAGACAGACTATAGCTGAGTCACTTAATAGAAGATTCGGAACACATTTTAACCATACTAATATTGTAATGACTGTTGGAGCAGCAGGCGGGCTTAATACAATATTCAAGACATTACTTAATCCGGGCGAAGAGGTTATGACATTTGCGCCATTCTTTGGTGAATACAGGAATTATGTAAGCAATTTTGGCGGAAAATTAGTGGTTGTTTCACCTAATACTGTGGATTTCCAGCCTAAGCTTGACGAGTTTGAAGCAAAGATAACACCTAAGACAAGAGCTGTTATCGTTAATAATCCTAATAACCCGACAGGTGTTGTATATTCAGAGGATACTATAAAGAAGATGGCTGCTATTATGGATAAGAAGCAGAAGGAGTACGGAACAGAGATTTACTTAATAGCAGATGAACCATACAGAGAGTTAGCTTATGATGGTGTTGATGTTCCATATCTTACTAAATATTACGACAATACTATTGTTGGTTATTCATACAGTAAGTCGCTTTCACTTCCAGGTGAGCGAATCGGATATCTTGTTATTCCTGATGAGGTTACAGATTCAGAAGATGTTAAGTCAGCAGCTTCTGTAGCTACAAGAATTTTAGGATTCGTTAATGCGCCTTCACTTATGCAGAGAGTTGTTGCAAAATGTGTTGATGCACAGGTTAACCTTGAAGCATATGACAAGAACAGAAAGGCAATATACGAAGGACTCACAAAGTTAGGCTTTGAATGTGTAAAGCCAGAGGGAGCTTTCTATCTTTTCGTAAAGTCGCCTGTTGAAGATGAAACTGTTTTCTGTGAGGCAGCCAAGAAGCATAATATCCTTATGGTTCCTGCGTCATCATTTGGATGCCCTGGATATGTTAGAATTGCATACTGTGTATCTTATGAGACAATTGTTAATTCATTACCACATTTTGCAGAAGTTGCTAAAGAGATGGGATTATAATTATTCGTGAAAGAAGAGGACTTATATATGAAGACATGGGAGAAGAATATCAGAAGAGTTGAGCCATATGTGCCGGGAGAGCAGCCTAAGGTTAAAGATGTTGTAAAGCTTAATACCAACGAGAATCCATATCCTCCAACACCTAAGGTGCTTGATGCAGCAGAGAGAATGAATATCAGCGATTTAAGATTATATCCGGACCCTGAGGTTACAGACCTTGTACATGCAATTGCAGCTTATTATGGAATGAATGATAATCAGGTGTTCGTCGGAGTTGGTTCTGATGATGTATTGTCAATGTGCTTCCTGACATTCTTTAATTCTGACAAGCCGATACTGTTTCCTGATATATCATATTCATTCTACAGTGTATGGGCTGACCTTTACAGAATTCCATATGAGAAGCAGCCGCTTGATAAGGCTTTTAATATAATTCCAGAAGATTATTACAAGGAGAATGGCGGAGTGGTATTCCCTAACCCTAATGCTCCTACAGCACTTTATATGGAACTTGATAAGGTTGAGGATATTATTAAACATAATCAGGATGTAGTTGTTATTGTTGATGAGGCTTATATTGATTTTGGCGGAAAGTCAGCAATGGAGCTTGTCAATAAGTATGAAAATGTGCTGGTTGTCCAGACATTTTCTAAGTCACGTTCAATGGCTGGTATGAGAATAGGTTACTGCTTTGGTAATCCTGAGCTTATAAAGGCTCTTAATGATGTCAAATTCTCATTCAATTCATACACAATGAACAGAACTTCAATAAGCTATGGTATTGAGTCTGTCAATGATAAGGAATACTTTGAAGAGTGCGTGGGTAAGATAGTTAAGACCAGAGAGAATGCTAAGGAGAGATTATCACAGTTAGGTTTCTCATTCCCTGACTCTAAGGCTAACTTTATATTTGCAACACACAAGAGTGTTCCGGCTAAGGAAATATTTGAAAAACTTAAAGAAAAGAACATATTTGTCAGATATTTTAACCAGCCAATTATTGATAATTACTTAAGAATTACAATAGGAACTGATGAGCAGATGGAAAAGCTTTACGCTGCGTTAGAAGAGATAACAGGACAGGTTAAGTAATATGGGAATACCTTTTGAACAGAGAAATTTTCAGAAAGAACTTGATAAGAAAATAGCGGGCTTCCAGAAGGACGGCATTGTACCGACACTGCTGCTTCACAGCTGTTGTGCACCATGCAGCAGTCATTGTATTGAATATCTTTCTGATTATTTCCATATAACTGTATTCTACTATAATCCGAATATATCTGCTGAGGAAGAGTACAGAAAAAGAGTTGAAGAACAGAAGAGATTCATCAGTGAATTTCCAGCAAAGTATAAGGTTTCCTTCATAGAAGGCGATTATGATACTAAGGAATTCTATGACATAGCTAAAGGATATGAACAGTGCAGAGAAGGTGGGGAGAGATGCTTCCGTTGTTATGAGCTGCGGCTTAAAAAGACCTGTGAGACTGCAAAGGCTGGTGGATTTGATTATTTTACGACAACGCTTACAATAAGTCCTCTAAAGAACAGCGTCAGGCTTAATGAAATAGGTTTAAAGCTTTCAGAGGAATATGATATGCCATATCTTTTATCTGATTTTAAGAAAAAAGAGGGATATAAGCGTTCTATTGAGCTTTCACATGAGTATAATCTATACAGGCAGAATTATTGCGGATGTGTCTATTCGCGTTGATTTTTGTATAGGGAGTATGATATACTAAAACAAGATTTTGTGGTGATTAAATTTAAAGAGTAGATTGCATTATAATGCGTGAATTGGAGGATAATACTATGGCAAAGAAACATGGATTGGCTAAGGTTGTTTTAGGAGTAGGCGCTGCTGCTGTAGCAGGCAAGGTTGCTTTTGATAAGTTCAAGCAGACTAAGGAAAGATTCGCTAAAGAAGAGAATGATAGTTTTGATGATGAAATCCGTAAGTATAATGCTATCGGAGAGAAGAAGGTTATAGAGGTTGAAGACGAGGTATTTGCTGGCTGCGAGCTTAAAGCAGTGGCCTCTAAGACAGTACTTGACCTCGGTCTTGCAGTGTTTGAGAAGGATGTATATATTAATTTCTCAAGTAATGCAAGTTCAGTAACTATCATTCTTCCAGAAGGTGTCAATGCAACATGTGATATTTCAAGAAAGATAGCTGGTGTTAAGAATCTTGTTGATAATGTTGACGAAGAGGGAATCCACACAGTATATATTATTGGTAAGGCTGTATGCAGTAATGTAGAAGTAATTCCTGTTAATTTCTATGTCGATGAAGAAGATGAGGAAGATTCTGATTTTGTTGAAGAAGATGACTGCCTCGCATCAGAGGATGATTTTGATGATGATGTTATATTTGATGAGAAAGACGGAGATGTTGAGGTTGAAGTCAAGGTAATTAATGAGAAAGCAGATGGCAAGGAAGAAGAAAAGCCTGAAAAGGAAGAATCTGCTGATGATACAGATGAAACAGAGACAATCAATCTTGAAGAAGTGTAATAACTTCACTATGCTAAAGAATTATGAAGAACAGAGATAAGATATTAGATTACTTTGACAATGTGGCAGATGGCACGATTGTGTCGGCTAATGACATGTATGAGCATGGATTTATGCGGATGAATCAGGAAGCATTCTTCCGGGCGGTCGAAAGACTCTCTGACGAGGGTGAGATAATCCGTGTTGGAAGAGGCATGTATATTAAGAAAACGGATGCGCAGGGAGATATTACAGAGCTTTTACTGAATTATTTCTTTGGAGAGGATAATTCAAGCGGAATGTTTACCGGAATACACCTGTATAACAAATATTCGCTTACAAATGTTAAGTCTGATAATATAAGCTTGTATTCTAACGTGTGTAAGCAGTCTGTATGTCATATTGGTAATATTGAAGCCAGAAGACCGACAGTAGAGCTGGATTTCGATAATACGAGAATTATTGAGGCAATGGAGATATTCCAGAATTATTTTAACATTCCTGAACTTGATAAAACTAAGTTTGCAAGATATGCAAAGCAGTTTGCAAGGGGGTATGATGATGGAGCCGCAGTAACAGTATTACGAAGTATGAAGTATAAGAAAAGATCAATTGCTTTTATGAAGAAGGTACTTGATACATACAAGGTTCCTAATACTTTATCTCAGTTTTTAAGTAATGCTTCACATTATAAAGTGCCAACATTTAATAAGCTTGCAAGATAATCAAGAATCGGTTTACATAAGGAAAGGACAGAATATGAAGAAGATAATGATTGCATCAGATATACACGGTTCTGCATATTATTGCAGAAAGCTGCTTGAAAGATATGAAGCAGAGAAGCCAGACAGACTCGTTCTTTTAGGTGATATACTCTACCATGGTCCGAGAAATGACCTGCCTAAGGAATATGCACCTAAGGAAGTTATTGCAATGCTTAATCCTTTACGCAATGAGATTATATGCGTAAGAGGTAATTGTGATACAGAGGTTGACCAGATGGTGCTTGACTTTAATGTACTTGCAGAACAGGCATATCTTAATTTCAATGACAGATCAATCGTTATTGCACATGGACACAAGCTTGATGAGAAGAATATACCTGCATTAAAGGAAGGAGATATTCTACTTTGCGGACATACACATGTACCTAAGTGTGAGAAGAGAGATAATTACATATACATGAATCCTGGTTCAGTTTCAATTCCTAAAGAGAACTCAGAACACAGTTATATGATACTGGAGGATAAGTTCTACTGGAAGAACCTTGATGGGGAAGTGTACATGGAATATTAATATATCATATTTATTTTATACATTTTTAATTGCTTTTATCGGGTTGTATGTTACCATATGTATGTTGATGTGAATTACTTCAATATATAGAAAGGGAATGTTTTTTATGAACCGATTTAAGCAGAGTTTTTCAAGATTTATGTATGGAAGATATGGCATGGACCAGCTTTCGAGATGTTTATCATATGTAGTTCTTGCTTTGATTATACTTACTTTCTTCTTAAAGAATAATGTAATATATACAGTAGCACTTCTTGGTATTGTGTACATATATTTCAGAATGTTTTCAAGAAATATATCAAGAAGAAGTGCTGAAAACCAGAAGTACATGAAGATTCATTATAAATTCATGAGTAAGTTTAACAAGATAAGAGCAAGAATCAAGGACAGTAAGACACATAGAATTTTCAAGTGTCCAAGCTGTGGGCAGAAGATAAGAGTTCCTAAGGGAAAGGGCAGAATAAGTATTAAGTGTCCTAAGTGTCGTATAGAATTTATCAAGAAAACATGATATTGAATTAATTAACGGCTGGTGCGTATGCATCAGCTGTTTTCATGTTATTGCAGTTGTCAGCATAGATATTATGTGAACTTAACCGGAGAATTATGTGTGAATCCTAGAATTGAGAATCTATTGCAGATTAGTGCTGATACAAGTGAAGATATAAGGCAGCAGGTACCTGATATGGATGCAGGGTTTGATGACTCTGACAGAACGTGGGAGATAATTGTCAAGACGGCTGGAAGTCTGGACAGGATTAGAAGCATTTATACAAATGCAGAGTTTACGCAGCTTCTGTGTGGATACTGGATTGTAAGAACAACGATTTATAATATTGAAGCACTTGCCACAGAACCGGAGATTATATTTATTGAAAAGCCTAAGGCATTATACTTTGAATTGTATGCAGCTAAGTCAGAAGCCTGTGTTAATGTTGCAAAAGCAGAAGAAACCCAGTATGGAGGCGTGACCGGAAAAGGTGTGCTTGTAGCGGTAATTGATTCGGGAATAGATATAGGTAATAATGAATTTCTTGATGACTCAGGGAATACAAGAATTAAGGCGTTATGGGATCAGACAACAGGTATTACATATTCTGATATGGAAATAAACAGTATACTGGAAGATTACAGGAATGGAGCTGTACAGACACTGCCGGCAAGGGATGTAACCGAACATGGCAATGAAGTTGCAGTTATTGCATGTGGAAGAAGCGGTGTTGCTTCTGATGCTGACATTTTAATTGTAAAGCTGGGAAATTCAGGGGGAAATGCATACATAAGGACAACGCAGATTATGAGAGGCGTTGATTACTGCATAAGAAAAGCTATTGAATATAGTCAGCCGGTTGTGGTTAATATAAGTTATGGCGGAACTTATGGCAATCATGAGGGTAGTTCGATATTTGAAATGTTTATAGATGACTGCTGTTCAACATACAGATGCAGTATATGTATAGGTGTCGGCAATGAAGGAGAAGGCAGAACACATTATTCAGGTCAGCTTGTCAGTGGAAATGTATTGGATGAAGAGCTTGCAATTGGTGATTATGAGCCTCAGATAAGTATACAGATATGGAAAAGGGCAATGGACAATGCAAGAATTGAACTTATTGCGCCAACAGGGGAAAGACTGGTTATAAGTGAAAGAAATGCGGGGGTTGTGCATCATAACATTAAGAATATGCGTATTGTATCAAAGGCGTATGGACCGGGACCATTCTATATGGGTGAAGAGATATATGCAGCCATAGTTGCGACAAGCGGATATATTACTTCTGGAATATGGGATATAAGATTTACCGCAGCAAATGTGTTGGATGGATTCTTTAATATGTGGCTTCCTCCGGTTTCGACATTAAGCAGTGCAACAGGATTTTTAAGACCGTCGCCTGAGTACACATTTACAATACCGGGGACTTCGAGGCGGGCAATATGTGTTGGCGCCAATGGGCGTGCTCCGGGGAGTGCGGCCACATTTTCAGGCAGGGGAGTTAATGTAAAAAGCGGCCTTATGCTGTATGCAAAACCTGACATAACAGCACCGGGAGTTAATATAAGAATTCCAGGGAATAAGGAGAAAACTGTCACGGGGACATCTTTTGCAACACCCATGGTTACGGGTGCTGCTGCAATGCTGATGGAATGGGGGATTGTGAAGGGCAATGACCAATATATGTATGGTGAAAAGCTTAAAGCATACCTTATAAATGGTGCAACACGGGTGGGAAATGTATGGCCTGATTCAGCCAGAGGCTGGGGAGAATTATGCGTTGCGGCAAGCATTCCAGCTAAATAAATTCATTTAACACTTGAAAAATATACAAACATTGTGGTAAAGTATGTTTAACATACAGTATTAATGTGTTATTAGAAAAGAGGTTATATATATGAAGATTTCAACAAAGGGAAGATATGCGCTCAGGGTCATGATTGATCTTGCAGAGCATAATACAGGAGAATATATTCCACTTATGGATATTGCCAGAAGACAGGATATTTCTGAGAAGTATCTGGAAGCGATTGTTGCAACATTAAGCAAGAATGATTTTCTCATATCATTAAGAGGAAAGGGTGGCGGATACAAGCTTGCACGCAATCCGGAGGATTATTCAGTGCTTAGCATACTTCTTGTAACAGAGGGTTCACTTGCACCGGTAGCATGTCTTGAGAAGAAGCCTAACAGATGTCCGAAGGTGGCAGAATGTAAGACTTTACAGATGTGGGAAAACTTTGAGAAGCTTGTTATTGATTACTTCAGCAATATTACAATAGCAGATTTGGTTAATTCTAATGTGGGAATAGACAGTTATATTATATAGTAAATGTTAATGATAGTTCATGACTGCCTGAGATTGTTCAGGCAGTTATATTTTTTCTCAAATAACATATTGACATACTAGGTAAAAGGGTTTAATATATGGACAGTTCAATAAATATTGAATGTTCATCGCATAACAGATGAAAGGATGAGAAATATATGAGTGGTTTTAACACATCACTGCTGCATGATGGCGTTGACGATTATCCTAACGGAGCAACACTTGTTCCTATATATCAGTCAAGCGCATTTAAGCATGAGAGTGCAGAAGAACTGGAGAGAATATTTGATAATAAGGCGATGGGATTCTCATATACGAGAATCAATAATCCGACGATAGAAGCATTTGAAAAAAGAATTACCAAGCTGGAAAAAGGTTTTTCAAGTGTAGCGTGTTCTTCAGGAATGGCGGCAATATTTAATTCTATAGCTAATATTGTAAGACAGGGTGATGAGGTTGTTGCTTCATGTGGATTATACGGAGGTACTGTTGAACTGTTTGAAGACTTAGAAAGCTTTGGCATTACAGTTAAATATGTGGCTGATAATAAGCCGGAATGCTTCGAGGAACTTATAACAGATAAGACAAGAGTTGTATTTGCAGAGACAATCGGTAATCCCAAGCTTGATGTAACAGATATTAAGGCAGTAGCGGATGTTGCACATGCACATGGAATTCCGCTTATAGTTGATAATACGGTATCAACGCCATATCTTATACAGCCTATAACTCTTGGCGCAGATGTGGTAGTTAATTCATCATCAAAGTACATTAATGGAAGCAGTGATGCGATAAGCGGAATACTTACTTTTAATGGAAAGTTCAAGTTTGATAAAGAAAAGTATCCGGGACTTAAACCATATTTGAAATTCGGTCCAATGGCATATATAATTAAACTTCGTAACGGATTATTCAGAAATACTGGTGGTTGTCTTTCACCACAGAATGCTTTTCTTAATAACCTGGGACTTGAGACATTAGGGCTTAGAATGGAGAGACACTGTTCTAATGCGTATGAACTTGCCAGATACTTAGACACATTTGAAGGAATTACAGTTAATTATCCGGGACTTGAGAGCAGTCCGTATCATGAAGTGGCTGATAAGCAGTTTACTAAAGGCTATGGTGCGATAATGACATTCAGAGTTGGAAGCAAGGAAAGAGCATTTAAGATAATTAATGCATTAAAGATTCCTAATATAGTTTCTAACATAGGAGATACCAAGACGCTGGTTATCCACCCTGCTTCAACGATTGCACTTCATCTAAGCGACAAGGATAAAGAAGCTTCAGGAGTGTATGACGATCTGATAAGAGTCAGCGTAGGAATAGAGGATATAGATGATCTTAAGGAAGATTTCAGTGCAGCCTTAGAGTCTACTGATAATGAATAGTGCATGGCACGGAAATGAGGATATTATGGCAGAGAAAGTTGATTATGGAACACTTAAGAAGGGCGGATTCATGAGACAGAAGCAGAAGAATAACTTCTCACTTCGTCTTGCAGTTGTAGGAGGATATCTTACAGCCGAGAATCTTACCAAGATTGCTGAAGTTGCAGAAAAATATGGAGACGGACATGTCCATCTTACATCAAGACAGGGCGTTGAGATTCCATTTATTAAACTTAAAGATATAGATGCTGTTAAGGAAGAACTTGCAGAGGGCGGCTGCAGACCAGGTGTGTGTGGTCCGAGAGTGCGTACAGTCACAGCCTGTCAGGGCAATACAATATGTCCTAGCGGTAACATAGATTCATATGACATTGCAGTTAAGTTAGACGAAAGATACTTCGGAAGAGAACTTCCACATAAGTTCAAATTCGGTGTTACAGGATGTCAGAACAACTGTCTTAAGGCAGAGGAGAATGATGTTGGTATCAAGGGTGCTGCTGATGTTAAGTGGATTGAAGAAAAATGTATCGGCTGTGGAGTATGTGAGAAGGCTTGTCGTACAGGTGCAATCACTATGCAGGATGGCAAGATTGCAGTTAATTATGACAAATGTAATTACTGCGGAAGATGCGCTAAATCCTGTCCAACAGATGCGTGGGACGCACCTTCTGCATATATCATTTCATTTGCAGGAACATTTGGTAATTCTATAAGCAAGGGTGAATCACCACTTCCGCTTATCAGAAGCGAAGAACAGTTATTCCGTGTCTGTGATGCGGCAATCCAGTTCTTTGCAGACAACGCAAAACCAAGTGAAAGATTTAAGTTCACACTCGACAGAGTTGGAAGAGAAGAATTCTATAAGAAGATTAAGGAGGCATACAATGGCTGATTTTGAGATTGATGATACAGTAGATATTACTGATGTGGTCTGCCCAACAACATTTGTTAAGGCAAAGGTAGCACTTGAGGAGTTAGATGACGGACAGATTCTTGCAGTCAGAATGAATGACGGTGAGCCTGTTCAGAATGTTCCAAGAAGTATTAAGGAAGAGGGACATCAGATATTAAAGCTGATAGCTAATGAGGATGGTACATATACTCTTATCGTAAGAAAGGTAGAAGACGAGGATTAAGGAAAGGAGGGCTTATGGCAGCCAGAGCTAATGCAGAGAATTTCGAAGAACTGGTTCTTAAGTCAGAACTTCCGGTTCTTGTGGATTTCTATTCGGACTCATGCATTCCATGCAAGATGATGGCAGGGGTTGTAGGAGGCATTGAGGATGATTATGAAGGAAAACTCAATGTTTACAAAGTAAATGTAAATTTTGATGAAGCGCTTGCTTCTAAATATGAAGTATTGGCAGCACCTACATTTGTTGCATTTAATAAGGGCGCTGAGACAGGCAGAATTGCAGGAAAGACAACTAAGGATGCACTGCTTGGATTATTTGAAGGATTAGTGTAAAAAACGGCGCAAGAAATGAGATTTAATTACAGGGAGGAATGTTATGAAGATTACAGTTGCAGGAAACAAGAAGGAATATGAAGATGGAATTACAGTAGCAGAGCTTATTGTTAAGGAGAATGTTGAAAATCCGGAATATGTAACAGTTACTGTTAATGATGATTTTGTTGAGAGAGATGATTTTGAGACAACAAAGTTAAATGAAGGCGATGCAGTTGAGTTCTTATATTTCATGGGAGGAGGAGCATACTAATGGCGTTTACTAATGAACAGCTTGAAAGGTATTCACGCCACATTATTTTAAAGGAAGTTGGAGCTAAAGGCCAGAAGAAGCTTCTTAATGCGAGCGTGCTTATAATCGGTGCAGGCGGACTTGGTGCTCCTGCAGCTATGTATCTGGCAGCAGCCGGAGTTGGAACAATCGGTATTGTTGATGCTGATGAGGTTGATTTATCTAATCTTCAGAGACAGATTATCCATTCAACAGCAGATATCGGTAAGGCAAAGGTTAAATCTGCTAAAGAAACAATGGAAGCAATCAATCCTGATGTAACAGTTAAGACTTACAGAGAATTCGTTACATCTGAGAATGTTATGGAGCTTATCAAGGATTATGATTTCATCATTGATGGAACAGATAACTTCCCAGCAAAATTCCTTATTAACGATGCATGCGTTATGGCTAAGAAGCCTTTCTCACATGCCGGAATCATAAGATTCAAGGGTCAGCTTATGACTTATGTACCAGACGAAGGACCATGCTACAGATGTGTATTCAAGAACCCACCACCAAAGGACGCAGTTCCTACATGTAAGCAGGCAGGCGTTATCGGAGCAATGGGCGGTGTTATAGGAAGCCTTCAGGCAATGGAAGCTATCAAGTACATCATTGGCAAGGGAGACCTTCTTACAGGAAGACTTCTTACATATGATGCTTTAAAGATGGAATTCCATACAATTAAGCTTCCAAAGGACCATCATTGTGCTATATGTGGAGATAATCCTACAATTCATGAGCTTATTGATTATGAACAGGCTGAATGTGATATGCATAAGTAATAAGAGAAAATATATGTGATGGCAGAATAATGGGATAATCATGTGCAGGCACGCTTTCGCTACTTGTCGTTCACAGCGGTACTAAGCTCGCCAACGCCGAAGGCGTTGGCTTGCTAAGTGCCGGTGACTCCAAAGTGCGCTGCACATGATTATCTCATTATTCTGCTTATATATGTTTTCTCTTCCAGCGTGTGCGCGGGGTTTACGCTGGATAAGTATGAAAGTGATATTTTTTATTGGAGGATGAGCATGGTTATTCGAATGAAAAAATCTGATTATGATGCAGTTGTGCAATATTGTTTATCGGGGCTGCCGGATGAATCCTGTGGGTTGATTGCGGGATTTGTTGATGGGGATGTTAAGGTTATTGAGAAGGTGTATTTTCTTACTAATCTTGACCATAATAATGTACATTTTACTATGAATCCTAAAGAACAGTTCGCAGCAGTCAAGGATGCAAGAAGTCTTGGATTAACTATGCTTGGAAACTTTCATTCACACCCAGAAACTCCTTCAAGACCTTCCGAGGAGGATAAGAGACTAGCATATGATTCGACTGCTGTATATATGATTATGTCGCTTATGGACAATGACAATCCTGTGTTTAAGGCATTTGGTGTTGATAAGGATAAGAATGTTACGGAGCATGTGCTGGAGATTGTGTAAAGAAATGTGTCTGGATACTGTACGTAAGAAGAACATCAGCAGAGTGATAATGGTCCGATACAAGGTGTTATACACATGATACCTATAGATAGTCGCATTGTAAGAATCCTTATAGGAAAAAAGAAGGAGAATTTAAATTATTTTTAGCTTTTTGAAGCATAATAACCTATAAGCGGCATGAAATAAGCAGCTTTATAGGTAAATATGAAACTAAAATGGAGAAAAAGTGGAAAATATGCCTATAAGAGAGCAAGAAGATATGATTATATAGGCAGAGAACGAAAATGAATGGTTTGAAAATCACCTCTTCGCTTTATGTTAAGTGAAGGGGTTTTTTATGTATGGAAGGAAAATGAGGAAACTACGCGATTCTCGCTACGCTGGATTGATATTTCAGGCATTTGTTAGTAACATTTTAATAAACAGACAGTGCTGTGAAATTAATTGACAATCAAGGAGGACGACATATGGATAAGCAGAAGACGGGCGAGCTTATAAGGAATGCGAGGATTAAAAAAGGGTATACCCAGGTTGAACTTGGTGATTTAATTGGTGTAACTAACAAAGCAATTTCCAGATGGGAAAAAGGAGACAGTTTTCCCGATATAGGTGTTATAGAAGAGTTATCAAGAATACTTGACATAAGGATTCAGGATATTGTAATAGGGGAGATTAAGGAGAAGAATACCGACAGTGAAACAGCGGTTACAGAAGTTGTGAGAGTGGCAAAGCTGCAGGACAGAGTAAAGAAAAGAGAACTTATAACAGGAATTGTTGCTGTTATTATTGTTGGATATATGCTTATGTGTGGGTGGTACTCATTCAGGGGACATATTGACAGTTCGGGAATGTATTATCTTGGGATATCTCTTGCTGTTATTCTTGTAGCTGTGTTTCTGAAAGAAAGATTAATCGGTGCAGATCCAAATAGAGAAAATGCGGATAAGCGGATATATAATATTATCGGATTTGGAAGTATGGCATACAGTTTTATTATGATGATAATTGTAACTGGCATATTTAATAATCATGAAATTCAGTCATGGAAGATAGACGGAAATATAGGACGAATTATAAATGTGCAGCTTATTATAATATTTATACTTAATCTTGCATTGCTTATTATTCAGAATTATGTCAGCATACGAAAATATGAAGGAGAGACTGGAAGGGAGTACAGTCTGATAGGAGCATGCTTTACAAGTATGATGTATTCATGGCTGTTGCATACATTGACAGATATACACAGCTTTAATAAATATATGATAATCATTGCGGCAATTGTGATAATTGAACTGCTTGCTGTATATGTTATCAGGTTCTGTGTTACTAATCATAGACAGGTTTCATAAGGATAGTATTGTACCTTGTATACAATTGAGGTAGAAAAAGAAGCTATTGAGGAAGCAAATGGTTTTTGGCTTACATTGATGATATAATACAGACAACTATGGTTGAAACATTGTTGTCAGAAAGCTTAATTCGTAATATAGATATACATAAAAAGGACAGGAGCGTGTTACTATTTGTCTGGTAACATGCTCCTGTCTGATTTTAAAGTTAATTATTCTTATTATTAAGAACTTCTTCAGCTTTTAAATAATCTTCCTCTGAATATTTAGTAAGAATCTGCTCTTTAGTTAGTCCTAATTCAATCATTGTGATAATTGCTGTTTGGCGCTCTTTTTGTATGATTCATTGTAATTCATTGAATTGAATGATACCTGAAACATCGGTATCTATCTCAGTAAGTTCGTCAGGATTAATAACCTGCCTGCCATTAAAATCTACGGCGTTGAAAAGGTCGGCAAAGCGTTCATTGTTGCGCAAGAATACAAATATAAAATTAACATAAAGAATGTTTGCGCAATTCAGGTAGGAATTAATACATTCCACGAAGCAAATGAAATTATCCTGTAAATGAATGGTATAATCCAAAAGAATCATATTATATTCATGTGAATATAAACAGAACGTGATTGAAAGTTAATACGAGGAGGAAAAATGTTATGTTTTGCAGACAATGTGGAGCAGAAGTGGGGGATGAAGATACATTTTGTACTAAATGCGGCTTCGACCTCAAGAATGGAACAGCTAAGAAACAAGAGAAAAAAGAACATGTTAATCAGAGAGTGTATCGCCCACCTACATATACTCATATTAATCCTATGTATTCTCCAGGTGGAATGCAGACGAAGAAAGTATATGGCGTTGGCAAGATAATAAGCGGAATTATCATGATTATAGTAGGAATAGCAATGTATTCCAGCACATCTTCAGTAAAGAATGATATGTCTATGGATACATTAAGATACTATCTGGATTCAGATTATCAGGCTAATACAGATATGATGGGATTTCTGGCTGCAGTATTGATAATTGCAGGTATTATATTGCTGATATTGGGGTTAAAGGGCAAGAAAGAATATATGTATTCTAATGGATTAGATGTTACAGGCTATGGAATACTCAATTCTAATGGCCCAACAATTGGCTGGAAATGCTCAAGATGTGGAAGAATAAATGCAGAGTATGTAGGTTCATGTGCCTGCGGAAACAAAAAATAGACATATGAGGAGGTGCAATTATGTTTTGTGAAAAATGTGGAGCACAGATAGACGAAAATGATATATTCTGCACAAAGTGTGGACATAAACAGATTGAAACAGCTCCAGAGAATAAAGAAGTAATAATAAAACCAGTAAAGCAATATTCAGAATACAACAATTACGTGGTTACAAAAAGAGAAGTATGCGGCTGGAAAATAGCAGTTGGTGTTGTTATAGAAATAGTTTCATTGCTGTTCACATTTGTGTTCTATGCAGTGAAAGAAGACCATCTGTATTCATATGACTCATGGCAGGCGTACAATGATATGTCGTCTAATAATGTTGATACATTTGCACTTATTGGAATAGTTGTTGGAATTGTGTTTATAGTATGGGGTATTATTGGCGAACAGAAGGAAAGCTATAGGAAAGGTGGCTCAATGTCATCAAGTTATGGTGGCGCAGGAGATGATAACTGGAAATGTCCACAATGCGGGAAAATAAATGCCGGTTACAGGTCATGCAGTTGTGGATATACAAGGTAGTATATTTTAACATACGGAGGAAGGGTAATTATGTTTTGCAGACAATGTGGTGCTGAAATAGATGAAAATGATGCATTTTGCAGTAATTGCGGCTACAAGAGAGAACAGACTGAGGCACAGCCAGAGGTATATTATGAGGAGCAGGAAAGTTATTCGGTTCATACAGTAAGGAAAAAGAGTATACGAAAGACTATAACCGGCGTATATTTTCTGGTTATGGGAGCTTTGGCTATATTTGTATCATTGATGGGCGAGGACGATGATATGTCACCGCAGATGGCTCTTTTGCTTGGTCTTGCTTTAGCAGCAATAGGAATATTCTTTTTTGTCAAAGGTGTAAACGGAGAAGAGGAGCAGTATGTATATAAAGATGGCGGCCCTGGAACTAGTATGTTTGATAAAACTCCGGGAACATGGACCTGTTCAAAATGTGGTAAAGTAAATGCTAATTTTATTGGAACATGCAGTTGTGGACAGAGCCGTGTGTAAATAAGTACTAAAGTAGAAAGAGGTGTAATTAATATGAAAAAGAAGATAATATTGTTATTATGTATGGCTATGTTATTAGCTGCATGCTGTGTAGGCTGCGGTAAGAATGACAAGATAAAGTTCTCAGATGTCACAATGAAAAAATATGTGCTGAAAGAGCTAGGAAAGAAGCCGGACGAAGATGTTACATATAAAGAAGCGGAACAGTTAAAGTCATTAACAATAGACAGAACATATAGAAACTTTGTTACAGTAATGAGTAATGTTTCCATGCAGTCAGCCTCCGGTTCTGCTAATGGCGTTATTTCAATGGATTTGAGTGATTTGAAGTATTTCACAGGATTAGAGAGTCTGGAAATCGATAATTCATCAGATGATAACTTTATTGGCTGGGAAAGTATTGAAAAATGTACGAATCTTCAAGGGTTAAAGATGAATTATTACGAGGATTCCTATTACATGCCTTTAGGTGAAAAGCCAATATTAGGTTTTGTTGATAAACTGAAGAATCTTAAGAGATTGGATTGCATGTATGGAAATGTGACACAGGCTACGATGAATAAAATCAAGGCAATGAGACCTGATGTAGAAGTGAATGTTGTAAAAGAATACATACCTACTTCATTAAGTATGACTCTGACAAAAGATACTATAAAGCCTAACTTAAATGTTATAGATGTGCAAAATGATAAGGCACAGCCTGATGATACTTTATTAATCGAGGGTGTTAATAAGCCGGAAGATTATAGAAAGATAATTGATAATGCTTCTGCAACAAATATTAAGTACATATATATTAAAATCAGGAGAGGACAGGCAGATTCAGTAGCTGTAGATTGTAAGGATTTTACAAAGTTTACTAATTTAGAGACACTTTCAATTACTGAAACTACTGTAACAACTGACGGTAAGGTAGAAAACATTAAGGAGTTATCAAAACTGCCGTATTTAACAACATTTTGTATAAATGGTGATTATAATCCAGATGAAATCTGTGAATTAAAGCATGTTGATACATTATCAATAAGTGGTGCAAAACAAGATGTTGATTTAAGCAGCATGAAGAATCTGAAAAAGGTAAGTGTTAATGTCAAAGATAATAATGTTAAATTACCATCAGGAGTTGAAGTATTAAGAACTGCTGACAGCAAGCTTGCTAATCAAGTATCAGATTTAAAGATAATGTGTGATTATGGCGCAGAGGATTGTACTTTGAGTTATCTTAAGAATTGTCAGAAGTTAAAATATTTTTACTGGTCAACCAATAAGGTGACAGATGTGGATTTATCACCTGTAAAAAATCTTCCAGAACTGGAATATTTAAGCGTAAGACATAATAAGATTACAACTGGATTTGAGACATTATCAGATATTAAGAATTTGAGAGTTGTGCAGCTTAAATATGTTGTACCGTCTGAAATGTCTAAATTAAAAGATCTGAAGAGCAAGGACAGCTTAAGCTTCTTTGGATTTCTGGATACTGACGGGCAATATCCTGTCAGAGATTATCAGGAGGCATTAGGAATAAGCGGTAAGGTTACTTACTTAAGTATTTATTATAATGTTCCGGGAATGATAGATTTGTATAAATCTGGTGTTACAAATACAGAAATCATGCAGGGGGAAAATACTTATCTCAGAGATACATATGGTTTTGATGAAACATTTGGAACAATCAGATAATATAGGAGTCACATATGAATAAGAAAATAAGTAAGTTATTACTGTTATCAGCAGGAATGTCGGTTCTTTTTTGTGGCTGCGGTAAAAGTAATGGCAATAATAAGGTGGCAGAAACAACCACAGCAGTTATAGAGACAACTGCACAGATGGAGACTCATACTGAAAAACAGACTGAAACCCAGACGACATTGAGTGCAGAGGACAGTTTCAGAAATGAACTGAAATGGGTTATAGAGCCACAGTATGACTATGTTAATGTTGAACCCTTAGTTGATATTTTCCCAACAAAAGAAGGCTTTAATAATGAGTCGGTTGTTACAACAAACAAGGGGCAGATGTTAGTAAGTAATGCGACAGGGAAGGTATATGTAGATAATGTTGACAAGATTGGTGTTGTTAACAAAAAGGTATATATTCAGCAGGAACATATGGTTATTAATGCCAAAGGTGAGAGGGTGTCTCTAATGCCTAATTCAGGTCTTACAAGCTTTTACAACATTTCAGATAATAAAATGTATGCAAGTGAATTGGGAGGAATGAGTAAGACAGATGGCGATTACTATATTTTTAGAAATATAGTAGGCAATATAGAAGAATATCAATATACCGTACTTGATACATATACTCTTTATGATGGACGCACTAATAAAAGTATAACAGATAAAGTGTACGATAATGCCAGGGTTGCAGCAGATTTAAAAATGCCGGGAGACTGCTTTGTTGTATGCAATGAAGGATTATGGGGCTTTGTTAATACAGAAGGTGATAATATCACAGATTTTATATATGAAGATGCCTATATTATGAACAATGGGATTGCGGCAGTAAAAAAAGATGGCAAGGCAGGTTATATTGACAGCACTGGTAAAGAATTGTGTCCGCTTATTTTTGATGAGACAAGGACAATTCAGAATAATGTTGCATGGGTAAAATATAATGGTCAATGGGGTGTTCTCAATGCAAGTATACTTACTGGAGAAGAACCAGACTTGGAAGCGATTATTGCAGACATTGAATAAATAATATACAGGAGCATGTTACATTTTCCCTGGTAACATGCTCCTTTTTGCGTATGAAATTATCTGATTTAATGTATTTTGTGCAATTTGGGTAGAAATAAGTGCATTTCAGGAAGTAAATGAAATTGTATTACAAGTTAATGGTATAATTTGGAAAAATATCCGGTGTAAGAGGTGCAGTTATGTTTTGCGAAAAACATATACAGACTATTCAGAAGAAAAAGTGGGCTGGAATCAGGAAATTGTATGGTGGTCTGATTGCAACAGGGGCTGTGATATCGACAATTTCTTTGCTGTTTGATTTAGTATTTTATGTGGCAAGGAAAAAAGAAATCTATGAAGTACTGAGAATGTATCGAGGATTATCTCCTGATAATGTTGATACTATTGCAATTATTGGTGCAGCTGTTGGAATTATCTTGATGGTATGGGGGACTATCAGTAAACAAAAAGAAATATATATAAAGAATAGTATGATAACATAATGCCACTTGCCTTTATTATATAAGACAGGTGGTTTTTTGTCGAAAAAAAATATATTTTAACAAGGAATTGTGGCAATGATTACAACATTAGTGATATACTTTAATTAGAAGAATATGTAATACAAAGGAGGATATGAGAGGGGATATGCTTGATATTGCGATAATCGATGATGATATTGAAGCTATTAAGGCAATAAAGAAGATTCTTGCCAATATTAAGATAGTGGATTTTGTTGAATCGTATGTGTCATTTAATGATTTTTTTAAAGCTGCGGACAGTGGCAACCACTATGATGTTATATTGCTGGATATTCAGTTTAACGAACATCAGAACGGTATTGATTATGCAAGTAAGCTGTTTACAATATTTCCACAGCTTAAGGTAGTGTTTATTACCGGTTTTGTAAAGGAGTATGTAAGTGAGGTATTTATTCCGAAGATTAATCTGGCAGGTTTTATAGAGAAGCCAGTAGATATAGGAGTGATGGAACGTACTCTTGTGAAGATACAGGAGGATATTGACAAAAGAAAGAGGGAAGTACTTACCATTAATTCTAATGGCAGGACAGTTGTGCTGCCATTGAGGGATATAACCTTTATTGAAAGTGATGGACACTATATTAATATCCATATGGCAGAAAGAATTATAAGAAATTTCAGCAGCTTGAACGAGATAGAAAAAGAACTGCCGTCATATTTTAAAAGATGTCATAGAAGCTTCATTGTTAATATGCATTACATCAGGGAGATTGGCAATAAAAAGCTGATTATAAACAATGCATATAGTACCCAGCTTCCTATAAGCAGGGGACTTTATAATGATTTACGCAAAGAATTCTTTGAATTTATGGGGGAGAGCAGATAATGGATATAGTATTTTGGATTGTCACTGTCATATTAACGAAGGCAGTATATTATTATGCAATAAAAACAATACATAAGGATTACGACAGGAAAAAGGCAATGCGAATTACCGCAGTGGTCATTGCTGTAAGCCTTATAGCTGATGGTGCAGCATTTTTTGTGCCTGATTACAGGGTATATCTGCTGATAGACATCAGTGTACAGTTTGTATTAGTGTATATATGGTCTGTAATCAGAATCTGTGTGTTCTCTAAGATGGAAACAGTATTAAGAATAGTAGCAATGATATTTCCACTTCTTCTTACAGGCTTTGTTGAATATTACAGAGATAACAATAATGTGATTGTAGAAGGACTGTTTGTAGCTGCTGGGGCTCTTGTCTCATTGCTTATGTATAATTATGCATTTTGCCTTATGCCAAAGGTACAGCAGGCTAATGAACTTGAAGCCAAGAGACACCAGATAGAGATTATTCATGAACAGGAACTGCAGTTGTCAGATAATTATAAGGAATATCGGGAGTTCCTATATAATTATCATAAACATTTAAGTCAGGTTAGTGACAGCGAGAATAAGATGTCAGTCATGAATACAGTGTTAGATGAGATTACCAATGATTTTAAGAAACTGAAGATTAAGAAGTACTGTGCAAATACAATTACTAATGTAATACTTAATCAGACGGCAAGAAGGTGTAAAGAGGCTGATATCGCATTTGATGTAAATGCAGAATTACCACAGGAACTTGGCATTAATGATATACATCTTTGCAGTATTTTTAATAATCTGTTTAATAATGCAGTAAAAGCGAATGAATTTGTGGATAGAGACAGATTCATTACTGTCAATTGCTCACTTAAGGGTAATTATATGCATGTCAGTGTAGAAAATGCATTTGACCCGGGACACAAACGGGAAAAGCGCAAAGGCTATGGAATGCTTATATTGAAGGATATTGCCGACAGATATGATGGAGAGTATTCTGTGAAGAGAAAAAAGAATGTTTTCCGTGCTACATTTATTGCCAAAGTCAGTACAGATTTAGTTACAAAGGAGGCAGTATAAATATGATTACATGGATTAATTATGTAATATATCTGGTTATATCATTCATGAATATTGGAATGTATTTTATGCTGCTTACACCCAAAAAGAGTGTTTTGAGGGCAACAACAATCAGCTTTATAGTACTGCTGCCGTTTACTTATTTAAAGTTCTTTGCTGTGATGGCTTCGAATGTTGATGCGATACTTGTATTTATTAATAATGTTATTATGCTGTTGCTCGCAAAGCTGATGGTTAAAGAAAATATATTGAAATGTTTAATTGCATGGTTTATGACGCTTCTTGTTTTTATAAGCTCAAGTGCAATATGGGCACTCTTCCCAGTTAAACAGTACGATGTAACATCAATTATGGTAACAGTAATATACCTGTGTAATGTACCATATCTGCTGATTGCATATGCGATAGTGTACAGGTTATATAAGAAGACTAATGCAATATCATCGGGTAAATCAGGGCTTGCACTTGTAGCGAGTATATGTGTATTTGCATTGCTTGAGCCTTTTGTTATAGACCGGTCAGACATGTATTATGGAATTGACAATTCAACTATAGGAATAGTTGTATGCGTGCTAGTAGGTCTTCAGCCATTTGTCGCAATGCTTATAAATGAGCTTATTGTTCATAACGAAATGTATAAGCATGAGAGACAGATAATAGAACTCGAGCTTGATAATGAAAAACAGTACCTTGAAAGCATTATGAAGCAGGGTGATTCGCTTGCCAAGATAAGGCATGATATAGCTGATCAGTTATTTGTAATTAAGAATATTGCCTCAGAAGAACCAGAACGGGCATACACAATGATGCAGGAACTTGAAGACAGGATAACTAAAGAGATAGAAATGTGCAATTGAGGAATAAAAAACTGCATTTGGGGAAGCACAAGTAAATACAGATATAAATAATGATATAATCATATAAATTAACAATCACAAGGAGGAATTGCCAATTCCCAATATAGATATACATAAAAAGACAGGAGCGTGTTACTATTTACCCGGTAACACGCTCCTGTCTGAAGTTTTTTTTATTGGATTGAGATTGAGAAAAATAATTACAGTACTACACATGAAATATCTCAATAAGAAATATCATTGCAAGTCCATAGTAAGTCACAACCGCAACAAGGTCATTTACAGTTGTGATAAGCGGGCCTGACGCAACAGCCGGATCAATGTGAATCTTGTGGAAAAACATTGGAATAATTGTTCCCACAAGACTTGAAACAACCATGGCAACAATGAGTGAAAGTCCGACACAGCCAGATATTAAAAATGCCGACATCAACGCATATTTCTTGAATATATGAATATAGACACCTAAGAATACAAGTGCCATAATACCAAGACTTGCACCATTAATGAAACCAATCTTCATCTCTTTGAAAAGAAGAGATAACTTCTTCTTAGCACTTAAAGTCTCATCCATAAGTACACGGATAGTTACAGCAAGTGACTGTGTTCCGACATTACCAGCCATGTCAAGAACGAGAGACTGGAAACATATTACAATCGGAAGAACAGCAACTACAGATTCAAATATTCCTACAACTGATGAAACTGCCATTCCAAGAAACAGCAGTATAATAAGCCAAGGCAGACGTTTCCTGATGCTGACAAGTGTTGGCTCACTTAAATCATCCTCAGAAGTAAGACCGGCGAGCTTGGCATAGTCATCGCCCATTGCATCATCAACGAGTTCAACAATATCTGTTGCGGTAAGGATACCGCATATCTTTCCATCCTCAGTAAGTACAGGGATAGAATCTTCTTCGTAATCTGCAATCTTATCAATACATTCATTGATATTTTCATGCTCGTATACATAAGGATATGAACTGCTTATTATGTCGGCAAGATTATCATTCTGCCTTGCTATAATTAAATCCTTAAGGTCAATTGCTCCAGCAAATTTACCAGCGCTATTGACTACATATATAGTTGATATATTGTCGTGCTCACCAGCTTGCTTGACAAGGGCGCTCATGGCTTCTCTTATAGTAAGATTATCCGGTATGCATATGAAATTATTAGTCATGCAGCTACCAATCTCATCGTCCTCATAAGAAAGAAGCTTCTGGACATCTTCCTTTGCATCAGCATCTAAGTGTTCTACAATTTCATTCTTCTTAGTTTCTGACAAATCGTCAAGTACATCAACCGCATCATCAGAATCCATGTAAGAGACAACTCTTGCAGCTTTCTCTAAAGATAATTCTTCAAGATAATCTTTCGCATCATCAAGATAAGAAAAAATCTCAGCAATCATATGTTCATCAAGAACATTATATATATGCTGTCTTTCAGCAGGTGTAAGAAGAGTGATTGCTTCAGCAATATCTTTTTCATGATATTTAGAAAGTGTCTTAACTAATTTCTGTGAATTCTTAGATGACTTAAAAATCCTGCCAAGTTCTTTTACATAATCTTTCTTTGGGAATAATACTTTGTTCATTGTGACCTCCTTCTTGCCTGAATTGGGCATAAAAATACATCGCTACAGATGATTGTGATAGTAAGGATCCTCTGATGCGATGTATAAAAGGCACAATTTATTAGAATGTGGTTATGAGATTCTCACAGACAGCCACATTCCGAGCCTACACTTATAGTATACACCGCAGTTCTTACTTCGTCCTATACGATCGCAACTATCCATGAAAATCCACCTCCGTTCATAATCAGATTATTTTACGGGTTGATTGTAACAGAATATTTTTAATTATACAAGTATTTTATATAGAAAGATTATATTGAATGATTATGCAGGAAAGATACTATGCAGGTGCATTTTCAAGCAATGCTGGCAGGGAGGTTTTAATGATAACTGAAATATAATCAACCGTCTGTTTATTGTCACATTGTTCAAATGTATGTTCAGATGAATTGTAATTTTGAAATATGTTGATAACCATTCCGGCAATTGCTTCGGTGTAGAAATTAATTACAAATGTTCTGAAACTGTCAGATAACGAAAGATGAAGACTTTTTTCATAATCATCTATAATTTTGCCTGTTATGCATATAAAATCCTGATAAAAGAAACGCTTTAATTCATCTCTTCCAACTGAGTCGTATATACAGTTTAGAAAATAAGCATTATTTTTAACATAATCCATGACAAAATTGAAAGCTTCTTCATAGTCTGATATTAGGTCAAATTGCTTGACAACTTCGATAGCCTCCTGCTCAAGCATCCATTTTAATAAACCATATATGTCTTCAAAATGATAATAGAAGGTTTTTCTGTTAAGATTACACGCCTTTATAAGCTCACTGACGGTTATTTTGGAAAATGGTTTGTGTTTCATTATTTCTTTAAGTGAGGCACAAAGCATTGTCTTAGTCTGTAAAGAGGATTCTTCATGTGTCATATTATATATCTCCTATTGTAAATAAGTATTGTTAGCTATAGATATATTATACAATTGACCATCAAATTTTGACAAATGATTTTACACCACATTTGACCATCAAATGTGTCTATCTGTGTATTTTTACACAAATCCTTAGATTTGTCCGTAGAATTTGCCCCACACTTATCCATATAATCTCAATACAAAGGAATTTAATAAAGAAAGGAAGAGTGGTATGAAAAAGTTTTACACATGGATTGTCAATCATCCGAAACTGATAATTTCTATATTTGCAGCTGCATTTATCATATTTGCAGTGTGCAAGCAGTTTGTGGCAGTTGATTATGATATGAATGATTATCTGCCGGAGAATAGTGCTTCAACAGTGGCGCTTGATGTGATGAATGAACAATTTGAAGACGGAGTACCTAATGCAAGAGTAATGGTGAAAAATGTGACTATACCAGAGGCTCTTGAATACAAAGAAAAAATATCGGAGGTTGACGGTGTAACAGATGTTACATGGCTTGATGATGTACAATCGGTTGATATTCCGATTGAGACAATAGATTCCGATACAGTAGAAACTTATTATGTTGATGGAAATGCACTGTTCTCAGTAACTATTGATGAGGAGAAAACGACAGAGGCTGTAAATGCTATAAGAGACATAATAGGACAGGATGATGCGATGACTGGAAGTGCAGTTTCAACAGCAGTTGCAACAGAAAGTACAGTAAGTGAGATTTCGCGTATATCAGTGATAGCGGTAATATTCGTTATCATAGTACTGATAATTACAACTGATTCATGGTTTGAACCGGTGGTTGTAATGATAGGACTTGGAGTTGCCATTATTATAAATTCAGGTTCTAACCTCATATTTGGAGAAATTTCATTTGTAACTAATGCGGCTGGAACGATATTGCAGCTGGCGGTTTCAATGGATTATACGGTATTTCTTATTCACAGGTTTACTGAGTGCAGAAGACAGACAGATAATCCTAAAGAAGCAATGGTTATGGCACTTACAATGTCAACATCTTCAATATTGTCAAGCGGACTTACCACTGTAATCGGATTCCTTGCATTATGCCTTATGCAGTTTGGCATAGGACCTGACCTTGGAAGGGCACTCGCAAAAGGAATTGCAATAAGTCTTGTGACAGTATTTACATTTATGCCATGTCTGATTCTTTCAACATACAAGTGGCTTGATAAATTTAGTCACAGACCTTTTGTTCCTTCGTTTAAAGGCTTTGGAAAGGTTGTATACAGAGTGATGATTCCGGTAATGGTTCTTTTTATAATCACTATTATACCTTCTTATATGGCATCTAATTCTAATAGCTTTTACTATGGAGCATCGAAGATATTTAATGAAAAGACCAAGACTGGTGCTGATGCAGCGGAGATTGAGGACATATTTGGCAAAAGTGATACTTATGTTCTGATGGTGCCAAAGAACAACAAGCCTGTACAGAAGGAGTTATCAGATGCATTACATGATATACCGCAGGTTAAAAGCATAATATCATATGTTGATACGGTTGGAATGGAGATACCAGAAAGCTATCTTGATGAGACCACATATTCTAAGCTTTGTTCAGACGATTATACAAGAATGGTAATTAATGTCGATGCAGAATATGAAGGAGAGCAGACCTTTGATCTGGTCGAGAGTATCAGAGATACAGCACAGGATTATTTTCCAGATGAATGGTATCTGGCAGGACAGGGTATATCAACATACGACCTTATGGATACAGTAACTAAGGATATGGTAAAGGTTAATCTTGTGGCTATTGCAGCAGTATTCATAGTGCTTCTGTTTACCCTTAAATCAATCACACTTCCAGTACTTCTTGTGCTTGGAATAGAGACAGCGATATGGATTAATCTATCTATACCTTATTTTGCAGGTCAGACAATATTCTATATTGCATATCTGATAATAAGCTCAATTCAGCTTGGAGCAACTGTTGATTATGCAATTCTTCTGACAGAAAGATATAAGGAGTTAAGACAGATATATAACAAAAAGGATGCAATCGTAAATACATTATCTGCAGTAACAGTTTCAATACTGACATCAGGAAGTGCCCTTACAGTTGTAGGTTTTCTTCTTGGAGCAATATCAACCCATGGACTTTTATCACAGCTTGGATATTTCCTTGGTAAAGGAACGCTTTGTTCATTGTTTATAGTATTTTTTGCACTGCCGGGAATGTTATTTACATTTGACAGGACATTTATTAAGAAAGGGAAGGTAAAGAAATATGAATAAGCAGAGAATATTAGCAGGCACGCTTGTGCTTACTATTGTAGCAGGAAGCACAGCAGTTTCAGGGATAAATGCCTATGCAGCAACAGGTAGTAACGGCAAAGAAGAGGTTATATATATAATGACGGACGCTGCTGGTGATACCGAGAATGTCAATGTTGTTAATATATTTGGCAAAGGTAATATAACAGATTATGGTAATTACAGCTCTGTTAAAATGCTTAATACAACAGATGATATCAGCAAAAACGGAGATAAGATAATATTTTCAACTGACAAGGATAAGGTTTATTATCAGGGAACTATGGAAAATGTGCAGATTCCGTGGAATATAACATTTATTTATACAATTGACGGGAAAGAGATTTCACCTGAGGAACTTGCAGGTAAATCCGGGGCATTAAAGATTAATCTTAAGATTGAAAAGAATGACAAATGCACAACAGATTTCTATGACAGCTACGCTTTGCAGGCTGCACTTACACTGGATACGGAGAAATGCAAAAATATACAGGCAGATGGTGCAACATTAGCCAATGTTGGAGCAAACAAACAGATAAGCTACACAGTCCTTCCCGGAAAGGGGCTTGATGCGCAGATAAGTGCGGATGTTACAGATTTTGAGATGGATGCAGTATCTATTAACGGTGTAAAGCTTGATCTTGACATAGACATTGATGATGAAGAGCTTATGGATAAGGTAAGAGAAATCACTGATGCAGCAAAGAGTATTAATGATGGAACCACAGAATTGTCTGATGGAACCGGGGAACTAAAGGGAGCAGGAAACAGCCTTGTGGATGGAGCAGAATCACTTGATACAGGAGTAAATGATTTATACAATGGAATTAATTCACTTAATACAGGTGTGAGTGTAATGCAGGAGGCTCTTAATGAACTTAATTCCAAATCTGGTGACATGACAGGCGGTTCAGCCCAGATGTATTATGCATTAAAGACTCTTCAGTCAGAGCTTGCAAATGTATCTGTGTCAACAGAACAGCTCAGCCAGCTTACACAGAGTTCAGCAGCAATTAAGAGTGCAATTGCAGATATATATGCAGGTGCCGTACAGTTGCAGCAGAGCATTTCATATGACAGTTATAAGATGTCAATGAAAGAAAATGGGCTTGATATTGACCAGCTTCAGGACGGAAATAAACAGGTTATTAATACATTAAGTAAACAGATTGAGCAGCTTAGCACAACATTAGCACAGATTAAGCAGATTCCGGGATATGAAAATAATACTGAGCTTGCAGGTCAGGTGGCACAGCTGGAAGCACAGATTGACAGCTTAAGCACAATAGTTACATTGCTTAGTGGAAATAATGCAGCAATCATGGGAACAGAGCAGTATTACAATGCAGTGTACGCAGGTGCTGGTGAAATTGTGAAAGGAATTAAAGAATTGCAGGATAATTATGAGCAGTTTGACGCAGCAATTGTTAATCTTGCGGATTCACTTATTAATCTGTCAGTAAATGTTTCAAAGTTAAATGCAGCAGTAACACAGCTTACACAGATGTATGGACAGCTTGATGGTGGAATTGGTGAGTATACAGATGGAGTTGCACAGATAGTTGCTGCATATTCACAGATAGCAGATGGAACATATTCGCTTGTATCAGGAAGTAAATCATTGGCGGCAGGTTCAGATACATTAAAGCAGGGAACAAAGGATATGTATTCTGGAATAGTTACACTTGATGATGGCGCTAAACAGTTAAATGATGGAACAAAGGAATTCTACAAGCAGACAGATGGAATGGACACTAAGATAGAAGATACTGTTAATGAAATGCTTGATTCAATTTCAGGCGGGGATTCAGAGATTGTATCATTCGTGTCAGATAAGAATACAGAAGTAAAGGCTGTACAGTTTGTCATAAAGACAGCAGCCATAGAAAAGCTGGAGACAGCCGTGGATACGGTTGACACAGCAAAGAAGCTTAATTTCTGGCAGAAGCTGCTTAAATTATTCGGGCTGTATAAAGAATAAAATGTGTGGTATACTGTAATGAGCGCAAAGGAGAATTATATGACATTACAGCAGTTAAAATACATTGTTACAGTTGCACAGACAGGAACTATCACAGAGGCGGCCGGGAAATTATACATTTCCCAGCCTAGTCTTACGAATGCAATTCATGAACTTGAAAAAGAAATGAATATTACGATATTCAACAGAACTAATAAAGGAATAAGTGTATCTAAAGAAGGTGAAGAGTTCTTATCGTATGCAAGACAGATTCTTGACCAGGCGGCAATCTTAGAGGACAAGTATAAGGGCGATAATGGTGGAAGAAAGCAATATTGTATATCAACACAGCATTATTCTTTTGCTGTCAATGCATTTGTTGACCTTATTAAGCAGTTCGGACAGAACGAATATGATTTCAGCTTAAGAGAAACCCAGACTTATGAGATTATTGAGGATGTCGCAAAGCTTAGAAGCGAAATAGGAATTCTGTATATTAATAATTTCAATGAGGCGGTATTTAAGAAGATTTTTAAGTCATACGACCTTGAATTTCATGAACTGTATACTGCGAGACCGCATGTATTTATAAGCAGAAAGCACCCTCTTGCAGAGTGTGATGTTATAAGCAATGAGCAGTTAGAGGATTATCCGTATCTGTCATTCGAGCAGGGAGAACATAATTCATTTTATTTTTCAGAAGAGATATTTTCAGAGACAGCAAGAAAGAAGAACATAAGAGTCCGTGACAGGGCAACTCTTTTTAACCTGCTTATCGGACTTAACGGCTACACAGTGAGCAGTGGAATTATAGATAAGAATCTTAATGGAAAAGATATAATCGCAGTTCCTCTTGCTGATGAAGCTGATATGCGTATCGGTTATATAACGCATAGAAAAGGGATGCTTAGCAGGCTAGGAGTTACATACCTTGAGGCTATCAGGAAGTACCTTAGATAATCGAATAAGTGAAAAAATTAAGCAATGCTGGTAGTAACATACTGGCATTGCTTTTTACAAATGTGTCTCATATAGACTTTCACAAGCTGTTACATCGAAAAAACCTATAACACAATCTTAAAACAATAATTACAAAACTATTGACATATACAAATAAAAGTGATATTAATATATTAAAAGAATTGCCAATGTAAATCTTTTATCTTAAGCAATGCACATGGATACACGATTATCCAGCGTACATTGCCTATCAGGACTGAATATTCATTCAGACTACCCAACAAGACACAATTAAATAAAGCAGGCTTGTATTAGATATCCGTTAATGCTAATATACTATACATAGAGACACAATTAATAGTACAAGTATATAAAATGCGTGGATATCAGCCTGCAAGCGAGAAAGAGGAGGATATCTATGGCAGAGAAAAAAGACAATGTAGCAGTTAAATACAAGGATAATGTATTCTGCATGCTTTACAGGGACAAGAACAATCTGCTTGAACTGTATAATGCACTTAACGATTCCAATTACACAAATGTGGATGATCTGGAGGTAACGACATTAAAAGACGGTTCGTATATGAAGTACAAAAACGATGCTTCGTTTGTGCTGAATATGAGTCTGTACATGTTCGAGCAGCAATCAAGCAAGAACGAAAATATGCCGCTGCGTTTCATGCATTATCTGTCAGATGTGTATAGGGAAATGTTTGGGAACGAGCTGCTTCACCGAAAAACAATGATGAAAATACCAGTGCCGTACTTCGTGACATTCTACAATGGTAAAGAAAAGTGGGACAGAGACAAGCTCACACTAGCTGAAATGTTTGAAAGGCATGTGGATAATCCGCAGATTGACCTTCAAGTAAAAGTTATAGACATTAATGGAGATGCAGAAATCCTTAATAAATGCAAGAGCCTTCGCGATTATATGACATTCGTTGAAAAAGTAAGAAAAAAGACAGACAACGAAAAAATAAATGTCAGAGAAGCAGTAATACAGGCGATAGACGAATGCATAGAAGAAAATATACTTGTCGATTTCTTTAAAGAGCACAGAGAGGAGATTGTAGAAGTGAGTATATATGACTATGAAGAGGAAAAAGTGAGAAAGACCCTGGCTGATGAAGCAAGAGAGGAAGGAGAAATATTAACCAAAATAAACCAGATTATCAAGAAAGTGAAAAAATCCAAGTCTCTCCCAACAATAGCATCAGAGCTTGAGGAGGAAGAAGCTGACATTAAGCCTATCTATGATGCAGTAGTGGCATCAGTACCAGATTACGATATAGAAGAAATCAAAGCCAAATTGAATATGTGAGATGTTTTATCATAGCTTGAAACTATGGACAACCGGATTTTTTATGTATTATACAAATGCTGTATTCATATATATAATGACCTCATCAATTGAACATGAGGAGAATAGATATGAAAACATCGGTTGTAGGATATCCAAGGATAGGAACTTTAAGAGAACTGAAATTCGCATTGGAGAAATATTTTAAGAATGAAATCAATGCGGATGAGCTGGAGAAGACAGCAAAGGAATTGAGAAAGACACACTGGTTTACACAAAAAGACGCCGGAATTGATTACATCACAAGCAATGATTTTTCTTATTATGACATTGTGTTGGATACAGCATTTTTATTAAACATAATACCTGCAAGGTACAAGGAACTTGATGTGCCGGAACTTGATAAGTATCTTGCAATGGCCAGAGGCTATCAGGGTGAGAGCGGCGATGTTAAGGCGCTTGCGATGAAGAAATGGTTTAACACTAATTATCATTATATTGTGCCAGAGGTAGAGGATGATGCTGACATCAGGCTTTCGGGCAGCAAACTGTGGGATGAGTATGAGGCAGCTAAAGAACTTGGGATAGAGACAAAGCCTGTGATTACGGGGGCTTACACGCTTCTTAAGCTATGCAGATTCACAGGGGACAAATGTGCTGATGATTTCGTAGCTGAATTTGTTAATGCATACAAGGCGGTTGTGGACAAATGTGCCAAATCAGGTATACAGTGGCTTCAGTTTGATGAGCCTGCTCTTGTGCAGGACATGACAGATGAGGACAGAAAGCTGTTTGTTAAAATATATAATGAGATTGCCAGTGAAAAAGGGGCATGCAAAATCCTTATTCAGACATATTTCGGAGATGTGAGAGATGTGTATGAGGATATTGTAAGACTTCCGATTGAAGGAATCGGACTTGATTTTGTTGAGGGCAAAAAGACAAATGAGCTTATTGAAAGATTTGGCTTTCCAGAGGATAAGATATTGTTTGCAGGACTTGTCAATGGAAAAAATATATGGAAGAATCATTATAATAGGACGCTGAATGTGTTAAAGGAATTAAAACAGAAGAATATTAATGTAGTTTTATCGACTTCGTGCTCATTGCAGCATGTGCCATACACATTACAGCATGAAAACAAACTGTCTGCTGAGTATCTGAATTACTTTGCATTTGCACAGGAAAAGCTTACGGAATTAAAAGAGTTAAGTGAACTGACAGAAATTGATGATTCAGATAATGACGAAAGATTCAAGGCAAACAATCATCTGTTTGAGGGTACAAGAGATTGCAGTAATGCTGATGTAAAGGAGAGATTATCTAAAGTTACAGAGGCTGACTACAGAAGACTCCCTGCAAGAAGTGAGAGACAGCAGCTTCAGAAGAAAGAATTTGCATTACCGAAGCTGCCTACAACTACAATCGGTTCATTTCCACAGACAAAAGATGTTAAGGCCAACCGTTCAGCATTCCGTAAGGGTGAAATCAGCGAAGAACAGTATGTTGAATTTAATAAGAAGAAAATTGAAGAATGTGTCAGATGGCAGGAAAAAATCGGACTTGATGTACTTGTTCATGGAGAATATGAAAGAAATGACATGGTTGAATATTTCGGTGAAGCGTTGGGAGGTTTTCTGTTCACAGAGAAAGCATGGGTTCAGTCATATGGAACAAGATGTGTTAAACCACCTGTTATATGGGGAGATGTTTACCGCAAGAAGCCGATAACAGTTGAGTGGTCTGTGTATGCACAGTCACTTACAGATAAGATAATGAAAGGAATGCTTACAGGTCCGGTAACAATTCTTAACTGGTCATTCCCAAGAGAAGATATTACAATCAAGGAATCAATTTCGCAGATTGCACTTGCAATAAGAGATGAGGTGCTTGACCTTGAGGCAAATGGAATTAAGATTATTCAGATTGATGAGGCAGCCTTAAGAGAAAAGCTTCCATTAAGAAAATCTGACTGGAATACAGAATATCTTGATTTTGCAATACCAGCATTCAGACTTACTGCAAGCGGCGTAAAACCTGAAACACAGATACATACTCATATGTGTTACAGTGAATTTACAGATATAATCCCAGCAATAGACGATATGGACGCTGATGTTATCACATTTGAAGCATCACGCTCAGACCTTCAGATTCTTGATTCATTAAGAGAAAACAACTTTGAAACAGAGGTTGGACCGGGAGTATACGACATTCATTCACCAAGAATACCGTCGGTAGAAGAGATTACCTGTGCAATAAAGATAATGCTAACAAAGATAGACAAAGACAAGCTGTGGGTAAATCCAGACTGTGGACTTAAGACAAGAGGTGTGCCAGAGACAGAAGCAAGCCTTAAGAATATGGTTAAGGCAGCTGAGATTATCAGGGCTGAGTTGTAGTGTAGGCATTTGTGTGGCTGGCCAACAAAAAGGGCGATGTCAAAACTGACATCGCCCTGAATTATATACAGTTTCCAACCAAAGAATCCTACACTCCGCTATAAGCACTATATCCGCCGTCAACAGGTAACACTATACCATTGACAAAGCTGGCTGTTTCATCACTTGCAAGAAAGAGTGCAGCACCAATAAGCTCTTCAGGATTGCCAAAGCGTTCCATAGGTGTTCCGGCAATAATCTTTCTGGCACGGTCTGTATATGAGCCATCAGCATTGAATAAGAGGTCATGATTCTGTTCGGCAGCGTAGAATCCCGGAGCAATTGCATTGCATCGGATGCCGCTTTCACCAAAATGTACAGCAAGCCACTGTGTAAGATTAAGAATAGCACTCTTGGCATTGCCATAAGCCATAACCTTAGTAAGAGGAAGAATAGAAGTTACAGAAGCAATATTGATAATACTGCCACTTCTTTTTTCAACCATATCCTTAGTAAATACCTGAATAGGAAGAAGAGTTCCCATGTAATTGAGATCCATAACATCGCGTATTCTGTCTTCATCAAGATTCCAGAAAGAATAGTCAGAATCTTCTTTATCTTTCTTTAACATCTCAATAGATGTAATTGCACCAGGCTGGTTACCACCAGCACCATTAATAAGAATATCACAGTTACCGAGTTCATTCTTAATAGTTTCATAAGCAGCTGTAAGTTCATCTTTATTAATTACATTGCAGCTGTAGCCTTTAACAGTAACATTTTTGTTATATTCATCCAGAGCATCTTTAGTAAGTTTCTCAGAAACAGAAGCAAGCTTTTCTTTGTTACGTCCGATTATTGCAACCTTAGCACCACATACGGCAAGTCCATATGCCATGGCTGAGCAGAGAGTTCCGCTTCCTCCGGTTACAATAGCAGTTTTACCTGAAAGATTAATATTAAATGGTACCTTCATTGATTATAGTCTCCTTTTACTTAAGAAAATCCTCTCTCATAGGATTAAATACATCACAGAGGATTCCTTCTTCAAGACATGTAACGCCATGGGTAACGCCAGAAGGCATGTACACACTGTCGCCCTGATTAACGATTTTAGTTTCATCACCGATAGTGAATTCAAAGCTTCCCTTAGCAACATAAGTAATCTGCAGATGCTTGTGGCTATGGAAATTGCCCTTAGAACCTTTTTCAAAATGAATCTCGCACATCATAAGGTCATCAGAGTAGCATAATATTTTTCTTGTAACACCAGGTTCGCAGTTAGTAGCTGTAACATCTTTGTTAAATGTAAACATATATAATACCTCGTTTCTATATTATTGATTGTTTGTATGTATATATTAAACTTTTACATCAAAAAAAACTAGCATAATTATCAAACTATGTTATATTAAATACAGATATATTGTTTAAATATTTTACACGAAAGGGGCGTGCATTAAGATGATGATTAGCGGCGTTAATGATATAAACAAAAATTTGTCTGTTAATGGAACAGGCGTGGATACGCAGGATATAAGTCCGGCGAGACTTAAGGCAATGAAGCGTTCCGGACAGGTGGAATGTGAAACATGTGCGAACAGGGAATATAAGGATGGTTCAGATGAAGTAAATGTTTCATTTAAGAGTGCAGCACATATTGACCCGTCAGCAGCGGCCACAAAGGTTATGGCACATGAACAGGAGCATGTTTCTAATGCGAACAGGAAGGCTGCCAGTAAAGATGGCGAAGTACTGAATGCGACAGTTACACTTAAAACGGCTGTCTGTCCAGAGTGCGGAAGGTCGTATGTGTCAGGTGGTGTCACCAATACAGCAATTAAATATCCTGCCACATCTTATGGACAGAACCAGAAATCAGCAGATTATCCTGAATTTGCGGGTAAAAATGTGGATTATGCAGGATAATTGATGTATGAGCGTGGAATAAAGTATGGAAAAAGTAACGGAGAATAGTAGTAGTTTTATGTATACAATATGGCTTGTGCTGGCACTTATATGCCTGGGATATTATATAGTGTGTGCAACATATGCAGGGGTGGGTTCATCATTTATATTTATATGGCTGATGGGTGCTGTCTTTTTTGGACTGATATTTGCAGTGAGAGTATTAGAAATTAAAGGTATAATTCATGTGGCAAAGGTCTTAAGAATCTGCTTTATAGTGATAATGGCGGCAGGTGCGTCTCTTTTTATTTTTACAGAGGCACTGATAATTAAAGGAATGATGGAAAAGCCAAAGGATAACTGTGATTATATAATAGTACTTGGCTGCCAGATAAGAGGTGACCACATAACAAGGTCGCTTAAGAACCGGTTAGATGTTGCTGTTTCCTATGCAATAGATAACCCTGATACAACAATAATAGTATCAGGCGGCAGGGGAAAAGGTGAAAATACAACAGAAGCATTGGCAATGTATAATTATCTTGTATCTAAAGGAATAGATGGCTCACGCATAATACAGGAAGATAATTCAACAGATACATCAGAGAATATGAAGTATTCAGTACAATACATAGAGAATACAGATTCACTGGTCGGCATAGCAACCAACAACTTCCATATAGCAAGAAGCCGCCTTCTTGCCAGACATGCAGGATTAAACAATACCTGTGGAATGCCAGCAGAAAGCGACCATGTACTCTTCATAAACTATATGGTAAGAGAAGCAATGGGAATAGTCTGTCTCTTATACACATCTCCGAGCCCACGAGACGGAGCTACATCTCGT
>ERZ1027232.191-NODE-191-length-38856-cov-30.101827_pt1 | contig 38856 bp, 26 predicted proteins | sample MGYA00519478_ERZ1027232 | MGnify/ENA primary metagenome ERZ1027232 (study PRJEB26926, sample SAMN06164468) | human gut metagenome | biome: ENVO:00009003; feature: ENVO:2100002; material: ENVO:00002003 | host: Homo sapiens | place: USA | collected 2012 ...
CCTTATTTCACGCTTACCTCACGATAACCGCCTTTGCAAGTATCGATATCAATACTTCAGCCTCTGTAACGTGTGCCAATCCGTCTGCCCCTACTTGACAAGCGTTCAGGGAGCAGCTCCGAGATGTATTCATGTTTCCGACTTACCGCGCCTCTCATCAACCGGCTGCTTTCTGTGGCAGCTGCTCGCAAACACTACTTGTTCTCTTCCTCGCCTTTGCTATCATTCACAATGATATGAAAATTATATATGATGATTTTCCGTTTGTCAACAATATCCTTTATCAAACGTAATTACTGTATAATATGTATCCTGTTTCTCCGCAAGCTTCTGCTGGATCTCAGACTTAATCTGTGCTTCTGTCTTCTTACATTCATATGGCACAAGCACATCAAAGATCAGATTGGTATGCGTTGGTCCCGACACAATCCGAAAGTCATGCATCGTAAGACCTTCATCGATTTCCTTTAAAATCCCCGCCATCATATCACGGCAAACATTCGTCTTCTCATCATCGTAATCAATCGGGTCCATGTGGATCGTCATATGTACCTGCAATTCATCGTAGATGTTCCGTTCTAACTCATCAATCGCATCGTGAATCTCCATGATATTTTCATGACAGTCCACTTCCACATGCACACTACCAATCAGATTTCCCGGACCATAGCTGTGTATGATCAGATCATGCATGCCATGACAGAACATATTCTCCATCACAAGCTCCCGGATCTTTGCAACTAACTCCTCATCCGCCGGCTGTCCAAGCAGCTGATCCACCGTATCTTTCACAATACCAAAACCGGAAAGCATAATCATGACTGACACCACGATTCCCATGATTCCATCCATCGGCAGATCCGAAAATGCCGACATCACAAGTGCGATTGTGGTTGCCAGTGTTGCAAACACATCGCTAAAGCTATCCTTTGAGGTTGCAAGCATAATGGACGAAGAAAGCTTCGTACCAAGCTTCCGGTTCATAACTCCCATCCCAATCTTCACCAGCATGGAAAGCACCAGCACCAAAAGAGCAAGAAATGAAAACGTTACACGCTCCGGATGCATGACCTTCTCCACCGAGCTTCGCAGCAACTCAAATCCAACCGCCACAATCGCAGCCGCGATCACAAGCGAAGTCAGATATTCCATCCGCCCATGTCCAAACGGATGATCCCGGTCGGCTGGCTTCGCTGCCATCTTATACCCAAACATCGTCACGATACAAGTTGCACAATCCGATAAGTTATTCACACCATCTGATACAATCGAAATCGAGCCCGCGATCAGACCGATTGCAAGCTTACTTGCAAACAAGATCACATTGCAGATGATTCCGACGATGGAGGAGAAAAAACCGTACCGTTTCCGCACTTCCGGGCGTTCAATCTCATCCGCATCCTTTATGCACTTATGAACCAGAAATTTAAGCACGTTTCTCTAACTCCTTCACTCTTCTACAATAATTCACGGTACCAACGCCCATTGCCATAAATACAAAGAACAGTGGTGTTGTAATCGGCTGATTCAGATTCAGGATGCTCTGCGCGAAATATCCAACTGTCGCTGCCAGACACACACTGATCCATGCATGCTCCTTTGCATGCTTAAACATATAGACAATACTGCTTCCGACCAATGCCAGATAAGAAAGCAGGCCAACAATACCTGTGGTAAATAAGTACTGCAACAGCTCGTTATGCGCATTGTCATACACTTTACCCGTGACCTGAACCATCTCATTGTAGCATGCCGCCTTGAGTGTCACACGTACCGACTCATTTCCATATCCAAACAGCTTATTTACAAACGGTGCATCACCATACACTTCCACAATCTTTCTCCAGATGTAACCACGATAACTGCCCCATTTATCATTGAATGTCAGTAACGAAGAGCCAGTTACCGCCAAAACAATAATACCAATCACGCCAAGCGCCACACACGCACCACAGACAATCAGCACAATCTTCTTTTTATTCCATGCTGCAACCCTCGTGCCAAGCTTCCAGTTGCAGACACACACAACTGCAAATACAAGCAGCGCTGCTCCACATAACACAAATGCAATATCCAGCCGGTTTAAGGCGATTGCAAGTCCGCCCCGTTTCTTGTCATATCTTGTATGTCCATATTTATTGATAAACCCAAGCACCAGATTGCCGACAAACAATAAAAACACTGCAAACGAACTATACCGCAGTCTGCCCTGCATAAATGCAAGGATTGTCACCACAACAACGCCAGCAAAAATACCAAGGAATACACTGTCACTGTTTGCAATCAGAATATTGCAGCCAGCCGCGATCAGTAGGATTCCTGACAGAATACGCGAAAACCAGTTCTTACAAAATGCAAACACTGCCAACAACACCGGAATCGAGATGGACAGATAACTTGCATACATATTGATATTTCCGAATGTTGATATGAATTTCGTATATTGATTTGATGCAATGTTATAACGCAGATTCAGGAAATCATGCTCCATATGCTGTCCGATTGCAACCGCATACGCAAATGCATTCGCCGCAGCAAAAAAGATAAACATGATCATCTGTGGACGCACACGCTGTGCCAACACAACGAATACGATCATCAGAACCAGATACATGCAAAGACCCATCCGTCTGCCCTGCAAGCCATAAAAAGCATCTTTTTTATTATCTGCACAAAGCCATGCAAAAAAGTTTGCCATCAGGAATGCAAGTGCATAAAACTCCGGTCGCAAGAACCGTTTCTTCCCGGTATCCTCGACAAGCAAAGAATCATACTTATAATAATTCTTCAGATTTGCCTCCACAACATAACCGATCAATGCAAGCGCCAGATAGATACCGGCCGCATATAAAAAGAAATGATACTTTGTGATCGTAATATTAAAATAATGGTCATCGTAAATCAATGGATACACACCAAACGCCAACAATGCAAATACATACACCGCGACATCCATCACACGAATTCCTCTGCAATATTCCAAATTGTCTGATTTTTTCGTCTTTGCCATGACTTTTATCTCCTTATCCAGCTCCTGCTGCTATTTTAACATATGTATATAAAAAGAAAAGAGAGATAATTGCTATCTCTCTTTCTCTTCGTGCGGGAGATGGGACTTGAACCCACACGACGTTGCCATCACTAGATCCTTAGTCTAGCCTGTCTGCCAATTCCAGCACTCCCGCATTCTCTTGCGTGTCGCTCACGCTCAACGCAAGACATATATTATCATTTTGATTGCCCTTTGTCAACAACTTTTTTCTATTTTTGTAAATATTTTTTCACCATCTACTATAATGCGCATAAATCCGTGCTTTTATCGTTGGATATACGACCGACTTTGCACACTGCGAATGCCCTGATAATTTACAGACGGTGCTGCGCCATTCTTCGGAACAAGCACAATCTGAATTCCTTCCAACCGTTTTGCCATACCCGCAGTTCCCGCTGGCGCTCCATTTTTAGACCATCCAAGCCAGCCATACGTCTGTGCATGCACACGGTAGTAAACGTCATAATGTGCTGCCATCTCACCTGTCAGATTGATGCAGATTGCCTCCAGACGCTTTGCGCGTCCACTTGTACCACTCATGACTCCATTCTGCTTCCATGTGGACACATCATTTACTTTTCCCTCCCAGCCGTAAGTCTGCACATGGGTTGTGTAAACGATATTACCACTGTATGGCTTATTGGTCAGCTTGATACAAATTCCCTCCAGGCGCTTTGCCTGTCCGCTTGTGCCGCTCATCTGACCGTTATATTTCCAGCCCTGCCAGCCATACGTCTGTACATGGGTGCGATACGCCACATTTACCGTATTCTCTCCGCTCACCGTCGGATTTGCATTTGTGGTTGCGGAACTACCAAGCACAGGAGATGTTCCATTCTTCGCGATATACGAGGCGGTCTGACGCACAGTTGCACTTGCATATACACCAGCATAATCAACTTCCGGTGCTGGCATACCACGCTTTACAACCACGATCTGAATACCCTCCAGACGCTTTGCATATCCCGCAGTTCCTGCTGGCGCACCATTCTTCGCCCATCCAAGCCAGCCGTAACTTTGCGCATGCACACGATAATACACATCATATTTATCTTTGTCAGCGCCCGTAAGTTGGATTTTAATTGCTTCCAGACGTTTTGCCTCTCCCTCGGTTCCGTTCATCTCTCCATTCGACGACCAAGGCAGCCATCCATAGGTCTGACAGTGCGTCGTATATTGGATTCCAAGCTTCTGGTTGCCACTCACAGCGATCTCGATCCCCTCCAGGCGCTTCGCCTGTCCACTTGTACCGCTCATCGTGCCATTTGTCACCTGCTTCTGCCATCCATAGGTCTGCACATGCGTCCGATATCGCACTGTCACTGCAGGTGCCGCCTGTACTTCTTCCGTCAGAGTACGCACACGGACAGACACTGCTTTGCTCTCCCGGTAATATCCGCTCGTTGGACGTTTTACATAAAAGGTATATTCTGTATTTGGTTTGAGATTCACAAAAGCCGGACTTGACTGCCAGTGGAATCCATCCACAGAATACACACAGCCACTCTGTGTGTCCAATGTAATCCAAGTTGAACCGTACTTTGCAACCGTCGGAGTCTCCGGTTTATCCTGCCATCCGTATACCTCTATGGTACAGGTTGCCTTTTGATTGTTTGTCAGTTTACGGATTGTAATGGATGTTTTACCCGGTGCAACCGCAGTCACAAGCCCGGATGCACTGACCGTTGCAATATTTGTATTCTCTGACACATATCCTAACCGTTTGTCCGTAACATTTGCGGGCACAAAACTGGTTCGTATCTGCCCTGACTGATTATTCACAAGATCCAATACGACTGTCGCTGTATCCGCATGAATCTGCTCTACATCCACAACCGTCACAGAAGTTCCGTAATCACTTTCACAACCAGGAGCTACGCCATCATAATAGTGATTCTGCGTATGCGATTCCCGGGAAGAGCCATCGTACTTCTCCATCGTAGCATCAGATTTATTGAAGAACTGATAGGATATCGGTGTTCCATCATCCCACGTGAGGTCCACATTGTACCACTGATTTCCAAGCTTCGTCCGGTTCCAGCCGTGTGTGGCACTCGTAACTGATACCGTCTCAAGCCCTGCAGCATTCGTCAACATACTATACAGCTTCGCATATCCGGCGCACACCGTTTTTTTCTGCATGACAGCACTATATGCTGTCTGATCGTAGGTGCCCTCTTCGTACTCTACATATTCGCAGATGATATCATGTGCTTTCTTCTCCTTTGCATACGCAGTTGATTCTTTTTGAATCGTCTGCACCCATACATCCACCCGGTTAAACATCTGCACGGAAGCATTGGAACGGGTATCTCCATCCGCAAAAGTATCATATACGCCCAGATATACAACTTTACTATTGTAATACAGAGCATTCTTGATGAAATAAAACTGTGGATTCTGATAGGTGAATATGTAAACCAGAGATGATAACTCCTCCGATGTCAACCCTTCATAGCGGATTGGACCGATACCAGAAACAGCCCTGCCATTAACGGATAACACCTTCGCATCCACACATGTATTCATATACGCTGTACAATACAAGTTCATCTCATCATAGAGTTCCTGCCATGTTGTACTCAGATTCTGATAGCAATAATCATCTCCATATGAGTCCCAATTCGTACGATAGACACCAGATAGTGCGGTTCCACTGCTACTATCACTGATTGACATGGCAGCCTCATCGAGATCTCCATAGCTTTCATCAATCTGGTAAAGCTCCAACGGCTTCAGATCCGATGTCTCCGGATCCGCCGTCTCTGCTGCATAAGTTGTCATATTCCCCGTCCAGATAAAGATCGTGCACAACAGCATGATTATACATTTTGTTACTTTTTTATTCATCCTTTGCTCCTTGTACTCTCCGGTCAACAGTTTTACACCCCTATTATAACAAAACCCGCTGTCCGAAGACAACGGGTTTTGAATACAATCTTTTATTAAGCGAGCTTGCTCTTAGCAACCTCTACTACCTTTGCGAAACCTTCTGGATCGCTGATAGCCATCTCTGAAAGCATCTTTCTGTTAAGATCTACACCTGCAAGCTTCAATCCATACATAAGCTTGCTGTATGAAAGTCCATTCATTCTTGCTGCTGCATTGATACGAGCGATCCAGAGCTGTCTGAACTGTCTCTTTCTCTGCTTTCTACCAGCATAAGAAGATGTCAAAGCTCTCATAACTGACTGCTTTGCTACTCTATACTGCTTAGATCTTGCTCCCTTGTATCCCTTAGCGAGCTTTAATGTTCTATTATGTCTCTTCTTAGCGCCAACGCCGCCTTTAATTCTTGCCATCGTTCATTCCTCCTAATATCCTATAAATATGGTAAAATCTTCTTCATAACTTTGCTGTTTGTAGAATCAGTCATAGTTGCTTTTCTAAGATTTCTCTTTCTCTTTGTAGTCTTCTTAGTAAGAATGTGGCTCTTGTAAGCCTTATTTCTCTTAAGCTCACCGGTTCCTGTCTTCTTAAAACGCTTTGCAGCTGCTCTTTTTGTCTTTAACTTTGGCATTTCTTTTCCTCCTTAAAAATCATGCATATGCATGGTAATTTCTTATTTATATGAATTTAACGTTTTTCAGCTAAAAACATGATCATACTTCTACCTTCAAACTTTGCAGGTTTATCTACAACAGCAACATCTGAAAGCATCTCGGCAAAGGAATTCAGAATCGCTTTACCATTATCCACATGCGCAAGCTCTCTACCGCGGAAACGAAGTGTAACTTTTACCTTATCGCCCTTAGTCAGGAATTTTCTTGCCATGTTTGCCTTCGTATTCAGATCGTTATTGTCGATGTTTGGTGACAAACGAACTTCCTTGATTTCAATGACTCTCTGCTTTTTCTTTGCTTCCTTCTCGCGACGTGTCTGCTCATAACGGAACTTTCCATAGTCCATAATCTTGCAAACAGGTGGCTTTGCTGTCGGTGCAATCTTGATCAGATCAACACCCTGCTCATCTGCGAGCTTCTGAGCGTCCTTGGATGACATGATACCAAGCTGCTCTCCTGTCTCACTTACCACACGTACCTCTTTGTCACGAATCTGCTCGTTAATCATTAAATCGCTAATAATATACACCTCCCTCGGGTATCGCCCCCTCACATCCGTTCGGCGGCATATCGTCGAAACCATCCTAAATTATTCGCTTCGCTCATAATGGTTTCTCCTGCATAAAAAAAGTGGATAGACAAACTATCCACACATTGTTATAATAAGAAATCTATATATTCTCTTACTACATAACCCGAGTCGCCTATGCGCTAAGGTGAGAGTGGATACTCTGCTTTCATCAACATACTTGCATACTATAGCATGCAGGTATGGAGTTGTCAATACTTTTTTCAAAATTATATTTTATTTTAGACTATTATACACAGATCAGTTCCTTCGGGGAAGATGCCAGATTCTGGTATCCGTCTTCCGTCACCACGATCATATCCTCAATCCGTACACCAAATCTGCCCGGCAGATAAATACCCGGTTCCACAGTGATCACGACACCCGGCTTCAACACAGCATCACATTTCATGGAAAAACGAGGTTCCTCGTGAATAAAAAGTCCCACACTATGTCCGAGTCCATGTCCGAAATAATCTCCATAACCGGCGTCTGCGATGATGTCACGTGCACATTTATCGACATCCGAACATACCATGCCCGGTTTCACAACGGAAAGTGCTGCAAGCTGTGCCTGAAGCACGGTATCATACACCTTCTTCTGCTCTGGTTCTACCACTTCTCCAATATGAATCGTCCGCGTCATATCCGAACAATATCCCTGATACATACAGCCAAAATCCATCGTCAGGAAATCACCCTCCGCAAGCAGCTTCGGCTGTGGCATCGCATGTGGCAGACTGCTGTTTGAACCACTTGCCGCAATCGTATCAAAACTCGTTCCCTCGGCACCACGCAGCCGCATCTCATATTCTAACTGCAAGGCAACTCGCTGTTCCGTCAATCCATTCTTCCAGTTCTCGTGGATAAACTTTACAATCTCTGTAAACGCCTCATCGCCAATCTGCTCTGCACGTGCCAGCTTCGCAATCTCGTCCTCTGTCTTTACTTCCCGATACACATTAACTGCATCTTCCAGTGGCACAAACTCCACCTGCATTCCCGTCAATTCTTTTGCAAATGTATCTACAAAAGCCTGATACTGCATATACGAAATCTCTTTATTCTCAAATCCGATTCGAAGTGTGGATCTGCCCTCTTTTGCAAATGCCTTCTGCAGCATCCCCGCGATCGTCTTGGAATATCCTTCCCGTCCAATATCCACACAGGTAAATTCCGGTGCTTCCAGTTCTACCTGCTCTGTATACCGGCTGTCTGTCAAAATATACTGTTCTCCCTGAAACGCCACAAGCATTCCTGTATGTCCCCGATACCCAGACAGATGATGGATGTTATATCCATCCGTCAGGATCAGTACCTGTAAATCCTTTTTATCAATAACTTGTACCAGTTGTTCCTTCATGTCTATCAAGCCTCCTACTGTAGTAGTATACAATCATAGATTTGGAAATACAACGCAAAAATGCAACAAATAAAAAAGTATGCCCTGTAGAGCGCCAATTGTGCCAGCCCCCTTGATTTTTATCAATTATATGTTACGATAATCTTGTTCGAGGATCCGTCCTTGGACATCTTGGGGAGAGCGAGTTGTTGATGTTCGGACGCAACAACTCAAACTATGTTTTACATAGGGAGACCATATAGATTGGGGAATCTATATGGTCTCTTCTATTTTTTGTTTATCTAATGAATTTTATATAACATATTTATTACATACAAAAATCCATGAGCAACTCCGATATTATCGAAGTCACTCATGGATTTTATTTTACTAATAATATAATAATTACTTACTTACATACGGTCTAGCTGTTTTACCAGGTGCCGCTCCACCCTTTGGAACAAGCTTAATTTCTATGCCCTCCAAACGTTTTGCATAACCTGCAGTTCCTGCTGGTGCACCATTCTTTGCCCAATCAAGCCAGCCAAATGTCTGCGCATGTACACGATAATAAATATCATAGTGCTCTGCCATCTTGCCTGTTAAAGTAATACAAATCGCTTCTAGACGTTTTGCCTCACCACTTGTACCGGACATTGCACCATTTGATCTCCAAGTAGAAGGATTATTCACATTTCCCTGCCATCCATAGGACTGTACATGTGTTGTATAACTAATGCCTCCGCTATAAGGCTTGTTTGTCAGTTTAATTTCGATACCTTCCAGACGTTTTGCTTGTCCACTTGTACCACTCATACTTCCGTTAAACTTCCAACCTTGCCAGCCATATGTCTGTACATGCGTTCTGTATGTAACATTTGGTGTACTGTTTCCTTCAATCGTAGGATTCATTGAAGATGTCGGCTTCGAATTCACAACTGGTGACGTTCCAGATAATGCAATATATGCACTTTTATTGACAGATTTAATGCCATTCTTATTCTCGTCAATCTTCTCGCCCTTCTTAACAATTACAATCTGAATTCCTTCCAGACGTTTTGCATAACCTGCAGTTCCTGCTGGTGCGCCATTCTTCGCCCAACCAAGCCAGCCATAAGACTGTGCATGTACACGATAATAAATGTCATACTTATCCTTATCTGCACCTGTGAGCTGAATCTTAATTGCCTCCAGACGCTTTGCTTCGCCTTCTGTACCACTCATGTCTCCGTTTGATGACCATGGCAGCCAGCCGTAGCTCTGGCAATGAGTCGTGTACTGAATGCCAACCTTATCATTTCCGCTGACATTTATTTCAATGCCTTCCAGACGTTTTGCCTTTCCGGACGTACCGGACATAGCGCCATCCTTACTCCATGACTTCTCCCATCCAAATGTCTGTACATGCGTACGATAGCTCACTGACATTGTTGGAACTTTCACTTCCGGAGTCGGTGTCGGAGTTGGTTTTGGATCCGGAGTTGGTTTTGGATCCGGATTCGGATTTGGATTTGGTGTTGGATCTGGTGTCGGTGTTGGCGTTGTTCCATCCTTTGGCAAAACCGTCAATGTACAGGTAACGGCTTCTGCCGTATCACCATAATTCGAGTTGTTTGAAGGTGTACATGTAATAGTGACTGTTCCTGCCTTCTTTGCTGTAATTTCTCCGGTCGTAGACTTAATAGTCGCAACCGATGTATCCGAACTCTTCCATGTGACCTTCTGTGTGGTTGCTCCTTCTGGATTCAATGTCGCTGTCAACTTCAACTTCTCGCCGCCAACCTTTACAGTTGCTGTTTCAGGAATACTGATACTCTGTAACGGCATATAGACATTTATCGTCTTTGTAAATTTCGTTTCCGTTTCACCAGGTACACTTGTAGCAAATGTAATAACTGTATTTCCACTCTTTACCGGTGTAATTACTGTTGAAACTGTAGCCTGTGTATAATCTTCATTAAACACAATCTTTCCCGTCTCAATCTTAACCACACCTTCTACAGATGGTGTACATGTAAGTGTCACATCTTCCTCTTTAATCTCACCATATTCCAATGCTTCTTTGAATCCCTGCAATTTGATTGTTGCTGTAATCGTTGTTTGCTCTCCATCCTTTGAAGCATTCAGTTTTGTTGTTGCTGGATCAGAGGACGACATTTGTGTAACATATTTATTAAACACTGTTACCTTACACATACCATTTGTCTTACCATCCGGTGATGTTGCCTTGATTGTTTCCGTTCCCTGTTTGATTGCTGATACTTTGCCATCTGCATAGGATGCATAGGTACCTGTATCTTTATTATTCATAGTCCATGTTAATTTATCTGGTGCATCTTTCTCTGCAACTTCATATGGTACATCCACACCATTTTCTTCTTTATAATATTTGATAGTTGCAGACAAGTCTCTCTCTGAGCCAACTCGCATTGTGTATGCGTTATTGGAAAGCTTGATTGAAGCTAATGCATTCAAATAAATAACATCAAACGTTTTCTGCTCTGTGGACAAATTTCTTGCCCACGCAGCTCCATCAGACCCCGCATATACATAAAGATCCAGTGCAGAGTTCGTTCCAATAAATACACCAGTATTGATTGTCTTAATAGTCTTTGGAACCTGTATTTTTGTCAGCATCTTACAATTTCCAAACATCTGCTGTGGTAACGCCGTTGTTCCCTCTGCAATCTCAATAATTTGTATGTTACCCTGCTCATCCTTCGGATTTGTTAATTTCGAACAACCATAGAAGCACAGCTCTCCAAAGGATGTAAGTTTCTTTGACAAATACATATATCCATTTAATCCGGACATCCCTGCAAAAGCAGACTTTCCAACTGAAGTGACAGTATCCGGCATCGCCAGATTTCCAACAAGTCCACTACAACCACTAAATGAAAACTCTCCAACCGTCTTCAGGTTTGCAGGAAGTACAAATTCATTTTTAAAACCATCACAATCTGCAAATGCATAATTTCCGATAGTTGTAATGCTATCCGAAAGCTTTAATGCATCAAATCCAGAACATGCGTCAAATGCATAATTCGATACATTAGTTACCTTTCCCGGTATTGTTAAAGTCCCGGTGAGTAAACTACATTGATCAAAGGCATAGGCACCAATCGTATCTACCGTTTCCGGGATTGTTAATGTTCCATTTAACGAAGAACATCCCTGAAATGCGTTTGCATTTATTTTCTGTACGCCTTCTGGAATATCCACACTTCCAATCATGCTAGAACAGTTTGAAAATGCAGCCTGTGGTATATTCTTTAAATTCTTACTTAATACAAGTTCTCCATTAATATTACTACATTTATTAAATGTATACGTACCAAGCTGTGTCAACGTATCTGGAAGTGTAATTCCTCCTGTCAGCTTTGAACACTCAGAAAAAGCATAATTGCCAATTGTTTCCAACCCTGATGGCAAAGAAAGCGTTCCATCCATCCCTGAACACTTTTCAAATGCATATTGCCCAATACTTGTAACCCCCTCTGGAATTACAATCGAGCCCTTAAACGCAAGGCACTTATCAAATGCATACGCTGGAATACTCGTTAATTTACTTCCGTTTTCAAACGATAACATCCCCATATTTGATTTGTCGGTATCGGCATATGCACTTTGAAATGCAGAATCTCCCATGAACGCAACGGAACTTGGGATAACAAGATTTCCTTTCAGCTTTGCGCCAGAAAAGGCTTTCTTTCCGATTGATGTAAGTCCACTTGGAAGCGCAAGATCTCCTGCATTTGTTGAGGAAGCCCCATAATTCAAAAATGCTTCATCACCAATTTCTGTTACATTAAGTGGAAATTTTAACCCATTTTCCATATTGACTTTTCTACAACCAGAAAATGCCTGCGCACCAATGATTCCTCCACCATTAAATGTAATCTTTGTCAAGCCTTCACAATTATAAAATGCCTGTTTACCAATTTTGGTAACACCATCAGGAATCACAATTTCACTTTTCAATCCTGCCTGACTTTGAAATGCAGCCTCTCCAATCCAATTCAGCTTTGAACCTTCCTCAATTGTAACGGACTGCAATATGTAAACTTTCTGTTTTTCTCCTCCGGCAAATGCATTTGTACCAATGGATTCTATAGAGGCAGGAATATTCACGCTTCTCGGACATTCCGTCAATGCGAATGCACCCTGATCAATCGCTGTAACTGGAATATTCTGATAGTCTGCAGCATTTGTGTACTCACTGGAAGCACTTACCTCACTTGGAATAGTAATATTTCTATCTGTCTTATTTTTACCATATCCCTTAATAATAGCTTCCTTTTTTCCATTATTTACACGAATCTGATAAGACAGAGTATAATTTCCCTCTTCAGGTGTGTACTCTAAATACGTTTCTTCTGTAATCGTCTTATCTTCTGCAACAGTTTGCTCTGCCTGCTGTAAATCTTCACTTACAGTTTCAACCTCTGTCTTGGATTCCTGTTCACTTGTTTCTTCTTGTGGATTTTCTTGTTCTGACGCTTCGAAAATTTGAGATGACTCCGCCGCATATGTAACTGTTGGTGCTATATTGCTTGATGCCATAGCAACACTCAGTGCGACAACGAGTGCTCGATTCATTTTGCGTTTTCGCATAGTATCTCCCCTTTCATATTATTTTGTACGTTGTGGCATATATCGCCTAATTCCTAACTACATACATATTTTAATTATAACGATTCTTATAAAAAAGTCAATCAAATGGCAAAAAAAGCATGGGACTCTTTTCAGAGTTTCCCATGCTTTTTTTATTATTTTACGTTAAGTCAAAGAGATAATCCTTCAACATAACCTTGATTCTCTGGTAAACCTTGTTACCTTCGGAATCGGTTGCTTCAATTACAATATATGTATATTCATTATTGTAATTCTCAAAGTACGATGGCTGAAGCTTCAATTTCGTTGCCGCTACTGTAACTTCCTTACCATCAGAATCTACATACTTCTCAGCAATCTGTCCGCCATCCTTATTCAACAGCTTCTCAAGAGAAGAATCATATCGGAATACATCCTTGATGATACCTTCCTTTACCTGTGTAGAATTCCAATCCGCAATCAATACATGATTCTTATCTGCTACATATGAACTATCACGATTTGTCTCTGAGTAATCCAAATCATAGTAGATTCGAACCTGCTTTAATGTTGCATCCTGGTCTACAGTTACCTTAAAACTAAACTCTGGATATGAAGTATTCTCCTCAACCTTTGTATAATAATCATCGTTTACATCACGTTTGATGATATTATTTGTTTCTTTACCATAGTCATATACATAAATGGTTGGCTGTTTTACACTGTTACGAACTGAGTTACAAATAATATTGATGTACAGGTAACGCTCATCATTATTATCCTTTCCTACACCAGTCACCTTCGAATGTCCGGCACCACAGTAGTTTACGTTCTTATAAGTGTAAATAAAGTAGTTGTCCATACCATCTCTCGGTGATGCTGCATAGATGGAAGAACCGTCCTTTGTATTATTACCACCTGCAAGAGAATACCACACAGTCATGTCATCATTTTCAACATCCAGCGCATATGCCTGTGAGTGCGTTCCTGAAATATTCAACTCAGATGCCAATGTGAATGGGAACAATGTTACAATACCCTGATTGTTCTGACTCGCTTTATCAGTACCATACTTTGTATTCTCCTTTGCAGAAAAGCTAGCTGCATTGTACCAATATCCTGCGATTGCCCAGCTCAAATCGGCATACCGATAAGGAATTGCATATGGATTATCATTACCACTGACATTTACCGCATCTGTATATGCCACGGATGTCAGATATTTGCTTGGCGTTGATCCAAACACTTTTTTCATATCTGAAAGCCAGCTTGTATACCGACTTTCATCTTTCGTTGTCGACAGATTCGTCATAAAGTACTTGTCACTATCCTGTGTAGTTGTATACTTCACATAATTCTGACTTGCATCTGTTGTCACAGGATCATTAAAGTGATACCGATCCATACCAAAGTATGAACGAAGTGTTGCTGTCAATGTAGAAGTACCCTTATCAGAGAACTTTGTCAATGTATCATGGAACAACAGGAGCTGTCCATCATCTTCGATGTAAGACTTCAAATCTGCAAGTGCAATCGGACTTGTAATATCATCTCCACCGAAATCTTCAGATGGTCCAAGAATAATTGTACTGTATGATTCCTGTAACCAATCGGCACCTGCTGCATATCTTGTATATTTCTTGTAAAGTTCCTTATACTCAAGTTCTTTATCTTTTACCTTAAAGTACTCCTCCATATAAGTGTTCATACTCTCGCCATTTGGAAGATATGCCTGTGATACATCATTATACTGTGCAGCGTTACCATCAATAGAATAATAATCACTGTACGTTGATTTTGTCTTCAAACGATTCAATTCCTGAATCAAAGTCTCTTTTGATGTATTACTTGAGAAGGTTGTCTTGCCTGAATTTGTGCTTCCTGACTGAATTCCGGCAATTAACTTATCAATTTCTTCATCAAGTTCCTTTCTTGCATCAACGGTTGTTTTCTGAATATCAACACCTGTTTCATCCTTCATGCTGGATGTTCCAGTTGCACTCTCATTCTTCATAAACTGATACAACTGCCAATACTTGCCTGCCAACTGCTCATACTCACGTTTCTTAATAAATTTATATTTATCTTCCACTGTTGTGAGTGCATTATACTTATCATAATCAGTATCCGTTGAATCAATTGTAAATGAATTTACAAGTGCCTCTTTTTCTGCATCTGTAATTGCTGAAGAGTAATCAACTTCTCCATTGTCAACCTTGTAATCATATGCAGCTTCTGCATCCTTTGCAGCCTGCTCAAACTCATTACGCAGCATAATATCAATATCAAAGTCATACAGATCATTTACCTGATCTGCAAGGTTGTTATCCCAGTCATCCATACCCTTGACACCTTTTCCAGGTACAACAAGCTGACTGTCATAACTTACGATACCAAACGTATGCTCATGCTTACCTAAGTAATGACTTCCCAGCATACCATCCTTCGAATCCTGGAAATTACCACCATAAAGAGCTCCATACGCTGTACGATTTCCTGAATTCGTATATGGGTTATACTCCAGTCTCTGATATGCCTGCTGACATACAGTACAGAAATACAAGGAGTTGTAACCTTCTGCGCCTTCGCCAAGTGCGTTATTTGACCACTGGTTTGCCTTACCTCCCGGCATAATCTGCAATACATTTACCTGCTGTTTTTCGTCAGTCTTGTTCTTGACATAAGCAATACCCGTCTGGCTGACTGAATTTCCATTTGTATCAACAACCTCAATCATCCAATACAGTGGACCATAGAAGCTGTCCGCACACTGATAAGTAAGTGAATTCGCATCTCCTGATGTCATGTACTCTTCTTTTCGATCAAAAGTACTATTTCCATCATCATCAATATACAGTTTAACCGTATAATTGGCACTTCCCGTGACTGTATATTTAAATTTCAATGTACCGTCTGTAATCTGTGATGTTTCATCATACCGATTATAAGTTGCCGGCATACTTGTGATTGTCAACTTTGGTCTCTTCTCTGATGTTGCATAGATTGAACTCAACTCATTCTTTGGAGTATCTGCTGCACCACCCTTGAACACTGAGACATATCCTGTTAATGAATCACCAAGCGAACCATCACTTAAAATATCTTCCACATCCGTCTGATTAAAGTTCCACTGTACATTATCTTTATCAGTGCCTTCACATGCTGCCAATAACTTATACATATTAGAATCCGGATCAATCGAGTTCTGCAAATAGCCATCTGTCTTTGCAAGAGTATATGCTGTTGTCAGATTCTTACTTACTACAACCGGCATTCCTGCATCAACATATTCTTTTAATGCCTCATACCGATTATATGTGATATCATTACCATTCAATACTGTAAACGTATCTGTATAATTTCCATTCAGGCGAACCTTCGCAGTTGGTGTACCACTGTTTGCAGGACCTGGAGACTGTGCCATAGCTGAAAGATCCAGATTTACAATATCACCATTGTGAGAATACATCGTGTAGATTGGCAAAGTTGTAATCTTTGACATGTCCAAACTACCCGAATTAGACTTCAAAGTCCCACCCCATCTTGCAAGACCTGTCAAACTACGATATTCTAACACATCCTTTAATGCAGATGTATTTCCGCCAATATAAACCAAATCGTACTTTCCTAAAACTTCTGATTTATCACACGCAAACTCCTCGGATGACATCTGTACCAAATTAATCTTATCAATTGGTAAGTTTAATGCATCTGCTAATTTTGCCTTAGAGAGCTCCCAGGCATAGTACTCTGTATTTTCAGCTAACTGTTCTTTTGTCTTTCCATTCACGACATTAGCTGGAGCTGTATAATAATTTCCACTTCCATAAATACTTGATGCATTACCACTTCTTGGCTTTGCCTTGCCTACTTCCTGTGCCACAGCTTCATCAATTGGATAGCATGGCTGAATCTCTAACACCGTAAAGGATGAGGAAGAAGAACCTCTACCACCAATTCCACGATATTTCGATGCATTGATCAAATCTGCAATAACCTTTGCTGTCGCTACACTCTTTGAAGTTGTAACAACACTGAAGTCTGCTCTTGAAGTTACCATGATATTCTCATATCGTGCAACATACTCTGTTGTTGCTACCATATAGAATAACTTAGAGTAGTTTGTCTCTTTTAAATCATCTGGAACTTTAATCGCAGCATCTGATGATGTTCCCATATCTGCACCATATACAATATGGAGCTTACCATACATTGCTGATGCAAATTTCTTATAGAGATCTGCCGTGATTGTCTGATTATAACAAGAATCTTCAATCACAATCATGTCGTACTGATCAAAATCAACGGATTCTGAATCAGCCAATGTTACAATATCATTCTGTATATAAGTTGGTCTTACACCGACACGGTTATTATAACCATTCTTATAGAAGATTGAATTTGCATCCAGCTTATAATATTTTGATGTAGCAGTATCTGCAATTGCAGAACCATCTGCTGCATACAACCCCGTTGCTGACGGATTTCCTGCTAACAGCGCATCTGTCTTTGTATATGTAGTATTGACGCCAATTGTCAAAATCTTCGCCATAGACATCGGCTGTGCTGAGGATCCATCTGAAGCAGAGGCAGTCGGGTCTGACTCATATACTTCTGTCCATGCACCATTTGTCTTCTGTGTCTGACCGTTAATTCCCAGATACAAAGAACCACCTGCATGCTGCAAATACTGATCTGCACTTAAGTTGCTTGCCCACTTGAATGTGTAATAATACTTTTCATTTGGGCCAAATACAGAAGATGCAAGATCTCTCATATTCTTTGATGTCGACGGATCAACGGTTGTTGCATTTGGACTATCAATGACTAAAGGCTTAAAATCGCCAACTGCATATGTATGCAGAAGATCATATAATTTCTCGCTCATGTCATTGTCTTTTGTAAATTTCGATGCAGAATCATTACTTACATAAATGAAATCTGCCTTTGAAATATAAGCAAGATCTGCATCACTTGTTACATTTCCGCCAAAACATTTGTATTCGATACAACCATCTGCCATCGCCTGCTCGATTGTACGGTTTCCATCAATAACATAATCCTTAAAGCCATTGGAACTAACAAATGTCTCTAAGCTTGAAGCAGAAGAAGATGAAATTTCTGCGATATGATAAATCTTATCTACTTCTGGATCTTCTGAATTTGAATTATCGATAATGTAATCGATAATCGTTTTTGTATCCACATTCTGACTTGCATCTGCGATAATTTCGCCATTCTCCAGCAAGCCGTCTTCGTCACCATTTCCAGCGAAGGAGAACGATGCAATTGCAACTGCAATCGCCGCAACGAACATTACAGATAATGCAGATATCAAAATCTTTGTTTTACGTTTCATGTTCTACTTCCCCTCCCTACTTTTTTGGTACTAATACATACGAATTTCTTGGATTCACTCTTCCATTCGTTGTATACGTCATATTAGACTGATTATAGTATATATCCAGCTTAACTGAATTGTTTTTTGCATCAATGTTTGCTGTACATCCCGCAACACCAACGCCTATCGCTCCTAGCTTTGCTTCAACATATGACAAATATGGATTATACAGATGTACAAACTTTGAATTTGAATCTGACATATCCACCTCATCATCTGACATTGTCATGTATGCATATTTTCTGCCATAATACATGTTATTGTTTTCGAAGTAAAAGGTAGAAACTAATGTGTCATTTATGCTGTATACAATTTTGGAATTTTGTTCTGTGCACTGTACCTTTGTTGCTTCCCCTGTCAATGAATTAGTTATTACCTGTTCAGACAAAATGCTTGGGTTTCCACCCGGTACCAAATTCATATCCAACGGAACAGAACTTTCAATTCGCAGATATGATATATATATTGGATCGTCTACATCAATATCCTTAAAACATATTACATCTGCCTTTGAAACTGAATCAGTAATTCCATATAAAGATGGATCTTTTACAAGTGCTTTTGCTGTTGCCTCATCTTTCACATAGAACTTCTTCGCCATTGTTGCACTTGTCTCTTCTCCTACCGTTGCAAAATTCAACTGTTCTGATGCTGTATATCCAACCATCACAATATCATTTGCCTGCATGATAGTGTCTGTAATTAAGCTATATGTTTCCTGAGCCTGTGTTTGTAACTTAACATCCACCTGTTCTTTCCTTGTTTGTGATACGCTCGATCCCATAAAGGAAGAAACTGCTAACATCAAGAACGCAAGCACTGCTATAGCTATAATTAATTCCACCAAGGAGAAGCCGCTGTTTTTATTATCTTTATTCATCTTCACGCCCCTCCTTAATGTAATGTATGGCTTCCATTTTTATTCAAAACCACGGTATTTAACAATGAGTCTTTGCTGTTACGATAAAACTCATACTGACCATCACCATATATACACATGCCTTGACGGTCATAAATTATATATACAGGCTTTTCATCAATTCCGGTAATATCCTGTTCCGTACCAGATGAATCTTTGTACTTCACCTTTACATATGCCGAAAAGCTCTCGCCCTTTCCACTGTTTGCATTCTCTGAATCATCAAATACATAACTGGAATTCAGCGACATATCATTACCATTTCCTATATAATAACCCTTCTTTACATAATACTTACTACCACTTTTATAGACAGCTAATGCAAATTTGTAATCTGGCTGCTGTGTATCCGCTACCACACACATTTTCCCTTTGGCATTTTTCTGTGTTTCAGACAATGCTGTTTCCAATGTAATAGAAGCTTCCTTGGCTTTTGCATTATGCAAAATCGTGATTGTTACCATAGCCGCGCCAGTCATTATTGCAATAATCGCTATAACGATAATCATCTCAATGAGTGTGTAGCCTTTGTTATCCTTCATAAATCTTCTCTTCTCCATAGGCCACCTCTCTATTCCACATTCTTCATCCAGTTTGCGAAGCTTACAACATCTGTATAATCAATCATATCAATTGATTTTGCTTCGGAGGCGTCTGTGGAAGATGCATCCTCTTCCTTTGGCTCATATCCACGGAACAGACTCAATATCAATTTTGAATTATCATCTCCAGTCAGTAAGCATTCACGCAATACTGCTCTACAAATCTCAGCGGAAGAAGCAATTGTTTTTACATTTCCTGCAACATATACTTTACCACCGGCAATAATCACACCTTCAAAATCTGTGACACCATTCTCAGCCGATGTATCAAAGTATACATCTCCCTTTGTGATTACAACGCCTCGTACCTCACCTTTATCTTCCTTCTTTGCCTTGACAACTACATCTGAATTACTTACCCATACAGAGTACCCAGATGCAAGATCCATAACATTTGCGCCCGAATCTGTACCAGAAATATTAGGTGTAATGTTTGTACTCTCTGTTATCTTTGACATATCCAGGAACTTATTAATTGGTGTGATACTTCCATCGCCAAGATCTTCATCATTGACAACCGCCTTAATATACTGCTTCTCTACTGCATTGTTTGCAAGTGTAACCGAATCTAATGTAGGATCCTGACTATAGTGTCCCAGATTCCACTTCATATAGTCATATTCCATTTCCAAGTCATTGGAAAGCTGATATGCATCTGTATACTTTGATTCCTTTCCGTTTGCATCTACTGAACCAAGCCAGCTATTTCCCTCATTCATGTCCTTCAGACTATCAGAAGTCAAAAGCTTTGTAAGTGCATCTGTATTGTCTGCTCTGACAATACTAAATGTTGTATCTTTCTTCGTTGTAATTGCACCGCTGGAATAAATACTTACATTTGGATCAAGATCTGCATCCGGAAGAACAATATTTCCAGCATCAAAATCCTCATAATCGCCAATATCTACCAAATATTCTGCAATTACACTATCTGTAAGCCCGGTCTTATTTGTTGCTGCTACATATTTTCTATGCATTTCCAATTCAGCATCATAATCTTCAATAAAGCCTGCAGCAAAATACTGTGCAGACGGGAATTCATCTAACCATGCACTATACTCTGCATTTGTCATCTGTCCTGCCATTACTCTAGCACGATACAACAGTTCCGTCTGAGTGTATGCAGTCTGGAAATCATAATAATAATACTTCTTACCAGATATTTCCTGCAATACACATGGTACCTTACCATCAAACTGATAAGATGGGAAATACTTTTCAAACAAATCACTGCCCTTTAATGCTGGTGGAAGTTCTGCAAGATAATATCCAAGCGACTCCCCTTTGTCATTCTTAGCAAGCTTAGGGATTCCATTATAGGTTACTGGAATATAAGCTTCCTGGTTACTCTTTAATGAAATACTCTCACCCATCTTATAATCGCGGATGGTTGTAGTCTTATTATCATCTGTCCGCAATGCATCTGGCATTTCCGGATTATAATCCGTTGGATGATATGCATATGTATCCTTCACTGTGTTTACAACTGTATCATCTTCTCTTGTCGTTCCATCTACGCTGTTTACATCCTTTGAAAGCTCAATGTATGTACGTCCTGCTAAGAACAATGTTTTTGCCTGTGCCAAATTCAATGTTGACTGCTCACCATTTACGATAATAGCACTACTGTTATAATGCCCGCGATTTTCTGTTTTCTTATTACCTGCTGCATCTGTAACTTCAATCTGGAAGTTTGCGGCATCCACAACTGGTGTAAACTTACGATCATCTTTCTCTGTGCTGTCTCCATAGCCAAAATAGCTACCAGTTAACTGGAAAGAAGATCCTGCAGCATTTACTTCCGTGTCATCTTTTACATACATATTTGCTTTCATAATTGCCTCTGCACCTTTGTATGTTGTTGTGACAGTACCATCTTTTGCTGTATTATCTTTAACTGTACTATAACCATCTAATACAATATTGTCTGTCCATACCTCAGATTCTGCTGTCTGGCTTCCATTCTTACCATAGACAGAAAGAGATCCCTTATCCATAACTGCCATTGTACCTGGTACAATAACCGTATCTGCCATAATAGATACCTGAGAACCATTTACATAGAATCCTGAGTATTTACTCTTAATTGTTGCACCATCATAATAATCGTTTCTTCCTGCAACCTCCGTTTGATTGTTCTGTGTTGCATAATTATTATAATAGGTATATGTACTTGAAGTTTTCTCTCCCTTGGCACTCTTTGATGTTACACTGCCATGCTGATATAATTCTGCAATATTAACATTTTCTCCATCTTCCTGTTCAATCTCATAAGTGTCGGATGTGGTAAGCTTTTTACTATCATCACTTACATCTTCATCCCATGTGCTTTCGTTATACTGCTTATTATAATAATCAGAAGCAGCATATACATTACCAGCAATGGTAAGCGGAACTGTTGGCTGATCAACCTCAACACCCATATCCGCTACTAAAGCATACTTGAAAATGTTAGGATCTGTATCATTCATAGAATCGAACAATACTGCAAAATCAGGATTGCCAATTACGATATCTGTTGTGATGCTCTGTGTAAACACACCATTTGCAGATGAACGATTGTATTCCTGCGTACGGCTTAACTTCAGATTCTTAATGATCTTACCAACCTTATTATTGTTTTCATCTTCATAATCTACAACCTGTATCCGGCTCGCATCCAATTTTACCGAATCATTTGTGATATAAGATGTCAACTTTACTGCCAAATCATCCAAGCTTACTTTAAAGAATGGATTATTCTGCAACTGACGGTAGAACTCTTTTGAGAACATCTCCTGAGCCTCGTCCTGTGTTTTCGTCACATAACGTCCCTTAATCAGATCATACTCAACCATATTCTCTACCGTATAAACATATGCATCCTGCAAGTCTTCCACTGTCTGTGAACCCACACCTGCATAAATTTCATTTAACGCCTGCTCAACATAATAGAAATTATCCCGGTCATTCAGCTCCTGTAGTTTTAACCGATAAGACTGAACTGCAGCTGCTAACAACGCTCCAACAATAATTCCAATAAACGCAACAGAAACGACTACCATTACAATACTGGAGCCGGCATTACTTTTTAGTTTTTTCAACAGTTTTTTGAATTTTTTCAACTAATTAGCCCCCTTTGCTCCAGATAACCGAACTGTATTCAAGCTCTCCTTGTCCGGTGTTAATTTTACTGTAACTGTGTATAATCTTTCTGATTCTCGTGTATCTTCACTAAGCATATACAGAACCTTCATATCTCCAGTCGTTGTTGTTCCATCGGAAGATACTGTATTTGTAACATAAGAATTACCCAATGCATATTTGAGATAAACCGCATCCACTTCATTTTCTACGGAACTTCTTGATTCTTTCTCTCCCTTTACATAATCAAACACTCCTGAAAATGCATCTGACTGGAACTGAGAATCATTATCTCCATCATAATAACCATTTGTATCAAGATTTGTAAAGATGTATATACGTTTGTAGCCATCTGGATTTGTTGCCTTACCAGTGCTATCAAGTTCTACAGATGTATTGTTATTCTTACTTGCAAGATGTATCGTAACTTTTCTTGTCTGTGTTGAATCAGTATAGTATGTATAATATTCTGCTTTCTTATCAGGAACTCCATCTCCATCTGAATCTATCGTATAATAATCATCCAAGCTTGCCTTGGCATTCTGCTGATCCTTATACGGTTTATAGAGATACAGTTTGCTCTCATCTACATTGTTATCAAATAAGATATAATCATCACTCTGATATACCGCATTCTCAGTATTTGCGCCAGAAATACAATACGGCTGGTATTCAAAATAAATTTCCGGTGCCTGCTTTGTATAGAATTTCTGACTGAAAACTGTATAACTTACCATATCATGATAGGAACTCGTCGCAGCACCATCAACAATCAAGCTATATGTATAATCATAATATACATCGGCTTTTACAATATAGTAATCTTTTCCTGTTGAAGCATCTGTTGCCTTATCCGTATATATCTTGATTAATCTCTTTGAATTGTTCATACTATCCTGCGACAATATTGACTCATTATCAACATTCAGCAATGCCTGCTGCCATGATTCATAATCCAATTCACGAAGATGATCCATTGCCTTGGAGAACAACGCCGAAAATGCTTCTGAGTCAAAGCTGGATGTACCACCCAATATAAGCGCAACCGTATTCTTATCAAGGTCATGCATATTACCCAGATTTACATCATTCGGATTTTGTACATAACTTACTGCCGATCCATCGGAATTGGTATCTGTACATACAACTGCTGATACATAACCTTCATCATTATACTTTACAATCGAACCTTCATTGGTGAGTTCAAACCCTTCGCCAAAGGCTGCCAATTCTGTGCTTGTCAGATTATATGCAACTTTATAATGTTTTGGTGCACTCTCTCCACCATACGCACGTACTTTATTTGACAAGTCATCGAGTACTACAACATTTGAATACTTATCTCTCTTAGCTCCAATCTCGCTTTCCGGTAACTGATATTCATATGCAGAATATGTAAGATCCGTTGCGATTTCATTTGCCGATGTATCATACATGGTAACTGAAAGATCTGCATGTATCGTAGGATCTCCATATCGATCATTCAGGTCTTCTCTTGAAACCGTCTGGAATTCCTCCATCTCACTACCAGCCATCTCATTTACCTCCTGGAGAGCTTTTGCCTTCCGGCTTGTCTCCAGGGTATTGGCAAATTGTTTTAAAATCGGAGTTAAAAGGACTGACAATATGGCAACAGCTATGACGATTTCAATCAAAGTGAAACCTTTATTATTTGTTTTTGCCATAAATCCTCACCCTCTCTTAGTATACCTTAACAGTACCTGTCTTGCTGCCTAAGGCAAATCTAGGAGCGCTCTTGTCATCGTCTGCAACCTTCACATAAACCGGAACATCTGTTGAGTTGCTTACACTCAATGTAATTCCATTCTTGTCATCATTATCTACACGAGCAGATGACTCAACATAAATTGTTAAATCCTTATCTGTCAGCTCAAATGAGTAAGAATCGCTGCCCATTGCAACCTCGACCATATTCTTACCATCCTCATCTGTAATTGTAAGTGTAACCTTCTCAACATCGTTTGCTGTTGAGCTTACCTTGTTGCTTCCTGCACTTACAATAATACCATCTGAGCTGTCTCCATTTGCATTGTTCAAACCAATCAGGATATCATGATCACTCGCGATATCTTCACCCTGACCTGCATCATGGCTGGAAGTCTGTACAGATGCTGCACCAGGACCTCCAAGGAAGATATTCGATACACCTTCTGGTACATCTACATCCACACTATCTGCTTCACGTCCACCACCTGTTATACAATATGCATTCAAAGAAATGCTTCCTGAATATACATCATCCTGTGAATTATATGCAATGTTGAAAGAAGAAATATTCATTCTGTACTTATATTCCATAATATAATCAATGAAATCCTTCAAGCCTTCATATGATCCTGTATATGTAATAGGAAATGCTGCTGACATACACTGATAATCACCAGATGCAACAGTCGTTGTATCTTCATCCGTTGCTTCTTCTGTATCGCTTGTATCATTAGACGCACTTGCTGCTGCACTTAAACTGTAGAATGTCTCAGGCTGTCCAAGGCCAACAGAGTTTACACCAAACTGTAAATTTCCCTCATCCTTTTCAACACCTTTGATGAACATAACAGAAATTTCCTGATCCAATGTTGCAGGGAAATATGCTAGTCTGTCAGCAAAAAGCTTTTCATATTCAGCAGTCTTTTCCTCATACATGTCACGATCTTTCTGTTTTGCATTTAATTCATCATAGCGAGCCTGTAATGTGTCTACCTCTGACTGAATTGAATCTGCAGTGCTCATATTATCCTTAAATACATACAGATATGTAAGGCCTAAAATTGCAACTGCCACGATAAATAAAATAATTTTAATATTACTTTTGCTTAATTTCATACTCTGCTCCCTCCCTTACTCAGCTTCTGCTTCTGTCGTTTCAGTATCCCCGGCATCATCAGTTGAAGCTTCAGGGTTTTCCATCATCGGTACATAGTTGACTGTGACAGTAAATTCATATGTGATTTCTCCATCTGTATCCTTCTTTGAAATGCTTGCTACATACGCATTGTCTACACAATCAATTGTCTTCAGCTGCATAATAAAATCTGCAATTGCATCATAGCTTGTTGATACACATGGCATTGATACACCGTTGTTATCAGATGAGAATGATGATACGACTATACTTGTAGGAATCTTACTCTCTAATTCTGAGATAAACTGTCTTGCATTTTCGTTCAACTGGTATGTTGTATAGTACATAGACTCCATGTCTGTATACTTTGCTTCAGCTGCATCATATGCATCGATAATATCTTCAATATCACTGATTCTTGCAATATCTGACTCTAACTGATCTCGTTTTTCAGTCACAGTATTCTTCTTATTAATAGAGTAGAACGCCATGCCAGCTGCACCAATTGCAGCAACTGCGATCAATGCAATAAACGGAGCCAGACTTCCCTCTGCCTTTGTTGCGGATGCTGCTACATCTGCAAGTTCAAATCCCATTGGAGCAAACGCTGCTCCGATTGGAGTAACAAGATATACCGGATTGTATACCTTCAAGTCGATACTTGGATCAAACTTGATATTGTACAATGTATCCATAATTCGTGTGCTGACATTCAACTGTACCTTAAAGAGTCCGTCAATACCGCGAATCAACGCACCATCACCAGTCAGGAATACATCCTCAATTGGCTTGTCCGGGTTCTTTGATGCATAGAAGTCCATAACACGTCCAATGTTGTTAATCAAATAACGGAATGCACCAGTTACTTCGTTATCATCAAAATCTACAGTGATCAAGCGATCGTTCTGGAGCAATGTCATAGCGGTTGTTGCATCAACGCCCTTGTCATCCATGACTACATTTACAACAGAGTTTGTACCATATGGAACCGTTCTCTGTAACAGCAGGTTATCGCCCTGTACAATATTCAATACTGTACTCTCGCTACCTAACTGGATAACCATGGTTGTTGTGTTCTGATTTGTCTGTGTTTTAATAAGCTGGAGCATTGCATTACCGATATAATCCAGTGCAACGACATTCAATCCAGCCATCTGACCTAAGTCATAATAAGACTTTACCATATGCTCCGGTGCTGCAACCGCAAGTACGCGAAGCTGCTTGTTATTCTCTTCATCTGTTACTGTCTCAAGCACAGAATGAGAAACAACATAATCTTCTATATTTACAGGGAAATACTCGGATGAGTTTGAATTGATAATTCCTCTGATCTTTTTCTCTGGAACAAACGGTATCATAACCTCTCTGTTTACAATCTTTGTCGATGAAAGAACGAAGATCGCATTCTTATTATTAATACCGCGAGCCATCAACTGCTGTGTAATTGCCTCTGCAATCTTCTCTGGCTCCTTTAATACACCATCTTCATAGGAATCTTCTGGTGTTTCAAAAATGATGATATTATGAATCATCGTCTGCTTTTTTGCTGAAGCAGTCAGCTCAATAATTGTAATACTTTCGTTTGTGATATCAATCGATAACACTTTATTGCTTTTTGCCATTCGTTATAGCCTCCCTCGCTAATCAGTGATTTTATATGTAGGACTTTCGTCCATATACTTATAGGTACCAGCTCACGAGCTGTTCACCCCATATCATTGCTATAAATATACCCATAGATAAATATGGGCCAAAAGCCAGCTTTCTGCCAGCTTTCTTAACAGCCATTCGTATGAGATGTACCACCGTTCCGATGATACACGCCATGATAAATGCTACCGTAATTAGTTTCCAGCCCATCAGTAAGCCGGTTGCCGCCATAAGCTTTATGTCACCGTGTCCTATGCCTCTCCCCTTTGTAACAAGATTAATGAGAAGTAAAAAAACGCTGACAGCAAACAAACCGATTACATACTGACTCCAATTACTTATATCTGTAAAGAGTCTAACCAGTCCCAAAATTAGTATAAAAATATTGAATCCCAAGGGGATTTCCTGTGTACGCCAATCTATGACGCTTAACGCTAGTAAGGCAGAAGCACACAGGCAATAAAGGAACGTTTCCAATGTGATTCCTTTTGCGAGGAAGACAACCACATATATGATTCCATTTGCAGCCTCCACAATCGGGTACTGTACTGAAATATGTGCCTTACAATGCCTGCACTTTCCACCTAAAAATAAATAACTAAATAAAGGTATGAGTTCATACCAGGATAAGGTATGCCCACATGTCATACAATGAGACCGTTTTAAGGTTATGCTTTCTTTTATCGGAAGTCTTAAAATCAAAACATTGACAAAACTACCGATTACAATTCCATATAACGCAAAAAAAATGCTAAATACTATTGTTACTAACATCGTCCTAACCTTTCCGTCTCATTTTTAACAGATTCCACCCGGTCATCCGAGTGGAATCTGTTTTTGTGATTTAATCACATATTTTACTGATATGCTGCACAGCACTCTGGGCTGATGATGTATGCAGCATCATACTCAGCAACCTTTTTTCCAGATGGGTTTTCTGTAGGTGTGCTTTCGCCACCGATCATAACATAAACTGTACCCTTTGCAGTGATTGCTGCATAGAACTTTGCTGGTTTAACCCGACATGCTGCTGCACTATCATCTTTATTAGCCTTTGTGTACTTAAGCTTTGGAATCTTCTCACCAATGTTTGTTCCGATTTCTGTCAGTGTAAGAGTTCCAACATCAGCAACACTAACGCCTGTCTCTGGCTCTGAACAACCTGTAATTGACATTGCGTCATTGCTTGTTGTTAATGAAGTAGCCTGACCTGGATTAAATGTGATAAGTGTAAAGCTGTCCTCATCAGCAACATTTGTCAAGTATGCATATACATCCTCATTTCCAAGTGCAGTCTCAACTGCTGTCTTAATTGTCTTACATGAGCTAACATCGTTAGACTTTCTTGACTTATCAATGTAACGAATCAATGCAGGAGCGATTGCACCAGCAAGGATTGCCATGATAGCAATAACGATAATCAACTCTACGAGTGAGAAACCTTTGTTGTTTGTTTTCTTCATAAATTTACTCTCCTTTTCTTTATATAGTTTTTTCTATGATAAAACCGAAGTCCTCGCCCAACGGTTTGTATCCAATTTCACTTTAATAACTATCAACTGCGTCGTACATGCTGAGCATTGGACTGTAGATAGCCATTACAATACCACCGACAACAACACCCATGATTACGATGATGAGTGGTTCCATTGCTGCTGTAAGTGCATCTGTTGCATCGTTTACTTCCATCTCGTAGTAATCTGCAACCTTGTCCATCATATCTTCGATATTACCAGTTTCCTCACCGATCTTTGTCATCTGAGGAAGCATCGGCGGGAAGATTCCACAATCGCGAAGTGGTTTGGAAAGCGGAACACCCTTTGCAATCTGTGTCTTCGCATCCAAAAGTGCTTCCCGGATGATCCGGTTATTGATCATCTTTGCGACCTGCTCCACTGCATCGATCAAACTGATACCAGAAGCCATCAAAGTAGCCATTGTACGGGAGAATGTTGCTGCTGCTGACTTAATCGTCAGATTGCCAAACAACGGGAATTTAATGCCAATCTTTGCATACATCAATGATCCAGGTTCTGTCTTGCCAAATGCTTTCAAGCCAAATACGATCGCTGCAACAATAATCACCAAGATATACCACTTATGCTGCAAGAAGTTACTTAAGTTTACAAGCATCTGTGTAGCCGCCGGAAGTTCTGATCCCAAATCGTCAAACATCTGTGAAAACTGTGGGATAACGCCAACCAGTAACACTGCTACAACCGCTACAACGACAATCAAGATAACGATTGGATATGTAACTGCACCTTTCACCTTTGAATGCAGTGCATTTGCTGTCTCAAAGTGTGTTGTCAGACGATCAAAACAGATTTCCAGATTTCCGGACATCTCACCAGCCGCTGTCATGTTGATCATAATCGGTGGGAATACCTTTGGATTCAATTTGAATGCATCCGCCAGTGTACCACCCTTTTGCACATACGACTGAGCTTCCTGTAATGCGCGTTTCAAAGTTTTGTTTTCCAGCTGTTCTGACATCATTTCCAACGCACTGATAATCGTAACACCTGCATTCAGAACTGCCGAGAACTGTTTGCAGAACACTGCCAAGTCTTTATCTTTGACTTTCTTGCCGCCTCCCTTTTTTCCGGCGCCCTGTTCTTTTATATCCTGGACAATCAGTCCTTCGGACTTCAGCTTTTCTTTTGCCTTGTCAAGGTTAATCGCCTCTATCGAGCCTTTTTTCGCCTTGCCGTTTTTGTCCATGGCTTTGTAATTGTATTGTGCCATTTTAACTCCTCCGACCTCTTATTTTTCTAAAAAATGAACATTTTATGAACAATTTATATACTGATACTACTCTATTTGATAGTTTTTTGCAATAAAGTTCAATAAAATAATTTAATTTTGTGAAACTTGCACAAACGTTACATCTGTTTCTTCATTGCAACCTGATCCTGCGCATACACAAGTGCCATATCTCTGGATATAGTTCCACTCTTATACAAATCCAGGATGTAATCATCCAATGTAATCATACCCTGTGCACGGCTTGTCTGAATCGTAGACTGGATCTGATGGTTCTTCTGCTCACGAATCAAGCTTCGGATTGCCGGGCTGGCAAGCATAACCTCGAACGCTGCCACTCGTCCATGCCCATCTGCCGTCGGAATCAGTGCCTGTGAGATAACCCCTTCCAGAATCATCGCTAACTGGATACGTGTCTGCTGCTGCTGATGTGTTGGGAACACGTCGATGATACGGTCGATCGTAGATGCCGCACCAATTGTATGCAGTGTGGAGAATACCAGGTGTCCAGTCTCAGCAGCCGTAATCGCTGTAGAGATTGTCTCCAGGTCACGCATCTCTCCTACGAGGATGATATCCGGATCCTCACGGAGGGCTGCACGAAGTGCATTTGCATAAGAGAGTGTATCCATACCAACTTCTCGCTGATTTACAACTGATTTCTTGTGCTTGTGGATATACTCGATTGGATCTTCCAGTGTAATGATGTGATCGGTCAGGTTTTCATTTGCTTTATTGATAATAGAAGCAAGTGTTGTCGACTTACCGGAACCGGTTGGTCCTGTTACAAGCACCAAGCCTCTTTTCTTCTTATACAACTGTACAACTGCTTCTGGAATTCCTAACTGATCCGGTCTAGGAATAATGGTATCGACCTTTCTGTAAGCAGCCGCCATATTTCCACGATCCATAAATACGTTTACACGGAATCGACCAGTTTCTGGAGATGCGAAGGAAAAATCGACCTCGCCCCGTTCTTTTAAGATCTGTTTATGACGATCATGCATCGTCGAACCGATTGCTTCTGCAGCATCTGCCGGTGTCATTGCCGGAAGCTCTACCTCCGTCAACCGGCCATTGATACGAAGCTTCGGAGGAATGCCTACCGCAATATGAATATCGGATGCATTCTGTTCCACCGCAAATGCCAGAAGTTCTTTCATGTCTATCATGTTCTTTTCTCTCCCTCTTTTACATTATAGTTTTAATATTCATCACCCGTCTCATATGTGATTTTCTTCATCTCACTAATCGACGTAATACCATTCAGTACATGCTGTGCTGCACCCATCTTCAAGGTCAGCATACCTTCTTTTAATGCCTGTTTCTCAATAACATCTGCCGTAGCGCCCTTAGAAATAACCGCCTGCAATTCCTTGGATACCGGCATCATCTCATATACACCAATTCGTCCTGCATAACCAGTATCTCCGCAAAGCGGGCATCCAACCGGCTCATAGATAATGACATCATCATCCATATCCTCTGGCTTGACGCCAAGAATCTTCTTTTCTTCCGGTTCTGCTAATCTTGCCTGTTTGCAAGAGCTACAAAGTCTACGAACAAGTCGCTGTGCGATAACACCCACCAACGCATCGCCCGCTACATAAGGCTCAATACCCATATCGATGATACGTGTAACCGTAGATGCGGCTGAGTTTGTATGCAGTGTGGATACTACCAAATGTCCGGTGATAGCCGCCTGAACAGCAATCTGTGCAGTCTCACTGTCTCGAATCTCTCCGATCATAATAATATCCGGGTCCTGACGGAGGATAGATCGAAGGGCTGCCGCGAAAGTCATCTCTGCTTTTACATTTACCTGAACCTGATTGATACCGTCGATATTTGCCTCGACAGGATCTTCTACCGTGATAATATTTACATCTTCGGTATTTAACTCACTCAATGATGTATACAGTGTAGTTGATTTACCGGAACCGGTTGGTCCTGTTACAAGGATGATTCCATGTGGGTTACTCAGGATGCCGTCAAACACCTTCAATTCCTTTGGTCCAAATCCAAGCGCGCTCTTCGGTTTCGTCAGACCGTCCTTGGAAGTAAGTCTCATAACGGTTTTCTCACCATATACAGTTGGAAGGATAGATACACGGACATCGTACTCTCTCCGGTCAACCATAATTGTGATACGACCATCCTGTGGTTTACGTTTCTCTGCGATATCCATACCGCCGATGATCTTGATACGGGCACTGATACCTGCCAGAAGTCCAATATCGTAGGTCATAACATGCTTCAACGCACCATCAATACGGTAACGAACTCGAACGCTACTCTCCAGCGGTTCGATATGTATATCGGAAGCTCTCTGTCTGACACCGCTCTCGATAATCTGCTTTACCAGAAGTACGATTGGCGAGTTCTCGATATCTTCATTCAGCGCCTCTTCATCCGCATCATTGACGCCGTTCTCCTGCATCTCCTTACGGTACTGCTCAGCAGCCTCCATTGCCTGTGCATTACCATAATATTTACCAATTGCCTCCATGACATCATCTTCCATGGCAAGCAATGGTTCTACCTGTGTATTTGTCGCAATACCGATATCATCGATAGCATTTAAATCCATTGGATCTACCATTGCCACTCGCAGGATATTCGGATTATTCTCATCATATCCAATCGGGATTGCCTTATATTTGTTGACCAGGTTTTCCGGTACCTGTTTCAACAAATCTTCATCCAGTTTGCAGGCTTTCAGCTCAATGTAATCAATTCCCATCTGTGTCGTCAATACTGTAATCAAAAGTTCCTGGCTAATAAAGCCAAGTTCCATGATTACATTACCGATACGACCACCATTTTCCTTCTGATAGGCAAGTGCCTCCTGAAGCTCTTCTTCCGTAATAGCCCCCGCTTCAACAAGCAAATCACCTATACGAATCTTTTTTCTTCCTCCAGTTATTCGCATAGCAATACCCTCTCATAAATTTTATAGTATGTACAATTATAGCATAGCCTATTTGAAAAAAAAAGCAATTTTTTGCCATTATTTCAATGTGCACAAAAAATAAAATAGAGGCAAATAAACAACCATAAAATCATAGATTCCATGAGTGACAGTGGCAAACACATACCCGCCTTTTTTCCATTTATACAGTGCAATATATAGTGCTCCTGCAAACAAATTAAACACTGCATTTGGCCAGTTTCCTTGAAACAAATGTGCTCCTGCAAACAATAAATCAGCCAATATATATACAATCCACTTATTTTTTAGCAGCCTTTCTAAACTTCCTATGATTGCTACTCTATATATTAATTCCTCAGTAGGGCCAACCGCAAATATATAAAAAACAAATCGAAATAAGACATCCTCAACTTTACTAGATTTAACTATAACCACCCCAGGTTGTGTCTTTGAATGAATAAGAGCTACCACTATTCCCATAGCAGTTCCCAAAACAATACCCATTATAATCTGAGACAGCACATGATTTCCAAGCAATTCCCTTAATCCATTTTTTCGTTCAAAACAATTTATAATAGAAGGTATTGCAACAATCCACATAACTAAAATCGTTGAAATTTTATACCATGTTATATTCCAAATATAATCTGGCAACCCCAAAAAAACTGCTGAAAAAAGGAACGTAAATAGTAGCAACCTTATAAGCTGAAATATTTCTTTCTCATTTTTGAGATGTATCTGCACATCGTGTTTTAAATGAAACATAACCCTCTCCTTCCCAAACTATTAGAATCATCATACCATCTTTTTCCATCTTGGAAAAGCACTATTTTCCATCATTCGTCATAGTATATACAAAGAGGGATAGCGAGGCAGCCATGCAGACTTTTCATCACCCGCTCTCTCCCGAAGAGGAATCGCATTATCTGCAAAAAGCAAAGGCGGGCGATCTATCCGCGCGCAATATCCTTGTAGAATACAATCTGCGTCTCGTCGCGCATATCGTTAAGAAATATCAGACTGGAAACCGCTCCACCGAGGATCTGATTTCCATCGGCACGATCGGCCTGATCAAAGCGATCAATACATATGATACCGACAAAGGTTCAAAGCTTGTCACCTACGCCAGTCGCTGTATCGAAAATGAACTTTTGATGCGGCTTCGTCAGGAACGCAAGGAAGCGCGTGAGATTTCCCTGTACGAACCAATCGGCACCGACCGGGAGGGAAATGAGATCAGTTTGATGGATGTCATCCGAATCGACGAAGAAAATGTGCTTTTGAATGTTATCACGTCCGAAAGTCTCAGAAATATCAATGACTTGTTTACCGAAATATTAGATGACCGCGAGCAGCAGGTAATCGCGCTCCGTTACGGTTTATATGACAATCAGGAGCTTACGCAGAAAGAGATTTCAAACCTACTCCATATCTCGCGCTCCTATGTCTCACGGATAGAGAAAAAGGCACTGCTTAAGCTGCGCAGTGCCTTGTGCGTATAATCATACCTTTTCTGATTTTCTCTGAATGGGAAACCTTCACATAGAGTAACTGTTTTGGATGCGGTGCAGATTCCATCTCTGTACCGTGTTCGTCGTGAATTGCAAGAACCTCTACGTCCACATTCTCGCCGTCAAACGCCATAACCTCGATCGCATCACCCACGCAGAATTTATTCTTCTGGTGGATAACCAGTTCTCCTGCCGCTGTCACTTCTTCAACTGTACCAAGGTAGACACGGTTCTTCACATAGGTGTTACAGTCGTAAATCTGTGTCTCCTCGTTTGGTTTTCCATAATAAAAACCAGTTGTAAACTGACGGAATGTGCATGCTGCGATTTCCTCACGGTAATGTTCCATCTTGCTCTCATACAATTCCTTCGATATATAGTAATCATCAATTGCCTCCCGGTATGTCCGGGTAACAACTGCTACATACAGTGCTGTCTTCATACGTCCTTCTACCTTGAAAGAGTTGATTCCTGCGTCAATCATATCCGGGATATGCTCAATCATGCAGAGGTCCTTGGAATTAAAGATATACGTGCCTCTGTCATCTTCTTCCACTGGAAGATATTCGCCCGGTCGCTTCTCCTCCACAACCGCATATTTCCAACGGCATGGATGCGTGCAGGCTCCCTGATTTGCATCTCTGCCTGTAAAATAACTGCTGAGCAGGCATCTTCCGGAATAAGATATACACATCGCTCCATGCATAAATGCCTCGATCTCCATATCTGCCGGAATATGTTCCCGGATCGTTTTGATTTCCTTTAATGAAAGTTCCCGCGCCGCTACCACACGCGTCGCGCCCTGTTTTCTCCAGAAATCGTAGATCAAGTAATTCGTATTGTTCGCCTGTGTACTGACATGAATCTCAATGCCCGGCAGGATTTCCTTCGCCAATGTGAAAATACCCGGATCTGAAATGATAAATGCATCTATTTTCTCTTCAAGTCCAGTCTCTTTCAATTCATGGAAATACGCCTTGATTCCATCGATATCCTCATTGTGTGCAAATATATTTACCGTCACATACAGCTTCGCTCCATGCGCATGCACATAGTCTGCTGCCTCATGCATCTCTTCGATTGTGAAATTCCCAGCCTTCGCACGAAGTCCATAATTCTTGCCGCCGATATAGACTGCATCTGCGCCATAATCAACTGCCACCTTTAATACTTCCAGACTTCCGGCAGGTATCAGTAATTCTGGTTTCTGTAACTTATCCATCTTCGATCCTCTTTCATCCGTATGTATCCTGATTTCTCAACAAAATCATACACATACCTGCTATCCTGATATACTATAATACACTTTCCTTACATAATTCCCGCACAACCGAGATTGCCATGCCATCCCCAACTGGCAGAATGGCTGTCTCCAACCGATCATCATGTGTGAGCACATACAGATATTCCCGCATCCGGTCATGGATCGTGCGGTTCCGCTTTTCCACCAGAAAATGGGATTCTAATACTTCCCCTTCCTGCAGGATGTTGTCCGATACGATCACACCGCCCGGTTTTAACACGCGCAGCACATCTGGCAGATAATAAATATACTGTGCCTTTGCTGCATCGACAAACGCAAACTCATAAGTATCATCTGGAAGCTCCTTCAACGTCTCTGCCGCATCTCCACAGATCACCTGAATCTGCGTCTCTTTTCCAAGCTGTTTGATATTTGTTCTTGCTTCCGCAGTCCGTTCCTCGCTCAATTCCAGCGTTGTGATCTGCGCATCCTCTGACAGAAATCCTGTCATGTAGATAGAAGAATAGCCGACGGCTGTTCCGATCTCCAGAACACGCTTCGGCTTTTTCAATAGTAACTGTGTCTTTAATAATTCTCTCGCCTCTGGCCGGATCACCGGAACACCGTGCTTTACAGCATCCCGATATAATTCTCCCAACGCCCCGGCATCCTCCTTTGCCATCGAACGGACAAAGGATGTAATTCTCGCAAACTCATTCATACTTATTCGTTTTCCTCGTCACTGCTTGTATCTATATTACAGATAATCTGCAATATCTCATCATAGGTCATGCTGGCTGACAAATGATATTTTCCACTTGTGATCTTATTTCCATAGCCCTTTACCTTTACCTTGGCATAAAAGACGTACTTATCTTCAATAATCTCCGCATCCTGCAAAGCACTTCCAATCTCCATGATCGAGGAATCTGCCGGAATATCGACCACGATATACTGCTGGCTTCCCGGATGGTATGCAACATTGCCAAATACGCCATAAGCAAAATTAAAAGAATATGTAAACAGCTTTACGATCAAAAATACGATCAGTATATTGACAAATAAACTGAACATAAACCCAGAAGAATTCTTTAAACCTTTTCGCAGATTCTCCTCTTTTTTACGCACATTTTTCCTGCTTGTTTTTTTCTTTGCTATTCCATTTGTTGTTTTTTTCACATTTTCACTCATTGATGTAATCAAACTCCAATCCTTCTGCTATGGAATCAAACACCCGCTGCAGCAGCTTACAGATCTGCTGTTCCGCCTGCAAAAAATCACTTACCACAGAGTTGTGCAGCAGTTCATCGTATTCCCTTGTCAGTTCTATCATCTCATCGTAAGGGTTTACGCCCTGCCGATTCTGAAGCTCGTAATTCTTGGCACGGAATTCCTGCAGATGTCTGCTCAATTCCTCATTTTCAAGAAGCGCCTGTTTTGTCCGCAGGTAAGTGCGGTACTCCTCAGATGCCCGGATATGTTCATTTAATTGTTTGCTCTCGTTAATAACCTGTCTCATATTAAACCTCTGTGATAATCGGCAGAATCATCGGGCTTCGCTTCATCTTCTTCCAGAGGAAATCACTCAGCGCATCTCGAATCGTATTCTTCAATTTGCCCCAATCTGTAATTCCCCGGTCTAAGCAGTTATCCAATGCTTCCTGCACCACCTCGCGGCATTCATCCATCAGGTTCTCTGCCTCACGCACATAAACGAATCCACGGGATACAATATCCGGTCCGGCAACCTGCTGGTTGCTTCCTGCCTCCAGTGTCACGACAACGATCAAAAGGCCATTCTCGGAAAGTTGCTGACGATCACGCAATACAATGTTTCCAACATCGCCAACACCGAGTCCGTCGACCAGAATTCCCTGTGCCTGTACCTTTCCAGTCACGTCAAAGACATCTTCTCCTATCGACAGTACATCGCCGGCGGATAAGATCTTGACATTTTCCTTGGGAATTCCCATCTCTACTGCAAGCTCTGCATGGCGCTTCAGATGTCGGTATTCGCCGTGTACCGGAATCGCATATTTCGGTTTTGTAAGCGCATACATCAGTTTTATCTCTTCCTGACAGGCATGTCCGGAAACATGGGTATCCTGGAAGATTACATGAGCGCCCTTCATTTCAAGCTCGTTGATCACCTTGAAGATTGCCTTCTCATTTCCCGGAATCGGGCTGGATGAGAAGATAACTACATCGCCCGGCTTGATCGTGATCTGCTTGTGAATGCTGGCCGCAATTCTCGAAAGCGCTGCCATATTCTCGCCCTGACTTCCGGTTGTGATCAGTACCACCTGCTCATCCGGATAGTTCTTAATCTGATCGATCTCGATCAACGTATTGTCCGGTATATCAATATAGCCAAGCTCCGAAGCTGTCTGAATGACATTTACCATGCTTCGTCCCTCGACAACCACCTTTCTGCCATACTTGTACGCAGAATTGATAATCTGCTGTACACGGTCGACATTTGATGCAAATGTCGCAATGATGATTCGATGATCCTTGTTGTCATCAAACAAATGGTCAAATACTTTTCCGATCGTTTTCTCGGATGGAGTGTATCCTGAACGTTCCACATTTGTGGAATCCGCCATCAGTGCAAGCACACCTTTCTTTCCAAGTTCACCAAATCGTGGCAGGTCAATTGCCTCACCAAAGACCGGTGTGTAATCAACCTTAAAATCTCCGGTATGCACGATGATACCGGCTGGTGTAT
>ERZ1027232.193-NODE-193-length-38478-cov-11.215652_pt1 | contig 38478 bp, 37 predicted proteins | sample MGYA00519478_ERZ1027232 | MGnify/ENA primary metagenome ERZ1027232 (study PRJEB26926, sample SAMN06164468) | human gut metagenome | biome: ENVO:00009003; feature: ENVO:2100002; material: ENVO:00002003 | host: Homo sapiens | place: USA | collected 2012 ...
GCTCCACGATGAGAGCCCGGGCGATGCCGATGCGCTGGCGCTGGCCGCCCGAGAACTCGTGGGGGAAGCGGGACGCAAACTCGGGCAGCAGGCCCACATCCAGCAGCGCCTGACGGACTTTTTCGTCCCGCTCGGCGGCAGAGAGGTCGGGCCGGACGTTCATCAGGCCCTCGCCTACGATGTAGCCCACCTTGGCGCGCTCGTTCAGGGAGGACTGGGGGTCCTGGAATATCATCTGAATTTCCTTGATGACCTGCTTGTCCAGCGCGTGGGAGATCTTGCCGTTTATCTTCTGGCCCTTATAGAACACCTCGCCGCCCGAGGTGGGCAGGATGCGCATGATGGCCCGGCCGATGGTGGTCTTGCCCGAGCCGGACTCGCCCACCAGACCGAAGGTCTCGCCCTTATAGATGGTGAAGTTTGCGTTCTTGACGGCCTTGTAAGCCTTGCGGCCGGAGCCGTAGGTCACTTCGAGGTTTTTTACCTCGACCAGAACTTCGCGTTCGTCTGCCATGTTATTTGCCCTCCTCTTGCAGCATCCGCACAGCGGCGGGCGGTTCTATCTTGGGTGCGCGGGGGTCGAGCAGCCACGTCTTGGCCCGGTGGGTCGCGCTGACGTCGAAGTAGGGGGGACGCTTGACGAAGTCGATCTTCAGCGCCAGCGGGTTGCGGGGCGCGAAAGCGTCGCCGTGAATTTCCGTGAAGAGGTTCGGGGGCGTACCCTGAATGTTGAACAGGTCTTCGCCCTTCACGCCCATCTGGGGCATACTGGACAGCAGCGCCCAGGTGTAGGGGTGGCGGGGGTCGTAGTAGATCTCATCGGAGGTGCCGATCTCCACGATGTCACCTGCGTACATGACGGCCACCCGGTCGGCGATGTTGGCCACCACGCCCAGATCGTGGGTGATGAGGACGATGGTCAGGTTGTACTTGACCTGCATCTCCTTGAGCAGCTGCAGGATCTGGGCCTGAATGGTCACATCCAGTGCGGTGGTGGGCTCGTCGCAGATCAGGATCTGCGGGTTGCAGGCCACCGCAATGGCAATGACGACGCGCTGGCGCATACCGCCCGAAAACTCGTGGGGATACTGCGCAAAGCGCACCTCGGGGTCAGCAATGCCCACGTCCCGCAGGTATTCAAGGGTCTTTTCCCGGGCGGCCTTGCCCTTGAGATGCTGGTGCAGCTCCACGGCTTCCATGATCTGGTCGCCGATGGTCTTCAGGGGGTTCAGGCTGGTCATGGGGTCCTGCATGATCATGGCGATCTCATGGCCCCGGACCTTCAGCCAGTCCTTCTCCTTTTTCAGGTCGGAAAGGCGGATGGGCTTGCCGTCATCGGCACCGTAATAATCAATGGTGCCCGAGGTGATGGAGCCGTTGGCATCCAGCAGACCCATGAAGCTCTTGGTGAACACGCTCTTGCCGGAGCCGGATTCGCCCACGATGGCAAGGACTTCGCCGTGGTAGATGTCCAGGTCGATGCCGCGGATGGCATGCAGCACCTTGCCGCGCAGGTTGAATTTGATGTTGAGGTCCTTTACAGAAAGGATGAGCTGATTTTTTTCCATCTTCTGTCCCTCCTTACTGCAGGTGGTTCTTCGGGTCGGCAGCGTCCGAGAAGGCGTTGCCGATGAGGTAGAACGCAATGGTGACAAAGCTCAGGATGATGGTGGGGTAGAGCAGCTGGTACCGCAGGCCCGCCTGCATCATCACCTTGCGGCCGTCGTTGATCAGGTTGCCCAGAGAGGGCGTTTCCACAGAAAGGCCCAGGCCGATATAGGTGATGAACACCTCGCTGCCGATGGCGGCGGGGATGGTCAGGGCCATGCGCAGCATGATGACCGATACCAGATAGGGCAGCAGGTTGCGCAGCACGATGCGGCGGATGGGGGTGCCGATGCAGCGGGAAGCCACGTTGTAATCACGGTCGCGGATGATCAGGATCTGGTTGCGGATAAAGCGCGCCATGGCGATCCAGCCCGTGATGGACATGCCCAGGATCAGGGTCTGGATGCTGGGGGACGCGACATAGGAGATCAGGATCAGGATGATGGTGGAGGGGATGTTATCACAGATGTTGTACAGCTCGGTGAAGAAGAAATCGAGCTGGCGGACATAGCCCCAGAGCACGCCCACCGTGATGCCCACCACGGCCTCGATGAGGGCCACGAAGAAGGCGATGGTCAGACTGGTGCGTGCACCGGCCCAGATGCGGGCCCACAGGTCCTGGCCGATGGCGTTGGAACCCCAGATAAAGCCCTCTTCCCCGGGGGCGATATTGCGGAACTGGATACCGGTGGTAGAGTCTACCTGGCAGAGGTTGGGATCTGCCTGACCGGGCAGATAGGGCTGCAAAAAGGCAAAGCCCACCACGAACACCAGTGCAATGAGCAGGGCCACGGCGATCTTATTCTTGAAGAAAGCACGGAAGGTGCTGCCCCAATAGCTGTAATTGGAGTAGGAGGTGGCCTCGGCACGCTCCTCGCTGAACCCGGCGGGGGTGAACAGCTCGTCCTCGGGCAGGTCGGCCCAAGCGGCGGGGCCGTCCTTCTGCAGCTTGTTCAGGTCGTTTTCCAGAACAGCTGCCTTGTGATCTTTCATGTGGAACAGCATTATCGGCCACCTTCTTTCTTGCCAAAGCTGATGCGGGGATCGATGAGCACCATGAGCAGATCGCCCAGGATCAGGCCGATGATGCCCACGCAGGCGTACAGCAGCACGATGCCCTGCACCATGGTGTTGTCGTGGCGCTGGACGCAGGTGACCAGCAGGCCGCCCATGCCGGGGATGGAATACAGGCTCTCGATGTAGATGGAGCCGACCACAGTGTTCAGGAAGGCAGAGGGAATATACTGCACCAGCGGCACCATGGCGTTGCGGAAGATGTGGCGCAGGGCGATGTTGCTCTCGCTCACGCCCTTGGCCAGCGCCAGCCGGACGTAATCCTTGTTGCTCTCGTCCACCATGTAGCGGCGCAGCCACATGGCGTAGAATGCCACGTTGCCCAGGCTCATGGAGCAGACCGGCAGCACCCAGTACCGCCAGTCGGAGGCATCAAACAGCAGGCCCACGCCCAGGGCGGTGGTGCCGTACATCTGAATATAAAGGTAATACACGGCGGCAGGCACAGCCTGAATGAGCACGATGATGGCGGTGCCGATCTTATCCGGCCAGCGGTTCTTGAACCGGCCCATCAGCAGGCCCATGGGAATGCCGATGACCAGGCTCAGCAGCATGGCGAACACACCCATCTGGATGGAGATGGGCAGCTTTTTGGCCAGGATGCCGGTGACCGAGGCATTTACCTTATAAATATGGCTCACGCCCAGGTCGCCGTGGAGGGCATTCCACCAGAAGCGGCCGATCTGCACCGGCAGCGGGTCCAGCAGGCCCATGGACTGCAGGCCCGCCTGGATCTGGGCCTCGGTCATTTTTTCGTAGTTTGCAAAGTAGCCTTCCACCGGCATCAGCCGCAGCAGGCAGTACACGAGCGTTACAATGACGAACAGCGTCAGGATGGAACGCCCGATGCGTTTTGCCAGATATTTCAGCATATCTGTGCGCACCCCTCTTTCGTTTGTGGTTCCTCCGCGGACAGTGGTTCTGAACAGCGGATAGGAATAGAATACATCAAAATTGCACTTTTGGAAAGTGATTTGCTCGGATTTTGAAAAATGTTTTTGTAAAAGCAGGGTAAAGTGAACGTTTTTCTTACAAAAACAACCCTCTCCGCCGGGTTGACGGAGAGGGATAAAAGTTTTTATAAACCTCTGCGCTTCAAAATCTCATCCAGAATGGCATCGGCCACATCGGCCTTGCTCATCAGGGGCAGCTCCCGGGTGCCGTCGGGGGTGATGAAGGTGACCACGTTGGTGTCCACCCCAAAACCGGCCCCGGCGACCTTCAGGTTGTTGGCCACCACCATGTCCAGATTCTTCCGGGTCAGTTTGGCCGTGGAGTTTTCCACCATATCCCGGGTCTCCATGGAAAAACCGCAGAGGAACTGGTGGGTCTTTTTCGGGCCGATGGTACCCAGAATGTCGGCGGTGCGCTCCACAGGGATGGAGAGGTCGCCGTCCTTTTTCTTGATCTTGTCGCTTGCCACCGTCACGGGGCGGTAGTCGGCCACGGCGGCAGCCATCACCAGCACGTCCATCTCCTCAAAGCGGCTGGTCACGGCATCGTACATATCCTGCGCCGTGGTAATGGGAACATCGGTGGTGAAGCGGACCGGCGGCAGGTCGGTGTGGCCGTGGATGAGGGTGACCTCCGCTCCCCGCATGGCGGCGGCCCGGGCGATGGCATAGCCCATCTTGCCGGTGGAGTGATTGGTCAGGTAGCGCACGGGGTCCAGCGGCTCCTGCGTGGGCCCGGCGGTCACAGCGATGCGGACACCGGCCAGATCCTTGGGCCGGGCGATGGTGTGCAGGATGTACTCGATGAGCACATCCTCCTTGGGCAGGCGGCCGCTGCCCACATCCTTGCAGGCCAGCACCCCGCTCTCAGAGGGGATGACCGTGAAGCCATAGTGCTCCAGCGTTCTGAGGTTGTCCTGCGTGATGGGGTTTTCCAGCATCCCGGTGTTCATGGCCGGGCTGACCAGCTTGGGGCACCTGGCCGCAAGCACCACGGTGGTGAGCATATCATCGGCAATGCCGTGGGCCATTTTGGCAATGACGTTGGCCGTGGCCGGTGCCACCAGAACGACATCTGCCTTTTTGGCCAGCGAGATGTGGGTGACCTCGAACTTGAAATCGCGGTCGAAGGTATCCACCATGCATTTGTGGCCGGTCAGCGTCTCAAAGACGAGAGGGGTGATGAAATGGGTGGCGTTCTCGGTCATAATGACCTCCACGTCCGCCCCCAGCTTTTTGAGTGCGCTGGCCACATTTGCCATTTTATAGGCGGCAATACCGCCGGTAACGCCCAAAAGGACGCATTTGCCCTGCAGATCCATCCAAAAAACCTCCTGTTTTGCGGGTTTGCCTCTTTAGTATAATCCAAAATCACCGCCAGCACAACAAAATCTTTCGGTTGGGTCTTGTATCCAGCGCAAAAATGCGGTAAAATAGCTTGACTTAGAATAAAACCTCTCCGTCAAGGTCTGCGTCTTTGCCGCCTCTCCTGCCGGGAGAGGCAAGCCACCCGGCTCCTCTGGCAGGGGAGCCGGAGCAAAGCGCCTGAGAGGTTTTGCAGGAAAGGTAAAATATGATCTTAGCCATTGATATAGGCAACACCACCGTCGCCCTGGGCGGCATCAAGGACGGACGTGTATGCTTTGTGGCCCACATGGATACGGTGCGCACCCGTACCGCCGCGGAATACCGCATTGAAATGGAAAAGGTGTTTGCTCACCGCCGCCACCCGGAAAAGCCCATCCGGTTCGAGGGCGCGGTGCTGACCAGCGTAGTGCCCCAGATCACCGGGGCACTGGCTGAGTGCGCCCGCTATTACACCGGCAAAAAGCCGGTCATCGTTTCGCCGGAGATCCGCACAGGCCTGACCATGGGGGTGCCTGACCCCCATGCCGTGGGCAAGGACCGGCTGGTGGATGCCGCTTACGCTGCGGCGAACTTCCCGCTGCCGGTCATCACCGTGGATCTGGGCACTGCCACTACATTTAATGTTGTGGATGAGAACAGGGTATTCCGGGGCGGTGTGATCTGCCCGGGGCTTTCCACCGGCCTGCGGGCTCTGGGGGAGCGCTGTGCCCAGCTGCCGCAGGTGCGGCTGAGCTCCCCCAAAGCAGCCATTGGTGTGAACACTGAGAGCTGTATGCTTTCGGGCTCTGTGCTGGGCACAGCAGTTCTGCTGGACGGCATCACCCAGCGCATTGAGGAAGAGCTGGGCCGCCCGGCCACCCTGGTGGTCACGGGCGGGCTGGCAAAGTATGTCACGCCGCTCTGCCGCCATCCGCTGACCTACGACCCGGAGCTGCTGCTGAAGGGGCTGGCACTGCTGTACCAGATGAACGCACCTCAGCCGCACTATGCCGCCGGGGGCAGGCGGCGGAACCCGAACAACAATTTCCGCCGGGGCCGCCGTCCCCGCTCCCAGCGCCGGGAACGCCGCGAGGAGAAGAACAAAAACGGCTGACGACGAAACAGGATGGAGAGAACAATGAAACTAGGGATCCTGGGCACGGGGATGATCGTGCGGGAGTTTCTGCCCTGGCTGGCAGGGCCGGACTGCCCCTTTACGGTGCAGGCGCTCTGCAGCACCCAGCGCAGTGCGCCGGTGGCCGACGAGATGTGCGAACAGTACGGCATTCCCCAGCGCACCACGAACTATTTTGAATTATTGCAGTGGGTGGATGTGATCTATCTGGCCGTGCCCAACCTGCAGCATTACCGCTATGCCAAGGTGGCGCTGGAAGCGGGGAAGCATGTCATTGTGGAAAAGCCCATGGCCTGCACCGCTGCCCAGACCGAGGAGCTGGCGGCGCTGGCCCGCCGCAAAAAGGTGTTTCTGTTTGAGGCCATGACCACCCAGTACCTCGAAAACTACAACAAGATCCGGGAGCTGCTGCCCCGCATCGGCAGGGTGAAGCTGGTGCAGTGCAATTTCAGCCAGTATTCCAGCCGCTACGATGCCTTCTGTGCCGGGGAAACGCCGGTCTCCTTTGACCCGGAGTGTGCGGGTGGTGCCCTGATGGATCTGAATGTCTACAACATCAGCTATATCGTGGGCCTGTTCGGTGAGCCGAACCAGGTGCACTACCTGGCCAACATGGAGCGCGGCATCGACACCAGCGGTATCCTGACCATGGAGTACAACAGCTTCAAGGCAGTCAGCATGGCCGCCAAGGACTGCGGTGCGCCTGCCCGATATGTCATCCAGGGCACAAAGGGCTATATTCTGCAGAAATCCACGGCCAACTGGTGCGGCGGCGTGACCTTCCACCCCAATCAGGGCAAGGAAGAACACTTCAACCTGAACGGCGGCAGACCCCGGCAGGCGGCGGAGTTCCACGCCTTTGCCAGGGCCATCGAGGGCGGCGACCAGGAGCTGTGCAGCCGGATGCTGGATACCTCCGTGGCCGTCAGCCGTGTGCTGACCGTGGCCCGGCGAAGCGCCGACATCAAATTTCCCTGTGATAAATAAGGTGGGCTTGCCCGCTTATTTATAGATTCCCTGACAGAAAAAACCAGATTTGCGCCGTATCCGACGTATAGGGCGGAACGGCAGCAGGAGGAAAACTGAATTATGAAAAACAACGATCTTCGTACTCTCACCCGACTGGCACTGCTGGTCGCCATCGAGCTTGTAATGAAGGCCATCGGCCTGGGCAGTGTGCCCATGGGCCCGCTTTACATGAGCTTCCTGACCCTGCCCATTGCGGTGGGTGCCATCACCATGGGCCCTGTGGCCGGTGCTGTGCTGGGCGGCGTGTTCGGCGCGGTGAGCTTCTATGATGCCGTTACCGGTGCTTCCGCCATGACCGGCGCTCTGTTCCAGGTCAGCCCTGTCAACACCTTTATCCTCTGCGTGGGTATGCGTGTGCTGATGGGCGTGTGTGTGGGACTGATCTTCAACGGCCTGAGCAAGCTGGACAAGAGCCGCACCTGGAGCTATATCGTCAGCGCTATGTGCGCTCCGGCCCTGAACACCCTGTTCTTCATGGGCTATATCGTGCTGGCGTTCTACAACTGCGACTATGTCCAGAACCTGGTGTCCGTTAAGGGTGCTGCCAACCCCCTGATGTTCGTTGTGCTGCTGGTTGGTGTCCAGGGCGTGGCTGAGTTCCTCGTCTCCGGCATCCTGGGCGGCATCGTGGCCCGCGCCGTGCACAAGTTCCTGAAGTAAGAGCCCGCGTTCCGCGTCAGGGAAGAGCGTATGGGTTTGTAACATTGTAAAACAAAAGACCAGAACTGAACTGCCACTTGGCAGAACAGCTCTGGTCTTTTTCTGTGCGGTGAAAAACAGAAACGCAACCTTTACAGAGGCAGCTTGCCGCCGACCTTGTTGACGACATAGTAGGCGGCCTCTTCCTCAGGCTTGACGTAGATCTTGCAGGACTGCACGCCCACTTTGTGGGTCAGGCGGTAATCGGCCTTGGCACGGTCCACAAGATCGGTGATGTTATACTGCTTGCCGGCAAATTCAACGTAGATCTCAGGGGAAAGCGGGGGACGGCCCTTGTGGGCGGTCTTTTCCGTTTTGGGGGCTTTCTCCGTTTTGACAGCGGACTTTGCGGTCTTGCGTGCGGGCTTTACCTCGGCTGCGGGAGCTTCTGCAGCGGCAGGAACGACAGACTTTTTCACTGACATGGATTCTACCTTCTTTCTCATATAGTTTTGCGTGTGGGAATAATACCGGAATGCACCAGTAGAAAAACTTTGCTTCAAACAGCAGCATATAACTATATAATAGTTTTTTGCGGCGCATTTGTAAAGAGGTTTTGTGAAAAAAGGTTCGTTTTCAGGCAGGAAATGCTTTTTTGTTTCTGGAAAAGTTACTGGACGCACAGTCCCTCGGCCCGTGTGACGATGGACAGCAGCAGTTCGGCATCCCAGTCCTCTGCCAGCACAAATAGATCATCGCAGATCTCCTTCTGGATTTGTGCCGTCGTTTTTTGCCCGGCAAGGACGCAGACCGCAGAAAGCAGTCGAACTTTCAGGGCACAAATTTCTGCGGGTGCGCCCCACAAACGGGCAAGGTCATAATTGCTGGTGTTTCCGCAGGGCATGGCACAGGAAGCGCAGTTGGGAGCCACCCGGTGCTTCTCGGCTTCAACGATGTCAGTCATCCGGAGCAGCGCGCTCTCAGTGGCCTCGGGGTCAGCCGCCAGCCGCAGACCGGCAGCCAGTATGCGGTCAGTGTCCTCCGTTTTGGGTTCATTGACCGTGGAACGCGCCAGCCCCACCAGCGCGCCCAGCAGAGTGTCCCGCTGACGCTGTGCAGCGGTAACGGGAGCAGAAAACGTGTGATTCATAGGGAACCTCCAGGCTCTTTTTTTGCTGTAAGGATACCACGGAATCCCCGGAAAGGGAAGGCGAAAAATTCTTTTTTCTGCAAAAGGGAATAGCGTCTTGATTTTGGACGGAAAATCCGCTATAATAATACCGTTCTACATACGCCGGTGTGTCGGAATGGCAGACGAGGGGGACTCAAAATCCGCTTCGTGTTTTTTCGTATCTGTGCGAGAAATTCACGAGTGTTCGTTGAATTTTGAAAGTTTGTCGAAGCAGGATTTCTTACATCCCTCCTGAACATCCCTCCAATCTTCAGAAACCGGTACTAATGTCCCAAAATTGAATATAAGCCGATGTGGCGGAATGGCAGACGCAAACGACTCAAAATCGTTCGGGAAACCATGTGGGTTCGAGTCCCACCATCGGCACTCCATCATAAAACAGCTTAGAATCGAAAGATTTTAGGCTGTTTTTCTTTTTCTACTCGGTTTCTTATACTTTGGTGTTTTCTGGGAAGATGTTGACGATTGCATTCGCCGAGGACACCTTGCTGGAGAAATCCAGATGTGTATAAATGTTGCTTGTTGTGCTGATGTCACTGTGACCGAGCCACTCCTGAATCTCCTTCAGGCTCACGCCATTGGCATAGAGCAGACTGGCACAACTATGGCGCAGATCGTGAAAGCGGATACGCTTCATCTGGCGTGCGACCAGAAAATCCGGGAAATGCTGGCTCAGGAAATCGGGCCGAATCCGCTTTCCCATCGGGTCTACATAGATATAGTCAAGATAATCGGTGCAATAGCTTTTGCCGCAGACCTTCCGATTCTGCTCCTGCTCCTTTTTCATTTTATTGAGCATCTGCTCACAGGCAGGGATTAGGGGAAGTGTCCGGCAGCTCGACTTTGTTTTTGTCTTATCTCGTGCGATTTCCGTTACTGTTCCGTTGACCTTTGCGGTCACAACCGTATGCTGAATGCTGATTTTCTTGTTCTCAAAGTCAATGGCATCCCATTTCAAACCAACAATTTCACTGCGCCGCAGCCCGTAGAATGCAGCCATGATGACGCCAAACTCCGAAGGGTCACCTTGGATCACCTTGAAAAGTTGCTCCAGTTCTTCACCGCTGTAAATCTCCGACTTGAACTTTTCCTTACGAGGACGTTCAACGCGATCTGCCGGGTTGGAACGGATCATGCCGATTTGAAAAGCATACTGTAAGCATTTGCGGATGTTGGCGTGATAGTGAATGACGGTGTTTGCCGTAAGGCCACGATCCAACTCATGCTGGTAGAAGTCTTGGATGTATTTGGGATGCTGTTCCATATCCTGCAATGTATAGTGGAGCGGTTCAAAATATGGGACGATCTTGTGAATGATTGCTCTTTCATAGCTGGTATAGGTTGTGATTTCCACTCGTGACTTCATCATTTTCAACCAGTCCGTGATGAAGTCGGTGAAAAGTACCGGGGAGTTATCAAGGCAGGGGTCAACTTCTTTGATGGGGCTGACCTTCAGCCAATTATTGGCAACGGCATATTGCAGGGCATCGGTCAACTCCTTGTGCCAATCAAGAAGCTGCTGTACACTGGCCTCCTCCTGCTGACGCTCATAGCGGAAGAACGTTTCCAGATCGCGCGGAGAGAGTGCTTTCAAAGACAGCCGCTTCTTTTCAAAGTATGGGACAACTACTCTTCCCAGATCATAAGCATATCTGCCATAGGTTTCGGGCGGAAGGTTCATCACACTTTCCCGAAGCCAGCGGTTCAGATATTCCGATACCGGCAGGTCGGAAACCTGCTGCATCGTTTCAGGGTTAAACTCTTTTTGTGTTTTACGCAACAGAGATTCAGCTCTTTTTTTGTTTCCTTTAACCGGAAGTCCTGTGCTGATGGATTTGGTTCTGCGCTTTCCATTTGTGTCTTTCCAGCTCAGAATCATCTGATACATACCGTTTTGTTCTCTTAAATGTCCGGCCACATTTGTCATAGTGATGCTCCTTTCTGTTCGCAGCCAAACGTCCTTTGCTTAGGCATCATAAGTTTAGAAGACTCTGGAGTGTTTTGCAAGGATGGCGCAAGAGAGTTTGAAAGGCGCATCCCTCCAAGTTGCCAATTCTGATCGATCAGGTACTCTACCACGCAGAGTTTTGGTATCTTATAACTGCGTCCTATACGCGCCGAGTGGATCTTATTCTGCTTGACCAGCAGATACGCATTCTTCCGGCAGATGCCAAGCATTTCCTGAAGAATGTCTACGGATACCACATCCGGGTAATCCTTGAACATCATCATGTACCGCTCCGTCTTGCGGTCTGGCTCTTCCTGAATCAAAGTGCAGGCTGCGATCTCGCTCATTCCTGTCCTCCCCTTTTCAGTTCAATATGTCAATTATTTGAAAGAAAATACTATATGTAAAGAGCAATGGCCTTTTCCGGGTACCATCGCCCTTGCCAAAGGAGATATTTGAGTTTAGAACTTCATCGGCAGCGCATCCTTCCTGCACTTGCCGTTGTAGGTGGTGTAGATGGGATAAACGTACCGCCGCCAGCCCGGAAGCTTGGCGGGGTTATCCCGGCTGATACGGTAGAGCTCCATGGGATGGACGCCGCTCAGCGCACGGACAAGCCGCTCCGCGCTGTACTGCCCATGATACAGCTGCACAAAGTACATCACGCCCCGCAGGACAGCCGCCCGGAAGGAATCCGGTCTGCCCTCCCACGCTTCCACGATGTGCCGCAGGGCTTCGCAGTAGATTTCTTCGCCCAGCTGGTCGTACAGCTTCAGCGCCGTGCCCACGCAGCTGATACGGTAGTCGCTCAGCTGCATGCTGTCGTAGTTGAGGGACAGCCCCACCCGGTTGGTGGCTGCGACAAACGCCTTGGAAGGCGCATCGCCGCCCACTACCTTGGCGCGCAGCTTGATGCCCGCCGACAGGGGTGCGGCGTGACCGTTCTGCTCCGCAAAGAGCAGGGCTTCCTGCTCCATCGTCAGTCCGGTGTAGACCTTGCAGAGGATCGGGCGGTCCTCGCCGCCGTTAAGGAGGATGCGGCCCTCGATGGTGTGCTGCCCGTCCATCACATAGTATCTGCCGTTGCGGAAGCTGACCTTCGGCTCGTTAACGATGTACTCATTGAAGTCTCTGGCGATCAGCTCCACCCGCTTGCGCTCCACGCCCCGCTGGTAGATCTCGCGGGGATAGATCAGCTTGCTGCTGTGGATGACCGAAAGCTGGTACGGCGGGTTGATACCAATGAAAGTATTGTTTTCGTTCAGGCGCATCGCATTTCCTCCTTGATTCTCCAAATGTACTTCTCGGCTTCCTCTAAGATCTCAGCCACCTGCTGCTTACGCTTCGGGCTGGTGAGCAGGCTGGGATTGAAGGTGAAGCTGTATTCCAACCGCTGGATCATGGCATGAACCGCGGATTGTAACTCGGTGTACAGCATCATTTCCTCGATGCTTCCGGCGTTCTCAAAAGACGATTTGATGGGCGTATAGGGGTAGACAGGTGGTTTGCCATCCACCACCTCAGGCGGCGCGTAAAGCGCCGTAGAGCGCCGGATAGGCTCCATCTGCTGGATGCTGCCCATGGGGTTCAGCGCAAGGCTGATACGCACTGCATCATCCACCCTGCGCATCTCCTCCGGGGTCAGATGCCCCAGATACTTCAGCGCCCGGCTCTTGTCGATGGTGAAGATCTGCTCTGCCTGCACAACGGACGGCATATTCAACCCTGCGTTTTCCAACAGGCAGTGGGTCGGCTGATTTACTTTCTTTTCCGCCTTGCTTGTCATGGTCGCAACGATCAGGGTCGGAGAGTGATAGTTGCCCACGTCATTCTGAAGAATGACCGCCGGACGGTCACCGCACTGTTCCGAGCCGGTGCTCGCCCCGAAATGGGTGAAGAAGATGTCTCCGCGTTGGAATTTCCAGTTTTGCTGCAAAATTGTACCTCCATGTTGTTATGTGCAAAGCCCGCTGCCGGATGTTCCGCAGCGGGCTTTGTTCAAGGTATGGTGGTATGGTTGGGTCAGCGGTGCATGACTACATAATCGTAGCCGCGCCGCATCTGGCAGACGGTGCAGGTGTCCATGCTCCGATCTGCGCTGGGTACAAGTGCGATCTTGAATGCCTTTGCATCCACAAAGTGCCGCAGACAGGTACCGCAGAGGGTGCGGATGGACTTGACCATCTCAGGGGTCAGCTCCATCTCCTCGTAGATTTCCTGCTCGCGCACCGTGGGGTTCAACTCATCCATAAAAGTGTCCTCCTATATGTATCAAAGTGGATATTCGGATAAAGAATAAATTGGGATACGTAAAAAACGGAAACTGCCGGATGCGCAAAAACGTACCCGGCAGTTCCCGGATCAATATGATTAAAGGTCTCGCATATTCGCCCTCGGCTCCCTGCGAGTGGGGCATAAACATCTGGCAGCGGACTTGTACCGCTTCATTGGCATTTCAGCCACCCCGTCTGCTTTGTGACCGGGCCGCGAATTACGGAAGTATCATTATCGGAGTACCAGATGACGGAACTATTCAGTTTTCAAGGACCCTGAGGTCGGACGTTGCGCCCTGCGGTGAGTGCCGCTTGGGAAATTGTCCCTTCACTTACGAGCCATCGAGAAGGGGCAAATTGTTACCCGGAAAAGAAAATAGTTCAAAAGTTCTTCAAAAACATAGTCATTCGCTCGATTCGCTTATGAATCGTAATCCTTTTGGATTCCAAGGCACTTGCAATCTCGGACTCGGTGTACCCGGCATAGACATAGAGCGTAAGGATTTTGAGATCAAGTTCCGATAAGCTTTCAAGAGCAGCCAGCAGCCTCTCATTCTCGATTTCGCCGATCCATGCAAAGCGGCTCTTGGTTTCGCGGTAGGTATCCGTTACCGTGATCGCAGCCTCATATTGCTTAAGATCAGCTGCTTTCCTTGCGTCAACGTCATCTTCGCCATCACAGACTGCCACCGTGTTGGCATCATAGGCGCGTTCACTGTTCAGGACGCCCAGATCAAACTCATACATCGCCTGAATTGCCTCTTCGCTCATTCCGGCTTCGCGGTACTGCACACGGAGTTTCTCCCACTTTGCGTTCAGCTTGCGACGTTCATTACCATTATTGAAACTCATGTGTAACCTCAAAATTTTCGATAAATCGTGAAAAGTCGAAAATTTGGAAGGCTAGCGATAAACACCGCAGGGGTTCACAGCCATGCGCTGCTTGTAGCCGGTGATCTTCTTCCCCAGCAGCTTGTCTACGCAGTTCATCACGTCAGTCATTTTTGTGTCCTTTCCCCCGGACTCAGGGAGGGGAAGGATACCGATGACGGAGACTGGATAGAAGGGTTCACGCCATGCACTGAACCAGCCTGCAAAACGCAAAAAGGCCCGATTCCAAAGATGGGAGGTACACCCATAGACCGGTCGTTCTACCGCAGCAGACAGCGTCTGCCGACTGGTAAAACTCCGTTATGGTATCCTCAACCCTCTCTAGAACCGGGCTTACGATATTATTTTTTTGTTCTTAGAACTTGCCTTTTGGGGGGCGTCCCTTGAACTGACTACATGATAACCGAGAACACCTCAAATCACCAGTTCATCAGATGAGCTCTAAAAAGCAGCACACAAAGCATCGTTATTCCGTGCTTTTACAAAAAGTACCGTCATGTCAGATTCTCTTATGCAGCCTTACTGCGCCGTTTTATTACCGTTTAGGGCTCACTTTTTGAGCTCTACCCTCAAAAAAATTTCAAAAAAGAGGCGACCAGACCGTTTTATGGTCCAATCGCCTCATAGGTATTCTGTTGTGTCTGCATTAACAGGCAGTTTTGAGTGGCGCATATCCACATGCTTCAAGGCAGTCATTGACTTGTTCGATGCCTTCTTTGTAATACTCCGTCAGAATCATCTGATAGACAGTATTCTTTTGATTGTTGAAATCCAGCGTGATTCCGCACATCCTCAATAAATCACCGCTTACAGGTGGCGGAAGGTGCAGCGCCACCGAGATGGCAACAATCTGCTCCATACTTGCATCCTGTCCTGCACGAAGCCGCTTTATCGTTGATACGGAGAGCCCAGACTCTGACTCCATCTGTTCCACAGACAAATCCCGGTCGTTCATCAGCAGCTTCAAGGCCTCTCCAAACCCTACCCCCGAAATCGTTCTGCGTATTGCCAACGACCATTGAACCTCCTCCGCAAACGCAACTGCAGCTGCCAATCCCTGTTCGGCAGTTTTCTGCGGCAACTGACGGCAAACCGAGTTGGCACTGACGGTTTCCACCTTGGTATCCGTATTCTTATGTACACCAGATGCCACCTCGGTTCACCCCCTTCCATACTGCAAATGCAAACAAAAAAGACCGGAGCTGCTAAGACTCAGTGACTTGTTACAAGTACACTATCCTAGCTTCTCCGGTCTTCGTATATACAAAGATTCCGATTGCGAAGTCAGATTGAATTGAAATAACAGTCCAATTCTCGAATGAGCATACTTATCCCCTTACATAATTCACAAAAGCAGTTATTTTAGAGTTATCTACCTAGAGTTTTTATAATCCTGTAAAAAATCCCGTTACTATTGCTTTTCTAATTATGTATTTTGGATCCGTATACCTTAAATTCAAAGATCCGTTTCAGCTTTTACCAATCACATATACCTTTTCGCTGAAACTCACAGACTGCTTATATTATTTTTACTGTTTCAATTCAGAGTCTTAATATACCTCGCATCTTCGGTTTTCCTTTCTGTTCAATTATGTTGTATTGCATTTACACTATGGAATCGAGATGATGGGTCAAAGCCTCCTTTTGGCTCAAATCCCATGGTGATTATAGCACCAAAATTATCCAGCGCAAATACCTTTTCGACATCTTTGGACAGAGTTCCAAAGCCGATGTCCCATTTTTGTGCAAGTTCACTTGTGCGCCCCTATAAACGCAAAAAAGCCAGAATAAACTCCTAAAATCCGAAATAATTTCAGATTTTTGAAGTCCACCCCGGCTTACTACCCATTCGAACAGCGCCAAAACACGCAGCAATTCAGTTTTAAACTGGCTCACACGGTCTCCCGATAAGCCAATTGTGCAGATTCGCACCTGCCTTTTCCTGTCCTTATCCTCAAACAGTGCAAATGAGCCGTGTATCCTTCTCCGGCAGGGAGTTGAACGCACGGCTCATCGTTTTAGGTTCAGAATCTCAAGAAGCTCGACAATCCTATGCCGTCTCTCGGGACAGTGAATCAGTTCCTCTTTCCCTTAAGTACTCGTTCACCTCATCAATTGACCTCATATACATACAGTTTAGAATCATCAAATGTGCTAGCTGTTCTTTGGTCGCAGCCAAGCTAAAACCCGCTTTTGCTATGAGCGCAAACGAAAGCCATGGAGGAAGGTGCATAGCAACGCATAGTGCAACCACGTTTTTCTCAGAAAAGCTTTCAACCTTTCCATTTCTGTAGCGACCAATCGTTGACTCCGACACCTTTGATTCAAAGGCCAAAGCCTCTTGCGTAAATCCGAAGCGTGTCATCACATATCGTAGTGCTGCCGGGAAGCAAGCAGGCATATTCTCTAACACCTTGCGTTCTTCTTCAGCCTTCTCATTCTCAGACAGCCTTTCCTCCGGGTCTATAATACGATAGTAGTTTTTGATCTCTGTTTGATTTTTTTCAGCATGCGAGGGCATCCAAATCCCTCCCACGTCCGAAACTACTCAAGGTAGCCTCAAACGTGGGAGGAATGGGCATAACGGTACTCATTGGATCAGTAGTCAAACCCGCAGTCGCGCGACTGGCCTTTTTGACTCTATTAACCCATAGCATATGCAATTGCGCATAAATCTGTGCACACTTAGCCTTTCTAATGCGTCTGATCAGTTCTCGCATCCTTTCCAATTCGAGAATTCTTTCATAAACGCACTGATACTCCACAGAATCCGGTGCCAGATCATCAGCAATATGAAGCAATGACCGAATCCGCTTATTGATTCTGTTCTTTTCTTGCTTCAACCCCAACAGGCTTACTGCCTCAACAACTGCCTTGATACCTGCTGAAAGGGTTGAATTTTGACAAATGATGTACATTTGCACATTCACCTGCCCTTTTCATGTAGTACGGTAAACCGCCAGTTTTATTATATCACATTCCATCTTAAAACAAAATATATCTCGTGTTTTTATTGCTTCGCTATCTTCTCTTTAACCTTGTCTGGCACATCGATCAGACCAAATCGGTAGAACAGCCCATAGATATACGACACACCCCGGATATCTCCCAGTGCCTTGGGTCTGTCCACTACCTCTCCGATTTTACCGATATTGTGATACGCCAGCATCACAGAACTCCAAGCAAGGCTCTTGCTGTCCTCTCTGCGGTCGATCCACAGCTCCTTGGTGAATTCATCTCCCTTGCCCTTTTTCAGCGTATATGTAAAGGACAAGCCGGACATCATCTTGAACTTGTATCCCCGAAAAGCCACCACGCACTTCCAGAGATTTACTTCGCAGGGATTCTTCTTCAGCGCAACCACAGCTCGATAGTGACGCTGCCGCTCTGCCCCGGCACTGATATTCGCCGCTTCAGCTTCCTCCGGGAAGTACACGCCTTTCTCATACGGCAGATAAGAGGTCACAGAGGGACGGGACAGCTGCAAAGTGGACATGGTGGAGGTGACAGCCGCAGAATAACTCTGCGTTTCTCTGAAGGTATTGAAGGTCTGACGGACAAGTTTTGCCGTGTCCGACTCATAGACTCCGGCTGTGATAAGTAACTTCCGGACCTTAATGGGGTTGAGGGACATGGCGTCTGCGATGGCTTGCAATGACATCTCGGAATTATATAGCACTACAGCAGCATCCAACTGTTCTTTCAGCTTTTTCCCGGCATCGTACTCCGGCTTCCGCTTTTTCCGACCGCCGCCAGGCTTTCTGACCTTATATGGTATTTTCTCGCCCATGATTATTCATGCAACTCCAGCGGCAGGCCGTCCGGGTCGTGGAAGAAAGTCATCTTTTTGCCGGTATAACTATCCACACGAATCGGCTCACATTCAATTCCAGCCTCTGCCAGCTCATTCACTGTCTGTTCTATGTTATCAACGCAGAACGCAAGTTGGCGTAGACCGCAGGCCTCCGGACGGTTCACACGCTTCGGTGGATTCTCCTCAGCGAAAATTTCCAACTCCGTGTATTCATTGACACGAAGATCCAGCTTCCAGTCCTTACGCTCTGGGCGGTAGTTTTCTCTGATGATAGAGAATCCCAGCTTGTTTACATAGAAATTCTTTGCGGCTTCGTAGTCAGATACAATAATCGCAATATGATGAATTTTTGATAAATTCATTTTCGTACACTCCATTTCTTTTATTTCCGTCACAAACTATATGACGCATTCCAAATACACCGTGCAAACTTTCGGAGTTCAGTCCGCACGGCGTATTACTTTATTTCAGCTTTTCGAGAATCTCGTCTGCGCTCATGCCGCTTGCCAGCAGCTTCTTCAGCACTGCTTCGGCCTCGACTTTCTTAGCAGCCTCGGCAGCTTTCGCCTCAGCGGCAGCCTTCTTAACCTCCAGCTTTGCGATTGCCTTTTCGGTCTGCTTGATTTCTGCCTTCTGCGGCTTTAGACTTTCACGCAGGGACTTGATGTCGGTTTTCAGTTCTTCGATCTGGGCGACAGTCTTGGAAAGACCTTCTTCGAGCATTGCCTTGTCTTTCTGCAACTTTGCGATCTGCGCATCAAAGTCGGTAGATGTGGTAACACGGTTCTTGCCGCCTTTGGTTCTGGCCATAGAATGATACCTCCATATAATCTATAACTCCGACTAACCTTCTACTGCATGGTCGGAGAACATTTCCCATATATCTTTCTCCATCTCAGGAAGATATTTTACTGTTTGAATAAGTCCTTTGCAGTTTTCATCATATCCAGGCTTCAGTACTGCTACGCCGTCACTGTCAAGGCTCCGAAAGCAAAGAGATTGCTTATAATAGGTAATTAATTTTGAAGCGTCCGAATCATCTGAACGATCAGCCGCAAAAACATATAAGTACTCACAGCCAACCATCTTTGCAATATTGAGTATTAGCGGAACAATTTTACACCAAAACAATCCAAATCCTAATGGAAATCCTGTTAGGCTCCTCGCATCAAACGAATCGCATCTACACAAGTGTCTGATTTCAATGGCAGAGTAACATCTTTCCACCCGGAGTACACTATTTGTTTCCTGCAAGGCCTCTCTTTCCCTCTTTAGATTGACGCGATGCTCTACAATATTCAGCATAATCCCGCTTTGTTTTTTATCAAAAACCGTTTGTATTTGTTTGAACATTTGGTAAAATTGGTCATCGTTGTGATTTAATCGCAAATTCACCATTTCATCAACTAAAGATTTCTGAGCTTCCTCTAGTTCATTGTAACTATCATCCAATTTATACGTAGTAAACAATGTTCCACATTTAAGGGAAAAGAACAAGACTATTTGTCGCGTGTTATGTTCCCGTATAAGATAAACGCGAGTTTCTCCATCTATATCCTCTTTCCAAGCATCCGTTTTCAGATAGTTTTCAAGAGTATTATTTCTAATGTGACATGTAAAATCCCGTATTTCCATTTCGTTCTGCGGATTAGATGTAAGCACCTCACAGTCAAAACTTCCATAATAACTCTTAACTTCGTCAATTGTCACTTATAATCTCCATTTTTCTCTTTGTCCTTCATTGAACTTCGGGCGATTGATTCTCTTATTGCATCCAGCTGGATAGCTTGCACAGACAACTGTCTCTCACCATTTTCAGAGGATTCAAGACCTGTACGTGACAATTTCCACGAGATTTCTTCATGTGACAACATACTTAGATTCCACGAAGAAACTTTACCATATCGTTCAAGTACACCATCAATCAGTGCCAGTGTACCATCTGAAACTGACTCAGAGATATCATCAAATGGTTTCGGCTTCATGTATTCATGCCGCACACTAGTCAAAACAGGTCCATATTTCCACCCATAGAAACTCTCTCCAAAGAGTTGACATTTTTCCTTAATGAACGACTCTCGCTGAGCAAAATACATCAACTTATGCATTTTCATTTCATCCATTGTTGCCCCGAATTTTTTTTCATACATAAGATACAGAACTTTAGCGACCGCTAATGTCGTTTCCATTTGATTTCCTCCTTTCACATTAATAACACTATTATACTAACGTTCTAGTAACCATCTTCGCTATAGTACCTATTTTTTGCATTCTTAGCCACAGCATCCATGCTGTGTTGCCTGCCGCCCACCGCGTAGAGGTGTGCAAAGTTTCGAGCGGCAAAGCTGTGAGAACTTTCTCACAGCCTTATACTATACTAAAAACTGGTGTTTTTCAAGGATAGCAAGCAAATATACAACACCGCAGTCAAATAATCATCTATGCTTAAATGCAGAGGTGATTATAATGAAAACATTGCTCAAGAAATCTGCTATCCTTAAAACTATTTCCTCGAAAATCAGCACTTATCTGAATGAGATTGATGCTGACCCACAAGACGATGATTCAGATTTTGACAATGAGGAATGGATGGCGTGTCCAACAAAACCTGCTCTTGCCCACACCATCCTTGATTTGTTGCTCTCCCCTACATACCGCCTACCCAGAACAGTAACCGCAGTACGCATTTATCGAGATGAAAACATATTCTCCGTCTGTCCGTGCGATGTCTGCATAGAGCGAGAATACCAAGGGTACTGCCATCGATGTGGGCAATACCTTGATTGGTCAAAATTGGAGGATGCTGAGGAGATTTTTATAGGGTGGAATGGCTTTGATGATGACTAAGCCACCTTTTCCGAAAGCGAGAACACCACCGAGATGCTCTGTGAATTAAACTCCGTAGCCTCTGCTCTTGATAGTCTCCACAACCTGCGACACGTACTTCTGGCAGGTGTCATGATCAGGGGCTTCTACCATCACGCGAACGACCGGCTCAGTACCGGATTCACGCACCAGAATACGACCGCTATCGCCCAGCGCTTCTGCCACAGCCTTGACTGCCTCCTGTACCGCCGGGTCGTCCTGTGCAGCTTTCTTGTCGGTCACACGGACATTCTCCAGCACCTGCGGGTAGATCTTCAGCGGCTCAGCCAGCTTGCTCATGGGCAGTTTCTTGGCAAGCATTACTTCCATCATTTTCAGACTGGTCAGGATACCATCACCCGTGCTGGCGTACTTGCTGAAGATAATATGACCACTCTGCTCACCGCCGATACGGCAGCCGTTCTTAGCCATGTACTCATAGACGTACTTGTCACCCACTGCAGTCTTGGCATAACCGATTCCCTGTTCATCAAAGGCCTTGTACAGACCAAAGTTGGACATGACCGTGGTAACGACGGTATTGGTCAGCAGTTTGCCACGCTCCTTCATATAGCAGCCATAGATATACAGGATGTGATCGCCAGTGATGACATTCCCCTTTTCATCCACACACAGGCAACGGTCAGCATCGCCGTCATAGGCAAAACCGATGTCCAGTCCCTTCTCTACCACGAACTTCTGCAGACCCTCAATGTGGGTAGAACCAGCATTGTTGTTGATGTTGGTGCCGTTGGGCTGTGCATTGATGACGTAGGTATCTGCTCCCAGAGCATCAAACACAGACTTGGCAATGTTCCAGCTGGAGCCGTTGGCACAGTCCAGACCGACCTTGACACCCTTAAAGGAGTAGATACCGAGGCTGATCAGATAGCCCATGTAGCGGTTACGACCAGAAACATAGTCCACAGTGCAGCCAATGTGCTCACGGTGAGCAAAGGGCAGCTCCGGCCAGTCCTTGTCGAACACATGGAGCTTTCCGTCGATGTAGTCCTCTACCAGCAACAGGATCTCCTCGGGCATTTTCTCGCCATAGCAGTCGATCAGCTTGATGCCGTTATCGTAGTAGGGATTATGGCTGGCAGAAATCATGATGCCACAGTCGAAGTCGTCCACGCGGGCGATGTAGGCCACACTGGGCGTAGTAGTGACGTGCAGCAGATAGGCGTCTGCGCCGGAAGCAGTCAGACCAGCAACCAAGCTATACTCGAACATATAGGAGCTGCGGCGAGTGTCCTTGCCAATGACGATGCGGGCAGGCTCGTTGTTGCCGTTGCGCTCACGCAGGGCGTTGTAGTACCAGCCCAGAAAACGACCAACCTTATAGGCGTGGTCAGCGGTCAGCGTGATTCCGGCTTCGCCACGGAAGCCATCGGTCCCAAAATACTTTCCCATTATAGTTTTTCCTCATCCAAAGAGTGAATTGACGAATAGAAATGTGCCTTTAGCCGGATAATTATCCGTTGCCTGCTGCTCACCACGGAGAGGTAGCACATTTGAGCAGCACAGCCATGCTGGTGCATGGCTGCATTGTCTTATCTTATCAATTTATTCGTTTTGATACGTTTCCAGCTCTGCTTGATATTTTTTAGCATCCTTCAAAAAGCTCGCCGCAATCATCACGATGACTGCGCCAATCGGGAATGCCGCCACGATGCTGACCGACTGCAGGTTGTTCATAGAGCTTTCCGCAAACAGCAATGCAATGGGCAATAGAATCAGCAGGATGCACCACATCAACTGGATGCCCTTATTGGGCTGTTCATCATCCTTGAGGGTGTGGTAGCTGTAGCAGGATGCCGTCAGTGCGATAGAATCAAAGGATGTTGCGTAGAAGGCGATCATCGTAATCAGAACAGCCACCATAACGACCGGTGCACCCGGCATAGTTTTGATCATATCCACGATCATGCCGTACATATCGCCGTTTTCCAGATACTTCGCGATAAAATCCGCCTTGTCAGTCATTTGCAGTCCCATGGAGTAGTTACCCAGCACAATGAAGCTGGTCAGTGTAGAGCCCACGCCAAACACATAGCCGCCCAAAATTGTCTGGCGTACCGTTCTGCCACGGGAAATGCTGCCAATAAAGAACGGTGCTGCCACACACCAAACCATCCAGTAGGCCCAGTAATAAATGGTCCAGTTTTGGGGGAAGTTGGAGGTACGCAGCGGGTCGGTAAAGGTGGAAAGGTCGATGAAATTCTGCATCATCCGTCCCAGCGAGGAAAAACCGGTTTCGATAATATACCGGGTCTCACCGCCAAACAGGAGGACAAAGGCAAGCAGCCCAAAGAAAAGATAGATGCAGACATTGGCCAATTTGCTGATACCCTTGAAGCCATGCAGCAAAGAGTAAGTATACACGGCGCAAGTAATCAACAGGATGATAATATTGATGACCGTACGACTGACAGCAACATGGAATAGCTCTCCGATGATGGTTGCCATCAGCGGTGTTGCTACGCTGAAAGTAGTGGCTGTACCCGCCAGCAAAGCGAACACCGCCAGCAGGTCAATGATGCGACCTGCCCAGCCATCGGTGTGCTTGCCCAGAATCGGGCGGCAGGCTTCCGAGTATTTCTGGCGGGTTCTTTTTCTTACGTGCAGCATAAAGCCGAATGCTATCGCCAGCACCAGATAGAAGCCCCACGGGATAAAGCTCCAATGGAACAAGGGATATACCCCTGCCCAGTCCTGAATGCTGCCCATCTCTGCCAGATGGGGGTCGGTTGCATACAGCACCCATTCCGAAAAAGAGTAAAACAGGATATCCGCAGCAAGACCGCAAGTAAACATCATGGAGCCCCACGCAAAGAAGGAATACTGAGGCTTTTCGTTGGGTTCACCCAGAACAATGTCCCCGTACTTCGAACACGCAATGTACAGTGACAGGATGAAAATACCCAGTCCGATCACCAGATAATAGGTGCCAAAGGTATCTCCGAAAAAGAACCGGATCTGGCTCAGCACGGCATTGGACTGTTCCGGTGCAAAGAAGAACAGAATACACAGGACAATGATAATGGTCAGTGGGAGCAGCGTTATCATCCAATCAATTTTCCCACGCACTCTCTTTTGATTCATTTAGCCTTCCTCCGCATATTTTTTATAACTGGAATCCAGAGCAACCAGTTCACTGAAGTTGTCCACCTCGATGATATCGTCCTGATTCATCGGACGGATTCCCAGTTGATATTCTTCCGGATAGCAGAACAGTGCCACATCATCCCAGTAAATCTGACGATTCTGCTTCTGTTCAAACTCGATTTCCAGATGGTGCTTCAGTCTTTTTCCGTCCTCTGCTGTCCAGCGAGAAATGCTATATAACTGCCATCCACCCTTGCCGCCGGTACGGCTACAAGAGGTCACGATTCCATCTTCTACAGTTTGCAGCCACTCGTCCGTTTCCTCGTCCGTCCATACGCTGTTGTAGCCGGAACGCTCAAACTCCGGAGCCAGAATATCCGGGTTATAGATAATTTGATCGCCATCCAAAATAATCGCATTTTCGATGTGATCTCTTGCCACATACAGGGATGCGATGTTGTTGCAGGTATCAAAGTAGGGGTTTTCAATCAGTCGAACGCCGGGATACTCTGTCACCAGCGGAGCGAACTGTTCTTTCAGATAGCCCACCACGATGTATATCTCCGAAATGCCATTTTTGTGCAGCCCCTCAATTACCGTATCGATCATCCGCTTGCCATTTACTTTGACCAGCGGCTTCGGCGTTGTCAGCGTGACCGGGTGCATCCGGTTTCCCAACCCTGCCGCCATAATAATGGCTCTTTCTACTTTAGGCATTTTTCTGTGCCCCACTTTCCCCTGATTTCTTCAGTTCATCCTGAACGATTCTGTAGTAGTCTTTTGCGTAGCGATACTGCCGCAGGGAATACTCGCCAAATTCCACACCCAGATTCCGCTTATACTCACACCAGTTACTCCATAACAGGCCACAGGCTGCGATATAGCAGTAAATTTTGATCCGTGTCGCATCATCGCAACCGTCTGTGAAATATGCCGCAATCAAGCGATCCACCTGACGCTTATTGTAAAGCGAGTAAATACAGAACATTGCGATATCCACATGAGGGTCCTGCATACCTGCATACTCCCAGTCGATCAGACGAATTTCCTCTTTTCCATTTCTCTGGACAAACAGGAAGTTATCCGGTACTGCGTCAATATGCGTCAAAATCTTTTCGCCCGTGTGTGCATCAATATAAGGCTTCAAAGACCAAACATTCGCCTTGGTTTTCTCATAGTCCTTGTAAACAGAAGGCGTGCCATCCCACAGCGTTTCGTAGAACTCCATCTGCCCGAAAATATCAAATTCATGCGTCACTTTCAACTTCAACGCATGAAAATCACGCAGACGGCTCATGCACTTCTTGACATCTTCATAATCGGTGGGGTTGCATACCCGGGCACCCTCCAGAAACTCTGTGATTTTATAGCCATTCTCCGGGTTAATATAGGCGATATCGTCACAGATGTTTTTATCAGCGATGGCATGATACACTGCCGCTTCCTGACGGCGATTGATAAGCTGGTCTGTACCCTCTCCCGGAATGCGCATAATGTACTTTTTGTCCTTACAGGTAAACAGAAACGAACGGTTGGTCATTCCCTTTTTCAGGACTGTAATATCCGTGACTTCCTCCGGTTTTGCGCACAATGCCTTGCAGATTAAACGAATCGCATCCGTTTTCAGTTGGTTAGAATCGCTGTCGATCTCACGAAGCTGCTCATAGGTGTTGATTTCTACAACATCTGCTGAGTGTACCACTCGGGCTGCGACGATCATGCGATCCTTATTATAGAGTGCTTCTTCCCAAAACGAACCATCATACTGTGGTTTTTTGCAGAGCTCCTCGGTGCGTGCAGAAACCGTATCGGCGTCCTCTTTTGTAAGGTAGCTGATACCGATCATCGCATTACCACCGACATTTTCCGGCACAGTTACCAGCTCCATTTTGCGATTCACACGGACATTGCTTTCGTTTTCCACAAGATCGCTGACCATATACCATGAGTACAGTTCATGACGGTGAAACGGATTGCGGTCACACCAGATGTCGCAAGGGACGATGTACGCATTCTCCAGATGCTCTTTTACCAATCTGAGAGAGTGCAGATTGTTCTTTGCAGCATAGTCCGGGTTGACCACCAGTTCCACACCATACTCATCCATCAGGTATTCATATTTTTCCTTCATGAAACCCACAACAACATAGATTTCCTGAATTCCCACTTCATGAAGCTGCTTGATGATTCGCTCAATCAAAGGCTCCCCGTTGACTTCCAGAAGGCCCTTGGGCATTTCTGTATTGATGGGAACCATCCGCATACCAAAACCGGCTGCCAGAATAATTGCTCGTTTGGGAGTCTTTTGCTTAAACTCAGTTAGGGCTTTCATTGTAGGGCGAACCGAATCGTCCAGATAATCAGCCTTGATAAGTTCTTTGAGTGAACGATTGACAACCCCTAATGAATGTCCTGACACTTCTGATAGAATTCTTTGATTAATAAACGGCTCAAGTAGCAGAGCGTTCAGAATATCGCTTTCTTGTTTATTCATGTACACTCCTTTGTTGTATGCGGTGAACAAACACGTGAAAAAACTCCACTTCATGTGGAATTTCATTTTGTTAAAACTTACAAACCAGCTGTTTTCTTACCCTTTTCTCCACACCATCTTATTAACTACATTCACATAACCCTGAATGATTCGAACCACCTTCATGGACACGGTCTCGTCCACATAATCGGGGCAGGGCTTGCCCAGAACACCCTTTTGCTTCATCTCGATTGCCATATCGGTAGCGTTGAGAAGCTCACGAGTAGTAATGCCAGCCAGAATAAAGTCACCAGCCTCCAGCGCCTCAGGGCGTTCCGTACTGGTGCGGATGCACACAGCGGCGATGGGATGACCAATAGACAGATAGAAGCTGCTCTCCTCGGGCAGCGTGCCGGAGTCGGAGACGATTGCCAGAGCGTTCATTTGCAGCTTGTTGTAGTCGTTGAAGCCCAGTGGCTCGTTGACCCGGACGCGAGGGTCCAGCTGGAAGCCACTCTTCTCCAAACGATGCTTGCTGCGGGGATGGCAGGAATACAGGATGGGCATATCGTACTTCTCCGCCAGCGCATTGATGGCAGTAAACAGACTCATGAAGTTCTTTTCAGAGTCGATGTTCTCCTCACGGTGGGCAGACAGCAGAATGTACTTGTCCTTCTCCAGTCCCAGACGCTCCAGCACGTCGCTTTTCTGGATCTTCTCCAGATTCATGTGCAGCACCTCTGCCATGGGAGAGCCGGTCTGGTAGGTGCGCTCCTTGGGTAGGCCAGTATCTGCCAGATACTTCCGGGCGAACTCGGAATAGCACATATTCACGTCAGAAATCACATCCACGATGCGGCGGTTGGTCTCCTCGGGCAGACACTCGTCCTTGCAGCGGTTGCCGGCCTCCATGTGAAACAACGGAATGTGCAACCGCTTCGCAGAGATGGCAGACAGGCAGGAGTTGGTATCGCCCAGCACCAGATAGCCCTCCGGCTGCAACTCGCTGAGCAGCTCATAGCTGCGCCCCAGAATGTTTCCGCAGGTCACACCCAGATTCTCGCCCACTACTGGCACCAGAATGTCCGGGCCATACTCCCCGAAGGTGTTTTTCAGCTCGAAATCCTCCCAGAATACGGTGGAGAGGTTTCTGTCCCAGTTTTGATTGTAATAGACCACGCAGCAGTCAAAATATTCCCGGCAGCGCTTGATGACAGCTGCAAGACGAATAATCTCCGGACGGGTGCCGCAGCCAATCATGACCTTGGTGCGCCCATCATTTTTCCATGTAAAATTGTGTTCCATAAAATTCTCCTAACGTCAACCAGTAGCTACTCTTACACCGGCTCGAAGAAGGTGTCCGGATGGTTCGGGTTGAAAATCTCGTTGCAGGTCATCACCGTCACCAGATTTTCCGTTTCGGACAGATTGATGATGTTGTGAGTCCAGCCGGGAATCATGTGGACAGCCTCGATCTTGTCTCCGGAAACCTCAAACTCTACCGTTTCCCCGGTGTTGATGTTACGTTCCTGAATCAGGCCGTGACCTGCCACCACGATGAACAGTTCCCACTTGGAATTGTGCCAGTGCTGTCCCTTGGTGATGCCCGGACGACTGATGTTGATGCTCACCTGCCCACAGTCAGCGGTATGGACCAACTCGGTGAAGGAGCCACGGTTGTCCACGTTCATTTTCAGAGCGTATTTAAATTTATCTGTGGGCAGATAGGTCAGGTACAGGGAGTAAAGCTTCTTAGCAAAGGAGCCGTCCGGCATTTTCGGCATCATGAGCGTAGTCGGCTGTGCCTTGAACTCTTGCAGCAGATCCACGATTTCGCCCAGCGTGACCTTATGGGTCACGGGAACGCAGCAGTATCGACCGTCTGCTTTCAGGACGGTTTCCACACCATCAAACTCACAGTGCTGCTCCTTGCCTTCCAGCAGGTCGAACATTCCTTCTACAAGATCGTCGATGTACAGCAGCTCCAGCTCGGTGCTGCGGTCGTTGACAGTGAAGGGCTCATCGTTGGCAACTGCCCAGCAGAAGGTGCTGACGGCACTGTTGTACTTGGGGCGGCTGTGTCCCATCAGGTTGACAAATCGGTAGACAGCAACCTTTGCTCCGGTCTCCTGAGCATACTGGAAAAACAGTTCCTCGCCCGCCTTCTTGCTGCGGCCATACTCGCTGTTGCCGAAGCGCCCAGCCAGGGTAGCTTGAATGGAGGAGGACAGCATAATGGTTGCCTTGTTGTTGTGCTTTTTCAGGCAGTTCAACAAGTCGTTTGCAAAGCCGAAGTTGCCCTTCATGAAATCCTCTGGGTTTTCCGGACGATTCACACCTGCCAGATTGAACACGAAGTCTGCTTTCTGGCAGTATTCGTCCAGCTCCGCCGGGGTGGAGTTCAGATCATACTCGAAGATTTCTTCAATATTCAATGCCGGGCGGGTCTTATTTTTCCCATCCCGGATGTTTTTCAGGTTGTTGCACAGGGCGGTTCCCACCATGCCCTTTGCACCTGTGACTAGAATGTTCATTCTCTCACCTCTTAATGCACTGCGGTGCAGTCCGGAACGTCCGCGCCATCCGGCACGGTTGCATTATTGCAGATGGTGCAGTTACTGCCGATGCGAGTAAAGTTTCCCACAGTCGCACCGGTGCGAACAACGCTGTTGGTGTAAATCAGGGCGTAGTCCCCTACCGCTGCATCACAGTGGATTTCCGTTCCGGCATTCAGCAGGACACCGTTTCCCACAGATGCACCATTCTGAACACAAGCGTTTTGCAGCACCACACAGCCGCATCCCAACTTGGTGTATGGACTGATGTAGGCACTGGGAGCAACGATGTTGGGGAACGCATAGCCAAGTGCTTTTGCCTTCTCATACACCTGTGCTCGGAACCGATTATTGCCGATACCCACCACCAGCAAGCCGTACTCCTTCCGCAGCTCCGGCAAATCAGCAAGACTGCCAACCACCGGAATGCCACAGATGTCAGTGCCCACAGGTTGCCCATCGTCTACAAAGGCACAGTCATATTCTATCATCGCTTGTTCAGCCACCATGCGTCCAAAGCCACCGGCTCCAACCAGCAGCAACTTTTCTTTAGACATTCGGGATGCCCTTCAGCGCATTCTGGACGTACTCGGTGGTGAGAATCTTCTTGACTGTGCCTTCCACATCCAGACGCTCGGTGTTGTGGCTGGTGTAAGATTCATCTGCCATGGTATGTACTTCGCCCTTGACCACGAACTTGTCGTAGTTCAGGTCACGGTTATCCGCAGCAACACGGAAGTAATGACCCATATCCTGGCTGCGCAGACGCTCCTCACGGGTCATCAGGGTCTCGAACAGCTTCTCGCCGTGACGGGTGCCGATGATGTTCGTACCGGTATCGCCGAACAGTTGCTGGACGGCCTTTGCCAAATCGCCGATGGTGGAAGCATCAGACTTCTGGATGAACAAATCACCGGGATTTGCATGTTGGAAAGCGAACAAGACCAGATCCACAGCCTCGTCCAGGTTCATCAGGAAGCGGGTCATATTGGAATCGGTGATGGTGATGGGATTGCCAGCCTTGATCTGGTCAATGAACAGAGGAATGACAGAGCCACGGCTGCACATGACGTTGCCGTAACGGGTGCAGCAGATGGTGGTGCCGCCACGCTCGGCAGCCACACGGGCGTTGGCGTAGATAACGTGCTCCATCATGGCCTTGGAGATGCCCATGGCGTTAATGGGGTAAGCAGCCTTATCGGTGGACAGACAGACAACACGCTTGACACCGGCATCAATAGCAGCATGAAGGACATTGTCAGTACCGATGATGTTGGTCTGAACCGCCTGCATGGGGAAAAACTCGCAGGACGGGACCTGCTTCAGAGCGGCAGCGTGGAAGATGTAGTCAACGCCGGGCATGGCGTCACGGATGGACTGCGGGTTGCGGACATCACCGATGTAGAACTTGACCTTTTTGGCGTTCTCCGGATGCTTGGCCTGAAGCTCGTGGCGCATATCGTCCTGCTTCTTTTCGTCACGGGAGAAGATGCGAATCTCTTTCAGGTCGGAATCCAGAAAGTGTTTCAGAACGGTAGAGCCAAAAGAACCGGTACCACCAGTGATCATAAGGGTTGCGTTATCAAATGCAGACATTTTTTATTTCCTCCTACTTATTCTATTGCAACATATATTACTTAAGGGCGGATACAATCTGATTTTTTCGGGTATATAGAACTATTCCTAATAACAACAAAATAAGATATCTTATAATCCATCCATCGTATAAAAATTCCATTATCAACGCAAAGCAAATCGTAGCGACTAGAATTTCTGCCAACCGTTTTACTCCGAATGCATCTTTTTTCATTATGTGATACGAAACAAGGTAGTGCGCGACCATCATTACAAAGTAGCCAAACATTGTAGTATATGCTGCGACCTTATATCCGAGCACTGGAAGAAAAACATAGTTTAGACTTATATTGATTATTGCTCCAATGAATGTGGCAATTGTTGTGAAAATATTTTTGTGATAATAAAATTCGACGCAAGAGAAAAGGTTGTACAGAAAAGTGAATAACGCACCAATAATCAGTACCGGCACTAAATCCACTGCCTCGTGGTAGGATTTCGGCGCAAAAACTGTTATTGCCTCAGGAGCAACACTAGTAACCATCATGCAAATCATCGCCATTGAAATGGTTAGTTTGAAACACGTTTCTCTTATGGCGTCTATTCTTTCTTCTTTCAACGCCTTATAGCAAAAGGGTGTGAATGCACTACTGACTGCATTGAATAGAATTGATACTAAGAACGAGAAGGAATAGATAATGGAATAAATACCTGCCTTATCATCCCCAATCATTCTTGAGATCATAACTCGATCCGATGAAGCCAAAAGAATTCCTGAAATATAATGCGGCAACAAAACAATATTGTTCCTTATGCCACAATTCCAATACTTACCCAATTTCCATGCTGAATTATGACGGAATGTAATCGGCCCCAACAATAGTGTAAAAATAACAAGTACACTCACATTTCCTAATATTCTCAAAAACACCTTATCGCCGGGGACAAACACTACAAGACAAACCGCAGATACTGTGCGCAACAGTGCCAAAGGGATTGAAACAAGCGCACAATTTTTATAGGAATATTCAAACTTTTTTCGTGTGATATAAAACGAAACAATAGCGCTTGCTTCCATTTCAACTAGCATCATAAAGATATACTGCATTTTCATGCCAAGTAAAATCTCTATAGATTCGTGAAATATCATAGCAATCAAAGTCCAGCAAACACCCAGCAAGAGCGTAAGTGATGCTAGTGAAAAAGAAACATTGTCTTTGTCGTTATCTTTTTCTACTAAAAGGACTTCATAAACACCGCAAGATAAATTTAGTGTTACAATGACAGAAAACAAACTAAGCCAGGAATTGTATACACTATAAGTACCAATATCCGCTTCCGTTAATATTCTGGTAAATAGTGGTGTTGTGATTATATTGAGACCCGAATTAAAAAGGTTGATAATTGTAAACCAAAGGCCAGCCTTCTTTGCTACCGTCATATTATCATAGAAATTCAATTTTAGCATCTAATCGATATTCATCTCCCTCGTCCTTTAAAATGCTGGAAAAGCAGAAAGGCAAACCACTTTAATTGCAATGTAATACCTTATTGCATATTCTCTTTGACGCTGTGCCATCTTCATATTCAAGAAAAACATTTCTTATTTTATGACGTCTTTCAACAAATCTATCATTGTGCTTAAGCAACCGTTCAATTTCGTCAATAACTTCAGTACTCTCTTTCGAATAAAACCCTGCTGCATACTCCTCTATCGGATAGTAGAGTCCTGTGTCAATGTCCCTGTAATATTCATAATCATAAATGTAATGAATTACTGGTTTATCCAAGAGAATAAAATCAAGGAACGATCCAGAGTAGTCTGTGATATGAATATCAGATATCAAGTCTAGTTCTTGAATATCAACAGGTATATTGATATTAATAATGTAATCTTCTATTCTCGCGCCAGATTCGTTCTTTCTTTTTTGTGTAACAAAATGGCCTTTTTCAAGTATAATCGCATTATTCTGCTTTAAAATTTGAACAAGTCGTTGTTCTTCAAAACTATTCAGAGATGCAAAGCTCTTTCTTTCTGTTTCTATTTTTCGATAGGTTGGCACGTATAGCACAATCTTTTTCTTCTTATCAAATCCAAGTAGCTTGCTATATTTATCTTTTATTCTAAGTATTTCTTCTTGGTTGTCCTTGTTGTCTATCAAGTAATCATTTCGTGGAATGCCGCATTGCAGCATTTTTTCAATGGAGCTGCCACGATACTTTAGAGAGGAACAATACACCTTGTCCATAAGAGGAGAGGATGTTGCAAAATAATCGTATTTCTTGCTTTCACCAGTAACGAAGTGGTATATTCTCTTTACAATATTTTTTTCCTCCAATTCCCCATTATAATTCACTATATCCATTGCCCAGCGTTTGATTGCCAAGCCATGGTCCAGGTATATTATCTTACATCCTTGATACACATTATATTTGCATATATCTGCCCTGTGCATTTGTGTGCAGAAAAAATACTTTGCTTTTAGCAGAATAATCCCCGTAGACAGTTTATCTTTTTCCAGAAAAGTTACACCCTGAGGTATGCTATTCTCTATACTTTTATTGCCCACCCAGTATAGTTTGAATCGCCCTGGATAATTTTTAAGGATGTACTCCAGAAGATACTTGGAATTATCCGCATACATTTCCCCTGCCCACGACCCAAAAGCAATAATGTTATCCTTTCGCTTAATAAATATAGACAGGAAAGAATACAGTAATGATATTAACAAATTTCTGATCATGCCTACTCTCCTTTGATTTTCAACCTTATTAGCCGTAAATATTTTGCCAAAAGAAATGATATGGATTCGTCATCGCCCAACTAGTTTTTGAAGAAAGCGTATATAGTCCAAAAGCCAAGAAACACACATACACGAGAAGCCTGACAAGTTCACGCTGCCGGAATTCTAAAATATTGTCAATTGCCATCGGGAGCAAAATCGAAAGTGAGATCATGTAATAATAGCCCATTCTCATGGCGGACGAATAGACACCACTAAAGGCTTGACATACACACGCCAAGTAGAACAGATTCATATATCCATTCATTCTTTTATCTTCTGTTTCAAACATTGAGCAGAATAAGTAAACCAATGTAAACACAAGGAATAAAGTAATGGCACCATTATAGTCAGGCGAATTACTTCTTCCAATTAAGCGCACCAACACCTGAAACAGTGGAACTCTAAGCACAAAAACCAATGCTAAAATCGCAAATGTCCCAAATCTCCATTTGCGATTTACCGGAATAACATAAGCGAAATAGGCTGGAAGGAAGCATAGGGCGGTTGTGTGGAACAGAGATGCCACTAAAACCAGTAATATAAACGGAATAAATTTCCTTGATTCTATAAACTGCATTGCTATAGCACAGATTGCAATAGCAATTGCTTGCCTTAACCCAGAAAATTGAATCAAAAAGCAAGGGAGAGCCGTATAAATTATGATTGCCATAAATATATTACGGTTATCACTAAGCTTATACAATGTTCGAGAAATTAGTGCAAACGAAATCAACGCTATCGCGAAGAGTAAAATTTGGACATTATCTGATAATATGCCTAGTATTTTATTAAAGATAATGTACCCTCTCTCATAATTCAAAAAAGACTCTAAATTCAAAACTGTTTTCCAACTCATCCTTGATATCTGTTTAAATGATTGCAGATACCCCTCACTCGTTCCATAGCCTAGGTCTACTCCCATGCTTGGGTGTCTGAATCCAAGTAAAAGTGTAAAGATAACAAAAAAAGCAATAGACAGCGTCTTCTTCGTATTACTGTTATTTTTTATCTTTTTCTCGCAGTATAGCAAAAACAGCATCCCATACGCCACATAATAAACTATCATGCCATCACCATCTCTCGGTACAACTCAATGTACTTTTTCACCATCATATCTGTTGAGTATCGATTTGCAGCTATCTCCGCCAAGTGAAGGTGATTAGATTCCTTTTCTATCGCTTCCTGCAATAGTTTCATCAACTCCTCAACTGAACCATAATCGCAGAACGAGCTATATTCACGGATTGAAATCTGTTCAGGTGCTCCCGCTTTAAAGCCAACAACTGGCGTTCCACAGCACAAACTTTCTGCACACACCATAGAGAATGTCTCTCGTTTACTTGTCAAAACCGTTATGTCCGCCATGGAATAATATCGTGCTAAATCTTCCTGAGAATCTAATTTTCCCAAAAGAATCATATTGGCCGGAACCTCAAAGCTCCCCACCATCCGACCAGCCACAATAAAACAAACATGCGGCATTCTTTTCGCCAGTTCAATCACATAGTAGCCACCCTTTATATGATTCGGGTCTGAACTAAATGCGGGGGTTGCGTGAAAAACAACTTTTCGGTTCTCGCAATGATGCCTTTTCCTCAATTTTTCGGTGTTATAATGCTTAAACACATCAGTGTTCAAGCCATTATAAACAACGACATTACGTTTACCTTCTAATATTGGAGCGCTTGATGCGCGCCCCTTAACCCACGGTGAAACGGACGCAATAATCAGATCATCGCCAAACCCCTCAAATGCCTTTTTCATCAATTTCCACGATGTTGCTGTTCCATCAATAAAGATAGAGTTTGTTTCTTCCTTTCTCCTTGGGCAACTGCCGCAGCCTTTTTTCCACCGCTCACATTCCAGGGCGTAACCACAGTTGGCTGTATACATAAACTCCGCATGCAGCGTTAAAACTGTTTTAATATGGTTCTCTTTAAGCCATGTAACCAGACGATAAATATTCACAAAGTAGCCATTGATGCACTGCAAATGGACAATATCCGGCTGTTCTTTTTTGATAATGGAGATGAGCTTATTGGTAGAAAAATAGCACCCACCATACATAATACCGGTGATTCTGGACAGTGCGTTATTGAGCTTGGAGTACCACTCCGGACAGGTTTTGTAGACACCCGGCTCTTTTACAAGCACTCCGCGTCCATAGCACACAACCGACTCTATTCCTTCTTCCAAGAGCCCCTTGTGCAGGTCATATGTGATTTTTCCAGTGCTACCTTTTTTGTAGACACAGTTTACCTGTAGTACCTTCATGTTTAGTCCTTTTCCTCAGTTATAGATTCCACAACAAACGCATAAAACCTTTTTTTGTTTTTCTCCTGACTATGGTTCGTTGTCGCAATCTGACGTGCATTTGTTATGCATAAGCTCCTTGCTTGCTCATCGAATAATGCACACTTCAACTTATCTACAAGCTGTTTTTCATCTGTTGCGATGATTGCACATTTGTTTTCGCTCAGATATTGAACGCTCGTCAATTCACTTGACGCATAAACAAAGAATGGCACGCCAGATGCTAACGAGTCCGCAATTTTGGTGGAGAATCCGTACTTTGTGTCTCTGACATAATAAGGTTTCATGCTTTCAACATGAACTAAGAGTCTTGCAGCCTTTGTCCTTTTTTGAAGTTCGCCATATGGTATCATACCAGCATAGTTTATTCCGCTGCAGCTATTCAACTCCTGAGCAATTTCCGGATCATCGCATTTTCCATAGACATCGATTTTCAAAGTCGGATCGATTTTCTGTAATGCATTGCCGATGTCAATCAAAGCCTTATGCCGTCCAATGCCCAGGTTTCCGCCGTATATAATAGCTTGCGTTGCCCCGTTTTCATCTGTTGATGCATCTGTGCAAACATCCTCTGTTGCCGATGTCATCAATGTTATTGAACGCTTTCCGAACTCGTTATCGTAAAGCTCCTTGATGTAGTCACTGATATAAATGCTGCCTGATGCATAATTCAAGGCGTTTCTTACTGATTTTTTCAGTTTGTTGTGGAACATAGGGTACAGCCACTTAAACGAAGCGTCTTCACCAAAATAGCAGTAGTCTTTGAAGTAGTATTCCTCACTGTTATAGATTACAAGCGAAATTTTTCTTTCCATTGCGATGCGCACCGCAATATCATAAAAAGCGGGCAAATCTCCGGCTTGCAGGATTACGACTTCGGGTTTGAAATCATTTACCCAAGTATTGAATATCTCGTTTTTCCACCGCAACGATGCCCATGCAGCATTTCTTAAAAGCATAGATGCGGGCGTTCTTGAGACTGTTCTTTGCCCATCCGTGCTGTTCTTCTTGACTGTCTCTTCTGCCGAAAATGTTTTGCGCCCATCAATCTTTTTGCCAAGCAAAAAAGCCTTTACAGCCTGCATATCCGATATGGCGTAAAAATTAGAACAAATGTCCCAGTCTTTGTCCTTATCATGAATACAAAACTGTGCAATAGAATCTCTCGGCCACAAACTCACGAAATTGCCCAGCGTTCTTCCGTTAGAATCGCTTTTGGATAAGCAATTATTTGAAATAATCAATACTCTTGGATAATCCATTTACATATCCTCACATAGAATCAAATACTGTCCGCACCCTTAAAAGCGTATCCCAATGCCTTTTTAAGTCCTATCTTTTGCGTCTGATGACCATTCTTCGCCAGAAGAGCTACTAGCAGAATCTTTGCCCATGGGCCAAAGCACTGCTTCATCAACACGCCCTTGTCAAAGAAATACTTTTCATCAAAGCCTTTAAACCATGTTGATTCTTCCTGCTGAACAGTTCCAATTGTCAAATTACTAGCAAGCCCTTTTATGCCTTTTCTCAGGCACTGAATAACGAATAAGTTATCCTCGCCTGACTGATACTTAGCCCCGCCTCCAAAGAGAAGCGAATAGAAAACATTAGCTTTCCGGATTGCATCTTTCCGGATTGCAATCCGGAAAGCGCCAAATTTCAGGCTATTGTACCAATGTAACTTATACTCGTTTTCTACGATTGCTTCAGGTCTATCCGGATTCTGTGACTTCAGATTGAAAACGATTAAATCAGCCTTTGGATGTTTTTCAAAGCTCATTACGATTTTTTCAACATAGTCATCTGTGTAAACCACATCATCGTCCGCAAACAGCAGAATATCTCCTGAAGCTCTCATAAGCGCATTGTTGCGGCTCAGCCCTACACCACGCTCATTCATAGACATCCACAAAATATCATGCCCCCGGAAAGTAAATCGCTCAATGCAGTCATGGCCGCACTGGTTTATCACGATAGCATCGGACTGAATATTCATTTTTTCAAGCAGACTGTGATCAGTCTGGTGCATTGTTGAAACCAGCACCTGCAATTTCATTTCTTTACGCTCCTATCAACTCACAAATAATACTTGACTACGCCCTTCACAGCGTATCTCACAAACGCCCACACACTTGTTGCGGTGTTGAGTTTTAGTGCCTTACGATATGTGTTCCACCGTTCCTTTGCCGCATTGCTTTTTTTGTTTGATCTCGATCCAGTAACCTGACGGTAGTGCATCAGCACTTTCGGATCACCGTATGCAGTTGAGCAAACCCGAAGCAATTCCATCCACAGGACATAATCCTCATGATAAAAATCCGAGTTGAAAGGATGCGCTTGCATCAGTTCTGTCTTGATAAAACTCGTGGAACAGCTAATAACGCTTGATGCCAGCATTTTATTAAAGTTCGTCTGCTGTGGGACAATAAAGGGTTTCTTAATGGAATTGTTTTGCTCATCAATAAAGTCATAAGAACAATAGACAATATCTGCGCCCTTGTTTGCAAGAGCAAGCTGGCGCTCCAGCTTGTCTTCTGTCCACAAGTCGTCATTATCCAGAAGGGCAATGAACTCCCCCTTGGCCTCCTTAATGCCCACATTTCGGGCATTGGCCACGCCTGCATTATGTTCCAACGCAATGACCTTAATTCTTTTATCGCTCTGCGCCTTATGCTGGATGAGACTTAATGAATCATCTTTCGAGCAATCATCTACTACCAGCAGCTCAAAATTGGGATAAGTCTGATTAAGTACACTGTCGATTGCCTGCTCTACAAAACGGTGACCATTGTAGTTCGGCATCACAACAGTAATAAGTGGCTGCTTCGTAGTTTCCATCTTCTCTTCCTCTCCGCATATCAAAGATTACAGCCCAGACTCATCTCAAAGAGTCTGAGCCG
>ERZ1027232.222-NODE-222-length-35144-cov-6.416484_pt1 | contig 35144 bp, 29 predicted proteins | sample MGYA00519478_ERZ1027232 | MGnify/ENA primary metagenome ERZ1027232 (study PRJEB26926, sample SAMN06164468) | human gut metagenome | biome: ENVO:00009003; feature: ENVO:2100002; material: ENVO:00002003 | host: Homo sapiens | place: USA | collected 2012 ...
GCAGCGTCAGATGTGTATAAGAGACAGGTGCTGACGGTCGTCCTCTTCGAAACCCAGAAAAACAAGTACCTCATCGGCCCCGATGGCAAGCCCCTCGGCATTATCCCCGACGCCCGCAAGGAGCGGCCCCAGGCAGACAACACCGCCCGGAAGAGTGCCCACGCCAACGGACGGCCCATGCGCAACTACCTGCTGCTCGCCCTGCTTGCCATCGCGCTTGCCGGTTTCTTCTACTGGTGTTTCGGGAGCGATTGGATAAGCATCGGCATCTTCACCGCCTGCATCGTGTTTCCCGTCAGCATCCTGCTGGAAGGCTCACTCACCAAGACGGAGCGCGACCGCATCTTCGTCATCTACATCATCGCCTTCTTCGTCATTTTCTTCTGGGCGGCCTACGAGCAGGCAGGCGCCTCGCTCACGCTTTTCGCCTCCGAGCAGACCGACCGCGTCATCCTGGGGTGGGAAATGCCCGCCTCCTGGATTCAGTCCTTCAACCCCTTCTTTGTGGTGATACTTGCCGCCATCATGCCGGGCGTATGGGGCGCCCTGGGCAAACGGGGCATGGAGCCCGCCTCGCCCACCAAGCAAGCCATCGGCTTGCTACTGCTTTCACTGGGCTATCTCGTCATCTGCTTTGGGGTGAAAGATGTTCAGCCGGGCATCAAGGTGAGTCTCATCTGGCTGACGGGGCTCTACTTCATCCATACCATGGGCGAAATCTGCCTCTCGCCCATCGGGCTCTCCATGGTGAACAAGCTCACGCCCATCCGCTTCGCCTCGCTGATGATGGGGATATGGTACCTCTCCACCGCCACTGCCAATAAGTTTGCAGGCACGCTGAGCGGGCTCTACCCCGAAGCCGGAAAGGTAAAGACGCTACTGGGCTATCGCATTGAGACGATGTACGATTTCTTCATGGTGTTCGTCGTCATGTCTGCCACGGCATCGCTTATCCTCTTCCTGCTTTCAAAGAAATTACAGAAGATGATGCATGGAGTGGAATAAAAATCGTATTTTTGCGGCAACTTTCTAAAAACATCCCATCTATGGATACCATACAAATAAAAGACAAGATGTTCACAGTCTCCATCAAGGAGCAGGACATACTGAAAGAAGTAACCCGTGTAGCGAACGAAATCAACCGCGACCTGGCAGGAAAGAATCCTCTATTCCTCAGCGTACTGAACGGTTCGTTCATGTTTACCGCCGATTTGCTGAAACGAATCACGATTCCCTGCGAAATTTCATTTGTCAAATTGGCATCTTATCAAGGAGTATCCTCTACCGGGGTAATCAAGGAAGTAATAGGCATCAATGAAGACCTCACAGACCGTACAGTGGTCATTGTAGAGGACATAGTAGATACGGGACTCACCATGCAACGCTTACTGGACACCCTCGGCACTCGCGGTCCCAGGGAGATTCATATTGCCTCCCTACTGGTGAAACCTGATAAGCTGAAAGTTGATTTAAACATAGAATATGTGGCCATGAATATTCCGAACGACTTCATCGTGGGCTACGGGTTGGATTATGACGGCTTCGGGCGCAACTATCCCGACATTTATACTGTAGTAGACTGATACAGACATAATATAGTAAATCATTAAATAATAACTAAGCAAATGTTGAACATTGTAATTTTTGGTGCTCCCGGTTCAGGTAAGGGAACACAAAGTGAAAAGATTGTAGAAAAGTATGGCATCAACCACATCTCTACCGGAGACGTGCTCCGTGCTGAAATGAAAAACGGTACAGAACTGGGCAAGACTGCTAAAGGTTATATCGACCAGGGCCAGTTGATTCCCGATGAGTTGATGATTGATATTCTGGCAAGCGTATTCGACAGCTTCAAGGATAGCAAAGGCGTGATTTTCGACGGCTTCCCCAGAACAATCGCCCAGGCTGAAGCATTAAAGAAGATGCTCGCCGAACGCGGACAGGAAGTCAGCGTGATGCTCGACCTCGACGTGCCCGAAGAAGAACTGATGAAGCGCCTCATCAAGCGTGGACAAGAATCAGGACGTGCAGACGACAATGAAGAGACAATCAAGAAGCGTCTGGTGGTTTATCACTCACAGACAGCTCCGCTGATTGACTGGTACAAGCAGGACAGCAAATACCAACACATCCAGGGCTTCGGCGTATTGGAAGAAATCTTTGCCGATGTTTGCAAGGCTATTGACGCAGTGAAATAACAATAAAACAGAATATGGCTGAATCGAATTTTGTTGACTACGTAAAAATATATTGCCGCTCCGGAAAGGGCGGACGAGGTTCTACGCATATGCGGCGTGAGAAATACATACCCAACGGAGGCCCCGACGGAGGTGACGGAGGACGAGGAGGCCATGTCATCCTGCGGGGTAACCGCAACTACTGGACGCTACTCCATCTGAAGTACGATCGCCACATCCTGGCAGGTCACGGAGAATCCGGTTCCAAAAACCGCAGTTTCGGAAAAGACGGAGCGGACAAGGTGATTGAAGTGCCCTGCGGCACGGTGGTGTACAACGCCGAAACGGGTGAATATATCTGCGACGTCACCGAGCACGAACAAGAAGTCATCTTGCTGAAAGGCGGACGCGGAGGTCTGGGCAACTGGCACTTCAAAACCGCCACACGCCAGGCTCCCCGCTTTGCACAACCGGGCGAACCGATGCAGGAGTTGACGGTAATCATGGAACTGAAGCTGCTGGCAGACGTCGGTCTGGTAGGTTTCCCCAATGCAGGAAAATCCACTTTACTGGCATCCGTTTCTGCGGCGAAGCCCAAAATCGCCAATTATCCGTTTACAACGCTGGAACCCAATCTGGGCATCGTGTCCTATCGCGACAGCAAATCGTTTGTGATGGCGGACATTCCCGGAATCATCGAAGGAGCCAGTGCGGGCAAAGGATTGGGATTGCGCTTCCTGCGACACATCGAGCGCAACTCCCTGTTGCTGTTCATGGTGCCTGCCGACAGCGACGACATCCGCAAGGAGTACGACATACTCCTGAACGAGCTCCGCACCTTCAACCCCGAAATGCTGGACAAACAACGCGTGCTTGCCATCACCAAATGTGACATGCTGGACCAGGAGCTGATGGACGAGATAGAGCCGACACTGCCCGAAGGTATTCCTCATATCTTTATCTCTGCCGTGGCAGGCATGGGCATCTCTACGCTGAAAGACATCCTTTGGGAAGAGCTGAACAAGGAAAGTAATAAGATAGAAGGCAAAGTGGACAGCATTGCCCATCGCGCCAAAGACCTCAGCCACCTGCAGGAAGAATTGAAAGAAGAGGGTGAGGACGAGGACCTCAGCTATGAATACGTCAATGACGACGAGGACATAGAGGACCTCGAGGACTTTGAATACGAAGAAGATTGGGAGGAAGATAAAAAATGATTCCTCTTACAGAAGATAAGAAAATGTTGGAATATGAGCTGCTTGCCTCATATCCCGGCATTTCTTGTTTTGTAACCACCCGCCACGGTGGATGCAGCCAAGGTAACTATGCCTCCCTCAACTGTACACCTTACACGGGAGACGAAGCCGAAGCTGTACGCCGCAACCAGGAAATAGTATGTTCTTCCCTGCCCCAACGCCCCCAAGAACTGGTCATCCCGTTTCAGACCCACGGGACAAAGGCACTTGTCATTGACGGAACTTATCTGCATGCAACAGCAGAAGAACGCCACTCCATGTTGCAGGGCATTGATGCACTGATAACCCGTGAACCGGGCTGCTGCATCTGCATCTCTACGGCAGACTGCATTCCCATCCTGCTCTACGACCGGAAGAATGCCGTGATAGCCGCTGTTCATGCCGGATGGCGCGGCACTGTGAATTACATCCTCGGCCACACACTCGACAAGATGCGTGCCCGCTATGGCACAGAGGGCAAAGAAGTGATAGCCTGCATCGGCCCCGGCATCTCCCTTTCCGCCTTCGAGGTAGGCGACGAAGTCTATGAAGCATTCCGCAAGAACGGTTTCCAGATGGATTACATCTCCGAATGGAAACCCGCCACCCACAAATACCATATCGACCTATGGGCTGCCAACCGACTGCAACTGCTGGACTTCGGAGTACCTTCCGCACAAGTGGAGACAGCCAATATATGTACTTTTACCCAATATGAAGAGTTCTTCTCGGCACGCCGGATGGGTATCAAATCCGGAAGGATATTGTCGGGAATCATGTTAACCCATTCAAACGGATTGCATTAATGTATCATATCGCACTTTCTAAAGAAATCAAGCAGAATTGCCCCGAATTCCGCGGTGCAGCCGTATTTGCCGAAGTGACAAATACCCCATATTGCGAAGGGTTGTGGCAAGAAATCGCAACTTTCACCCAAGAGCTAAGAGCCCGTGAAACCACGGACAGCATCAAGTACCAACCCGTCATTGCCGCCACCCGCGAAGCCTACAAACGTTGCGGCAAGGACCCCAGCCGCTACCGTCCCTCGGCCGAAGCACTGAGACGGCGACTGCTGCGCGGATTGGAACTCTATCAGATAGATACGTTGGTAGACCTTATCAACCTTGTCTCCCTACGTACGGGCCATTCTATCGGCGGATTTGATGCCGACGAGATACAAGGGACCGACCTTGAGCTGGGCATAGGACGTGCCGAGGAATTGTTCGAGGGTATAGGCCGCGGCATGCTGAACATAGAAGGGCTGCCCGTCTACCGCGACCGTATAGGCGGTATCGGTACCCCGACCAGCGACCACGAACGCACCAAGATGAAACTTGAAACCCGCCATATCCTTGCCATTGTCAACGGCTACAACGGGCAGGAAGGTCTGAAAGAAGCAGCCGAAATGATATTGGAACTGTTGGAGAAATATGCTTCCTCTACCGGTGGGACTATACAATATTTTGAATAAATGAAAATCCGTATTCTTGTCCCTCTCCTGCTCATAGCCCTTGGTGCCACGGCACAAGGGAAGAAAACGGTCTTTTCCGCCATGGAAACCAACCATATTCGCGTTGCCACTCCGGGACTGTTTTCGCAAAGAGAACTGATAGAGCTACCTTTGGAGGACATTCCGGACACGGAATACTCCTTTCCCCTGCCTGGAGGAAAAGTCATCTCCCCTTACGGACGGGGGCGGGGACGCCACAGTGGCATAGACATCAAGACCTACGCCAAAGACACCATACGGAGTGCCTTCAACGGCGTAGTACGGATGTCCAAGCCTTATAGCGCCTACGGCAATGTCGTCGTCGTACGCCATGACTTCGGACTGGAAACGATATACAGCCACAACTTCAAAAACCTTGTACATTGTGGCGACACAGTCAAAGCCGGACAGCCCATCGCACTGACCGGACGCACCGGACGCGCCTCTACCGAGCATCTGCACTTCGAGACACGCGTCAACGGCCAGCACTTCGACCCCAATATCATCTTCAACATGAAGGAGCAGACGCTGAACCGGCAACGCATCGGATGCTCAAAAAAAGGAAACGGCATCGTCGTGCAACAATTGCCGGCAATCTACCCGAAGCCTCTGCAAAAAAAATACCCGATAGAACCATTTAAGTATCCAAACGTTTCACTACATTTGCAAAACGTTTCACTAAAAGAACGAATTGAACTTTAAAGCATATCAATGATAGAAAAACTGATTGTTCTTGAAGATATTGATCCGGTAATATTCTACGGCGTAAACAACGCCAACATGCAACTGATAAAAGCCCTGTATCCCAAGCTTCGTATCATCGCCCGTGGCAATGTCATCAAAGTATTGGGTGATGAGGAGGAAATGTGTGCATTCGAGGAGAACATCACCAAACTGGAGAAATACTGTGCCGAATACAACTCTTTGAAAGAAGAGGTCATTATAGACATCATCAAAGGCAATGCCCCGCAAGCGGAAAAATCGGGCAATGTCATTGTATTCAGCGTAACCGGAAAGCCGATTATCCCGCGCAGCGAGAACCAGCTGAAGTTGGTAGAGGCATTTGCCAAGAATGACATGCTGTTTGCCATCGGTCCCGCCGGTTCAGGAAAGACCTATACAGCCATCGCGCTTGCCGTGCGGGCACTAAAGAATAAGGAGATAAAGAAAATCATCCTCAGCCGCCCTGCCGTAGAAGCCGGAGAAAAGCTCGGTTTCCTGCCCGGCGACATGAAGGACAAGATAGACCCGTATCTGCAACCACTCTATGACGCCCTGCAGGACATGATACCTGCCGCCAAGCTGAAAGAGTATATGGAGCTGAACATCATCCAGATTGCCCCCCTCGCCTTTATGCGCGGACGCACACTGAACGATGCCGTCGTCATTCTGGATGAAGCGCAGAACACCACCACCCAGCAAATCAAAATGTTCCTCACCCGCATGGGAATGAACACCAAGATGATTGTCACGGGAGACATGACGCAGATTGACTTGCCTTCCTCCCAGACATCCGGTCTGGTGCAGGCACTCCGTATTCTGAAAGGAGTGAAAGGCATCAGCTTCGTGGAACTGAACAAGAAAGACATCGTAAGGCATAAGCTTGTCACCCAAATTGTGGAGGCCTACGAAAAGTTTGACAAAGAAGCGAAAGCGGAGCGCGAAAGACGCAAGGCCGAACAAGCCGATAGCAAGATTGAACAGAAACAGTAAATTCTCAAATCGTAAATATTACAAAGATGAAAGCATTAACAAAAACAGATTTCAACTTTCCCGGACAGAAAAGTGTCTATCATGGGAAGGTTCGTGATGTGTACAACATCAATGGCGAGAAGTTGGTCATGGTAGCTACCGACCGTATCTCAGCCTTCGACGTAGTATTGCCTAAAGGCATTCCTTTCAAGGGACAAATGCTGAACCAGATTGCAGCCAAGTTCCTGGATGCCACCACCGACATCTGCCCCAACTGGAAAATGGCTACTCCCGACCCGATGGTGACGGTAGGCGTGATGTGTGAAGGATTCCCCGTAGAAATGATTGTACGCGGTTACCTCTGCGGCAGTGCATGGCGCGCTTACAAAAGCGGTGTCCGCGAAATCTGCGGTGTGAAGCTGCCCGAAGGAATGAAGGAGAACCAGAAGTTCCCCGAACCCATCATCACCCCGACTACCAAAGCCGAAATCGGCGAACACGATGCCGACATCTCCAAAGAAGAAATCCTGGCACAAGGTCTTGCCACACCCGAAGAATATGCCGTATTGGAGCAATACACCATGGCCCTCTTCAAACGCGGTACCGAAATTGCAGCGGAACGCGGATTGATTCTGGTAGACACCAAATACGAATTCGGCAAGCACGACGGCAAGATTTACCTGATGGACGAAATCCATACGCCCGACTCCAGCCGTTATTTCTACTCCGAAGGCTACGAAGAACGTTTTGCCAACGGCGAACCGCAGAAACAACTTTCCAAGGAATTTGTACGCGAATGGCTGATGGACAACGGTTTTCAGGGTAAGGAAGGACAACAGGTACCGGAAATGACAGACGAAATCGTTACTTCAATCAGCGAACGTTACATCGAACTGTACGAACACATCACCGGCGAGAAATTCGTAAAGGAAGATACCGACAACATTGCCGAACGCATTGAAAAGAATGTAACTAATTACTTAATGTGATAATATGCCAATGTGCTAATGACCTTGCGGCATAATAGCGCAGCCAATTAGCACATTGGCATATCAGCACATTAGCACATAAAAAAATCATGGATTACCCCCAAGAACACATCAAGCCCTACGGCGCTGACGGTAAGAAGAGCGAACAAGTGGAAGAAATGTTCGACAACATCGCTCCCGCCTACGACAAGCTGAATCACACCCTATCCATGGGTATTGACCGCAGCTGGCGCAGGAAGGCAATCAAATACCTCCTTCCTTTCCACCCCCAACGTATCATGGACGTAGCTACCGGCACCGGTGATTTCGCCATCCTTGCATGTCGCGAACTGCAACCCGATGCTTTGATTGGTACCGACATCTCGGAAGGCATGATGAATGTGGGGCGCGAAAAAGTAAAACGGGCGCACCTCTCGGACAAGATTTCATTTGCCCGGGAGGACTGCACCTCTCTCTCGTTTGCCGATGAGAGTTTCGATGCTGTAACCGTAGCGTTCGGCATCCGCAACTTCGAAGGGCTGGATAAAGGACTGTCCGAAATGTGCCGCGTACTGACGGCTGGCGGACATCTCGTCATACTGGAACTCTCCACACCGGACCGCTTCCCGATGAAGCAACTGTTTACCATTTACTCCAAAGTCGTTATCCCCCTGCTCGGTAAATGTATTTCGAAAGACAACAGCGCCTACACTTATCTGCCGGAAAGCATCCGTGCCTTCCCTCAAGGAGAAGTGATGCAGGAAGTTATCCGCAAGGCCGGTTTCAGTGAAGTACACTTCAAGCGGCTCACTTTCGGAATATGCACGTTGTATACAGCCAGAAAATAATCATTAATTCCCCTTTAACACACCCTCATTATGCAGAAATACGGTTTAATAGGTTACCCGTTGAAACATTCCTTTTCCATCGGATATTTCAATGAGAAATTCACGGCAGAAAACATTGATGCAGAATATGTAAACTTCGAAATTCCACGTATCGAGGATTTCATGGAAGTTATCGAGGAAAATCCCAACCTCTGTGGACTGAATGTGACCATCCCCTACAAGGAGCAAGTCATCCCCTATCTGGACGAACTGGACAAAGACACCGCCAAGATAGGCGCCGTCAATGTCATTAAGATTATCCGCCTTCCCAAAGGCAAGGTAAAGCTGGTTGGCTACAATTCCGACATCATAGGATTCACACAATCCATAGAACCGCTTTTGCAACCACATCACAAGAAAGCCCTGATTCTGGGCACCGGCGGCGCATCGAAAGCCGTATATCGCGGGCTGGAGAACCTGGGTATAAAAAGTACCTTCGTATCGCGCACCAAGAAAGAGGACAAATACCTCACTTACGAAGAGCTGACACCGGAAATCATGCAGGAGTACACGGTGATTGTCAACTGTACCCCCGTAGGCATGTACCCCAAAGTGGACTTCTGTCCCAACATTCCTTACGAGCTACTGACCCCCAACCATTTGCTCTACGATTTGTTATATAATCCAAACGAAACCCTCTTCATGAAGAAAGGCCAGGCACAAGGAGCCGTCACCAAGAACGGACTGGAGATGTTGCTGTTGCAGGCCTTTGCCGCATGGGAAATTTGGAATAAATAATGAAAAAAGCCATAAAATATTCGATTCTCAGTCTGGCCGCCCTCTGCACCCTACTGTTGTGCGGAGGGTACTATATGCTGGGCTATTCCCTGAAACCGGACGACCTCGTTTCACGCAGCCGCAACATAGCCGCATCCTACGATTTCATGTACGAGCGCTATCCCGAACTGCACCCCTGGGTGGATAGCCTGATGACCGCAGGAGCACTGAAGGACTTCTACATCGAGAACGACCGCGGAGAGACGCTGCATGCGCTCTATGTTGCCGCCGCCCGCCCTACCGACAAAACGGCAGTCATCGTACATGGATATACGGACAACGCCGTGCGCATGCTGATGATAGGCTATTTGTACAGCAAGGAGATGGGCTTCAATATCCTGCTGCCCGACCTTTACGGACATGGGATGAGCGAAGGAAACCATGTACAGATGGGCTGGAAAGACCGGCCCGACGTGTTGCAATGGACCGAAACCGCCGATGAGCTTTTCGGACGCAACCATGCGGACAGCATAGCGTCCCGCAGTACAAAGATGGTAGTACACGGCATCTCCATGGGAGCCGCCACCACCATGATGGTATCCGGCGAAGTGGAACACGGACAATACCAACAGCCATTCATCAAGTGTTTTGTGGAAGACTGCGGTTATACAAGCGTATGGGATGAGTTTCGCGGAGAGTTGAAAGAACAGTTCGGACTGCCCGCTTTCCCCCTACTGCATACTGCAAGCTGGCTCTGCCGGCAGGAGTACGGATGGGACTTCCGTGAAGCTTCTGCCCTGGAGCAAGTAAAGAAATGTACTTTGCCGATGCTCTTCATCCACGGTGATGCCGACACCTTTGTACCGACGTGGATGGCTTATCCCCTCTATGAAGCCAAGCCCGAACCCAAAGAATTATGGATTGTACCCGGTGCCACACATGCCATGTCTTACAAGGATTATCCGCAGGAATACACCGAGCATGTAAAGAAATTCGTAGGGAAATACATACATTGACGTGATTTTTCCTATCTTCGCCGCAACAAACATTGGTAATATGAAACGATTTATTTCCATAGCATTCTTCCTGTGCTTGTTCATATCCTTGCAGGCACAAGAAGTCTACACCACTAAGAACATTCCTAAAGTACACCTTCAGGACAAGACGCGTTATGTCTGCAACCCTGCCGACATCTTATCCAAAGAGGCATGTGCCGACATAGACCGCATGCTCTACGCATTGGAGCAGCAGACTGGTATTGAAACGGTAGTTGCCGTTGTTCCCTCCATCGGACAAGAAGACTGTTTTGATTTCTCACACCAGCTGCTCAATGAATGGGGAGTAGGGAAAAAAGAAAAAAACAACGGTTTGGTCATTCTGCTGGTAACCGACCAACGCTGCATCCAGTTTTATACGGGATACGGTTTAGAAGGGGACCTTCCTGATGCCATCTGCAAACGTATACAGACCAAATACATGATTCCCTATCTGAAAGACGGTAATTGGGATGCCGGAATGGTAGCGGGTGTAAAGGCAGTCTGTTCACGTCTTGACGGCACTATGGTGAATGACACGGAAGAGGAGGATGACCTCTCCGTAGGAGGTATCCTACTGGGGCTTATCGGTTTCCTCGCAGTGGCATCTATTATAGGTATCCTTGCCCAACGCGCTGCCAACAAATGCCCCAACTGCGGACAACATAAATTGCAACGTAGCAGCAGCGTACTCATCTCACGCCGCAATGGAGTGAAAACGGAAGATGTGACCTACACCTGCCGCAATTGCGGACATAAAGTAGTGCGCCGCCAGCAGTCATACGATGAAAATTACCGGGGAGGAGGCGGAGGTGGTCCGGTCATCTTCGGTGGTGGAGGTCTCTTCGGCGGAGGTGGCGGAGGAGGCTTCAGCGGCGGCAGCTTCGGAGGCGGTATGGGAGGTGGCGGTGGAGCCGGTTCCCGGTTCTAACGCCGAGGATGTGTCATCTGTGTGCCATCAACCGTTTTGACACACCTTCGAGGATACTGGAAGAAAATAAAACGTTTACATAGAATATAATTAAATGATTAATAACTGCCTTCCCCTCCTCCCCTCTCTCTATCGGAGAGGAATCGGAGGTGAGGCCTAAAAATGAAAAGTATGAAGAAATCAACCATTATCATTATCGTTGTTATAGCTCTTCTCGCCATTTGGGGGGTAACTGGCTATAACGGACTCGTAACCATGGACGAAAATGTCAGCGGACAATGGTCGAACGTAGAAACCCAATACCAACGCCGTGCCGACCTGATTCCGAACTTGGTGAATACCGTGAAAGGATATGCCACGCACGAGAAGGAAACACTGGAAGGTGTAGTAGAAGCCCGCAGCAAAGCCACTCAAATCAAAGTGGATGCTGCAGACCTTACTCCGGAAAAGCTGGCTGAATATCAGAAAGCACAAGGTGCGGTGACTTCCGCCCTCGGTAAATTGCTTGCCATCACAGAAAACTATCCGGACTTGAAAGCAAATCAGAATTTCCTGGAACTGCAGGCACAGCTGGAAGGTACGGAAAACCGTATCAACGTAGCACGTACCAACTTCAACAATGCAGCCAAGAACTTCAATACAGCCATTCGCCGTTTCCCCAAGAATATCCTTGCCGGTCTCTTCGGTTTTGAGAAACGAGCTTATTTCGAAGTGGCAGAAGGAGCGGAACAAGCTCCCCAGGTACAATTCTGATAAATACACAACTCTATAGCGAGGCACAAAGGCGAGAAACTTTGTGCCTCGCTTTGTGTTGTAGAAGATTAGATGTATCTTTGCACATTCAATTGAACAAACCTATTATCTCATGAGTAATCAACGATACATGATGCGAGGCGTCAGCGCATCAAAGGAAGATGTGCACAACGCCATCAAGAATATCGACAAAGGTATTTTCCCGCAGGCTTTCTGCAAAATTATCCCCGACATTTTGGGCGGTGACCCGGAGTATTGCAACATTATGCATGCCGATGGAGCAGGCACCAAGTCCAGTCTTGCCTATATGTACTGGAAGGAAACCGGCGACCTGGGTGTGTGGAAAGGCATTGCACAAGATGCACTGATTATGAACATCGACGACCTGCTTTGTGTGGGTGCGGTAGACAACATTCTGGTATCCTCTACCATCGGACGTAATAAACTGCTCATCCCCGGCGAAGTAATCTCAGCCATCATCAACGGTACGGATGAACTGCTTGCCGAACTCCGCGAAATGGGAGTAGGCGTTTATGCCACCGGTGGCGAAACAGCCGACGTGGGCGACCTTGTACGTACCATTATCGTAGACTCGACAGTGACCTGCCGCATGAAGCGCTCAGATGTTATAGACAATGCCAATATCCGTCCGGGCGATGTGATTGTAGGTCTGGCATCTTACGGAAAGGCTACTTATGAGAAAGAATACAATGGCGGTATGGGCAGTAACGGACTGACCAGCGCACGCCACGATGTATTCTCCAAATACCTGGCAGAGAAATACCCTGAAAGCTATGACAAGGCTGTACCCGAAGAGCTGGTATACAGTGGCAAGCTAAAACTGACAGACAGTGTCGAAGACAGTCCGCTGGATGCAGGAAAGCTGGTACTTTCCCCCACCCGCACCTACGCACCGGTAGTTAAGAAGCTGCTCGATGCGCTCCGTCCCCAAATCCACGGTATGGTACACTGCTCGGGCGGCGCACAAACCAAGGTACTGCACTTTGTGGGAGACAACTGCCGTGTCATCAAAGACAATCTCTTCCCCGTTCCACCGTTGTTCAAGACCATCAAGGAGCAGAGCGATACGGACTGGAGCGAAATGTACAAGGTGTTCAATATGGGGCATCGCCTGGAAGTGTACCTCTCTCCCGAACATGCAGAAGAGGTGATTGCTATTTCGAAGAGTTTCAACATCGATGCACAGATTGTAGGCCGCGTGGAAGAAAGCGACAAGAAAGAACTGATTATCAAGAGCGAATTCGGAGAGTTCAAGTATTAAATATATGGCAGACAACAATACCATACTCGAAAAGCTGGAAGGGCTTGTCGCCCGCTTCGAAGAAGTGTCGACCTTGATTACAGACCCGGCAGTGATTGCGGACCAGAAGCGTTACGTCAAGCTCACCAAAGAATATAAAGAACTGGGCGACCTGATGAATGCCCGCAAAGAGTACATGCAAGTACTGGGCGGCATAGAAGAAGCCAAAGAAATTATCGCCAACGAAACAGACCAGGAGATGCGGGAAATGGCACGCGAAGAGCTGGATGCCTGCCAAGCCCGCCAACCGGAACTGGAAGAGCAGATAAAGCTGCTGCTCGTCCCCGCCGACCCGCAGGATGGCCGTAATGCCATCCTCGAAATTCGTGGCGGCACGGGTGGTGACGAAGCGGCAATCTTTGCCGGCGACCTCTTCCGCATGTACACCAAGTATTGCGAATCCAAGGGATGGAAAATGGAGATATCCAGCGCCAACGAAGGTGCAGCCGGCGGTTTCAAGGAAATTGTCTGCTCCGTGACGGGCGACAATGTATACGGCACACTGAAATATGAATCGGGCGTGCACCGCGTGCAGCGCGTACCGGCCACAGAAACGCAAGGACGGGTACACACCTCAGCCGCCAGCGTAGCCGTGCTTCCCGAAGCCGAAGAGTTCGACGTAGTTATCAACGAAGGTGAAATCAAGTGGGACACCTTCCGAAGCGGTGGTGCCGGCGGTCAGAACGTGAACAAGGTGGAATCCGGCGTGCGCCTGCGCTACAACTGGAAGAATCCCAACACAGGCATAGTCGAAGAAATCCTCATCGAATGTACCGAGACGCGCGACCAGCCCAAGAACAAGGAACGCGCCCTCTCGCGCTTGCGTACCTTCATCTACGATAAGGAACACCAGAAGTACATCGACGACATCGCCTCCAAGCGTAAGACGATGGTCAGCACTGGCGACCGCTCCGCCAAGATACGCACCTACAACTATCCGCAAGGACGCATCACGGACCACCGCATCAACTACACCATCTACAATCTCGCCGCCTTCATGGACGGAGACATCCAAGACTGCATCGACCACCTGATTGTGGCGGAAAATGCAGAAAGACTGAAAGAGAGCGAACTGTAAGGCAGTGATAAGTAACCCGTAACTAAAAAATAATATGAACAAACAGCAATTATTCGAGAACATCAAGCGCAAGAAGTCATTCCTTTGCGTAGGTCTTGACACCGACATCAAGAAAATACCCGAACATCTTCTGAAAGAGGAAGACCCTATATTCGCTTTCAACAAAGCCATCATCGACGCTACTGCCGACCTCTGCATCGCCTACAAGCCCAATCTGGCATTTTATGAGAGCATGGGCGTGAAAGGCTGGATAGCTTTCGAGAAAACCGTAAACTACATCAAGCAGAACTATCCCGACCAATTCATCATCGCCGACGCCAAACGCGGTGACATCGGGAACACCTCTGCCATGTATGCCCGTACCTTCTTCGAAGAGCTGGATATAGATTCCGTAACCGTAGCTCCCTACATGGGCGAAGACAGTGTGACCCCGTTCCTTACGTACGAAGGCAAATGGGTAATCCTGCTTGCGTTGACCAGCAACAAAGGCTCGCACGACTTCCAGCTGACGGAAGACACCAACGGCGAACGCCTCTTCGAAAAAGTGCTCCGCAAATCCCAGGAGTGGGCCAGTGACGAACAGATGATGTACGTAGTAGGCGCCACACAAGGCCGCGCCTTCGAAGATATCCGCAAGATTGTTCCCGAACACTTCCTATTGGTTCCCGGCGTAGGCGCACAAGGCGGCTCCCTGGAAGAAGTCTGCAAGTATGGCATGAACAAGACTTGCGGCCTGATTGTCAACTCCAGCCGTGGCATCATCTACGTGGACAAGACAGAGAACTTCGCCGCCGCCAGCCGAAAAGCAGCCCAAGAAGTGCAGGCACAGATGGCGGAAGAGTTGAAAAAAGTGATTAACGACTAACGCTTAATGTTCGAAAGAAAGATTATCAACGACCCTGTCTTCGGGTTCATCAACATACCAAAGGGGTTGTTGTACGATGTTGTACGACATCCTCTTTTGCAACGTCTAAACCGTATCAAGCAACTGGGGTTGTCCTCTGTCGTATATCCCGGTGCGCAGCATACACGGTTCCAACACTCTTTGGGAGCCTTCTACCTGATGAGTGAGGCCATCCAGCAACTTGCCACCAAAGGAAACTTTATCTTCGACAGCGAAGCCGAAGCTGTGGAAGCCGCTATCCTGATGCACGACATCGGCCACGGCCCCTTCTCCCACGTACTGGAAAATACCATCGTGCAGGGCGTCTCCCACGAAGACATCTCCTTGATGCTGATGGAACGTATCAACAAGGAAATGAACGGACAGTTGACACTCGCCATTCAAATTTTCAAGGATGAATACCCCAAGCGCTTCCTGCACCAACTGGTAAGCGGGCAACTGGATATGGACCGCCTGGACTACCTGCGCCGCGACAGCTTCTATACCGGAGTGACCGAAGGCAACATTGGCTCCGCCCGCATTATCAAGATGCTGGATGTAAAGGATGACCACCTGGTAGTAGAGTCCAAAGGCATCTATTCTATTGAGAACTTCCTCACTGCCCGCCGCCTGATGTACTGGCAAGTCTATCTGCACAAAACCTCCGTTGCCTACGAGAAAATGCTGATTAGCACCCTGCTCCGCGCCAAGGAACTGGCAAGCCGCGGCATAGACCTCTTTGCCTCACCCGCCTTGAAATTCTTTCTATACAACGACATCAGCCGGGAGGCATTCTACAACAATCCCGAATGTTTGGAGAATTTCATTCAGTTGGACGATAATGACATCTGGACTGCCCTCAAGGTATGGAGCCGCCATTCGGACAAGGTTTTGTCCACCTTGAGCGCCGGCATGATTAACCGAAACATCTTCAAAGTCGAGATTTCTACCGAACCTATTAGTGAGGAACGGAAAAAAGAACTAACTTTGCAAATCAGTGAACAACTGAACATCCCTCTCTCCGAAGCGAGATATTTCATCTCTACCCCCAGCATCGAGAAGAATATGTACGACGAGGCAGATGACAGTATTGACATCCTCTACAACGACGGCAGCATCAAGAATATTGCCGAAGCATCGGATATGCTCAATATCTCTCTTCTGTCCAAGAAAGTAAAAAAGTACTACTTATGCTACCAACGTTTGCATAGATAAGTATAAAATATTCACCTCAGGACAAGGAAATATAAAAAAAAAGTCCGTTATTTGCGTTTTGAAACCATCTAACAAGAATAAGACATGGAGTTCTCTGCTAAACAAATTGCAACATTTATCCAAGGAGAAATTGTTGGAGACGAGAATGCTACCGTTCACACCTTTGCGAAAATCGAAGAGGGAATACCGGGAGCCATCTCCTTTCTATCCAACCCCAAATATACCCCCTACATATACGAAACCCAATCAAGCATTGTTCTGGTAAACAAGGACTTTGTTCCGGAACAAGAAGTGAAAGCCACCCTGATTAAAGTGGACAATGCGTATGAAAGTCTTGCTAAATTGCTAAATCTTTATGAGCAAAGCAAGCCAAAGCGGGTGGGAATTGACTCTCTGGCCTTTGTTGCCGAGACAGCTAAAATTGGCAAGGATGTTTACATTGCGCCTTTTGCCTGCATTGGCGAATACGCAGAGGTGGGAGACAATACGGTCATTCATCCGCACGTCACGATTGGCAGCGGTGCCAAAGTGGGCAATGACTGTATTATTTACGCTAACTCCACCATCTACCACGATTGCCGGGTAGGAAACCACTGCATCCTGCACTCCGGTTGCGTTATCGGTGCAGACGGTTTCGGCTTCGCCCCCACTTCCGAGGGCTATGAAAAAATACCGCAAATAGGTATCACTATCCTGGAAGACCATGTGGAAATCGGTGCCAACACGTGTGTGGACCGTGCTACTATGGGAGCCACCATCGTACATAGCGGTGTGAAACTGGATAATTTGATTCAGGTGGCACACAATGATGAAATAGGCTCCCACACCGTAATGGCGGCGCAAGTAGGTGTAGCAGGTTCTACCAAGATAGGAGAATGGTGCATGTTCGGCGGGCAGGTAGGCATTGCAGGTCATATTCATATTGGCAACAAAGTGAACCTTGGCGCACAGTCTGGTGTTCCCAGTAGCATAAAGGACGGTAGCCAGCTTATCGGTACCCCTCCTATGGAGCTGAAACAATATTTCAAGGCATCCATCGCACAAAGAAGTTTGCCGGAAATGCAAGTGGAACTGCGCCAGCTCCGCAAAGAATTGAATGAACTTAAACAACTATTAAATAAGTAACCAATGTTAAAACAAAAGACTCTAAAAGATAGCTTTTCGCTTAGTGGAAAAGGTCTTCATACGGGACTTGACCTAACCGTTACTTTCAATCCTGCTCCGGATAACCATGGATACAAAATCCAACGTATCGACTTGGAAGGACAGCCTACCTTCGATGCCGTTGCAGACAACGTATCCGAAACTACCCGTGGAACTGTAATCTCCAAAAACGGAGTAAAGGTGAGCACAGTGGAGCATGGTATGGCAGCCCTCTATGCATTGGGTATCGATAACTGCTTGATACAGGTAAACGGACCGGAATTTCCCATTCTGGACGGAAGCGCCCAATATTATGTCAACGAAATAGAGCGCGTAGGCACTGTAGAACAAAATGCCGTAAAAGATTTCTATATCATCAAGTCCAAAATTGAATTCCGTGACGAAACAACCGGCTCTTCCATCATCGTGTTGCCGGACGAGAACTTCAGCTTGAATGTATTGGTATCATACGATTCCAACATCCTCCCCAACCAGTTTGCAACGCTGGAGGACATGACGAAGTTCAAGGATGAAATCGCCGCAAGCCGTACTTTCGTGTTTGTACGCGAAATTGAGCCGTTGCTGCAAGCCGGTCTTATCAAGGGCGGCGACCTTGACAATGCGATTGTTATTTACGAACGCGAAATGTCCCAGGAGAACTATGACAAGCTGGCCGACGTGATGGGTGTTCCTCATATGGACGCCAAACAATTGGGATATATCAACCACAAACCTTTGGTGTGGCCCAATGAATGCGCCCGCCACAAGTTACTTGATGTCATCGGTGACCTGGCCTTGATAGGCAAGCCCATCAAGGGCCGTATCATCGCTACCCGCCCGGGACACACTATCAACAATAAGTTCGCCCGCCAGATGCGCAAGGAAATCCGTTTGCACGAAATACAAGCCCCTACCTACGACTGCAACCGCGAACCGATTATGGATGTAAACCGCATCCGCGAACTTCTGCCTCACCGTTACCCGATGCAATTGGTGGACAAAGTCATAGAAATAGGTGCCAACTACATTGTAGGTGTCAAGAACGTAACTTCCAACGAACCTTTCTTTCAAGGACACTTCCCGCAGGAACCCGTAATGCCCGGTGTGTTGCAGATAGAGGCAATGGCACAGACGGGAGGTTTGCTTGTACTGAATTCAGTGGATGAACCGGAACGTTACTCCACCTACTTCATGAAGATTGACGGTGTGAAATTCCGCCAAAAAGTGGTACCTGGAGATACCCTCATCTTCCGTGTAGAGCTGATGGCCCCCATACGCCGCGGCATCTCTACCATGAAAGGCTATGTGTTTGTAGGCGAAAAAGTTGTCTGCGAAGCAGAGTTTATGGCGCAAATAGTTAAGAACAAATAATAAAATTTACGATTAGACTATTTACGATTTACGATTCAAATTACTCGTGAGAATTATCACATTCGGATAAAATCGTATATACAGTAAATCGCAAGTATTCTCAATCGTAAATCGTAAATAGCTAAATCGTAAATAATATGATAAGTCCCTTAGCGTATATTCATCCCGAAGCCAAAATCGGGGAAAACGTAGAGATTGCTCCTTTTGTTTTCATTGACAAGAATGTGGTAATCGGTGATAACAACAAGATTATGGCAAATGTCAACATTCTGTACGGTGCACGCATCGGCAATGGAAACACCATTTTCCCGGGAGCCGTTATCGGTGCCATTCCCCAGGATTTAAAGTTCAGAGGGGAGGAAAGCACTGCTGAAATCGGAGACAACAATATCATACGTGAAAACGTAACTGTCAACCGCGGTACAGCTGCCAAAGGCAGAACCATCGTCGGCAACAACAATCTCCTGATGGAAAGTGTACACGTGGCCCACGATGCTCTGATAGGCAACAGCTGTATCATTGGCAACTCTACAAAAATGGCGGGTGAAATTGTCATCGACGATTATTCCATCATCAGTGCCAATGTACTGATGCACCAATTCTGCCATGTGGGCGGTTATGGAATGATACAAGGCGGCTGCCGTTTCAGCAAGGACATCCCGCCGTACATCATTGCCGGACGCGAGCCTATCTGCTATGCGGGAATCAATGTGGTAGGGTTACGCCGCCGTGGCTTCTCCAACGAGACCATTGAGAAAATCCATGATGCCTATCGTATTATCTATCAAGGCGGTCTGAACAATACGGATGCCTTGAAGAAAATCGAGGATGAAATGGAAATGACACCGGAAATAAGCTATATCGTAAACTTTATACGTGAATCAGCCCGCGGCATTATCCCCGCAGGAAAATGAAAAACGTATGATTTACACAAAGTCAGAAATCATAAATTATAAATCATCATGATCTACAGATTTACAATCATCTCTGATGAGGTGGACGATTTTGTCAGAGAAATACAGATAGACCCGGAAGCTACCTTTTATGACTTCCATGAAGCGATTCTAAAGTCGGCAGGCTACACTAACGACCAGATGACTTCTTTCTTCATTTGCGATGATGACTGGGAGAAAGAGAAAGAAATTACGCTGGAAGAAATGGATGACAATCCGGAAATGGACAGTTGGGTGATGAAAGAGACCCAGTTGAGCGAACTGGTTGAAGACGAGAAGCAGAAACTTCTCTATGTATTCGATTATATGACTGAGCGCTGCTTCTTCATCGAGCTTTCTGAAATCATTACCGGAAAGGAAATGAAAGGAGCCAAATGCACCAAGAAGGCAGGTGAAGCTCCCAAGCAGACCATTGATTTTGAAGAGATGGCAGCTGCTGGCGGTTCCCTTGATTTGGACGAAAACTTTTACGGCGACCAGGACTTCGATATGGAAGATTTCGACAAAGAGGGTTTCGGCGGTTTGGACGAAGCCGGAAACTCCTTTGAAGAAGAGAAATATTAAACAGACATACCATACAGATTTCTTTTAGGCACGGATTACACGGAAACACACGGTTGTTATTGAATATTCCGTGTAATCCGCGTAATCCGTGCCTATTTTTTTACCCGCATGCACACCCTAATCGTACTTATCGGTCCCACCGGAGTAGGCAAAACAGAGCTCAGCCTCCGATTGGCAGAACATTTCCATACTTGTATCGTCTCGGCCGATTCGAGACAACTCTATGCAGATTTAAAGATAGGCACGGCTGCCCCTACACCGGAGCAACTGCAACGGGTACAGCATCACTTCGTCGGTACCCTGAAGCTGACAGACTATTACAGTGCCGCCCAATACGAAGCGGAAGTGATGAAGCTGCTGGAAGACCTGTTTACAAAGCATAACACCGTACTGCTGACCGGAGGCTCAATGATGTATGTAGATGCAGTCTGTAAAGGCATTGACGACATTCCGACCGTAGATGCCGATACACGCCAGCTCATGCTGCACAAATACGAAACAGAAGGTCTGGAAAGACTTTGTGCGGAACTTAAGCTGTTGGATCCGGAATATTACAAAATAGTAGATTTGAAGAATCCCAAACGCGTAGTCCATGCTTTGGAAATCTGCTACATGACGGGAAAGGCCTACACTTCCTTCCGCACTCAACAAAAGAAAGAACGCCCCTTCCGTATCATCAAAATAGGATTAACACGTAACCGGGAAGAGCTTTATGAACGCATCAACTGCCGGGTGGACCAAATGGTGGAAGAGGGTTTAGTGGAAGAAGCGCGCATGGTCTACCCGCATAAAAGTCTAAATTCCCTAAATACAGTAGGCTACAAAGAAATATTCAAGTACCTGGATGGTGAATGGACATTACCCTTTGCCATCGAAAAGATAAAGCAGAACTCACGCATCTATTCCCGTAAGCAAATGACCTGGTTCAAACGGGACGAGGAAATCCACTGGTTCCACCCGGAGCAGGAAGGGGAAATACTGGAATACTGTCATTGTTCCATCAAAGGCGTATAAGCCTTTCGGACAAGTGCTTCCACATCTTGATAAAGCTTCTGCATTTCTTGAGAATCAATGCTTCCTTGCTGTCTCCAGCTGTCCAACAATAGGCATGTACGGCGAAACACCTCTGCCTCTACCGTAACAAGCTGCTGCATATAGCCATTATTCTCCATATTGTACAGTTTTTCCCAATTCAGATAACGATTGGTTCCCATCCCCTGATTATAACAAAAGACATTGTTGGAAAGCCGGAGTGACCAATCACTGAGCGGAGCGGCGGCACACGCCTTGTCCCAACATACCATCGGAGGCAGAAGTCTATCCGCATCCTTCACCCAAAGCGGCACGGCAATACCCGTAGGAGGATATCCCAGCATTGTCCACATCGTAGTAAGTTCCGCCTTCTCACCCGGTTTTACGCCCTGCACCACAATGGAACAAGAAGTGCTGTTACGGGGAATAAAATCCTGGTCGACAAACCAACCGGAACCTTGCGGGCGATTAAACTTCCCGCTCTTCAAATCAATATCGAGCATGCCATTGCGAAACGAACGTGAAAGATCATTGAAGATACCCTGCGGCGTAATTCCCCCCATTGCAGAAGCTCTCATCAGTACCCGGTCTGCCTCCATATAGCGCACATAACCCGCCCCCCGATTCACTTCACCGGCAAAAGAGAAGTTGGTACGGGCAATGTAGCCGTAAGGAGCATCTTTGGGATTATTGGCATCATACATCGTATATTTATAATAATCCACCTCAAACATGGCGGCAGCGCCTTGAGCGTCGATTACGCCAAAATTGGCCTCTATCAAGCTGGGCTTGGAAATGGTATCGAGGAAATGGCAGAAATCCTCCACCGTGGCACAAACCTCCAAGGCACGGTAGATAATCCTCCCGTTGGCTGCCCCCCGTTCTTCCCCATCTTTCACTTCCACCAGATTGTAGGATTGGGTGTTCATCAAGGCAAAACCAACGGAGTTTGTACCCATCCATGCCTCTTTCAAGGCAGGAAAGTTAGCACTATTCACATCGGCAATGAAGTTATACTTCTCCCCTTTTATATAAGCAACATGATTTCGCAGATAGTCCGTATCACGGTTTTTCCATAGCAACGGACGGCCGTCAGGAGTAACCTTTCCAGAAACGACGGCAGATGTACAAGCCAGAACCGGCTCAGCAGTGAGTGCCGCAAGCAGTCCCCATATTAAAAAAAGATGTTTTATCATAACCTTGCCTTCCTTAGATTTATATTCGCAAAGGTATGATAATCTGTGAAAGGGCAAAAGAAATCCTCTGAAATCCTTATCCCCTATTCATCAGGAAAGAATTATTCGCTGACAAGTTTCTGCAACTTATCCTGCATATACCGAAGTTTCGCAGTTCCAGTACCTTGTTCTATATGACGGATAATGCCTTTCTTATCCACCAGTATAGTGACCGGCATACCACTCACATGAAAGGTCTCGAAGAAAAACAAGTCATCGGCTATCTGGGTAAAGAGGAAAGGACGGCTCTCTACAATTTTCTTTATTTGTGCAGCACTGTCAAAAGTCGTAGCAAGATAGGTTACATCAGGATAGACTTCTATCCATTTGTTCAGCTCCGACATTTCACGGATACAAGGACCACAGCCGGTATACCAGAAGTTCAAGACCATAGGACGTCCCGTCACATCGGCCTTGCTCCACTCCTGTCCTTCTGTGTCTTTCACTTTGAATTCCGGAAAAGCCTTTCCTATCCATTCTTCCTTCTTCAAAGTCTGTACGGCACCGCCTATCGGCAACTTCTTCCCCGTTCCTCCACGGTAACTCATCAAGAAAGCTTCCGCACCAGGCACCTCGTCGGCAGGAGTAGCATATTCTCTCACCTCCTCAGACAGCACAATGCCCTTGCGCAAGCGGAGTTCCGTAACCTCGTGTCTCGCGCCGTCCTCATGTATTATGAAAGCCGCCACGTTGTCCGAACCCACACCAGGCGGCATGCCTTCAAAGAAAAGCCCGCCCACCAAATAATATTTCTTACCGGCTGTCTGGGCAGAGCAAAGCCCTGCCCCCACAGCTACCAGAATCAGAAACAAAGAGAGAATTTTCCTTATCATAATTGTTAGAGACTATTCACTTTTCAGCGTAATCGTAAGCTTGGGCTGCACCTTCACTTTGCCGGTAGCCATACCTATATACGAAACAACCAATACAGCATCCTTAGAAGGTACAGAAAGGACAAAATTGCCATTGACATCGGTAACGCTTCCCGTAGTGGTACCTTCTATCAGAACAGCCGCACCGATAACAGGCTCACCCTGCTCATCCACCACTTTGCCTTCCACTTTCATATTGCCTTTGGCAATGGTCTTTTCTACAGCTTTAGTTTTTTTAGTAGTGATGTAAATCTCACCTTTTCCACCTGCCTCTTTCTTCACCTCAATACCCTCAATATTCTCGGCAGGTATTAAATCATCGATAGTTTTAGTACCCAAGTCAACCTTTTCTCCATCAATATAGACAGTCTTTATTAAATCAAGACTACTCTTATGCTGTACTTTAGCATTCTCTGCCACCTCATTACCCCGGCGGATAACCATACCCGGAGTTCCTTGTTTCAGGGTTATCAGAACAACGCCATTCTGTCCCTCTTCTCCATATAAATCCGTGGCAGATTTATCTTTCAAAACCGTTACACGTTCTATCTTATCAGGATTCAATGCACTCATGACAGATGGCGTCACCTCTTTTCCATCCACAATATACAATGGCTCTTTCCCATTACCTGCATATCCTTCAACTGTAATACCATTGGCAGAAGAAGTTTTTTCAAGTTTGTCGTCGTCCAGCCTGAACATCACCGGCACCGTAAATTTCACAGCCACCGGCTGCCCCTTCTGTCTCCCCGGCTTCCACTTCGGCATAGTGTTTATCAATCGCAGCGCCTCGGCATCCATATCCTTATCCACAGAACGGAGCACCTTGGAGTCCTTGATGCTTCCATCTTCATCCACCACAAACTGGACAGTGACCCGTCCCTGCGTACCGTTCTCTTTGGCAGATGCCGGATAACGCATATTCGTCTTGATATAATCCATGAAAGCACTCATTCCGCCGCCGGGAAATTCCGGCATCTCCTCTGCCACCTCGAAGACCAGAGTTCCCTTCAACCGCTTGCGGACTTCCGCCGGTACATACTTCACATCGGCAGGCTTCGTAGTGTCACCTGCACTTTCCGCCACTTTTGTTTCTACAATTGCAGCCAAATCGTTAACTTTGACGCTTGAAATCTTCTCCACTTTATCGGAGACTTCGGGACGGGCAAAAGCTGTCACTGCAATGGCAGCTACCGGAAGTACATAAAGATACTTCAAACGTGCCCACGGGCTTGATTTTTCTTTTAACATCATAGTGATACGTTTTTTAAGTTTACTGTGATTAAAGCTGTTGGCCATAGAGTAGAGCCTTGTGCCGACAGCTTTTTTTATTAATAATAGTTGATACAGTTTTGCATCCACACCCTCCTTTATCACCGTTTCATCCGCTTCAAACTCATGGATATTCTGCAATTCCTGCTTCAGGAGCCATGATGCCGGATTGAACCACTGAAAGAAAATGCAGACATCAGCCACCAGCAAGTCCCAGGAATGGCGGTTATGGATATGGGCAAGCTCGTGGATAAGGATTTCCCGTCCGTTCTCCTCCAAGTCTTTCCGTGAAATGACAATATATCCCATCCAACTGAACGGAGCGATGTCACAGTTGTGTACAATCAAAGTAACGCGCTCTTTCCTGCCCGGTAAGTAGCTGCCAATATCCTCTTTTTTACCCGATTTCAGCAACATCAGTAACCGTACCAACGAATATACGTTGCGGAAGGCAAAGAAAACGATTCCTGCCAGATAGACAAGCAGCGCCACTTGTATCCAGGTGACTGTTGCCGTTTCAGCCCTTGCTCCGGCCTCAGTGGCATTCACTGCATCTGCCATCATCAGCAACTGCTCCAATGTCAGCATCGTCTGGTGCACTTCCGTCTCCTGCTTCACACTTACCTCTACCAAAGGCAATAGGCAGGACAACAGCAAAATGCCCAACAATGAAAAACGGTTGAAACGATGAAACGTCTCGCGTGCCAGCAACAAGCGATAAAACAAATAGAATATCGCCAGGCAAACAGAAGATTTGAGTATATAAACAAAAAACAGACCCATGGAATTATTTACTATTTAGGGATTTACGATTTACTATTTACAGTTACTTGGTCAGTTCATTCCGTAGCATCTCCACTCCGGGAAATCCGGTTGCTTTGTAGGAAATATCTCCTTCACGGTTCACGACGAAATAGGTCGGGATACCCGGATATTCGTACAGCTTTGCCAATGCCGTACTTTGCTCATTGCTAATGCGACAGTGAATACCGGGTATATCCGGTATCATTACTTTCCATTTTCCTTCAGGAGATGTTTCGTCGACAATATATAGATAAACCACCTCTTTCAGCTCCTCTTTCAACGGTTTCAGGCTTTTCATGGCCCGCATACAAGGACCACACCAGGTGTTCCACATATCCACCAGTACCATCTTGCCACGATAAGGACGAGTAATGACCTGCAACAAACTGTCTGCCGCTACCTCCTTTTCCACCTCAACAATCTTATATCCGGTCTTTCCCTTAGTAGCTTCCAACTCTGATTTCAGTTCGGCTTCAATCCTCCCGTTTCTCATCAGGAACAATTGCCTGAGGTCGGGAGAAGCGATGCTGTCCACCGTCCGACGCTCTTCCTCAGTCAAAGGCATGTACTTGCTCAGATTACGGGAAGCACGCCCGGCAAGAAGCATGTCCGGCCAAAGAGGGTCTTGCACAAACTTATCCCGGAAATTTCCGGTAGCGGTCTTCACAAAGTCCGTATAATAATTGTAATATTTCTGTTCGGGGGTATGCAGAATATCCAGTTGCAGTATTTCCTTGAAGTATGAGGTACTGTCCACCGTCATGTCCGCCCTTTTCACCCCCTTCCTGCCCGAAAGCATCGGGGCATAACTAAGGTTACTCTTGTAATTATAGATAAGGCTGAACAGATTCATATCCAGATTTGCCCGGATATAAGTACGGCAAGCCTGGCTCATATCCTTGTTTTTTACAAGTTTCTTTTGCATATCTTCATAATGCCTGAACAGATACTTTTTATATGCCTGCGGAGTCATCCCACAAATATCTGCATAAAAATCATCAGCTCCCGATAAGCTTTTCATTTCACCGAACCGCAGCAACTCGGTATTCAGACCGGCATAGTCTCCTTCAAACCAAACACAGTTGTCCGTTACACCATCCCTTTTCCGGCTTAAAAGACGGCTTTGCGAATAGAATATTTCAGGCAGATTGATTGTGACATCCAGTTCTCCACCCGGAACGAGAAACAATTCTATTTTCGAACGGGATATCCACAGCGTAGCACCGCTCGGCAACAGCACCTCTGTCTCATAACGGAACGTGCCATCCTCCGCTATCTTCAAGTCCTTACCGGTGAAATACATGAAGAACCAAGGCGAGTCATAGTAGCGTAACGTCACTCCATACTCCGGTTTATACCCCAATATCTGCCCCTTTATGACAGTCTTTCCCATATTCAATTCCGGTCCGGGCAATGGCAAAACCTCATCCGGTTTCTTATTCCGCAAACGTTCGGGAATATCCACCCGAGGTTTCTCTCCGTTGAGCTGTATACCATAAATTACCCATCCTTCATCACTGTCCGGTGTCTCTACAAAATCAAAGCTCTCAGTATCCATCGGAAGCGGACTAAACTTCAAAACAGCAGTCATTTCACCGGAAGCGGGAATATGCGTCCATTCATCCCTGGCAAAACCGGTATTTCCCAAATATCCGTAATCCTTTCCGGATGCCCGCAACACAGCTGTCGAATCAATCCTGACCCTATCGCCCTGCATGCCATAAAGCCTCACCGCCAGCCAGGTCGTATCTTTTCCAAGCGTCACTTGCTCCACTTCAATGCTACGCGTATTGCATGCCATGAAATAGGGTACCTTTACGATTTTCTTTGCCTGCAATCCGCAGCAAATACTTACCAGCAGCAAACAAACCAATCCGATGTTTTTCATAAGCCAGAGTTATTAGAGCCTCAACAATCTCAGTCCCTTCCCTTTTCCACGTCTTGTATCAACTGCTTCAGTTCTTCCAGGGATATATCCTCTTCCTTCACCAGAGACGACACTGCGCTGAGATAGGAATTATTGAAATATTTGCTGATAACGTTCTTCAGTGTCCGCTTGCGGAAATCCTCCTCGCTGACCACCGCATAATACTGATACGTGTTGCCGTACGTATGATGGCTCAAGAATCCCTTATCCTCCAATCCTCTCACAATGGTGGACAAAGTATTGAAATGTGGTTTCGGCTCTTCATAGAATGCCAGCATTTCCTTCACAAACAAGGGTCCCTTTTCCCAGAAAAAGCCCATGATTTCTTCTTCTTTTGCAGTCAATCCTTTCATAACATTCTTTGTTTTCCGCAAATAACTAAATTATTTAGTTCAAAAACTAATTTCTCTCGTTAAATAAAACTAAAGCTTTTAGTTTATTCGGCAAACACCAGTCTCCAACCGTCTCCCGACAAGCAAAATACCTACTAATAGTGATTGCAGTTCTCGGATAAAAGCCGTTACTTTGCGCACGAATCAGAGAATTAAAAACAATAACATACAATGAATGAGCAACATAAGTACCGTTCCACGGACAAGATGAGTGACCTCATCTGTGACAATTACTCCTTATTAATGGTGATGAGCCGCTTCGGACTGTCATTAGGATTCGGAGACAAGAGCGTGAAGGACGTCTGCGAAGCACAAGGCGTCGATTGCCCTACATTCCTCGCCGTAGCCAACTTTATCAGCGAAGAACAATACTCTTACAGCGGCAATGAAAGTGATTTTTCCATTCCCGCCCTTATGGATTATCTGAAGCGTGCCCACACATATTTCCTCGACTTCAACCTGCCGGCCATCCGCCGCAAACTCATCGAAGCCATCGATTGTTCCAGTACAAACGATGTAGCCTACCTCATCCTGAAGTTCTTCGATGAATATGCCAAGGAGGTACGCCGCCACATGGAATATGAAAACCAGGCCGTATTCACCTATGTAGAGCAATTACTCCAAGGCAACCTATCGGATGAATACAACATCGCCACTTTTGCCAGCAAACATAATCAGATAGATACCAAACTGAAAGAGCTGAAGAACATCATCATCAAATACTACCCGGAAAAGGAGAACAACAATCTCCTGAATGCGGTCTTGTTCGATATATTCAACTGCGAACAAGACCTTGCCACCCACTGCCAGGTAGAAGATTATATGTTTGTTCCCGCCGTAGCGCAAATAGAAAGGAAACTGAAAAATGAACAATAATACTTCTTTGAAGATTGTCATTGCAGAAACTTCGGTCATCATCCGGAGTGGTCTGACGGCTGTTTTGAAGCGTATTCCCAACTTGAATGCACACCCTATTGAAGTTTCTTCTCCGGAATCGCTGCAAAACTACATTCACATGCATCCGGCAGACATTATCATCATCAACCCCACTTTCGGTGGCTGGTTCGACCTGCCCGCCTTCAAGGCAGAACACGGAAAATCCGGTATCAAGTACATTGCTATGGTATGCTCCGTCATCGACAACAACATATTGAAGGAATATGACGAGAACTTCGCCATGTGCGATGACGTAGATGTCATCGCCTCCAAAATCAACCACTTGCTACACACCGAGGAGGAAGAGGAAAAAGACAGCGAACAAGAAACCCTAAGCCAGCGCGAAAAGGAAATCATCACCTGCGTTGTGAAGGGCATGACCAACAAAGCCATCGCCGACAAACTCTACCTCTCCATCCATACCGTCATTACCCATCGCCGTAACATTGCACGCAAACTGCAGATACATTCTCCGGCAGGGCTCACCATCTACGCTATTGTCAACAAGCTGGTAGAATTGAGCGACATTAAGGACTCTCTATAAGATTCTTCCGGCAACCGTTTCCCTACCCGCTGCGGCCTATAGGGAAAAACCGGATGAATCCCTTGCAAAAGTATGCTCCTCCATACGGGAAAAGCCCTCTGCCTATTGATTAAGGTTTATCTTGTGCCTGAAGACAAAGCTCATCCCCTATGTCATCCCTCCCCATCCTATGACTCTTTATGCCCCACAAGTATCCTTATCCAACCTTACCCACAGTATCCGTCACGCCATACACAAATCCCCGCTTCACGATATCACATCGGGAAGCGGGGATCCTTTTATCTTCATAAAAGTGGTTACGTAATTATGACTAACTAATTCATTCAAATCTGATGTTGCAAAGATAAGGCATCGGCAGACAGTACGCAATCACTTAAATTAGGTATAATAAAACAAGTCAGTCATCATAAATAGGTAGAACCACCCACAAATCAGGCATTGGCATAGCTGTGCATTCCTCCAAGGATGTAGTTCACCCCGAAATAGGTCATCAGGACTGTCAGAAAGGCGGCAACCATATAGATATGGAAGAATAACGGACTGCGGAAAATGCGCAGGCTGCGCGCATGGAACGCCGCTCCATAAACCATAAAGGTAATCAGCGCCCATACTTCCTTCGGGTCCCAAGCCCAATAACGCCCCCAAGAAGCATTGGCCCAAACCGCACCTAGAAAAATGCCGGCTCCCAAAAAGAAAACGGCGGGATAAAGCAGCAATCGGCTGAGCAGCATCAACATCCGGGCTGAACGGCGAAGACACAATGCCAGTATGCCGTTCAGCATCATAAAGGCAAACAAAGCATAAGACATCATTATCAACGACACATGCGTACTGAGCCACGGAGAAACGAGCACGGGTATCAAGGGAGTGATTTGGGGATTCATCTGTCCCAAATAGGACACCAGTAAGGCAAAACCGGACAGCAAAAAACCGAAAGGCACCATAAACGGGAAGCGCCGCCGAAACAGACAAGCCAGGAACAGCGCACACAATGCCATGAACTGCATCGTTTCGTATCCATTACCCAACGGGATACGCCCGCCGATGTACCACCTCAGACCATACCCGAAGAGCTGAAAGAGAAACGCCGCATAAAGAGAAAACGGGAAAAAAGTATCTGCCAAACGCGAAGAGAAAGAGAGCGCTACAATCCTACCGGAAGAGTCTGACAATGCCGACGAACGGCGCAGGCCGCGATACAGCAGACGGAAGAAAGCCAGCATCCCCACCGTAAGGTTGAACATGAACAGCAATTTGCTGAAAGGAATACGGTTATACAGCAATTCGGCTTGTATTTTAGTATCGGAAACAGGCTCCACACTCCCGTCTTCCGGCAAAGGACGAATCAATGTACCATTTTGGAGCATCAAAATCAGTCCCACCTTTTCATCCGCCTCTACAATGGCCTTTTCCAGAGAAGTCATTTTCTGATGATGGTCTTGCTTCCCCTTCCAGAACTTCTGCAAGCGATACTTCTCACCGTCGAACAAATCAGCCAGACATGCATAAGGTGTCTCCAAATGAAGCAGGCGACGGAGTGCCTCGTTTTTGATATAAATCATCGGCTCATTCTGCCAAACCTCCGGACGCAGAAGCCATCCGCCAATCACCTGCTCCGGCGTCATGCCTCCATAAGACAATTTTCCCGTCAGTTTCAGTACAAAATCGCGCGCAAGGGTATTGAAAGGAACCACACGGTCATTATAAATCACCTGCTTACGGGCAAGACTATCCGCCTGCTTGCGTGCCAGTGCCGGAAGGCTTCTCTTCTGCGCACGTACCCCACTTCCCAGACACAGCAACAATAGGACAAACATTCCTCCCTTCTTCAACAACGGATGCCTCAGCAGCCTGCGGAACTCTCCACCCCGGCTGACCAGCATCCAGAGCATGGAGACACCTAACAAGAGGTATCCACTATAGGTAATCCCTATCCCCCACGGGTCATAATTCACTGTCAGCCAGCTCCCCTGCATATCCTCATCAAAGGAAGACTGATAAAAGCGGAGCCCCTGCCGTGAAAGAATACGGTTCATGGAGACGGGCGTCTCACCGTGAATATAGCTGATATAATCTGCAGGAGCATCCGTACCCGGATAGTACTCAATCCGGAAACTGTCCAGACGTAAGGTGAACGGTAACTCTACAACCTGCCTGCCGTCTTGTTCCAAAAAGCAGTTCACCTCACTGCCGACAGTAAGATGCACATATCCTTTCCGGCCACAAAGAAACGTAGTCATGGCTCCCGCCAAAATCACGAGGAAGGAGCCATGTAACAACAACGTCGGGAGACGCCGCCACAACCGCTGTCTTACAAGCACAACAACAGTCATCGCAGCAAGGGCTCCCCACAAACAACAGAACCAAATCGTATGATAAACATGCTTTTCTACAAAATCCGTACTGTATGTCTGCTCTACAAACGTAGTTGCAGCAAGTAAGAGCAGCAAACAACCATAAACAGCTATGAGAAACTTTTTCAATTAAGAGCTATCAATTAAAAGTAAAAAATCAATATGGAGCAAACTCCTTGTTTTCTAAAGACTTGACTCCCATACATTCCATCTCTATCAGCCAACCCGGACGACATACGGGAGCATATACAAACACTCTCGGAGTATCCGGAAAACGCTCGTCATACATTCCTTTGACCACGGTATAGTCTGCAACATCCCGCAGATAAACAATCATCTGTCCTAAATCATCAAACGTACAGCCAGCCTCTTTCAACAAAGCCTCCACATTCTCCCACATACGTTCCGTCTGCTTGCGAATGTCTCCGGGACATACCACCTCACCTTTATTATTGATGCTCGCAGTACCCGAAATAAACACCTGGCGACGGTCGCCATAATCCACATACGTACCTCGCTCGAAACTCACACCGTATTCGTATGTGGGATTCAAATGTGTCGGTGCGTAAAGGTAGTGAATTTGTTCAGATTTCAAACCATCTACAGCATAAGTATCCATCTGAACCGTCACTTTTGGGTCGGCATGACGGCCACCGATACCGGTACTGGAAATATAATGAGTCTTCTCCGTCAAGTCCTGGGTAACAAACACCTCATTACGCGCCTTCACCACTCCGGCATAATTCACATCCACGTTCTGTACAAAGAACCAGGTACGTATGCAATTATCAGCCAGCTTACAGCCCTGTTCCATCAGCTGCATCACATAGTCATTCAACAGCAGACGGGTCTGGTATTCCGAATTGGCAGCACGATTGAAAGAGCCGCCTCCCCAAAGGTGACGGTAGGCGCCATGTCTCACTTCGAACAATCCGTTATGAAGCACCTGTGTTTCTACACCTTTCTGCAGATAGACCCACAGTGCAATCTTTGTACCGTTCAACGGCGGCTGCTCTACCACGGAGAGTGCACAATCCGAACATTCTGCCGAAAGCGCCAGTAGCATATCTGCTTGATTGGCGGCGTCACTTAGAAAGTAGCGTTTAAAGATGGCAACAGCACCTTGTAGTTCACTTTCACGCAGTTGGCAGTAAGTGTCGACCACCGCATTCAGCTGTTCTTCATAAGTCGCTTCCGGTCTGGTGGCATGAATCATTACATGATATTCCGAAACACCCGCTTCTACCTCATATTTAAAGATTTCGGTTAAGGTATTCTCCGATTGATTAGTTTGTTGTTGTTTATCTTTCATATTAAATATCAATTAGTCGTTGTTGTTCAAAAAAGTACCGGTATTACCAGTAAGGCCCATCATTATTACGGCTGTGCACCATCGTCAATCCAGTTGCCAATCAAAGACTGCATATCAGATGAGGTTATCATCTGAGAATGGTCTATACGCCAATCCGAGCTGATGTCCGTACCCAATATGAGATGCAAGACACTTTCTGACGCATTGCCGGGCATAACCCTCATTTTACCGTCCACCGTCGTTGAAGCCCGGTTGACCAGATCAGCATGGCTATGTCCTTCCAGCAGATTCAAGCCACCACCCGGAGTGGTGCTAAGACCATGGCAAGCCGTACAAGTGGCATTGAATATTTTTTGTTGAATGGCATTGTACATACTTGCATCAACTGTTCCTGCATCCATAAGTATAGTATCAGCGATTTCAGTACATTCCATTGCCACCAAACTGACAATGCGCTTTCTCAACTTATTGATTACACATAGCTCGACAGTTGTCACCTCATCCGTTATGCCGGACATTGTCAACTGGATTTCATCATTATCCGATTCGGATACCGGAACAACCTTTGAAACAATGGCATAATCGCTTTCATCATCAAATCCTGCCACTACCACACTATAGTCGCCCGACCACTTATCCACACCACTAATCCGGCCTGTCATCTTCACTGTGCGTCCTTCACCCGTGGCCACTACGGCATTCTCATAAATTCTCCCCTCATCGCATGCATGCAGACCTATAAGAAGCACGGGCAGAAAAAAGAAAAGAATGTATTTTTTCATAGACGAATCCTTTCCTGACTTCATTTAGAATGTATATTGAAGCATCACCGTGGCAGAGTGAGTGGCCAGACCTAAATTATCATTATCACGGTCGAGCTGCGTGTCGTGTCCCCAACGGGCTACATACTGATACATTGCCTGCAATTTCAAGTTGCATCCTCTGAAAAAGTAGTTCATACCTACAGCAGGCATATTCAGGAAACCGTCGTCATCCGTACCGTTACGATTGAAGATATCGTAGCGTGCGGCAAGCTGTAGGCGGGGAGCGACAAAGTAACCACCTTGCACATAACCGCCTAAAAAGCTATACGATTCATTTATCTTTTGCCGTTTGGTGAAACCTACATTCATATAATAAGCTTCAGCCGCCAGATAGAGCTTGTTCTTCAACATGGCAAATTCCAACCCCACACGGGTATCATTGGTACTCTCATTTTCACTCTCCACATTGATAGAACCCGAAAGACCGAATAATATCTTATCCTCGTTCAAACGGTTAGGATTACCTTGTGTGGAAGGCATCACCCCCTTGGGCATATAAGTCAGACGTCCGGCATACAGCAATGAAGGGATATGCCAGTCATCACTCATCGTCTTTGAAGCTGTATTCACGGAAGCTCCGGTTCCATTGAACAAGCCGACTTCATAACCGAACTTATCTGCCACCAGACCGTGAATTTCAACACCCAGGTCAAATCCCGTACCGATATTAGGCGTCACGGCATTCAACGAATAAGGCAAAATTACAGAAGACGTCAGAGAAACCGGCAACTGGGGAAGCAGTGTTTCGCCAAGAGTTGTCAGATAGGCATGCGAGAATGGAGTCTTGAACTTTCCGACACGAATCGCAAATTGTTTTTTCAGCTGTACATCAAACCACGCCTGCTGTAACAGCGCTCCTCCACTTGCAGCAGCATTGATGGACAGATTGAAAGCTACTTTTCCAAAAGCCTTGCCAGTAAAGCCAAGTACGGCATAAGGAATGGAAAAACCCGAATTGGCAATATTATCTTGGTTATAAGCCTTATCCAAGCCTTCATCATCATACCAATTAAAATTAGCACTCGTTTGTACCAACAGATAAGGCTTGAAAACAAAGTCACCTTTCTTTGTTTCAATGGTAAAACCTTCTCTTCCGGCCAATGACACTACACCATTCTCCGTATCTTCCTCATGTTGCGCCATAGCGGTCAAAGGCAAAACAGCCAGCATGGCAACATATAAAAATTTCTTCATAATTACTTTTTATATAAAGCTTATTAGTTCTAAAG
>ERZ1027232.225-NODE-225-length-35062-cov-10.406547_pt1 | contig 35062 bp, 52 predicted proteins | sample MGYA00519478_ERZ1027232 | MGnify/ENA primary metagenome ERZ1027232 (study PRJEB26926, sample SAMN06164468) | human gut metagenome | biome: ENVO:00009003; feature: ENVO:2100002; material: ENVO:00002003 | host: Homo sapiens | place: USA | collected 2012 ...
CATATGACTTGGTTGCTCAGGCATCCAAGTTTTTTATTTATTTTAAAATACACCGTTGTATTTTACACCGTTGTATTGTATGATGAATATCGAAAGCGAGGTGAGAGCATGAGAAGCAAAGAAGATATTGCCAAACTCGTGGCAATGATGAAGGAGAACAACTGGACTCAAGTTAAACTTGCAGAACGCCTTCATGTATCACAGCAGGTGATCTCACGTACGATCACAGAAAAGGGAACGATCAAGATGTCACCGCTGAAAGTGGAAATGATGTATCAGTTGATCGCTAAGCCTTATCCAGCATCAGACATTCAAATCTAGGAGGAAACATCATGTCAACATTAGAAACTTGGTTTTTATTAATTCCACCGCATGTGTGGTTCACAGCAACGCTCGTCATGTTATTCATTCTGGCAGGTGTTATATTGCTTGCTTTAATCCTTATGCTACTTTGCTCATATGATCAGTTTGGCAAGTTCTTCAGCAGCAACCCAGAAATCAACGACTTTGAGGAGATGAGAAATCATGTCAAATAATCAATTTAGAGAGACTGGCTGGGGTAGCTACATCGAAGTTGGCACCAGCGCATGGCGCACCTTCTCCGGAGATTTGGTAAGGAATGATCCGGTAACGATCAAGGCATTCCTGAACTACAAAGACAAATATGCTTTTGCTCGCAATATCAAGGACGGCAAAGCGCGAGAAATCCTTATAGGCGCGTTTGGAGCCAAGTTGACCACGGTAGCATAAGGAGGACTAACATCATGATAGATTACAACACAGAGACAATTAACGAGCACCAGAGGCATGAAGCTAACGATGATAAAGCTATCTTAGATTGGGAAGCTTCTCACGGAGTTGCATTGCCACTAGGCATGGATATGGAGCAGGCGGAAGAATACTTGTCAAATGCTGATGACTGGGGTGTTGATATTAAGAAGCCTTGGTGCTATCAATCACGCTTCAATGCACCGCTTGATGGCGCGTTCAATCTCGGCAAAGAGATGGAGTACTTGATCGGTCAGGTTGATGATCACGGGATGGACTGGTTATATCGCAAATGTTTGCGCGATTCATTCGACTTCAATTCAGATTCCGACATCTTGTTCACTCTATTCGGAGAAAATGATCCAATCGATGCGCTAGACTTTTTGAAGCAACGTGGTTTCAAGCAATGGCCGTCAAGCAACAACTAAAAAAGAAAGAGAAGGCAATCAAAATGAGCGAAGAAAAACTGTACATGGTGAAGAACAACGAAGGAGAATATTGGGACTTTGGTGGAAAAGTAAATAGATTTTGGAGTCTTTTGAGTGTTGAAGTTCCAGTAACAGACAATAAAGAAACAGCATCCATCGTTGCAAAATCCACCGCCGGCCACGTTGTTACTTTGATTGATGAGCCTGAAAAAGAAGCCGTAAGCGAAAGCGTTGGGGGCGCGATTGATTCGTTGATTAATGCAGACACGTATGTGCAGGCGGCAGCAGCCCTTAATTATCTTTTTGCTTCAAGGAAAAAGAAAGACTTCAAGCGAATAATGAAAGCAGTCAGGAACGGCTATACCGTTAAGAAGAATAAGTATAGGGTTCTAGCCCCTAAGAGCTGGTGGTATGACGATGATGCCCCCCTATACCTATTGTGCGACTTCACTGATGGTATGCGCTTAACTGTAAAAAGAGATGATCCTTCAACTGTGTTCACAAAGAAGCAGCTTAATGCATTCGAGCTTGACGGAGCACCTTTCACGAAAGAAGAGGTGACTGACGATTAGCAATGAGACGAATATGGACGGTGCTTGGATTAAAGTGAAACTGGCGAAATCGTTAGCCTATAATAATTGCTAGGAGGAAATATCATGATAGATCAATCATTAGACCAAAGCCCGACACCAGAGCTTAACAAAGCTATGTTTGAGGTTAGTCAGGCAATCAAACAGCCTGCTAAGAACAAGCAAGCACATTATGGAAGCTATGCAGATTTCAGCGCAATTGATCATGCAATCCGTGATGCTATCAAAGAATCAAAAGCGGGAATCAGCTACGCCCAAGGAATTGTTGACCAAATGGACAGCAACGGCAAGACAATCCACAAGATATATACCGAGATCAGCCACAGCAGTGGTGAACACAAAATCGTATGGGGAGCAACTTTCCCCGATGACATCAATATGCAGAAGCAGGGGGCAAACGTCACCTATGCAAAACGGATCAGCCTATCGTTAGCCTTCGGTGTTGTCGCTGATGATGATGACGATGGGCAAGATGCTTCCCTTCTTGATGAATACAAAGCTAAGCAAGAGAATACGCGCATTCAGCTAATTGCCTATCTAAAGGACAACATGCCGCTCGTTGACAAGAAGAAGGCAGAACGTGTGTACGCTGTTCTTGGCAAGAAACGGCCAGCAGGGAATGGGCTTGATATTCTAAGCTATGCACAAGCACTGATACTTAGCGGTGCCGTTCGTCTTGAATTGTCTGACGACCTGTCAGGAATCGGAAAATAAATCAAAAAAATGTGCCAGAAATGGCACTTTTCTATTGCAATTAGTTTTCTCAGGATATATACTGTAATCATTAAAGGAGGTAAGGAAATGGCAAACATTATTGCAAGCAACATGTCACGAGATGATCTCGAAAAGGCAGTTTCAAACGTGCTGTCTTCTCATTCATTGGCCGATGTTTCCCGTAGAACTGCGATGTCATACGCTAACTTGTGGAAACTTCGTAAGTATTCCGAAAACAGGGAGAAAGCGTTTGACCGCACATTGATTTCAATCATCAACGCATTCCCTGAGGACATCAAATAGCCTCTGTGAAAATTACAGGAGGTGACATAGATGCCACAACAGGGGTGGATAAAGCTTCACAGAAAAATACTTGAAGATGAATTATGGATTGACTGCACTCCGGAGCAAAAGGTCATCATGATGACACTGCTAATGCTTGCTAATCATGATGACAAAAGCTGGATATGGCAAGGCAAAAAGTTCTCGATTAAGGCCGGTCAACTCATCACGTCGATCGAATCAATCAGGAAGATTTCCGGCAAGAACATCAGTTCTAAGAACGTGCGTTCGGCTTTGGTAAAATTCAAAAAATACGGATTTCTGGCAAACGAATCGGCAAAGACCGGACGCCTTATAACCATTGCTAACTGGGCGAAATATCAAGGTAATGACGATGAGGTGGCAAAGCAAGAGGCAAAGAGGTGGCAAAGAGGTGGCAAAGAGGTGGCAACTAACAAGAATGTAAAGAATGTAGAGAATATAAATACACGTGCAAATAGCACGTTAGAGAGTGACTTCGAGAAGCTATGGAAACTCTATCCAAAGAAGATCGGAAAAAAGGCAGCGTCAGCTGCGTACAAGAGAGCAATGAAGCGACCGAAGAATCCCACTACCAACAAACAGATACAAGACGGGATTGTTGCTTACAAACGGATAATTGCTAACTCCGGTACAGATAAACAATATATCAAGGACGGAAGCACGTTCTTCAATCAGGAAGCATGGAACGATTACCTTGAGGTTATCAGAGAAGAACAAAATGGCCACGAAGCGCGTAAGCCTAAATTCGATCCTAGAAAAGTCGCTATTGAAATGTATCTTGGATATAACAGTATTGATCAAGTGATTGAGCAAATAAATGCTGAAGAGATTCCAATCGATCCAGAAGACGCTAAACGCTACATTGCTGAATATAAGGAAGGAGAGAATGCGCTTGACTGAAGGACTATATGACCCAAGCAATCCTGAACCACATGTCATGTATGGCCTATACACTAAACCAGAACTAATCAAGTCTGAATGGATCGACCCGGAATGGTTTGAGAGCAAACAGTATGCTAATCTTGTTGATTTCATGAATAAGATTGATGAGGACGTTGACACACTCGAGCTTCAAGACAGATTCAATGTTTCTCATCCCGGTATCATGTCGGCAAATGACTGGCAGTATCTCATGACTTGCGACGTAGGCATATCAAGGTTCGATTGGTGGGTAAGCAAACTCAAAAGAAACTTTTACCGCAAGAAATTAATTCAGGCTTCTCAAGCATATTCAATTGAACCGAGCGAGGACAATCTCAACGCGATGATGACCGCTTCACAGAATGCGGTTGCGGCTGGTCAATCAGTAAACGAAAGCACAATCTCTGATCTGGCCTCTGAAATGCAAGACAAAATGATAAACGGAGTATCAGATAGCGGGATCAAAACTTACTTCGCCCTTAACAATATCTTGGGGGGCGGGCTGATGCCGGGACGACTTCTAACAATTGGAGCACGTCCTGGTGTTGGTAAGTCAGCATTTACAATCAATCTCATCATTGAGGCTCTGAAACAGCAGCCTGAGTTGACCGTTGATATGTTTTCACTTGAAATGTCGAATGCAGAGAATTACAACCGGTTAGTGGCCTGCAAGACTGGAATCAGTGCTAGGAAGTTCATCAATCCAAAGCTAGGCCTAAGTAATACTGAAAAGGTTGAAGTTGAGAAGGCTGGAAACGTCCTTAAAGACTATCACCTGCAGTTTTACGACAAACAGGTAGAATTACACCAGATTGTCAAAACAATCCGGCAGAGAGCCGCTGACGCACCCAAGGGCTATCTTGCAGTTATTGATTACCTCGGACTGATCGGCGTTCATAGCCAAGCAGATCGCCGCTTGCAAATTGAAGAAATCACTCGACAATTCAAGGTGCTGACAAACGAGATTGGGATTCCAATTGTTCTGCTTAGTCAGTTGTCGCGAGGAATTGAGAATCGTCAGGATAAGCAACCGGTACTCTCAGATTTACGAGAGTCGGGATCAATCGAGCAAGACAGTAATGCGGTTGGGTTCCTTTGGAACAGTGATCGAGAGAACGAGAAGTCAGATATTCGCACGGTGACATTAACAATTGCCAAAAACCGTGAAGGGGCACTAGGAAGTATTGATTTCGTGTTCAATGCCCCAAAGTTGCAATTTAGGGTGGCGTATTAAGATGACATATCCAACAATGACACTCAAAGAGTTCAACGATTACATGCAGGAGGGACATTATCAATACTCGCTCTATATCATTCTCCAGCTTGATGAGTCCATGGAATATCTTAAAAAGGCAAAACAAGCTGATGCCGATATGAAGAAGTTCTGGTACAAATGGGCGTACGTAACCTTGACAGATGCTTTAGAGACGGCAGAATCAGAGTATTTCGGAGAAACAAGCGCCTATCTTCCAACGAAAGAAACCGATCCAGTAACGCGAGCCTATTGCCAGAACACATACGACATTTGGAGGAAGTATCTTGATAAACTAGGCGTCGAGCTACCAAAACAGAAGTTTTGAATATTGATTAATTCGCAATATAAGCGCGTATATAGCGTTTAATCTGTTGAAGGCATAATTACACCTAGATAACGTTTAAACACTAAATAAACTGTATTTTTTGATAATTAAGGGCATTACATCAAAATAGATTAACAAGGAGGAACAATCATGCTAAACAGTGTCGCAATGACAGGAAGACTTACAAGGGACGTCGAGCTTCGCTACACAAAAAGTGGAACAGCGGTAGGATCATTCACATTGGCAGTTGATCGGCAGTTCAAAAGCAAAAGTGGCGAACGAGAAACTGATTTCGTAAATTGCCAAGTATGGCGCAAGTCGGCTGAGAACTTTGCAAACTTCACGCATAAAGGAGCTCTTGTAGGCATTCAAGGCCGCATTCAAACACGCACCTATGATGACAAGAATGGCAACAAAGTGTTCGTTACTGAGGTGATCGTTGATAACTTTGCACTGCTAGAGCCGAAGCAAGCATCGCAGAATAATGGAATACCGCAAAGAAATCAGTCAGCACCAGCTAAAACCAACCAGGCACAGACAAGCGTTAATAATAAGTTTGCAAATAATGGTAAACCAATAAGCGTTGGCGACTCTGATTTGCCATTCTAGCAGGTGACAATCATGATTGAGAATATATATACATTCAGCCATAAGGATCAGGACTGGGCACGTGAACGTCTGCGAAACTTTATTGATATTCACCATAGCTTGCCGATTTACCGATTTGCCTTGATTGCTGGCGTTAGCCGTTTCACGATTGCAAACTTTCTTGACGGAAAAGAGGTCATGCGGGGAACACTAATCAAGATAGCAAGGGCCATGAATATATCGATCGATAAACTAAAACAGCCAATTAGCGAGCAGGAATACATCGAGTTACGTCAGGAGGATAAGCAATGACACAAGTAACAGTGCGTTTATACAAACAGGGAGACAAAGTGTGGCGCGACTTCAAGGCTGAATTACTTAAGCGCTATGAAAATTCAGCAATGCTAGACATCTCAAAAAGCGAAGCATTCTCAAAAATAGAGAAGCAAGAGTTCAACGGCCGGATTGTTGTATCAAAGAAAGCAATTGTCGAGAAACGTGCGGTTTCCGGAATTGATGATAGCGACATTTTGAAGACCTCAGTCAACAACGGCCTTAAAAAGATTTCAAAAAAGCGAAAAGAAGCCCGTGCCAAATACGCGCACGGTATTGCAGAAGCAGCCTCACAGTGTGACACGCTGATTGACGTTGCGAAGCGGATCGGGAAGTCAACAACGTTCGTGAAGCGAGTTGCAAGCGAGTTTGAAATCAAGCTGCCCCGCCGCAACAACGGACATGAAGAGATTGTGATCCGATAGCTATTTAGCGAGGAATAATACAAGAAACTACAGGAGGAATCTTCAAATGCAAATAATTAAGCCAAAAATGATGGTCGGTGATCTGGTTGAGATGGTTGACGGCAAGCAACGTCAATACTATCTGAAGGACGTGAAGCCAGCGTGATAAGGCTAACGATACCTGGTAACCCAGTCCCACAAGGACGGCCGAGGTTCACGCGAATGGGTCATGCTTACGACCCGACGAAATCAAGAAACTACAAGCAGCACGTTAAGAGCGTGGCGTCAGAGCTAAATATTGAGCCTCTAAGTGGCCCAATAAGGGTGGCAATGGAAATATACCGTCCGCTCCAAAAGTCTGGCAGTAAGGCCTTAATAAGGCGAAAAAAAGAAGGCAAAGTTAGGCCAACAGTTAAGCCGGATGTAGACAACTACTACAAGTCTGTATCGGATGCGCTTACCGGCATTTTGTGGGAAGACGACAACCAAATAGTCGAAATCCATGTTGGCAAATGGTACAGCGACCATCCGCGTATTGAGATTGAAGTAGAAGAGATCGATTAAGGAGAAAAAATCATGAATAGCCCAGTAGAATTATGGAAAAAGCACCCAGACATTGACAAAATTGAAGTTAGCTCGTTTGGCAGGGTTCGATCAGTGAAGGGGCACTATTATACGAGTTGCCATGATCATGGCGGCTATCTGCTAGTAGGGTTTCGCATGAATGGAAAACATGTTAGTAAATTAGTTCACCGGCTTGTAGCACAAGCATTCATACCTAATCCGAATAATCTACCGCAGGTCAACCACAAAGACAGCGATAGAACGAACAATAACGTTAGTAATCTTGAATGGTGCAACAACTCTTATAACCAGATATACATGGAGAAATTTGGAATATCAAACACAGAATCACGAGGAAAACCCGTCTTCGCAATCAATTTAACCACTCTAGAAGTATCTCGGTTTCGTTCGCAACATGAAGCTGAACGAGCACTTGGGGTTTACCAAGCAAACATTAACAGCGTTATTAGGGGAAGATACAAGCAGACAGGTGGTTACTGGTTTGTAAATGATGACGGTCATAAAGACGCCCAGATTCAGCAAAAGATCGTTGAAGGCCAGCAAGCAGTCGCCCAGAAACAGGCCGAGGTCGATGCAAAGCAGCAGACCATCAATGACCTTACATCTAAGTTAGAAGCCGCCAAGCAGGCAAACAATGGATTATCACAGGCAATCAAAGACGCACAGAGCATTAAGGACTATTCAGATCAGGCTGTGAAGTCAGTCAGCGCGAAATGAGAGGTACACAAATGAAAACAGGAGACGACACGTTCGATGACATCTACATCAGCAAAGAGACTGGCAAGGTCGTAGGCGTCATGTACGAAGATGTGGACTACAAACTAGTGCCAATCAAACAGGAGGACGAAAAATGAGCGAAGAAAAACTGTACGCGGTAAAGAACGACGAAGGAGAATACTGGGACTTTGCAGATCGAGATGGCTTCTTTGAATTAAGCTTCGCATCTTGCCCGACCACAGATAACGAGAAAGATGCCAAAGACGTGGTTCATGATTATGGCGGCCACGTTGTCGCGCTTGTTGAGGAGCCTGAAAAGGTAGTTCTTACCAAGGAACAAGCTCAGGTAGTTAAGGAGGCACATCATGCTATATGGCCAGCAAAGTATATTACTGATCATACTGATGTTTATAGCGGCGAGGAAAGCCTGCTTATTAAGGCTTACGTCAACGGCTACACCGTGGCAAAGGAAAAGAAATACAACGTCAAGGTTCCACATACCAAAGATGTTTGGTATTACAAGGCGAGTGAAGCATATTTGCTGACGATTTGCCCGGAGGATAAAAAACTTCGTGGCACGTTCACCGAAGCAGAGATCGAACATTACGGCTTGCAAGACTGCGAGAAAGAACCATTGAGTCAGTGGGAGGTGACTGACGATGGCACCAAGTAAGAAAATCAGAAAAATAAATTGTGAGATTCATCAGCAACTAGAAGGCGACCAAACCAACAAGATTTTTGATGGAAGTCACACCTTTGGCGATCTTTATTTTCACCGTGCAGTTTTGTTTGCGGCCTTGCTAAAAGCATACCCACATCAATCATGGCGCACGCATACCCAGTCAGACGGTAATGGCTTTGCAGGATACTTCTTGTGCGGAATTGAGACACCGGAAGGGCAGTATACCTATCACTATCCTGATTCACAGTGGTATCTTTTCGACGGTGTACGCGAGTTACCTGAATCACCTAAATATGACGGTCACAAGCCGGAAGATGTTGTTCGTCTTCTATCGCTTGTCAAAGAAGGTGACTGACGATGGCATTCGTTGAGCTTGAAGACGGTAGCTGGATAAACCATGAACTGGTTGAGCTGATATACAAAACACAATTAAACACAGAATTTTGGGCAGCCGCTATGACTAATGGAAATCCTGCCTTAATCACTGATAACGATCGTGTTCGCATTCTGAAAACTGCGGGGTTCGTGAGGATCAAAAAGGAGAAAGACGATGAATAAACAAGAAGTGAACCTAAAAAGTGGTGGGAGAGCTTGTTACTTCGTTGCCAAGGTGTCTGATTTTGGGAATGCACACCGTGTATCGCCTATCTACTTCAACCGTGGCTGTGTGCCAAGGCCGAGCTTGCAACTAAGCTACTACACGACATTGCCTGGTCTAAATGGACGACTGACGCGATGACTACACGTGTTGACCCAATCTACAAGCAAGCCAGGGAAATAAGCTATTGGCTATTAAGCAGTGACGACTGGTACACCGAGAATGAGGACGGAGGCGAATAATTTGGATAGCAAACGAGCATTGGCAAAAAATATTAGGGACAATATATATGAGCTTGGCAAGACACAGTCTGAATATGCAAAAGAGATCGGAATACCCATCACCACGCTTCAATATGTAATCTCTGGTAAGGGCAGTGTTTCACTCAACACCTTAGATAAAATCGCATATGGAGCTGGGATTGATCCGTGGGAACTCATCCGTCCTGCGGAAGACAAATAAAAAAGCGCGTCTAATGATGGGTATGCAAAAAAATCAATCAGGGAGGGAAAGCAATGAGAGCAGAACATCATTCAAGAATCAAGTCAGCATTCGTTAGTTTTTTATCAAGCATTTGCATCATAGCATGTGCATTCATGACGTCAATCATCTTCATTGTCGGATGTTGGATATTAAAATCATTGCTCGATGGAATGTTTGGATAGACAAAAAGCGCACCGCAAGGGCACGCCTTTGCTTGATTATCCACAAACTAATTATACCGTAAGGGGTGGAACTGGTGATGGAGCTTTTATCAATTAGCGATGACAAGGATAGAGCAGCAGTCGAGGATATACTCAACAAATATCGATCAGAGCGTGGGTTCATGAGGGCTCCAATCAATCCAAAGATCACGAGTGCATGGGGAGATGGGACAGCAGCAAGTACGGCCGATCGTCCCTCATATGCGCAAGAGAGACTGGAGAGACAATCATCAGCGCAGAAGTTTTGCGACTGGTGCGACAGGTGCATTGCCGCAATGCCCAAACAGTCTCATCAGCGCTTACTCAGGATCAGATACTGTGATGGTCCTGAAACTGAAACCCCTGATGGTACGACCATGGATATACTCGAAATATCGGCAGCAACATACACACGAAGAAAACGAAATGCGCTTTTGGCAGCAGCATGGTACTTTGGAGTTACGCCCAGAAAAAGTAGTGAGCAATGAATGAGCACTAATTGAGCAGTAATTGAGCGATAAATGAGTGGCAAACTAAAAACGCAAACCATTATGATTGTATTGTGCCAAGGGAGCAATCCTAAAGCACCGTTTTTTCCTCCGAGCCTCAGTGATGATAAAGCTGTGGCAAGGCGTGGCAATGAGGACTGACTGCGATAGTCAGGCGGGTTCGATTCCCGCATGCCACATTGTCCAGTTTAGCGACCGGACACAGCTTGCGATGACCCCATCTGACACTGGGAGAGCGAGCAGCAACCGTAGGATCAACTTTGTGGCCTTATCGGGTTCGAATCCCGGCGGTTGCGTTGAAGCATTTCACTTTTCGTGAGGTGCTATTTTTATACATAATTTCGGAGGCGAGTAGATGCAATGGACAGATGAACAAATCAGTGGCATTAGGAAGCTCGCCTCTGAAGGCTTTACCAGACGTGAGACAGCAGACAAGCTAGGGATTAGCTACGATGCGCTTCAAGGCAAAGCAAGACGGCTTGGCATCGAGTTCCAAAAACCAGTCAAGAACGAATACGATTCAGATGGCACACAATCCAGTGAAACCATTCTAAAGGTTGTCCGGGGTCGCAAAATGACGCCTAGAGAGGTTTTGGAAGCTCACGGGTATGATTACACCAAGTGGGAGCTTGTACGTGCCACAAGCAACTTCTGGAAGCAGACGCCTGAAGCGACATTGTATCAAAGCAAGATACAAATTAGGCCGTTAGTCGAAGCAGAACAATATGAATCATTGATGAATGACATCATCACACACAAGGAGCCGTATCAAGCTAAGGCTCCTATTTTTGTGGAATCAGATCGCTATTTGGTCATTCCTGCTTTTGATACACATTTCAACGGCCACACATTCGACGTCTATGCGGAATCTCTTAAACGGCAACTAGAAATCATTCAACGCGGCCACTACGCCAAAATATTGCTCATTCTGGGCGGCGATCTTGCTCACGTGGACAATATCAACTCGACCACAGCAAAGGGCACACAGCTCGAAACAACTGACCTAGGCGATACTGTGAACGAAATGGAGCAATACTTCGAGACACTGATTGAAGCAATCATTAAGAATGCCAATGAGTGTGAGGTCATGTATGCGCCAGGTAACCACGACCCGTCAGTTGGATATATGTTTGCACGTCTATTGAAACGTGCCTACAGCAACCAGTCGAACATCACTTGGGATATATCACTGAAGCATTACAAAGGCACAATGTTAGGCCATAACTTCATTGGCGCCACCCATGGTGATAAAGGTAAGAACAACTACCTTGCAAAATACCTAGATGAGTTTGGATTCATGCTGGGAACGGCACAGAACCGCGAATTGATAACGGGTCACATGCACAGTGAAATGAGCAAGGATTTAGGTGGATTCGTTCAAAGGCAGATGTCTACGAGAAAACCTACGGATAAGTGGACAGATGATCTCGGAGTTGTTGCTCATAAGACATTTGAACTAATTGAATATTCTGACCACGAGACGAGGGCGATTTACTATGTTTAAAGAAGAAAGCGAGATTTGGAAAGACGTTCCCGGGTTTGAAGGAGCATTTCAAGTAAGCTCTTTTGGAAGAGTTCGGTCATTGCCACGCATCGACGCACTTGGGCATCATAGAAAAGGCATTTTAAGAAAACAAGGAAACGTTCATGATGGGTATTTGCAGGTAGCGTTAGAACACAATGGCAAGAAATCTGTATATTGGGTTCACCGTCTTGTAGCTGCTGCATTCATACCAAACAAAAATGGATATCCGGCTGTCAATCACAAAGATGAGAACCCAAGTAATAACCGATCAGATAATCTGGAATGGTGCACAGCACGTTACAACAACACGTACAACGGCCGCAACAAGCGCGTAGCAAAAGCACTTGAACATCCGATTAATGTGATAACCAGTTCTGGGCATCATTATTTCTTTAGCAGTCAAAAGAAAGCATCAGAAATTCTTGGACTAAATAATGGCCACATATCTGCGTGTCTTCATGGAAAGTTAAAACATCACCATGGCTTTTCTTTTGAATGGGCGGGCGACCCCGATGACTAGAGTATGGAACACTGACTACGGAAATATGTACGATGTTGAATTTCGGATCATTGAGAGATTATCGAGAGAAGAGGAATACATGAACGCAATCATTTACACAAAGCCGCGCTGTCAAAAGTGCCGGCGAACAGTATTCAAGCTGTCACAAGTAATGCCGGTGTCAACCATCACAGCAGACGCGGACGACTACGAGCGGTTCCACAAGCTAGGCTATCGATCGTTCCCAGTCGTAACGGTATATAAAGCGAACGGTACCCACGAAACGTGGTGCGACTTGCGGGTTGACAAGATCAAACAATACACGGAGGGAAAATCATGATTAAAGCAATTAAGCGACTTAAGCAACGCTTTTCAGGTAAGAAAAATGCATATCCGACAGATGATCAAGTGAAGGAAGCCAGTGCTGAAATTGGCTCCAAGATGGAAGACATTATGAAATCTGGCCCCGATGGATTCAAGGATGCTTTCATCGCAGAACTGGACAAAACACTGGATGGCCGTTAGCAGAGAAAAAAACAAAAGAAAATGACTCTGACAAGCGAATTCAATGCGGGAGGTGTGGTGATATGTGATGAAACTAAGCAAACGTCAGAAAGCATTCGCTGATGCCTATCTTACCAACGGTGGCAACGCTACAGAGGCGGCTAGAGCCGCTGGGTACTCCCCTAAAAACATTGGGGCAAACGCCGGTAAGACCCTAAAAACACCTAAAATTCAAGAGTACATCAAAAAGAGACTGCAACCGATTGAACGCAAGGCCGATCTCGATGTTGAAAAAGCAATTATCCACTTGCTTGATATTGGTATGGGCCGTGAGATCACTGCCAGAAGCTCGACATACGACAACCTTAAAAAGGCAATGCTAGAAGACACGACAATGAAATATTCGCCGGGGCCTAAACAGCAGGTTGAAGCTCTTGAATTGTACTTGAAGTATAAGGGCATGCTCAGAAACTCAAGCAAGGAACTAGAAGATCAGCAGATTGCCAAAACTAAGGCCGATGTTCGCAAGTCAGAAGCTGAGGCTGACATCGCGGAAGCTAAGGCCAAACGTGAAACGAGCGAAGATAGTAGTAACATTACAATCAACATCAAGCCAATTCAGCAAGACGGAGGCGATGACAGTGCAGATTAATATCGATCTGGATTCAATCGTCCCCAAGGCTTACGCACCGCTTTACAATGACAGAACACGCTACCTGACATACAAAGGCAGTCGTGGATCGCGCAAGTCGTTTTCTGTTGCTGAAGACGTGATCATGCAGATAATCTTGCACCCTTACGTCAATTGGATCGTGCTTCGCCAATACGCTTATACGAACAAGGATTCGACATATTCAACTATCCAACAAGCAGCATTTAGGTTGGGCGTTTACGATCTATTCAAGTTCACATTGTCACCACTAGAAATCACCTTTAAGCCAACCGGCCAGAAGGTGTTTTTTCGTGGCATGGACAAGCCTTTAGCGGTTACTTCATTGCAACCAACTACCGGCGTTCTTGCTCGTGCATGGTGGGAGGAAGCCTATGAGCTGAAATCACTGGACGCATTCAAGACCGTTGAAGAAACCATGCGTGGCGCGATCAACGATCCTGATGGCTATTACCAGTCAATCATCACATTCAACCCGTGGAGTGATCAGCATTGGCTTAAGCGTGAGTTTTTTGATGAAGACACAAAGAACCCACGATCGAAGTCGTTCACGACCACATACAAGGACAACCCGTATCTGGACGATGACTATATCGCAAGCCTCAAGGACATGATTAAGCGCAATCCTAACCGTGCTCGTGTTGCCGTATATGGTGACTGGGGCATTGCAGAAGGGCTTGTGTTTGATGGACTGTTCGAGCAGCGTGACTTCAGCATGGAAGATATTGCAACATTGCCAAAAGCAGTTGGCCTTGACTTCGGGTTCAAACACGACCCGACAGCAGGCGAGTTCATGGCAATCGATCAGCAGAACAGAGTCGTGTATATCTACGATGAGTTCTACCAGCAAGGAATGTTGACACAGCAGATTGCTGAGGCGATTGGGCAACACAAGGGCTATGGCTTGCAGATAACGGCTGATAGCGCCGAGCAAAGGCTCATATCAGAGTTGTCAGGTGTATATGGTGTGCCGAACATCATAGGTGCTGGCAAAGGCAAAGACAGTGTCTCGCAGGGTATTCAGTATATGCAGTCTTACCACTTTGTTGTTCACCCGCGTGTTAAAGGCCTGCTAGAAGAATTCAATACCTACGTTTATTCAAAAGACAAATTCGACAACTGGACGAACACGCCAGTCGATGCTAATAACCACGCGATTGATGCATTACGGTATGCGATGGAACCGTTCATGTTCAGAACTGCCGGACATTACATGAGCAACCAAGAACGTATTCAGACAATCAAAAATCTAGGATTGGGGTGACATGATGGATCCATTTGAAGAATCAAACTTACTGTATCAAGAAGACATTACGAACCTCACTCCGGATCGGATTATGAAGTTCATTTTCCACCACCACGAATATCAGCTTCCGCGGCTGAAAAAGCTTGATCGATATTACAAGGGCCAGAACGAAGGCATTCTACAGCCACAGTCACGGCGCATTGAAACTGGCAAGTCAGATCATCGAGCCGTTCATTCATTCGGAAAGTACATTGCTGATTTCCAAACCGCCTATTCTGTAGGTAATCCGGTTAATGTGAAGCTTGACGATGATGACAAGCGGCTTGATCAAATCACACGAGTGAACGACTTGGACGCGCTAAACTATGATCTGTTCCTAGACATGACGCGCTACGGACGTGCATACGAGTACGTTTACTACGGAAGCGACTCAATCGAGCATTGCGTTCGTCTTGATCCGCTTGACACATTTGTCATCTACTCGCTGGATGTTGATCCACAACCAATCATGGCTGTTCGCTATCACTCGGTGGAGCTGGTTGACGAAAACAACAAGACGATTATTGACATCATCCCCGAAACATGGACAGCAACAGAGCATGACGTTTACAAGCCGACTACGGTTGGCGGAGCAATGTATCTGGATCACAGTGAAATCATTCGTGTGTTCCCAGTAGTTGAGTATGACAACAATCGATTCCGAACCGGTGACTTCGAACATGTGATCTCACTGATTGACCTATACGATTCAGCGCAATCTGACACGGCCAATTACATGACAGACCTCAACGACGCGCTGCTGGTAATTAGTGGTGATATTGATGCGCTATTCAATGGCAGTACGCTTCTAAGCGGTGTTGACCCCAACGATCCTGAGGCGATGAAAAAGCTCGCACAGGATAAACTAGAACTGATCAAGGAACAGAAAGATGCCAACATGCTGCTACTCAAGTCGCGAATGACAGCAACCGGACAGCAAAGCAGTGTTGACGCAAAGTATATCAATAAGGCGTATGACGTCAGTGGCACCGAAGCATACAAGAAGCGTGTTGCTGATGACATTCACAAGTTCAGCCACACACCAGACCTGACTGACAGCAATTTTGCGTCTAACGTGTCGGGCGTTGCGATGAAGTACAAGCTACTTGGCACTGTCGAATTGGCGGCAATCAAGCGGAGAATGTTTGAGAAGTCATTGTATCGGCGATATTCAATCATCTATGCATTGGACCAAAGCGTGTCAGGTGGCATGAAGACGGACCCTAACACGATTCAGTTCACGTTCCACGACAACTTGCCAACAGACGACATTACGCAAATTCAGGCGCTTGTTGCTGCGGGTGCGACATTGCCACAAGAATATCTTTACAGATTCGCACCCGGTGTCACTGACCCGCAAGAGATTACTGACATGATTGCCAAGCAACGAGCAGACAGTGATTACAGTGAGGATTTGACAAACAATGACGAAAACACCGAAGGAACGGATCAAAGCGTTCGCGGACAAACAGGACAAGCAGCACCGCCAGATAGCAAGTGATGTTGCCAAATATACTGCCGCGTTCATGGCATTCTGGTATGCATTCAATGAGAAACACGAAGACTACACACACGCTGACGATTCGCGTTACTACGATCCCGAATTGAAAGAGCAAGTTGACAGAGACGCACAAGAGGCCGGAGTTAAGCAGAAATCAGTTGCCAATAATGATGAGTTGCTGTCATATGCGGCCTATGTTTACGCAACAGCGGTGGCAATTAAGGTTGCAGATTATATCGGTACCAGTCTTGGCGATTTGGCAAAGCAGACTGCCAAGCTGGGGTCATCAATTTACGGAAAGCATATCAAAGCGGATTTATCAGCAATCAATGAGATGTTCGATGGTGCCACATGGAGTGACCGCATTTGGTCGAATCAAGACGCCTTGCGCAGTGATCTCAAAAAGATGATGAAGAATGCACTGTTGACACACAGCAACCCAATCACACAGAGCCCAGCGCTTCGCAATGAATTTGGTGTCATGAAATATCAGTCAGATCGCATTATCAGAACCGAGAGCGACCGTGTCATGGCTCATCAAAGCATTGTGAATGCTCGAGACGCTGGCTATAAGAAAGTTGTATGGGTCATCAACTCGGGCGCATGTGACATCTGCTTGCAACACAGCGGAGAAGTATACACGTTGAAGCAAGCCGAGGGAATGATACCTGCTCACCCTAACTGCCTTTGCTCATGGGCTGCGTATGATTCCGGTGATGAAGTAGACGAATAATACGTGACCCGAGCAAGTCCCTAAACTACTCAAAAATAATAGCGTGAAGTGATAGACGTGTGATCGTGGCTGGGCCTTATGGCGTGGCTGGGGTCATTTAGCACGTCTATTTGTTTTGGGCTAAACAGGAGGAACCATCATGGCAGAAGAAACACAAACTCAAGAAGAAGTCGAGACAACTGAAGCCACCACTCAGGCACCAACCACATATACGCAGGCTCAGCTTGACAGCGAGGCCGATAGACGCGCAGCTAAGGCGCTGGAAACAGCCAGGGCTAAGTGGGAAGCAGAACAGGCTAAGGCGCTTGAGGAAGCCAAGAGTGAAGGCGCACGGCTTGCAAAGATGACTGAAGACGAGAAGGCCAAAGAGATTGAGAAACAGCGACAGGCAGAACTAGACAAGCGTGAGGCTGAACTCAATCAGCGCGAATTGTCAACAAGTACGAAGTCATTACTCGTTGACAAAGGACTGCCAACTGATTTTGCCGGATCTCTGGTCGCTTTGGGTGATGCTGACAAGATCAAGACGGCTGTTGAGAATATTCAGAAGACAATTCAGGAAACGGTCAACAAACAGGTGGAAGCCAAGTTGCAAACTGACCCACCTAAGAATGGTGCTTCTGCCCTTGATGGTGCTGACGATCCATTCAAGAAAATCATGGCACAATACAAAAATAAATAGGAGGTAGCTAATCATGGCTACAGAAAACAACAATTTACCAGTACGTCTCTACCAGAAACAGTTTATTGGCTTGATGCAAACCGTCTTCGGTGTGCAAAGCACGTTCACTCCGACATTCGGTGCACTGCAAGCGCTCGATGGCATTCAAAACAACGCGATCGCATTCTCTGTCAAGGCAAATGATGTGCCGGTTGCTGTTGGCACATACAACACTGACCCTAACGTGGCATTCGGCTCTGGCACAAGCAACTCTAACCGCTTTGGGCCAATGAAAGAGATCGTATACAGCGACATTGATGTACCGTATTCCTTCGGCTGGAGTTTCAACGAAGGTATCGACCAACTCACCGTCAACACAGACTTGAACTCTGCAGTGGCTGATCGCCTGAATTTGCAAGCACAAGCTAAGACGCGTCTATTTAACAGCAAACTCGGCGCCTACTTGGTTGCTAGTGCTGCGGCTGATCTTGGTGCGGTTGATGATGTCAACAAGGTATTTGAAGCAGCGTCCGAACGCTACACGGATCTTGAAGTCGTTGTCCCAGTTCGTGCATACGTGACTGCCGAAGTTTACAACGCAATCATCGACCACGCGTTGGTAACCATCAGCAAAGGGTCTGCTGTGAACATCGATGAAAACGGCATTGTTCGTTTCCGTGACATCATTGTTACCAAGACGCCTACCCGGTACATGGGTGGCAAGTCTATCATATTTGCACCTGATAACGTTGGCCGTGCATTTACTGGCATCAACGTTGTTCGGACGATTCAATCCGAGAACTTTGCTGGCGTTGCTTTGCAAGGTGCCGGTAAGGCAGGCCAGTGGATCAGCGATGACAACCGTCAGGCAATCTTCACTGCCGGGACGTCAGCAACTACCACGACTTCGACTGTGAAACCGACCACTACGACCACCACCTCGCACGCTTAATTGATTGACGCAAGTCGCCTATCGAAATAGGACAGTACGGGAAACCGGGCGGCTGATTGGAGGACAGAATGAAGCTTATTTTGTGTCAACCCGCTATCAAGCGTTTTGAATGGGAGCTGGAAGTCTGCCTAACCAATCTGCAAAGTGTCGGGTTTGACATGAAAGATGTCGTTCTGCTCTTCACTGTGCATGATTATAAGGTGCCAGAAACGCTTTCTAATAAATATGGAGTAGAAGTACACACGTATACCGACAAGCGCACAGACAAGCGATATATCCCGTCTGTGAAGCCTTGGCTTTGGTGGCAGTATCTAGCTGAAGACCCCGAACGTGAGAACGAGGACTATTTCTACTTTGATAGTGACGTCATCTTTCGTAAGCGTCCTGACTTCCGCAAGCTGAAAGCAAAGCCTGATCGCTGGCTGTGTAGCAACACATTGAGCTATATCAGCGTTGACTATATTAAGCAGTGCGAGCATGGAGAAGAGATCCTGAACCGTATGGCTGAAATTGTCGGTGTTACGGTAGCTTCACTTGAAACAATCAATCACAATTCTGGCGGTGCTCAGTGGCTCATCAGTCACCCAACCGCAGAATATTGGCGAAAGGTGTACGTCGATAGCAACCGACTGTGGCAATACCTGCAAACGGTCGACAGCAATATTCAGAAATGGACCGCAGAAATGTGGGCTCAATTGTGGAATATGATGTACTTCAATATCGGGCCCGTCATCAGTGATGAGCTCGATTTTTGTTGGGCTACTGATCCAGTCAAGCGATGGAATGAAACCAAGATCATGCACAATGCTGGCGTGACTGTTAATGACAAACGTTTGTTCTTCAAAGGCAAGTACGTTAATCACACGCCATTTGAAGATGATTTGAGCTTCGTTGACAAGTCGAAGTGCTCATACAAGTATGTGCAAGCAGTAAAGGCGGTGAAGTAATGGCTATTTTAGACAGTGTAAAGCTACGTATTGGCTTGACCGATACAATGCAAGATAACTTGCTGAATGAGCTAATTGAGGACGCCACAGCGCGCGTGTTGGCTTATATCAATCAAGATGGTGTAGTTAACCAGACTGTTCCGGATGCGGTCACATGGGTAATCAAGGACATTGTGGTGAAGATGTACAACCGTATTGGTGATGAAGGCAAGCAAAGCGGCACCGAAGGCAACGTATCCAACACATGGGAAGCCATTGATTTATCTAAGTATGCTGACGGCCTTGACGTTTATCGCGAGTCATCACAAAGCCGAAGACCGGGAATGAGGTTCGTATGAGATATAACAATCGAATCACACTCATCAGGAAATCACCACCGGCCGATCCACTGCATGGTAGGCCGACAGAGACGCGTGAGACGGTCACTTGCCTGACAATTCCGATTACTAGTGCACAAGAACTGTCTGTATACGGTCTTGTGAACACCATGGCCTACGAGATTCACGTAAAGAATCCTGCGTTACCTGTTAATGAAATTGAGCTTGATGGTGTCAAATGGACAATCAATAAGACGTTCGTGAACCGCAAGTCAACGGTATTCATCGTGTCTGGAGGTGCAAGCAATGGCTAATACCAATGTCACATGGTCAGGCCTCGATAAATTGATGGAAGAACTAAGCGCAACAGCCGGAGCGACTATTGAAGCCGCATCATCAGCAATGAAGATCACTACTGGCCAGGTGCAAGCCACAGCTAAACAGGTGGCACCAAAAAGAACCGGATACATGGCAAACAACATTAGTGTTGAGCCAGTCAAGAAGACAGCTACATCTGTAACGGGAACTGTCGATGCCAAAGCTGACTATTCATCTTTTGTTGAGTTTGGCACCTACAAAATGTCGGCCGAGCCATTCATTCGTCCAGCCGTTTCAGCAGCACAATCGTTTTTCATTAAAACGACAATGGACAAGTTGAAGGAGGTAGCCGCGTTCAAATGACACTCTCTCAATGGTACGAAGATGTTCAAACACAATTGACTGCTGACGGTCTCAATCCCGTATTCATTCAGCCTGACGCAAAGAGCACATTACCATTAGTTTTTGTGAATGTTCACGTTGATGCTGATATGTCATCCAAGACAGGGACACTATCGAGTGTTGGCCAGCAGATTGACATCTACGACAGTATCGACACTCCACCGGCTGAATGGGAAGGCTTCGTTCGCAAGGTGAAATGGTCACTCAGTAAAGTGACACGATGGCAGTCATTAACAGCATCTAATTCAATCGACACAAGCATGGGCGATAGCACACCATTACGCCGCTGCATGCTACTCATTACTCTAGAAGGAGATTATTGATTATGGCAGTTCCAGTAAACAACGGTATCGAATTCGTAAAAGATACCCCATATCGTGGTAAAGATGTTTGGTACTTTATTCAATCGACAGATCCTAAAGTAGCACCAATCGGCAGTCCTGCAATCCTGCCGGCTCACCAAGAGTCTGGCGATACAAGCATTGAAGGTGATTCTCTTGATGAACAAACCAAGATGGGCCGTATCATTGCCGCATCTACCAACGAAGACAGTATCGAGCTGACAACGTACATGGTTCCGGGCGACAAAGCGCATGAAATCATCATTGATGCTAAGCACGAAGGCCGTCAGGTTAAAGTATGGCGTGTCATTGTTGATGAACGTCTGGCCGTTGTTGAAGGCGACCACAAGGCTTATCCAGCGATGTTTGGGTACGGTGTTGTTGATAGTGCCGACATTTCAGATGAAGACAGTTTCTCCGAGATTGACTTCACTTTGAACATCATCGGCAAACTTGCTGACAAAAACCAAGACGGTACACCGGGCACGTTCCCACTTTCAGATGAGCAGGTAAAAATGCTCGATCAGCTCTATGCATTCGAACGCCCGGGCGAAAAGCAAGGCGAATTTGCGGACGGCAGTGCTACTACAACGACTACCACGAAAGCATCAACTACTACCACCACCACAACCACTTCGCACGTTTAATTAATCGCACACAGAGACGAGTAGGCTACGGCCGATCTGAGACGATAATCTAGGAGGATATTCATGTTAGAAATTACGGTAAAAGGTCAACCAGTAGAAGCCAAGTTCAATTTCCACGCGTTGTTCCGCGCAAACAAGCTCTACAGTTCTGCTGAAGGTGCCAATGATGGTGCAAGCTCAATCTGGCTGGCATTCGTGACTGATGATGATATGGCATTGTTCAAAGCATTACGCGTGTTGCTGCCAAAGTCCTACACAGATGATGACATTATGGACGCACTCGACAAGGCCGAAGAAGACGGCAAGTCGCAAGAACTATTCAAAGAAGTTGAGCAGGAGCTTCATGAGTCTGGTTTTTTCAAACACGCAGCGACACGTTGGCTGAACTTGACCGAAAAATACGGGAAAGCATTGACGGACAAGAAGAACAAGACAGCCGAAGAGAAGATTCAAGAAGCAGCGACCAAGGATACCCTGGACGCAATGAAAAAGAGTCTCTCTTAACAGACTTTGCCCGTCACGGGATATATGATCCCGATATGCCATTCGGTTTGTACATGTGGGAAGCCCGTTCGATGTTGGAAGGGTCTTTTTTGCGTGATGTCGATATGCGCCGTGATCTGATGGAACTTGCCGTCAATATTGCCAATATTCAAAACGCAAAGAACCCGAAGCGGTCAGTGAAGACCGGATACAAGAATATTGATAAGGCCGAACAAAAGATACTCAAACGCAATGGCAATCGAGAAAGAAAGCCTGATGTAGAAATGATCAAGAAACTCAATGCCGCATTTGGAGGTGGTAGCTAATGGCAAACGTAGTCGCAACATTCACAGCAAACATCGCACCATTTCAAGCGGCAATGGGAAGTCTAGCGACCTCAGTCAAAGCTGGCACTGACGCTGCTTCTAATGCAGGTCAACGAGTCGGTGGAGCTATGGCAAGCATCGGCAAAGCGAGCACGATTGCGGGAGTTGCTGTAGGCGCTATGGCAGCCGGAGCTATCAAAAGCTATGGCACTTTCCAAGAGTCAATCAACAAGGCAGCCGTCATTGCTGGTTCCAGTAACAAGTCGCTTAAGGGTGATATGAAGGATCTCGAAACAGAAGCACTTTCATTAGGTAAAACTTTACCCATCAGTGCTGAAGATGCCGGCAATGCGATGATTGAAATGGCTCGTAACGGTGCATCAATCAAGGACCTAAAAACGGAGTTTCCAGCTATTGCCAAGGCTTCTGCGGTTGCCGGAGCTGATCTAGCGGGTACTGCTACAACTGTCCAGCAAGCAATGAACATTTGGGGTGGAGGCGCTAAAAATGCTGCTAAAGATTCAGCTATCTTGGCCTTAAATGCGAACATGTCTAATGCCGAAGTTGAAGACATGGGACAAGCGTTTGCTAACGTTGGTTCAACTGCTGCCACATTGGGCATTGGCATTAAAGACACCGCAACCGCAATCGGGCTAATGAGTAACGCTGGTTTGGGAGCGGCTCAGGGTTCGCAAGACTTGGCTCACGCATTAACTCTGATGGCACGCCCGTCAAAGGTGGCTGCCGGAGAAATGCAAGAATTGGGAATCACTTACACAGATGCTCAAGGTAAATTTAAGCCGTTCCCACAAATTCTTAAAGAAGTTGCAAAAGCGACTGATGGCATGAGTCAGTCTCAAAAGGTAGCCGCTCTGACTAATCTGTATGGTGCTGCGGGTGCTAAAGCTATGCTGCCGCTTTTGATCCAGACAGAGAAAAAAACTAAGAGTGGAAAGTCCGGTTGGGACGCCTATTCTGATTCTTTAGGAAAAGTCAGCAGTTCAGCCAAAGCCGCAAATAAATACCTATCTGACAACTCTGCCAACATGACAAAGAACGTTGGCCAATCTCTTGCGCAGATGAAAGACGCGTTTGATGCTGTAATCAAAACCTCCATAGGGTCTATTGCTCCTCAAATCCAATCTGTGGCTAACGCACTCGGAAGTTTCGCTACTTGGTTAAATAATACTAATGGGCCATTGCAATCATTCATTAAAGGGCTTATCTCTATGTCTCCCGTTATTGCCGGTGTTCTTGTTGTGTTCGGTCTTTTGACTAGCGGTATTGGCAAAATGATTACTAGTTTCAAGTCAATTTTCGGAGCTGCAAAAGCAATAGGTGGGGGATTAAAAGCAATTTGGGGAGTAATGGCAGCTAATCCTATGGTTGCTCTAATCGTGGTAATTGCCGCATTGGTTGCTGGTCTGGTTTACTTTTTCACTCAAACAAAAACAGGTCAAAAGATCTGGTCTGAGTTTGTTTCTGGCCTAAAGAGCATGTGGAATGGTCTTGCTTCATTCTTTAGCGGTTTGTGGAGCGGTATAACTAAAACTTTCAGCAATGCTGCTAAGGGCGTTCAAAATGGATGGAATTCAGTAACCACGTTCTTCAGCAACTTATGGAATGGCATTGTTAATGGTGCCACAAGCGCATGGAACGGATTAACATCATTTCTTTCTGGGACATGGAGTGGAATTGTCAATATTGCGACAAGCGTTTGGGGCGGAATCAGCTCATTCTTCTCTGGGCTATGGCAAGGGATCGTGTCCGTGGCTACTGGTATTTGGAACACATTTGGACCTGCGTTAACGACAATATGGCAAGGAATTGTATCAATTGCCACTGGTGTTTGGAATATGCTGAAAGCTGTCATTATGGGTCCTATTCTGATCGTGCTAGATTTTCTTACGGGAAGTTGGACACAGTTGGGGGCTGACCTTCAGCTTATCTGGACAAGTATTGTTACAGCAGCCAGCCAGATTTGGACTGGGCTTGTCACATACTTCTCAGGAATATGGGATTTGATTACAACTTATGCCCAAACGGCATGGAATCTATTCACGTCTGTTATCGAAGCAGTCTGGAATGGTATTGTTTCAGGCGCTTCTGCAATCTGGAACGCGCTTGGTTCATTCTTCAGTGGATTGTGGAATGGCATTGTCTCCACCGCTGAGTCCATTTGGAATAGTGTTGCTTCTTTTCTTTCTGGTTTATGGAGTGGCACAGTTAGCGCTGCTGAGGGCATATGGAATGCTCTTCCCGGTTTCTTTTCAGGACTTTGGAGCGGAATCACTTCCTTCTTCTCATCAGCGTGGAGTAGTATCAGATCAATTGTAATGGGAGCCGCCAGCAACATTGTGAATGGAGCCAGAAGCGTTTGGAGCGGTTTTACAGGAATTGTTTCCAATGTTGTGAATGGAATCCGGAATGGGTTCAACGCACTCCGAAACATTAATCTGCTTGATGCTGGGCGTGCTATCATGGATAGCTTTTTCAGCGGCCTAACTGCCGCTTGGAGTAAGGTTCAATCATTTGTTGGCGGTATTGCTTCTTGGATTCGCCAACACAAAGGGCCTATTAGCTACGATGCCAAGCTGTTAATCCCAGCTGGTAATGCAATCATGGGTGGCTTGAATCAAGGGCTGCAAAAATCATTCGGGGCTGTTCAAAAGACAGTTTCCGGCATGGCAAGCGATATTTCTGACAACATGTCGGCAAATATCAGCAACTTGTCCATGGCTGGCACGCAATTCAGCTCTGGAGACGTCACTCAGTCAATTGATGCAAGCGAACGAATCACGCCTAACATTTACGTTCAAAACAACGTTGATAAGAATGGCATTAATAGCATGGTCAAGGAAGCGGACGCTAATGACGCAGCCGTTAGCAGCTACTTTCGACCGATTGGAGGGTAGTACATGGATCTATTAGTTGAAAAGCTTGATGGTAGCCGCTACTACCTAAGCCAATACAAGGTGCTGATAACTGAATTCGAGGAGTCAGCACCATCTGTCACTCGAAACAGCAAGCAGCTTGACCAGCGCAACGGTAATATCGACTTTGGAGGCTGGCATACCGACAAAACGATTGATATTACCGGTTACTACCGTGCTGACGACATGGATGAAGAAGAAATGCTTCGTGAGAAGCTGTATGCGCTGCTTTCCGACCCAGACGGGTATTACATTACCCAGCTCAAAACAACGCCTAGCATTGCCATGGAACGGCCGGGTGAGACGTCTGGTGGATACTACGACAAGCTGAGCGACTATCCGTCTCACAAGCGGTTCCTCGTTTACACCGAAGCACCTAAGATAGAGCTAGTTGGCAATGTCAATGGGACACTTTTGTATAAGCTAACTGCCGAATTCAAGACGATGAAGTTGCCTTACGGTGAAACACCACCGGCCGATATTGATGTTAGCAACAACGTCCCATACCGAGGAACTGTCCCATGTAATCAGCTCGAGCAAGGATTCACTGTTCAGCTAACTGCGACTGGTTCGTCATCTTCGCTGTCGTTCAAGATCGATGATACTGAACTTACTTCTAGCAATGCCGTTGCCACTGGTGACGTGTTTTTGCTTAATGGATTTAGTTATACCCAAAATGGGCTTAGTATCGTCAGCAAGACGAACAAAGCCTACTTCGTTTTGCAACCAGATAAGCCGAACCGAATCACTTGTAATGTACCGGGCACAGTCCGAATTCTTGGTTTCCAAAATCTATATGCATAGGAGGCGTGATTATTGATTACATTCACAGACGTTGAAAGAAACGAATATCAAGCCCAATGCGAGATTGAGAAAACCGATGCGGTGAATGGTGAGAAGTCATTATCAGGGACAATCTATTTTGGCCAAGATGTTAAGGCAAACATCGCCAAAGGATGGACGCTATCGTTTCTTGGTGAAGAATACGTTGTTGTCACGTACACTAAGAATGACAAAGAGAACACGGTTGCTTTTAGCGCGGTTCAGGCATTCTTTTACAAGATGAGCAAGACTGGCTTTTACGAAAAATGGAACGGCTCGCACCCGTTCGCCAGCTATCTTGACGCTCTCTTTGCTGGTACTGGTTACACGTATGATAATACAGCATCGGTTGCGGCTTTTGAAAAGCAAGACTGGGGAATGAGCAATCGTCTATCGCTTTTCAATGACATCATCGACCAAGCGAAAGTCGAGTTCTCCGTTGAAGGTACAGTTGTTCATGTCGTTCCGGCTATGGGGTCTGATCTTTCCACCATAGTTCGCAAAAAGTTCAATCTGGACACAGCCGAGATTCAGACCGACAACACGAGCTTTGCCACCTATGGCCGCGGTTATGGTGCATACAGCAAACCAAATGACACCACAAGCAAGCGTTTAGAGGTTGAGTACAAATCGCCGCTGTATGATTACTACTATCCCAAGTTCGGCGCAATTGAAGCTGTTCCTGTTGCTGATGAGCGCTATACGATTGCCGACAATTTGCTTGCTGCTGTGAAAGAGAAAGTTGACAAGAGTTGGGCAATATCACTAACGCTTAACCTTGTTGACTTGCAATCTGTCGGCTACAAATACGCGATGGCAAACCCCGGCGACTATATCACAGTGATTGATGAGAACCTTAACTTCAGTGACAAGGTTCGGATCATCAAAGTAACCAGTGATTATGATATTCGCGGCACACGAACCAAAACGGAAGTCGAATGTGGCAGCTTGTCATTTGCTGAACAGCAGAAGACATCACAATCAACTCTCTCTAACGTAGCCGCTGGCAAGGTTCCAGTGCCTAATGAATGGCTAACATCACAGGTGCAGTTGGCTACAAATAGTCTTCTCGCGGCACGAACGCAACTTAGCTTCACAGACCAAGGAATCATTGCTGTTGATAAGTCAGACGCAAACAAAGTTGTGATTCTCAACAGTGCAGGCCTAGGTGTGTCTACTGACGGAGGCCAAACGTTCAAAAGCGCGATCACTGCTGATGGTGTCGTTGCTGATCGGCTATTTGGCAACCTTATCTCTGGCATTACGTATGAAACCACAGATGCTGCCAGTGGATATACAATCCGACTAAAAGGCGGTGCCATGGAGCTATTGAAGGGCAGCAAATTGGTTAGCAGCATTAACCAAATGACAATTGGTACTGACATTAATAACCTTGACGGCAATGCACTTAGATTGGCACAAACGGACGGAAATGGTACAAGTATCGGCGTTATTACCATTCCCCAGACTTCAAGACAAAGCAATCCGCTTGTTCGAATATCCGCAAAAGTCGATTCCAACCTTAACTTCACCGGAACAAGACACATTACTGCTGAAAATACGCTATGGGTTACCGCCGCAGACATGGTTAGCCTCGGATCATATAATCCAGCAAATGGGGACAACTCTGAACATTTCCGTGTCACGAGTTCTGAAACTGATGTGTGGGGAAATTTCAACGTCTACAATGGCTCTAAAAACGCTGTTCAGGTTACCCGTGATGGTATTCGTGCCACTCCCGCGTATGAGTTGGCAGAAAACTATGTCGGGGATATTGGCGAAAGTAAAACGGACGATGACAAAACAGTGCGAGTGGACATTGATCCGCTCGTTTTTGATTTGATTAATACAGATAAGCCTTACCAAGTGTTCTTGACAGCTTACAGTGATGCGCATTTCTGGGTTTCTGAACGTGGCAAGGACTACTTTATCGTTTCTTCAGACAGACCTGATTCAGCGTTTGGCTGGGAACTTAAGGGCAAGCGCCGAGGGTTTGAGGATCAGCGCCTCGTTGATACAAAAGATACCTATGAAGATTTGGAAAAAATGGAGGGACTGATACCCAATGGCAATCAGAACGTACAAAGTAACTCTTGATTCAAAAAACTCTATTGCGCCAGAGCCCGTTTTTTTGCGGCAGGGAGACAAAACTGGCGCCGTGGTGATTGATGCCACATTGATGGACAACGGCTCTCCAGTGTCACTCAATGGCCTCACACCAACATTCATGGCAAACACCGCTGATGGTCAAGGCGTCGTTTCAGATACAACTGGATTTACAATTGTAAATTCCTCTGGTGGTGAGTTCACCTACCAAGTTCCAAGCCAGCTTGGATCCGTTCCGGGGAAAATAAAGATTGCCTATTTTAGTTTGACAGACTCATCCGGCGCTCAATCAACTTTCAATGTTGCCTTTGCTGTCGAGCAAGCAGCGGACATGACGCAAGAGAGTGCCAAAGACTGGATTTCAAGTCTTAATGACATCATCAATCAATACAATCAATGGGTTAACGATGCTCATTCCTCTTGGCAAGATTTTGTCAACGCAAATAAAGACATTCTCGAGAATATTGATCCAGGAGGAAAGATCCTAAGCGAATTAATTGAAGCGAGATCAGATGATGATGGCAATACTTATAGCAGTTTGAAAGAGCGCCTGAGCCATCTTGAACCACTCCGATCTGTGGTTCACCTTGGAAGCATCACTTTTGTAAATCAAGATGACTCTTATCCAGGCATCAAATGCATGATTTATCAATACGGTGCCGGTGTTGCACAACAAAGTCCTGTTGACATTGCTGGGGGAACATCATCGTTTGGATTGAATGTCAGGATAGTATATCAAACACCATCAACAGCAGACATTTTTGTTGATATTACTGATGTTCAGAAATTGATACCAGGATATCAAATGGAAAGCCCAAGCTATGCTATCAATGGCAACCAGTTGTATCTGACAGCAGGCCAATCCAACCTTGCAGTTCAGATAGATAACTTGACAGTTAAAACGTTTGACCTTGACTCTGAATTCAAAATATAAGGGAGAAAACAACATGAGTAATATTACTTTTTTGAACAAAGGACAGTCTGACTGGCAAAACGTTGTGAATCAGAACTTTGATAACTTAAACGGGGATATGATTCCCTTTTCTGACACAGGGTGGCTTACCGACGGGCTAACACTTGGAGCCAACGTTACAAGCACAGACCTGAAGTACAGGATTGTAACCCTTGGGAGTCGGAAAACATTTACTATATATGGATCATTTGTCCTTAAAAATGCGATGCTGGCTGCTAGTTGGGGGTCATCTGGTCGCCTATTACTTGCATTTCCTGCTTCTGTATCAAAGTCCCCTCTCCAGGTACAGCGATTAATCCCGACTGATATAAACAACGGACATCAGAACTTTGTCTTTCGCGACTTGCTTAGCAATAACCAATACGGGATTTATTTTGACAATTTTTTGTCTTTCGAAGATGTCGCAACAAATTATCCGGCAACCGTCACAATCATTGTCTCACACCAGTTTGATGTTCAATAAGGAGACAGATAATGTTCAGCAAATCAAGCAGCCTATCTAGGAGAAGACCAATTGTTGACAAATTAGGGACTATGGTTTGGACTTACGATTCAAACGTTATTAAGCAACTTGATGCCGCAAAAGCTATCGGCCTCAAATATATGCGAATGAACGTTTATATTAAAAATAGTGCTCTTGATTCCGGCGTCGGTGACTTCTCAACATATGACTTTGCTATTGAAGCAGCAATAAAGCGAGGATTTTCTCTCTTGATCTCCTTTCACGGTGAAACTCCTGTAGCCAACAACACAGAGACAAATTCACAGTTCACTCCGGAAAGACTGAACACATTCAAAGAATTGGTATCAGAATTCGTCTTGAACCATAAGGGCAACAATACTGTTTGGGAAGCCTTCAACGAAGCGAACGGCGACTTTTGGACAACATCTCCCGAGTCTAAGAGTGACGATGCAATCAAAGCATGGACTAACTTCGATATATGGCTCGGTGCATTTGTTAAAGAAAATGATCCAGGATCATCTTTTGCAACTCTATGCTCCGTTGCATATTATGCGCACGCAAAGGACAGCGTCAAAAAGGCCGATTCATTTGGTCTATTTGACGAAAATGCTGACCTTATAAGTTTCCATCCATATATTCCTTCGTTTCCAAACGATGGAAGGCCAGAGAACCTAATCAGAGATTCGCCCTTGACTGATTTGTCACCAAGAGCGAAGGCGTTGCCATTGATTGCCACTGAGTTTGGATATTCTCGTGATGTTGATAACCCGAAATACAGTTGGCAAGGTCTTTGGTCAATGCAAGATGCAATCAAGTACACAATTAGAGAAGCCCTAATAATGGATTATCTTGGGTGGCCAATAATCATCCAGTATTCATTGAGCGGGAGCAATTACAGTTTTATTGATCCATGGGCGTCATTCACGCAGCTTGCGTTTGCCTATTATAATTTCATAAAAAAAATGAATGGGTTCACGTTTTACAGAAAAGTAAACGTGGTTGCTAGCCCAGCGGACTTCATGCAAGATCTATATTGCTTCGAATATCACAGCAAAGCAAAAGCAATGATTGTGTATTGGTCACCAATTGGAGAGGTTACCCGTTCAGTATCAATTAATGGACAATCAATGTCTCTTGATTTTTCTGAGAATCCTAAGTTTTTGGAATTATAGTGACACGTTCAATCGTAAGAAAGAAGTGATGATAATGCTTAAAAAAATCAGAGATCACCCGACACACACAGCACTCGCCATTGGCATGGTTGCCATTGGCTTGTTTCTAATCATTAATGACCATTATTTCATCTGGCCCCCACATTACTCTGACTGGTTAAACGATGACATTGTGGGGTTTTTGTTTGTCATTGATGGACTCGGGATTGGGGGTTGGGTGCTATGGGAAACACAGTTAGCGGTGACCAATCGTCTGTTGCTCACAACTACCAGCTTTTTAATGTCGTTCTTGACAATACTGCAATTTCTGACCTCGATCTCAACTGGAATCTACTCAAATTGGATCAGCAATGCGATCATAACAGCCTTCGTGCTGATTCTGGCACGAAGGAGTGACAGCCGTGACAGCAGCGATAACTAAAATTATTGTCAGTTCTGCTCCATACATTGCTGGTATTGCTTCGGCTCTCATCGCTTTTATGACCTACCGCGAGGGTAAACGGAAGAACAAGCATGATGAGGCTATGGATTTGCTGGATAGGGTGAATAAAGACAACGATAGACTCCGAGACGAAAATGAAGAGCTGAAAAAGAAAAACTTACAGTTAACAAGAGAAATGGAGGAACTAAGACATGCAAAATGAACTACTTCAGGTACTAGCAATTGCGGCAATCATTGCCCCGATCACAACAGGATTTACAGAACTTTACAAGCGATACACGCCGGCAGAAGGCAAGTTGCTACCCGTTCTCTCAATTTTAACGGGTATTTTATTGGCTGGCGGTTGGGCGCTGGCATTCGGTCATCTATCGTTGCTGGGTTCATATGTTTTAGCTGGTTTGTTGTCAGGCTTAGCATCCGTTGGCGTTTATCAAATTGTTAAGCCTAACGAGGAGGTAAAATAATATGAGTTATACCATCAACAAAGAATTTTCTTTGGGTGCAAATGAAGGCTCATCGCAAGTAGCTAATCGATTGTATATTATCCTACATGATGTAGGCGCAGAATCTGGCGCGCGTGCAAATGCCGCTTACTTCAAAAACAATATTTATGCTGAAATTGCCTACACGGCATTTGTTGTTGGTGATGGCGGACAGGTTTATCAGGTCGGTGAACCCGGTTATGTACAGTGGGGCGCAGGAACAGTGGCAAATGCCAACAGCCCGGTCCAAATTGAATTAGGTCACACGAGTGATCCTGAAACCTTCAAGAAGGATTATGCCGTTTACATTGAGCTTGCACGTGATATGGCTGCTCAATATGGCATTCCTACTAGTTTGGACGCTGGCGGTGCTGGAACGCCTGGCATCAAGTCCCATTTGTGGGTAACGCAGCATATTTGGGGTGATCACACTGATCCATATGGGTATCTAGCACGTTGGGGCATTACAAAGGAAAAGTTGGCGGCCGACCTTGCTAATGGGACAGCTACCGTAGATGCATCTACGATCGCACCAGCAGCAAAAAGCGTGCGTCCGCAAGCAACTGCACCTGTTAGTGTGAACGTTCGATACGGTTTGCATTTGCTCGGTGGCGGTTGGCTTGATGAAGTCACTAATTTTGGTTCTGGTGACAACGGGTTTGCGGGATTACCAAATCATCAGCATGATCTGCTATACATTACAGTTGATCATGGTAGCGTTAAGTATCGAGTTCATACAGTTAAAAGCGGGTGGCTACCTTGGGTAACCAAAGGTGATCGCAATGATACGGTCAACGGCTGTGCCGGCATTGCTGGTGAAGCGATTGATGGAGTCCAGATCATCTTTCTTACTCCTGCTGGTGAACCGTACCAGCAAGCGTACTACCGCAGCCAGACGACACAACGAGCTGGCTGGCTCGGCGTCGTGTGTGATGATGGTACTAGTTTGCCACAGTACACAGACACATACGCCGGCATGTTTGGAGAACCGCTTGATCGTTTGCAAATTGGTATTAGTTCGATCAATCCATTTTAAGTACACTACAAAATAGCCCTCTGCTCGCTAACGCGGGTGGAGGGCTTATTTTTGTGCTTTGAATCACAGGCATAATGCTGTAAAATAAGATACGTAAGCAACTAAATATTTTAGTTAGCCTGTAATACCTTGCCATTCTGCCTCCCTTGCTCAGGGAGGCTTATTTTTGTGCACTAAATTATCAGCCACGATGTTGACTTAGAAGTCCTGCCAGCTGTCATCGGTGCTTTCATCGTTAGCATCGGTCGGTATGTGGATAAGCTCTCCTTTTTTTATATCGTACTCGGCTTGCGTAATAGCACCTTGGTCAAGAAGACTCTTGTACTGACATAATTTAGCGATTGCTTCATTCTCCGAGATTTCATTTTCTTTTTTAGCGGCTTGTGCCCGTTTCTTGCGTAGGTTTAGATAGAAGATCAGTCCAGTTACAGCAGCCGCAAATAGGACAACTGGCCAAAGTTGAATGGCCCAAGCAACGATTACTGTAAGAACGATTAAGCCACCGCAGCCAAAATTAGTTCCGTTTGATTTCACAATAGAAGCCTTCCTTCTTGTTGATGTGCTTTTCCTGTTGCTTTGCTTTAAAAGGTCATTGACGCTAAATGTAGTGCGACTATATGCCTTGTTGTATAGCTTTCGTTTGGGATGAGCCCATCCAACGCCGCGCTGACCATACCCCGGAATAATAGCCCGCTTAAGTTTTCGGGTAAGCCGACCATTTGTTCTAGCAGCAATTGATTTTTTCCAACTCGGTTTTCTAATACCGATCTTTACCATGATTTTTCCTCCTATTAATTTTAGTGATGTTTTCTACAATTGCTATCCTACCACCAAAACGGAAAAAAGCAACGGTGTTTAAAAATATTTTTCGCAAATAGCAAATTTCCCTGTTGTATTTCGCCAAGATCGTGATAGTATAGAAAACGTAGAAAGGAGGAAGGAATCATGGACATTCCTGAAAAAGTACCAGCATATTTGAAGCATACAATAATAGACTTGCGAGTTCGCAAAGGGCTTTCCCAATCGGATGCCGCTAAAATGATGGGCGTAACAGGCCCAACCTTGCGGAAGTGGGAGAAAGACTCATCTAATCTGAAAATGCAACAGATTTGGAAAATCAGCAAGATGTATTCAATTCCGCAAGACTACATTTTCTTTGGAAGTAACAACGATTTCATCAAAATGCTTGATGAACATAAGGAGGAAATTTAAATGAATGAACTAAAGCTATTTCAGTTCGAAGATAATCAGGTCCGAACCGTTAGCTCCAATGGTATTATCTGGTTTGCCGCTGTAGATGTGACAAATGCTTTAGGAATTAAGAATCCGTCTGATGCTATCAAACCTTTAGATGAAGACGAACGGGCTAGATTTAATCTAGGTCGTCAGGGTAGTACAAATTTCATCAGCGAACCCGGGCTATACAAGCTGATTGGTGCTAGTCGAAAACCAGCGGCAAAACGTTTCAACCGTTGGGTAACGCATGAAGTCCTCCCATCAATCCGCAAGCACGGAGCCTATATGACGCCTGAAACGATTGAAAAGGCCATCTATAATCCAGACTTCATTATCAATCTGGCAACGAAACTAAAGGACGAACAAGCCAAAACGGCGGCACTTACGGCTGATAACGAAACAATGAAGCCTAAAGCGTTGTTTGCAGACGCGGTAGCCACCAGTCACACGAGCATTCTAATCGGTGACTTAGCAAAGCTAATCCGCCAGAACGGTGTGGATATTGGCCAAAATAGGTTGTTCGGTTGGCTACGAGATAACGGCTATCTGATCGGCAGTGGAGATCGTCGCAATATGCCAACTCAGCGTTCCATGGATTTGGGACTGTTCGACATTAAGGAACGGACATTCCAGAACCCTGACGGCAGTGTGCGAATCACTAAAACGACAAAGGTGACTGGCAAGGGGCAACAATATTTTATCACCAAATTTCTGCAAAATTAGGTTATAAGGTGGTATACTGAATTTGTCCTTACCGGACATCCACTTTCCTCTTTACAGCACGTGCGGCGGAAAACACAGTGATTACCTCCTTTCGAAGTTTGACATATGACTTGGTTGCTCAGGCATCCAAGTTTTTTAT
>ERZ1027232.242-NODE-242-length-33962-cov-6.496328_pt1 | contig 33962 bp, 48 predicted proteins | sample MGYA00519478_ERZ1027232 | MGnify/ENA primary metagenome ERZ1027232 (study PRJEB26926, sample SAMN06164468) | human gut metagenome | biome: ENVO:00009003; feature: ENVO:2100002; material: ENVO:00002003 | host: Homo sapiens | place: USA | collected 2012 ...
GCTATTCGTCGGCAGCGTCAGATGTGTATAAGAGACAGTGTTTTTATTGAATTTCACATACTCTTATGATAGAATGCAACTGCAAATTAGTTGCAAAGAGGTGGGAAAGATTGAGCCAGTTTGAAAAGCTCTGGGAACGGTTTTTGTTAGTTCCAAGTGATTTTACCTATGAGGAATTAAGAAAAATCATGAAACATTACGGTTATAGTGAGAATAATAAAGGGAAAACATCTGGTTCTCGAGTAGGATTTATAAAGAGGGATGATGTAGAAAAAACGACAATATTTCTTCACAAACCTCATGGATCCGATGCGTATGTTAGAAAAGCTGCGATTAGAAGCATAATTGCTGCTATGGAAAGGAATGGTGATATTAAATGAGCAATGTTATTCAGTACAAAGGGTATTTTACGAATGTGGAATATAGCCAAGAAGACCAAATCCTTTTCGGCAAAATAGAGGGCATTCGTGATTTAGTCACATTTGAGTGCGAAAACGCAGGCGAGGTGGAACAAGCTTTCAAAGAGGCGGTGGACGATTATTTGGAATTTTGCGAAGAGGAGGGCAAAGATCCAAACAAAAGCTTTAGCGGCTCATTCAATGTAAGAGTAAGTCCGGAATTGCACAGGGATATATGGGCGGCAGCAACCAAACGCGATATGACATTAAATGCGTATGTGAATGAGGCATTGCGAGCCTCATTGAAAAAAACGACTGATCCAATGGTTGTTTTTCTTGTCCCATCAAGGCTGTCTCGGACAGAGCATGCTCCACAATTTTCCATTGATAAAGATGCCTATAAATCAGGCGAAGATGGATTTTCTTATGGCATAAATAGAAATCTAATTACGAGCGGAGGGGTAAATCAATGAACTATAATTTGAAATTGCAAGCATACAAAATAAGTCAAATTGCAGTTGATACTAAGTTGATTAAGGATGGAAAAGAAGAATTGGCAATAGAGTGCTTTGTTTCACCCAAATTCCCATTGAATGGGGATGATGATACTCTACTGCTGGCTTTTAATGCGTCTGTGTATGAAAAGGATAAGAAGGACGCTGAAAAAATCGTAAGCGCAACTGCGGAATTTATTTATGAATGTAATATGCATCCGGAGGATACAAAAGAGCTAAGAGATTATATTCTTGATCATTGCCTTGATGAAATACAGGACATAGCTTTCGAGCATATTAACAGGATTTTTGAAGCTATGAACTTTACTGGGCTAAAAATAGAGGCAAGTGAGTAAGTTGCAATTTTTACCAAGTTCAATGAAAAACGCTTGACAACACATCTTCCTTTGTAGTATAACAAAAAACAAAGGAGGAATGAAAAATGATTGTGGAAGATACCAAAGATTTGGTTGAAACTGCGGACTATGTGATCATCGAAGCTGTTTTAGTGGATGATGGATTGCGTTACAAACAACTTTCTGTTGGCATTAAAGCCAAAAATGGTGACATTATCCGCATAATTCCAATATCGACAATGCTGATGTAAAAAAAGGCCGGGTAGTTCAGTAACTGCCCGGTCTTTTTCTATACCTCGCATTACCAAGTACTGCAACGAGTACTGCAACGCCAAAAGTTTTTTATTTTCTCTCATTTTTTACACAAGCGGAAATTTGGCTTAACTAAGCCAAAAATGGAAACAGGAAGAAATAAAGGACGGCTAAAAAAGCCGTCCTTTTTGGTCGAGGTGACAAGAATATAGGCACAAAATTTGGCTTAGCAGCGGGCTTTTTGCCGCTTTGTACTGCAACAGTACTGCAACGCCGTTACTGCCAGCAAGGGAGCGCTTCTCTTTTCTTATCCCCGGGCAGTATTTTTCTGTGGGGCATTCGGGATAAGCTGCTGCATATAGGTGTCTGCCGCCTCTGTGTACTTATTTTCATAATCTGAAAATACATCGCAGTAGGTGTTTAGTGTAGTTTCGATATTGGCGTGACCAAGGCGCTTCTGGAGCACCTTAACAGGCATACCGCTCTCAATGCAGCGGGTGGCGTATGTATGCCGCAGGCTGTGGAGGGACACCACACCGGGCACGGCAGGATCCAGCACATTGTATTTTTTCAAGATACGCTGAAATTGTAAGTTGACCTGACTGGTGGTCAGTACCTTGTGCCCTTTGAAGTCGTAGAACAGCAGATCCAAGCGGTTGGGCTGCCATTGTTCCATATATTCGGAGAGAATACGGAACGGTGCGTCTGTCAGGCTCAAAAGCCGCTGCCCGGCGTAAGTCTTGGTCTTGGTGCCTATAACGGCGTGGTCCGTCTGGTCCTTGGTCACCGTGCGCCGCACATTCACGGTGCGGAATGTCAAGTTGACATCGTGCACATCTAAGGCGTTGATCTCGCCCATACGCATACCGGTGCATAACATCAACATCATCTGCTCCCAGTAGCGGCAGCCACGCTCTTGGTTGTTCATGATTTGCACAAACCTGGCCTGTTCCTCTACGGTCAACGCACGCACCTTGCGGGTGGCTTTGCTGCTCTTTGGCTTTTTCGTTCCTCGCATAGGATCCTTGCGGATCAGGTCGTTATCAAGAGCTGTGCGAAAGCAGCGGGCCAGCAGGGCATAGTCCTTGGCGATCACTGAATTGGAACAGCTGGTGATCTCTATTAGGTATTGGGTCACTTGCGGTGGCCGCACGGATTGCAGCGGGCGGTCGCCTATGGAGCTGGCGGCGATTCGCTTACAGCTGGCCAGCTTGCGCAGGTAGGTGTTGTCTCCTATCTGGTTCAGCGCCCGGTCCGTCTCGACAAGCGATAAGATATACTGGGCCACTGTGATTTTGTCCGGCTCAATTACCGATCCGGTGGCAAGTTCATTTTTCAAAGCGTCCAGCTTTGCACGCACTTCTGCCTGCCGCTTACCGTATATCGTCTTTCTTTTCGGCTTGCCGTTGGCGTCAACGCCTATAGTCAGCTGGGCAGCCCATAAGCCCTTGCTTTCCATCTTATAGATGGTTCCGTCGCCGTTACCTCTTTTTCTTGGCATTGTACTCACATTCTCCTTTACACAGCAGCGGGCAGCGCCTAAAAAAGGGCGCAAAAATGCCCTGCTTGATTTATCGGCAGGGATGTGGTACAATATCCAATGTTGGGTGGGTTATGTACTACATATCCTGCTTATCGGCTCTATCCTGTTGGCGCAGGGTAGGGCTTTTTTATTTTGTTGTGATTTACTCTAACTTCCCGGCTAACGCCTGGAATTGATGGAGATAGTTGTCTTTGATGTCCTCAAAGATCTTGGTGGCCTCTGCGTCATCGTACAGGTGCGTGGTCAGGTTGCGGGCATTCAGGATCTCCACCCACACCAGGTCGTTATCCACAAGGCCGTCAGCAAAGGCCTGGCGCATCACCGGCTTGGGGCTGTTCACTTCCGTATAGCCCTGCTCCAGCAGATACTCACGGCAGGTTTTCCACGCCAGCTCGGTGCAGAATTCAAAGCGCTGGATCACACCGTCACGCATGGTGGAGTTAGGCAGCTTGTCATAGTCGGCAATGGCCTCCTCCAGGCGCTGCACTGCGTCTTTGAATTTGTCCCGCTTTTCTTCATATTTGCTCATTAAGGATACACCGTCCTTTTCTATGTTCTGTAACAGTTTGGGGTCTGTGTCCCGGCTGACAAAAACCAGGTCAAAGTCCAGCAGGGTAGGCAGATCTTCAATGGCCTGGGCAAGCTGCGCCTGCCGTCCTCGGTCGTCTATACCGTACACCGCCAGGTCAATATCGCTGCGCTGCCGGTTGTCACCACGCGCCCGGGAGCCGTAAAGCACCACCTTGGCCGCGCCGTACTGCCGGCCGATTTTTGCAATTTGTTTGTAGAGCTTTTTCATGCTATTTTCGTTAGGCATGACCATTTTGCCAACCTTGGCAGAATGGTCATATTTGTTAGGTTCTGGTGCCTTTTTTTCTTCCCAGCCCATAAGATAAGCCGGAGTAGTATGAAGCACCTTTGCAAGCAGCTCAAGAATTTCAGAGGGAATCTTCTTTATGTTGTTATTTTCATATCTATATATGGTGGCTGGCGATACACCCAGTTTCTCAGCTACTGTTTCAGCGGAAAGGCCCAGCTCTTTTCTGCGTGCCTTTATTCTGTCGTGAATTGGGGTATTGGCCTTCGTTTTCCAGCCCATCAGATAATCCGGGGTCGTGTTCAGAGTGTTTGCAATCGCTTCAACCTTGTTTGATGGTATATTGGTAATAATACCGTTCTCGTATTTGTGTATTGTTTGTTTTGTTGTGTGAATACGAGCTGCCAATTCGTCTTGCGTTAGATTTTTGGCCAGCCGCATTTCTTTTATTCTTTGACCAATAGTCATTTGTTATGGCACCTCCTTCTTCACATAATATTTATATCGCCATGTGGAGGTATATACGATTTTACTGTTCGATCTCGCGGACCAGCAGGCGGGGAATGCCAAGAACATGGCATTGCTCCAGGTCCTCGTTTCGGATGGTCTTAGGGGTGTACTCCGGGTTGATAGGAATAAGTTTCACCCAGTCCTCACCGTCCACATATTCTATCTTCTTCAATGTGGCCATATCGCCGTCATAGATGATGGCCCCAATCTCACCGGAGCGGTTCATGGTGCTCTGCTTCAGGATCAGCACCTTGTCGCCGTCCATATACTGGGGGTACATACTGTCACCTTTAACAGAGAGCACAAAGAAGTCGTCCCGGCTGCGGCCGTGTAGGTAAGACTTGGGTATCTCTACCGTCTCGCCGCTCCAGTCCTCGTATGCAGGGTAGTCATACCCGGCGGCAATCTCACCAATTACCGGGAAGATCACAGTATCTTCTGTCACTTCCGGAGCGCGGAGAGACTTTTGTTCTATGAGATCGGATTTAAGACACCCAAAATAATTAGCTAATGCCTCTATTTTATCCATGCGGGGCATTTTTTCGCCGTTTCGCCAACTGGATACAGTAGATTTACTTACTCCAAGAAGGTTGACTATATCGGAAGGCGTTCTGTCACATTCTTCCATTATAGAGTTCAGATTCTTGGCGAATATTCTTTTGTCGTATTCCATATTGTTCACCTCACTGCATCTTACGAAACCACTATACACTTAAAGACGAAAAAAGTCAACATTTTTTGTAAAAAAGTTCGCTTTAAGTGTTGACTTGCGACCGAATGTATGGTACACTTTAAGTGAACTCGAGAAAGGAGGTGCTGAACACGATGTTTAAGATAACGCTCAAAGCTGCGCGCATCAATGCGAATATGCGTCAAACGGATGCAGCTATGGAGGTCGGAGTAAGTAGAGATACTATACGAAATTGGGAAACAGGCCGTTCTTCCCCTAAAGTAGATCAGCTTTGTAAGCTGGCAGACCTCTATGGGGTCCCTATGGACTATATTTTTTTACCTACAAGGTTCACTAAAAGCGAACAATTGTGACGAGACAGCCAGCCTTTAGATAAGCAGCAGGCAGTTAAAGCGAGGTGAATAAAAGTGATTGTTGTATTGGTTCTTATTTCCACTGTTGCGATGATCAGTGCACTGATGGCGCATTGGAGGCTAAGAGCGGTTCTGTACTATTTGACTGATAAGAACATCCAATTCACCGAAGTGGATATGGAGAAGTGCCTGCGCCAGGTGCTGGAACACCAATTCAAACGGTAGGTGGATTAAGCAACATTGATGATAAGACACTGGTTGCGACGGATGAGAGAACATTCAGAGAAGCAGAGGCAAATTTGGAAGCAATTTTCTTTGTTTTTCTCCATACATTGTCATCTCGGATGTTATCCAGCAGATCGTGACCTGGCATGAGGATGGATTCCACAAAATATGTTGGTGTGGTGCATAGATCTGCAACCGAGACGGCCTTTATGTATCCGGCCTCTGACAGCAAGCTGATTGTATACAAGATTTCTTCAGAAGTGTATGGGTCTATTTGAATTGTAGAGGCGTCTAAGTGGTCGTTGTAACCGAGATGTTCTTCAAGGTAGATCAGTACCTCTCTTACACAGTCTTTGTTTAATTTCATCTGATTTTGTCCTTTCGTCATAATAACATCATTATAGCAACAATTCACAACCAATGCCAGCCTTTTGGGCGGCGGCAGAGATACGCAGGCAGCGGGACCTTTTTTTCATTTCTTCTCTTTCTTCTTTTTTTTGTCAAATTTACCCCCCTATGTCCCCGCTTCCGGTGCCCGCCCCACCCAACATCACACATTTATCGCCAACGGCACTTCTGCCGTGCAGCGGGCAGCTTGCGGCTCTGCCGCTTGCCCAAAGGGCTGGCCGAATAATCGAAAGGAGAAATAATAATGAAAGTACCCATCAACAAGGACAGTCCGTTGGCAATGGACGACTTCGACGCCGCTGTGCAGCAGCGTATGGAGCGCCTGCAAAGCTATATTGACCTGATCCGCACCGCCGAAGCGGTAGAGGAAGAGGCCAAGGCCAAGGGCGCAAAACTGTATCTTGGTCCGGAAGATGTGGCGGCATACCTGAATTGCAGCATACCGACAGCAAGGCAGTATATGCACCGGCCGGATTTCCCGCTTATCCAGTTGGGCGAGAACGGCACCAAACTGGCAGTGTTCGCCCCTGCGTTCCACGCCTATAATGCAGGCAAATATTGATTTTGCAGTTGACTGCAAAGAAAGGACAAACCAATGACCAAGAGAGAAAAGGCAGGCGTGGTTCTGGTGATTACCGGCTTTCTGCTGGTGATGTTGGGCTGCTGCCTGGTGGCGGACAATCCGTACTGGTGGATGTCCGTTGTAATCAGCGGCATCGGCTGCGCATTGATCGCCCTGACGGTGTTCGTGCTGCCCAAGGACGAGGACGAGCCGCAGCAGGATAAGCGGTTGGTGATCGAGGACGAAAACCGCAAGGTGGTGCTGGTAGCGCCGCTGACAGACTTTGAACTGGCGTATCTGCACGCAGTCAAACTGGGAAAGGATGATGAAAATGGAAGATTACATTGATTTGGTAATTGCTAAGCTGGATGAGGACCACATTGCCTTGCGGGCGCCGTGGAATACTGTTAGAGCCGGCGACACCGTGTATGTGCAGGGTGACGGCAACTACGAGGCGCTGGAAGTCATCGCAGAACGGAAAACCAAGGCTTTGATGGAATTGCCGAAAGTGACCGCCATTATGCTGCCGCTGGAGTATGACGACGAACAAAGCAGCGGGCAAAAAGAAAAAGCCGACTGATCGACCAGTCGACTTGAACAGGCGAAAAGAAAGTAAAACGCCTGCGCTATATCCATTATATATAAGGACCGCAGAGAAGTCAAGGACAAGCCGTGCGGCAAGGGCGAAAAAAGGGGTCTGTGCTCCTTTTTTGCTCCTTGTTCAAAGTATTATTTTTAGGCGCAAAACGCCAACGGCAAAAGTATATCGCTTGGCATTCTTCAGCGGGTTCAGGCGCAGGCAGGAGACCGGCGGCAACAGGGTGTGCACCCGCGCCGCATAATGAGGAGCTGTGCTCTGTGGGAATGTGGAACACGCCGGTGAACCGGTGGGAAACTTGCTTTTCCACCCGGGAGCCGATCAGCGTTTTCCAGCATTTCCATAGAGTGCCGGTCCGTCCAGAAAGGAGCAAACCAAAATGCCATGGGTGCAAAAGACCGTCCATGCGGGAAGATGTATCTATATCCAGCGCCACTACTCCTCGCGCTATGGCAGCAAACACAAATGCACCAGAGGGAGCAACTACGGCAAAACAAGTGAGGCCCAGGCCATTGTAAACAACCGCCAGGCGTGCCTACAGCAAGAGATGATTTTTAACGCCAATTTTGGTCCAGGTGATCTGACCGCTACATTCACATTCCGCAAGGCGGACAGGCCAAAGGACCTGCAAGAGATCAAGAAACTGTGGGCGGCATATATGGCCAAACTGCGATATGCCTACAAAAAGGCAGGTGTGGAGTTCAAATGGATGAGGGCCATTGAGACCCCGGACAAGAACCCGCATATCCACATGGCGCTGTCCGGCATCGACATAGCCAAGCTGCCTCGGTGGCCGTATGGGCGGGTGGACTTTGTGCCGGTTGATGACAGAGACCACCACACCTACGGTGGGTACCTGCGTGAGGAAACACATATCAAGCAAGGGCACAAAGGTAAGTACACCACGGCCAAAGCAAAGGTATGCTACAGCCGCAGTCGCAACCTGACCGTACCGGAGCCGGAGTACAAAATCATTTATAATGACCACTGGGCGGACGAGCCAAAGGCACCAAAGGGCTATTATGTTGTCCGGGACACCCTGAACAACTGGGAGGACGAAGTCACCGGGTTCAAGTACCAGTCCTATGTGCTTTGCCCGATCTCAAAGAACCAACCGCACCGGCGGTGTTAGGAGGGCGACAATGACATACATACAGCAATGGGAACAAATGCGGGACAAGGTGCGAAACTTGGAACAGGAACGCCAAACCCAGCTGATCTTGGCACCGCACAACGCCTACGGCTTCAAGCTAAACATCAACCACCCGCTGATCCGGCCAAAGTGGGACGCCTTTAAGAGCACCAAGGGCCTGGGCCAGTATGGCATGACGGACGATCTGCGCCGAGAGTTTGAGGGGACGGTGCTTGCCAGCAAATATATGCAGAAATGCCTGGAGCAGGAGCAGCAGCGCATTGGTGCAGTGGAGCACCAGTTCATCCGTATGGCTTACGCTCCTGCGGAGCAGGCAGCGGGCTGATGGGTACCCAAGAACACTGGACTGCTGCCCAGTACCAGGAATATCTCCGGCAGCGGGCCAAAGGCGGGAACAAATACCACGCAGTCAAAGCCCAAGCGGATGGCCGCACATACGACAGCCGGAGCGAGTGCAAGCGGGCAAAGGAGCTGCAACTGTTGGAACAGCACGGCCTGGTGCGCAATCTGCGGGAGCAGGTCCCTTATGAGTTGATCCCGGCAGGGGTCGGCGAATACCGAAAAGAGCGCCCGGTGATTTATAAAGCGGACTTTGTATATGAGGTCTGCCAGCCGGACGGCACCTGGAAGCAGGTGGTGGAGGACACAAAGGGCGCCAAAACAAAGGAATATATCATCAAACGAAAACTCATTCTGTACATTCACGGCATAAGCGTAAAGGAGACAGACAAATGAACTTTAAGAAAATGTTATCCATTTGCAAGCGAAGCAAGGCCTATTTTCTATATGACCTGCCAGACGGCGAGCAAATGCTCAGTAATGGCAGCTGCGGGTACATCCTGTACGGCCATCCGGAATACACGCCGGAGACGCTGCGTATGGTCGCTGACTTGGCAGAGGACGACAGCGTAATCATGACAAGAATGCAAAAAGCGGATCTGCCGCTGGCAGACCAATGCGCCGATGAAGAATATGCCGCCCCGCTGGACACCTGCATTGTAGCCGCAGGCGCTGTATGGCAACCGCTGGTCGTAGGTGCGGGTATGGCGTTCATTAACCGCAGAGCGTTACAACCTATCGAAAAGGAAGAAGAGGGGTACGATCTGTACCGGCGCGGGAACATGGTGGTCGTTAAGTCCGGCCTGATCGTGCAGGGCGTGATCAGAACAATGGATCTGTCCAAATCAGAAGCTGTATGCCGGGATCTGATCAACCTGGGTACGGCGGCCGGTATGGCCTTTGAGGAGCGCAATAATGAAGAATGAGAACGAAAAAACTACAGTTGCAATCTTGGCGACGATATGCCGAGATGTGTGTATCTATGGCTCAATCAATAACCGGTGCGGCCTGGACGAGCCGGAACTGGACGAGCGCTGCCAGCGTTGCGTGCTGGCGCAAATCAAGGAGGTAACGCTGAAATGACAGAGAAAATTCAAAAGGCCATTGATAAGATCGACCAGGAGGCGGAGAAGATGGGCAGCGCAACCGTACGCCTACTCTGCTCACACATTATAGACCACTGCCTGGTCAATGATGAAAACGCGGACAAGGTATTGGCTGAGGGCAAGAGCCTGAAAGGCTGCTGGGATCACATCACCAGCAACGCCAGGAAACAAGCAGCGGGCAACTGCGCAGCCGTGCCAGACGACACCGTGTACGAATGGGCAGCGGGCTATTACGGCTTTACTGCCGAAGAGACCAAGGCGGAGATCATAGACCTGCTGGATCTGCTGTGAGGTGTCGGTATGGGAAAGAAACTGAACACGCTTACGCAGGAACAGGCAGAGAAAATCTGGGATAGCCGCCCGAAACTGCCTGTGAAAAAGATACTGACATTTGCGCACAAGCAGGTGTTTGTCAATGAGCAGTATTTTTTCAAACACAAAGAATGCGGTCACAGGTATGGCTATTGTACCGTTTGCGGCAAGGATGTGCAGATCGACATTGAGAATATGCGGCTATGGACGGACAAGCACGCAGCCTGCCGATATGCACGGCATAACGACACCGTATGCTGCCCCGCCTGCGGGCACGAAGTCCAAGTCAAAGACGCCGGGCGTGGCCGTAGTCAGTTGGTCAACGCGGCAGTGGTAGCGGTAACGCAGAGGACAAGAAACGGTGGGATATTACTTTCTTTCGTTCGGGTGTACGAAGACTACACACATGACTTTAAGGCCGTACCGGAAGTGGGCAGACTGCTGTACGCCGCATACTTCAACATTGGGCAGCACTTCGTGGCTGAATACAGTTACTATGGCGACGAAATGTCAGTTAGCATTAAACAGAAGCCAACACGCCAACTGCCGTGTACGGTGGAGCCGGTTAAGATGGATCACAACAGATGGAACTGTACAGGGGCAGAGGGAGCAAAGCTGCTTGGCTTTGAAGAGGCGCTGGAGAAAAGTAACCTACGCTATCTTCCATGGGAAGCGTACCACGAGTGTGCGCAACGACTGTACCGTAGCGCTATAGCCAACTACCCGGTCAATCTGCTTGGACTGCTGTATCAATACAGCCGGCACCCGGTGCTTACAGAGCGTCTAATAAAAGAGGGCAACGGTGACCTGGTAGCCGAACAGGTGGAGTGGAACTGCACAACCGGTATGGACTACAAGCAAGTGGTGCCTTACAAGGCAATGCGACTGACCAAACAGGAGTACCGCATGATAAAAGCAAAATACAAGATTTGCTGTTCAACACTCAGAGCAACAGCGGCGCTGAAAAAATACGGCTGTAAAATGTCGGATAAAAATATTCTCTTTTTTCTTGCTTTCCAATACACATGGAGCCCGCGAAAATGCTACAAGGCGCTTGATGTTTTGCGGCAGAACCTATCTCCGCAAAAGGCAATAAACTGGGTAAACCGGCAGGCAGCGGGATATGGAACGCCAACAAATGTGCTCTCAGATTACAGCGACTATCTGGATCAGTGCAGGCGGTTGGGCCTGGATGTTAACCGTAAAGAGGTAGCCGTACCGCAGAATCTGCGAGATCTGCACCGGCAGTATTCCGAAGAATTGACACGCCGAGCCAACGAAAAGAAAGCAAAAGAGCAAGCCGAGCGGGCAAAGAAGTTAGCTAAGGATCTGCCAAAGCTGAAACGCAAATATACATACGCCAGCAGCGGGCTGTTCATTCGGCCGGCCGAGGGGCCGGAGGATCTGCTGAAAGAGGGCTGCGCCCAGCACAACTGCGTGTACTCCTGCTATACGGATCCGTACCTGGACAGAAAGACGGATATACTTTTCGTCCGAAAGCAGTCGGACCCGGATCAGTCCTATGTGACCGTAGAATTCAAGAACGGCGCCGTTATTCAATGCAGAGCGGATCACAACCGACCTGCACCGCCGGATGTGCAGGAGTTCATGCAAGCCTGGTTGGCCTATCTGAAATCGAATAGAAAAACGAAAGCAGTCAGTTAAGGAGGACTTATGGATCACCAAATCACTACAATGCAAGAAGTAACGCCCACAACACAGAAAGCCTACGACACCCACGCCCGGATCCTGGCCAACGGCCAGGTAATGGCCAGAGCACTGGTAGATGTGTGCCACGATCTTAAGACTATGCGGGATGAGGGTCTATACACGGAGCTGGGCTATGACACATTCGAGGAGTACGCCGAGCAGGCATGTGGCATTAAGCAGCGGCAAGCATACTCTTACATATCAGCCTATGAAAAGCTGGGCCAGAAATATATGGCCGACCACGCCGACCTGGGGATCACCAAGCTGGAGTTGATCTCTCAAATCAGCAGCTACGAGCGGGAAGAGTTCGCGGCCGATGTGGATTTTGAGAGTGCCACAGTCAGGGAGTTAAAGGCCGAGGTGGAACGCTACAAGAAGCAGACGGAACAGCTGACCTTCGATCTTGACCAGGCACAGAGCGAATTAAGCGAAGCACCGGAGCCGGTGGACACGGACGCACTCCGTTCTTCCATTGAGCAGGAAGTAAAATCCAAGTACAGCGCCCAGCTGGAAGAATTGCAGCAGCGGGCCGATGCAGCGCCGGACCCGGAGGCGATCCGAAAGGAAGCGGAAAGGGAAGCCGCAAAGGAATACAAAGCTAAGTTGGCAACGGCAAAGGCAGACGCCGAGAAGAAAGCCAAAGCCGCTGTAGAAAAGCTGGAGCAGGAAAAGGCAGACCTGAAACGGCAGTTGGACAGCAGTGCCACCAAACTGGACGCCGCTGTTCGGCAAGCCAAGGCAGCGGGTGCAGACACGGATGTAGCCGCCTGCCGGGTGTACTTCACCGAGCTGCAACAAACCGCCGCAAAGGTACAGGAACTGATCGGCAAGATCAATGCCAAGGATCCGGCCACCGGAGCCAAGCTCTCCGCCGCCGTTATTTCCGTTTTGCAGTCGACTGCAAAGAATTTGGAGGTGGCACAATGACCTGCGAGCAATGTTACCACTGCGATGTGTGTTTTCGCCGCATGACCGTTTACGGCCCATACGCCCTAATGGGAATGAACCATGACCACATGGAAGAGTGGTGCACCAAATGTAAGCCAAAGACACAGATCATAGAACTGTCAACGCAAATTCCACAGTCGCTTCATGATGAACTGGCAAGGTACTGTACGGAAATAGCATACGATGAGGAGCGACAAGCATGAAAATGATTAGAAAGCACCTGTGGAATAAGAAAAGAACAGAAACGCTCAAGGTGGCAGACCTGCAAGGCTACCTTGCCCAGTTTGAGCCGTCCGCAGAAGTTCAGCTCGGTGTTGTCCAAATGAGAGGTGCCGCAATGTGGCACCTGCCCGATTTGGGTAAACTTAAAATCTGTGCTAATTGATGTTCAAGAGGTGAAAGAATGAACATCCAACTGGACAAGCTGGCAGAAACAGAACGCGGCGCCGGCGGTTTCGGGAGTACAGGGAGGTGAGCAGGATGTGTATAGCAGCACAAATCATTCTTGTGGCCGGGGCGGTCATTGTTGCATTTTTCGGCGTGATCGGCTTTGGTCCGAACTTTAAGAAATGAGCGGAATAAAAAGCAGGAGGAAAAATGACGAACAACGAAAAGAAGGAATGGCTGCAACGCTATCGGGAGTGCTGGGCGGAGGTTGAGATTACACAACAGGAGATCGAAGAACTGAACAGCCGGGCGCAAAAGATCACGGCTTCCCTCTCTCCCACGCCGGGAGGCGGGCAGCGGGCAGATTTTACCTTGACGGTAGATCGCATTATAGAACTGAAAGAGAAGCTGGACCAACAAGTCCGGCTTGCTCTGTTGCAGCGGGCAGAAATTGAGACTGCTATTGAGCAGGTACGCAGCCCATTGCACCGGCGTGTGTTGCGTCGGCGGTATTTGAACGGTGACACTTTTGAGAAGATTGCCGTAGACGAAGATATTACATACAATCACCTGGTCTCTCGCATTCACCCGCAGTCCCTGGATATGCTGGAATGTGAAAAATAAAAAACCACTATGCAATGCATGTTGATGTTATAGTATGCAGGTTGCCGTCTGTGTTATAGTATAAACTGCCAAACAGATTGAAAGAGCGCTCCAAACGGTGCGCTCTTTGGCTTTTGCTTTTGTGCTTTTCCTTTCTTAAATGCGGTTACTACGAGGCCCATTTTCAGATGTGCTATAATTATGGTGAGCAGAAAGGGGGGAAAACAAATACATGTGTAAACGCTCTAAAAAACCTTTAGGCAAGCAGCAGAAGAAGAAACGGAAAAATCGTAAAGTTCGAGAGTATGAAAAGATCAAGATGGAACTGACTAACCTTTCTCCGGCGGAACGCCGACGCGAACGCATTTTAGCAGAGGCCGAAGAGAAAACCGCGATAAACACTACTCCTTTGACGATTTCTGTAATATCGATGATATTTTCGTGGTTTGCAGTCTTTCAAAGTAAGATTTACGAAATCCTCAAAGATTGGTTTCAAACATTGCTCGAAGAATATTCAAATCATGCTGAAATAATTCAAAAGATACAACAGAAGATGAGTGACATTCAGAATAGTCATATTGAGATATTCGGCGTGGTTGTAGTTGCTTCAGCAATAGCAATAACAATTATACGGGTTCATCAGTTGCGTCTCGAGAAAGCAGCCCGCAAAAATAGAATTCGGCTCGAAATACTGGATGAATTTTTCCCAAATAGCAAACAGAAAAAATAACAGCATATAATCCGTGATTATTACAAAGGAGGTGAGCAGCATGGGCAAAGAGACCTTAACACCTAAACAAAGGCTGTTCTGTTATGAATATGTGCTCGACCATAACGGGAAACGGTCTTACCAGGCTGCTTACCCAAATTGTAAGGCGCCCGGGAGCGCAGAAAGCCAAGCGAGTCGATTGCTAAGAAATGATAAGGTAAAAAAATTTATCGCTGACCTGGAAAAACGAAAACTGGACAAGTTGGATTTCACTGCAACGGATGTGCTGAACGCACTGTGCTCCATCGGGTTTGCAGAGACGGCAAAGCCGCCGAATACCTCTGATCGAGTAAAAGCCCTGGCAGAGCTTCTGCGTCACTTTGAATTGGCCCGAGGGCATGAAGATGAGCAGACGGACGATGGCTTCTTGGAAGCCTTGGAGCAGAAAGCGGGTGAACAGGCATGGGTAGAATAAGCACCTTTCATTTTCAGCCATTCTCCGCCAAGCAGCTCCAGGTGCTCACCTGGTGGTGCAAAACATCACCTGTGAGCGACAAAAACGGAATAATTGCAGACGGCGCTATACGATCCGGTAAGACGGTGAGTATGGCGCTTAGCTATATTCTGTGGGCTATGAGTACCTACAGCGGCATGAACTTTGCCATGTGCGGTAAGACAATCAGCTCCTTTCGCCGGAATGTGCTTTCTTTTCTGCCTGCAATGCTGCAAAGTCGTGGGTATCAGGTGAAATACAGCCGTAGCGACAATGTGCTTGTGGTGACGCGGGGCGGTACGGAAAACGCATTTTATATTTTCGGGGGCAAGGACGAAAGTAGTCAGGATCTGATTCAGGGTATGACTTTGGCCGGTGTGTTTTTCGATGAGGTGGCTTTAATGCCCCAGTCCTTTGTGCAGCAGGCCACCGCCCGGTGCTCTGTCAGCGGTGCAAAATTCTGGTTCAACTGCAACCCGGATAACCCACACCACTGGTTTTATGAAGAATGGATCCTGCCGGAGAAGCGGCAAGAAAAGCGAATACTCTACCTCCACTTTACGATGGACGACAATTTGTCCTTAACAGAGGAGGTTAAAGCCCGGTACAGAACAATGTATGCGGGCGTTTTTTATGCCCGGTACATTCTGGGCGAATGGAAAGTGGCAGAGGGCCTAATCTACGATATGTTTGATGAAAGCCGCCACTGTATTCCGCTGCCGCCGGAGAGCGAGCTGCAAGGTTCTGCCTATATCAGTGTGGACTACGGTACGCTAAACCCTACGGTGTTCCTGATGTGGCGCAAATACCACGGCAAATGGCTATGCGCCAAGGAATATTACTATTCCGGGCGGGAGAACCACAGGCAAAAGACGGACGCCGAATACGCAGATGATCTGGTACAGTTCCTGGGAAACACGCCATACACCTGCGTGGTCGTAGACCCATCGGCGGCTTCATTTATAACTGAATTGCAAAGGCGGGGGCTAAAGGTGCTCAAGGCAGATAATGCCGTGCTGGATGGGATCCGTACCGTATGTACGCTATTGCAGCGGGCGGATCTGCTGTTCAGTAAGGACTGCACCCGTACCATTGCAGAATTTTACGCCTACCGTTGGTACGACAAAGCGGCGGAGGCGGGCCGGGACGAACCGGTCAAACAGGACGACCACGCTATGGACGCTATGCGTTACTTTGTAAGCACGGCGCTGGGGCGGATCGTAACAAGGAGGACTTGAACATGATACTTTATATGAACCGGCGAGATGTGCCGAACCTGGACCGAGGCGAGCTGCCCTCTGCGGTGATCGATTATGTGATCGGTCGAGCGAATGAATACGAAAGGCGGTGCCGGGCCCTATATGGACGGTATATCGGCGTTCCGCAGCTTCACCGTGGAGATAAAGAGGATGATGTGCGGGCCGAGGCTAACTATGCCAAGTACATTGTGGATATTATCCGTGGCTATTTCCTCAGCGAGCCGGTAAAGTACGACTGTAACGACAAGGACAAGAAAGACAGCCAGGCCAAGCTGTCCCTGGTGTCTACGGTGGAGGCCAAGCTGGATCGGGAAAGCGGTAACCTGATCCGGCACAACGCTGTAGATGAGGACAAAGACGGTCTGTGCGATCTGTGCGGCAAGGAAATTGACATTTCTGCCGTTATGGCCGCTTATCACAGCCAAAACATTGCCACCGTGGATCAGCGGATTGGCAAGGCTATGGGTATATACGGTGAAAGCTGCGAGCTGCTGTATGCCAGCACAGAGGAGCAGCCCCGCCCACGGTCAGCCGTGTATGCGCCGGATCAGGTTGTCCTGGTGCAGGACGACACGGTGGAGCACAAGGACCTGTTTGCCCTGTGGTTTGAGCAGCGGGAGCGCACGGACCGCAGCCGGTATTATGCGGTGACTGTTTATACCGCCACACAGTACCAGCAGTATGAAAGTGACGACCTGGACAAGGAAAATTATATCTACCACCCGGTGGGCGCGCCTGTGCCCCATTTCTTTGACGGTGTGCCGGTGGTTTGCTATGAGAATAACGAGGAGCGGCAGGGCGACTTTGAGCAGGTGGCCAACTTGATTGACGCCAGAAACGAGCTGCTGTCCGACCGGCTTACAGATAAGCGCAAGTTTGTCAATTCCATCTTGGCAGCATTCGGTGCGGTGCTGCCCACGGGCACCATGGAAGCAGCCAAGCGAGACCGGCTCATTGACGGCATTCCCCAGGACGCCCGGTTGGAATACATACAAAAGACCTTTGATGAAAACTCCATGAAGGTACTGGACGATACCTTGGTATCGGATATTCACAAGATGACCCTAACCCCGGATATGACAGACCAGGCCTTTGCCGGTAATGCCAGCGGCGTGGCATTAAAGCTCAAGCTGCTTGCCCTGCACCTGCTGGTGAAAAGCAAGATGAGCGCCATGGAGGCGGGGCTGAAGAAACGCTGGACCTTATACAACAACTGGCTGGCCCATAACGGTATAGACCCGGTGTCCGTAGATGATGTGGATATGGTGTTTACTGTGGCGCTGCCCATTGATGAGGCGCAGATTGTCTCTATGGTGTGCACCTTGAAGAATGCGGGACTGGTTGATGATCAGACCCTGCTGTCTCTTCTTTGGTTCGTAAAGGACCCGGCAGAGGCTGTGGAAAATATGAAGCAGCAAAAGCAGGAGAACCAGCAGCAATATATGGATAGCTTTGCCCCAAAGACAGGGGACAAGGACGAGGACGAAGAGAAAGACACGGCAGACCGGCAGAAAGACGAAGAAAAGGACGCTTAATCTATGAAGGCAGCAGAGTATTGGAAAAGGCGAACGGTTGACCTGGAGCACCTGCTGCAAGCGCGTACCACCTCCACCATGGTGGAGGTCAACCGTATGTATGCCCAGGGCGTGGAGCAGATCAATGCGCAAATTGAGCGTATTCTCCGCCGGTATGTAAAGAATGGCCAAATCAGCCAAGCCTATGCCTTGCAGCTGCTCAGCGCAGGACAAACTGCACAGGAGCGGGAGCGTTTGCTGGAACAGCTGCAGCAGACCAAGGAACCACAGGCACGGCGTGAATTGATCGCTATGCTGGACGCACCGGCTTATGCGGACCGTATCAGCCGCCTGCAAGCATTGCAAAACGCCATTCGGGCGGAAGCTGTTGCCATGGGAGTGCGAGAGGAGCGACTGGCCAAAGCCAGGCTGACGGATACATTCAAGCAAGCCTATTACCGCACTATATTTAACGACCAAAAGCGTAATGGTCTATATGACTTTCGCTTGATCAGTGACCGCCGTGTACAGGCCGCACTTACCCATAAGTGGAGCGGCAAAAACTATTCCGACCGTATATGGAACAATAACGCTGCTTTTTGCAAGCGCTTGCAGCGCACCATTGAGGTAGGCTGCATGACCGGCATGACCCTGCACGATATGGAGGAGCGGTTGCTGGAGGACTGCATAGGTGCAGATAGCGACAGCGGGCAACGCTATTGCGCCAGTCGCCTGATCCGTACAGAGGTAAATCACTTCTCCAATCAGGGCTTTTTAGAGGGCTATAAGGCAGCGGGCATTATCCGGTATCGGTTTATGGCTACTCTGGATTTGCGCACCTCCGCCATCTGCCGCCAGCTGGACGGCAAGACCTTTTTGGTGGAAGAGGCAAAGGCGGGTAAGAACCTGCCACCTATGCACCCTTTTTGCCGCAGTATTACCGTGCCGGTGGTGAGCGACCGCCCCGGCACCCGCTGGGCCAGGGATCCGGTAACCGGCAAGTCTATGACTGTACCGGCAGATATGACCTATAGCCAGTGGTATGAGAAATATGTGGAGAAAAAGGGTGGTGTTATCCGTGGAGCTCATTCTCCAAAGGATAAGGCTGATGGTCAAATAAGGCCCGGAAAACCGGTCCACTTGGGGCATATCGATCCCAATTCAGAAGAAGAGCGTAATGCTTATGTGGACCGTTTCATTGATGAGTACGGAAATGCCGAATATGAATACATGCTGGTGGTGGATAGCAAGGGAGATGTGTCCTTACTAACCAGCAAACTCCCTGATATGATTGATATGACGGATGTTGATATTGCGATGGAAGGGAGCTATAATATACATAACCACCCGGCAGCAGAAACACAATTCTCGTTTAGTGATGATATGGATGTTCCATATATGCTTGATGATGGCACGAAAATTATGGAGGCATTCGACTACAAATACCGCTATCGCTTAGAGCAGATGAGCGGTGTGACAAAAGAGCAGTGGGAACAGGCGAGAGAGGAAGCCAAGAGCAATGTACCTTATGTCATGAAAGAGCGTGGGCTGGACTTATCGGATTATGAAGAGTATGCTAAACACATACTGATTGAGGAAACTTGCCGCATTTTAGGAAAAGGAGTGTACAGACGATGGGAAAGATAGACCTTGATGAAGAGGAAAAAGCTGAACTATTGGAGCTTGGTAAAGATTACGCAATGCGTAGCGAAAAAATCCTCAAAGAGTGGAAGAAAGAATTGAAAAAAGGTTATCGCTATGAACGGTGCAATACACCGGAAATGCTTGCGCTGGAGGCCGAGGTTAAACGCCGGTATGGTGAAATACTGGAAAAGTACAAGGCGCTCCGTGCAGAGCAAGAACAAGATCAATAATCCACAGAAAGCAGAGTTGCAGATTGCGACCCTGCTCTTTTTATACCCATTTTCAGGCTATGCCTGTGGGATATATCATTTAACGGACCGGCAGAGAACGGTTCGGGAAAGGAGTCAGCAATGACAAAACACAATGCCGAGATGGAAAACAGCAGAGAACAGAGCCGGGTGTGCGCACGCCTGCCGCTGCAAATCCAGTTGTTTGCCGAAGAACCCGGCGAAAATGGAGCAGACACCAACACAGAGGGGGCAGCGGGCGACACCGGCGCCAACTCCGATGGGGGCAACACCACTCCGACCTTTGACGAACTGCTGAAAGACAAAAAATTCCAAAGTGAATTTGACAGCAGGGTCAGCAAGGCGCTTGCCACGGCCAGAGCCAAGTGGGAAGAAAGCGTCAAAGAGCAGGCGGACGAAGCCAAAAAACTATCCAGTATGAACAAAGAGGAGCGAGAGCGGTATAACCTGGCAAAAGATCGCCAGGCATTTGAACAGGAAAAGGCAGCCTTTGCCAAGAAGCAGCTGGAAACGGCCGTTGCGGCTGAGCTGCTCCAGCGTAAGCTGCCTGTGCAGTTTGCCGCAATCCTGACCGGGAATGACGCCACTGTCTCGCAAAAGAACCTGGAGGCTTTTGACGCCGCATTTCAAGAGGCAGTACAGGCCGCCACAACCGCCAACCTGCGGGGCAAGGACTTGCCGCCGGCAGGTAAGGGCGCAGCGGGCGACAATGTACCGCCCACAGACTTCCGCGCCTATGAGGCGTGGAGAAAAAATAACGGCTAATAGGAGGAATAAGAAATGCCGAATACGATTTTAACACCCAATGTCATTGCCAATGAGGCACTGATGGTACTGAAAAACAACCTGGTGATGGCTAACCTGGTGCACCGGGACTATGAGAACGAATTTGTGAAGGTTGGCGACACGGTTACTGCCCGCCGCCCAAGCAAGTTTGTAGCCAAGAACTTTACCGGCGCTGTGGATCCCCAGGATCTGAACGAGGGCGGTGTGCCCGTGAAGATGGACCGGTTGCGTGATGTGACTGTGCAGATCACTTCTAAGGAAATGTCCTTAGATCTGCGCGACTTCTCTGCTCAGGTGATCGAACCGGCCATGACCGCCATCGCCAGCGCGGTGGACGCAGATGTATTGGCGACTGCCGTAGAGGGCGCATGCCGCACAGTGACCGCTTCCGGAGAGAGCGCAACCAAGCCCATTAAGGATATTGCCAAAGTGGGCAGCTATCTGGACTTTGCCGGTGTGCCGGTTCAGAACCGCCGCCTGGTACTGAACCCCTCGCACAAGGTGCTGTATGCTACGGACGACAACCTGTCCAAGGTGTCCTATGCCGGTGACGGCAACGCCCTACGGGACGCAGAACTGGGTAAGGTGTACACCATGGACACCTACATGAGCCAGAACGCACCGTATCCCTACGGTTATCTGGACAATGCCGTTGGTACTGCCAAGACTTATAAGGTCAGTGGTACTGCCGGTGAGAGCAAGGTGGCGCTGTCCTCTGTGACTGCTGCTACTGCCACGGTGAAAAAGGGCGACTGCTTTATTGTGGACGGCTATGTATACCATTTTGCCGCAGACGCTACGGCTGCCAGCGGCGCGGTGGCCGAGGTGGCTATTGACCAGCCCTTGCACGCTACACTGTCTGGAAAGGACGCCACTGTGATCTCTGCGCCTACATCAGTAGGGTTCCACCGCAACGGCGTGGCACTGGTGACCCGTCCTATGGATCTGCCGATGGGTAACAAGAACGCCTATGTGGCTTCTGCGGATGGCCTGGGTGTGCGTGTGGTCTTTGACTACGACAGCACCCACAAGATCGACACCGTGTCCTTTGATATTCTGTACGGCGTGACCACGCTGGACAAGAATATGATCGTCAAGGTGCAGGGCTAAGCCCGGGGAGGTACAAATGGAAAAGGTAACCGTTGTACAGGGCAAGACCCAAGTGGTCATTGATCGGAGTTGTCTGCCGGCTTATTTGAATGCCGGTTGGCAGCTGCAAGAAAAAGAGGATACAAAAAAGGGCGCCAAATAAGGCGCCTTTTCTTATGGGGTGATATGTTTGACTGATGAGATGAAAAACAAGGCTCTGCGGCTGCTGCGGGCCGCTGCCGGGCGTTACGACAAGATATGCGAGGCCTGGTACGCACACGCCGGTGAAGAGCTGGATTTACAGCTGTTTTTGGATATGGCAGAGGACGATTGCCTGACCTATTTGGGCACGCAAGAGCTGCCGCCGGTGGTAACGGCCACCACACTGGCCAAACTGGCTTTTGTGCACCTGAACAGCTTTATACAGGATCGGGAGTACGGTGTAAAGAGTGCGTCCTATACGGAGGGCAGCGTATCTATGAGCGAGACCTATACCACCCCTGCGGAGCAGGAGACAGCCATTGCCGACCTGCTCCAGCCGTACAACAGATACAGGGAGGTGCGCACCTGTGAAAGCAAAAACGCCTAAGTCGTGGACTGTAAAATCACGGATTTTCTCCGCACAGACGATCAGAGACAGTGCTTACGACTTTGAGCAGAACACATACAGTGCTACACCTGCCGTTTTGTATTTGTGCTGGCAGCCGGTATCTGCTTCTGCCCCTATTGAGGAGCGGGGGCGGGTGCTGTCTGCCGGGTATCAAGCCGTGTTGTATGACCCTGTGGGCGTACGGCCCGGCGACCTGGTACAGGTAGAGGGTATTGGCTGGCTGGAGGTGGAGACCGTGCAGCGGTTCCTACATTATCGGTTGTTGACAGCGAATGCCACAGAGAGGAGGGCACCCGGTGGAAACGAACATTGAGATCGAAAAGCTGGGTGCCTATGCCAAGACGCTGCAACGCACCGCAGATCATCTGCTGGACAACTTGGAGCGGCAGATGTTGCAGGACGCAAAGGATATGGCCGGCCGTCAGCGCAGCAACTGCCCGGAGGACACCGGACTGCTGCGGGAGTCTATCGCCGCCTTTTGCGAGCGTGACGGTGATCGGGTGACCGCAGGCAGCCGTACCAATATGCAGTATGCGGCCTATGTGGAATTTGGAACCGGACCTGTGGGTGACGAAAAGGGTACACCGCTGGACAGTGAGCTGGGTATTGTGCGCAAGCATGAGCCTTGGACTGCGTATATACCCGGCTACGGATTTCGCAGGTTGAAAGGCCGCTTGCCGGCGCTATTTATGTATAACGGCATGCAGGAAATGCAGCCGGTGATTGCAGAGCATTATGGTACGGCTATACAGGAGGCGATCAAGTGAAAAACTACCGTGCAGTGATCCGGGATACCTTAAAATCCGTACAGTCGGACATTCCCTATGACATTAAGATGGCATTTCCGGAGAGCAAACCGGCAGGTAACCTGATCACATTTTATGAGATCACCAATACAGGCACGGAACTGGCGTGCGTAGATGTGATCGCCTATCAGGTGGATCTGTGGTTTATGACCTTGCCGGACCTGTTGGAATTGACGGAAAAGGTAGACGAGGCTTTGACCTCGCTGGGCCTGATCCGGCAATTTGCATCCTCGGACGCGCTTTTACACGACCCCAGCGGTTATTTGCGCAAATCATTGCGTTACGGTCGTCGGGTAGACACAAGAACCAATCGATTGATTGATTAAGGAGGATTTTATATGAACGAAACAAAGCCGGAACGCGGCCTTGCGTCCAAAGGCATTGAGGTATATCCCAACTATACCGGCCCCACAGCCAAGTGCCTGAACTACGCCACCCAAATCGGCGATCTGACCAAGGGCGAACGGGAAGAACTGGACGCCACTTGCTATGACGATGATGTGGAACACAGCATTACCGGTATTCGCAAGAAAGCAGACGCCTTTGAGGTGACTTTTCTGTACAACGCAAAGGACGCCACATCGGATTATCGGGTGCTGGCAGCTTTGGAGGACGCCGGTGTGTCCGTACCCATTATGGTTAAGCTGCCGGACGGCACCAAGTTTAACAACTCTGGTGTGCCCAGCCTGAAGATTAAGGGACCGGGCGTAAACAGCCTGATGGAGGCTACTGTCTCTTACAAGCTGGACGGCGACTGGAGCAGAGAGTTCCCCGCCGCGTAAATCGACTATTCGGGAGGCGGGCGACTGCCTCCCCACTTTTTAGGAGGAAATGACAATGAACGAATCCCATATTGTAACCAGAACATACGATTTGCAGCTGAATGGCGGCAAGACTGTGCACCTGCGTTTGACTGTAGCTGCTCAGCTGCGACTGAAAAATAAATTCAACGAGGACGCCCTGGATGTGATCCTCAGCGCTTCCAGTGATCCGGAGCGGCTCCTGGCTGTACTGGATGAGGCCCTGCATTTTAATGATGATCCCAACGGCGATCTGACCGGTGAGGCGTTGTATGACGCGCTGGTGGACAGCGGCGTTAGCGGCGTGGACGCATTTTCAAGCATTCTCTTTCAGCTGGCCAATGTGTCCGGTCTACTGAGCGATACGCAGGCCGAGAAGCTCTCCGCCGGCATTGAAAAGATGGTCAACGCTGCGTTTGACGGCGTGGAGAAGTCCACAGAGAGTGAGGACAAGCCGTCCACTTCCTTTCGGGAGTAATTACTGCACAACGGAGGATATGATCCTGGAGGCCAACGCTTATGGCTTGTCGTTCTCCGTTATTCTCGCCATGACCTATGGAGAACTAAAGCGTTACATCCTGTTCCATCGTGATTTTGAGAAAAGGCAGTATCAAAACCTGTCACAAATCGCTTATATCCAAGCCGGGGTTATCGCCGCTGCGGTTGCCGGGGAGGATGTGGGCGCAGTGTATGACCTTTTCCCATATTGGACAAAGGATGATGTGCTGGATATTCAAGCGGCCAAAGCAATGGCCTACTTTGATCAGTTTTAACGATTGAAAAACAAGAAAAGGAGGTGATTTTGTGGATCAGGAGTTGGTAACACGATTTACTGCGGATATTAGCCAGTACAAAAAGAGCATGTCCTCTCTCCAGGGCGAGTTGAAGCAGCTATCCGGCGTAACCGATAAGATTAAGACGGTAACTGCCAAGGCAATGTCTTCTGCCTCTGCCGATACAAGAAAGATGGGAAAACAAGTGGATACGCTTATTAAGAGCCAGGAGCGCAATGCGCAGGCCGCTACGAGCAGTGCTGCGAAAATATCCGAGTATACGGCAAAAGCCAGACAGCTGAAAGATCAGCTGCACAGTCAGGACGAAACATACAAGCAGTTGTCCAGCCGCTTAAAAGAGGTAACAGCCACTTACCGGGCACAGCAGGAGTTTTTGAAGTCCTATAAGAACGGCATCGCCGGTGTAAGCAGTCAGTATCAGGAGATGGTAGACTGGATCCACAAAATGGAAACAGCGTCGACCAGCGGCATGACGATCAATCAGATTGAACAGCAGCGGGCGGCTATCAATCGTATAAAGAACGATTTAGAAGTCTTTGACAGCGAGCTGAAAGAGGTTGGCCTGAATCCGAATAATTTAAAAACGGATACGCTGGACAAGCTGAAAAATGAAATCCGCAAAACCTCTTCGCAGATTCTCAAAGCGAAGAGTGCAATGGCACAGACCACGGGACAGATCAACAAAACCAATGCGGATATAGCAACGGAAAGCAACCGCTTTTCCAACTTGAAATCGTCCATATCCAGAAATGCTCCTGCGCTTAAGAGTATGAGCAAGCAGCTCAAGCAAACCGGTGATGTTTCCGCAGCAGGGAAACTGAAAAAGGGCTTCTCCGGGTTAAAGGGCATATTTGGAAATATCGGATCTGCAGCGGGCGCCGCTTTCGGCAAGGTGCATAGTCACCTGAAAAATATGCGTGCTTCTTCCGGTACGGCCAGCAAGTCCCTGTTGAATGTGGTCAAGTCTATCCGCCGTATAGGTGTGGTATCGTTGGGGCTGAAAGTGTGTAAAAACATTTTCGGCGAGCTGCGCTCGGTGATCACCGGATATTTAAGTCAGAACGAGGCTCTGAATAACCGTGTAGAAGCCTTGAAAAATGCTTTTGCAAATGCTTTGGCACCGGCCATCAATGTGGTTGTGGGGCTGTTTGAAAAGCTCATGCCCTATGCCATGAGTGTTGCCAATGCCATTAGTGGGTTGCTTTCATCTGTGGGGATCGCTTCGCAGGTAAATGCCACGGCCACCGCTGTGGGCAAGACCACAAAAGAGACGAAAAAGCTGTCTCAAGCGCAGAAAGAACTGTACGGATTTGACCAAATCACTAAGGTTAGTGATGATCAGCAAGACAGTAGTTCGTCCGGTGCGTCTACAGCCAATACGCCGGCAGCGTCCGACAAGTTCTCCGCTTATTTGGAGAAAATCAAGAACCTGTGGAAAAGCTGCGACTTTGAGGGAATCGGCGAACAAATCGCCGGTTCTTGTAATAAGATTATTAGCAAGATCAATGCACTGGACTGGAAAGGCATACAGGACAAAGTCAACGGCGCTGTCAGCGGTATTGCCAAGAGCCTAAACGGCTTCATCCGTGACTTCGACTGGGAGGGTGCCGGACAAATTGTTGGTAACGGTGTGAACACCGTCTTTGGTGCACTGGACACCTTCCTGACCACATTCGATTTTGCAGCTCTTGGCGCAGGCTTTGCTAAAAACCTGAACGGTATATTCAACACCATTGACTGGGGACAGGTGGCAAAGACTCTGTCCGATGCAATCAGCGGTGTATTCAAGGCCATTGCAGGCTTTCTGGAAAATTTGGACTGGCGAGGGCTGGCTACGGCGCTGGAAAACTTCATAGGCGGTATTGATTTTGGTGGAATGGCAAGCGCTCTGTTTGAATCGCTTGGTGCAGCTTTAGGCGGCCTGTGTGCATTCCTGGGACAGCTTATCTCTGACGCTGTGTCCGGTATACAGTCCTATTTTGGCGACAAGATCAAAGAAGCCGGCGGCAATGTGGCCCAGGGCATTTGGGACGGCATCATTGACGGCATCGGAGATGCATGGAAGTGGGTTAAGGAACACATTTTCCAACCGTTTATCAATGGTTTCCAAAAAGCGTTTGAGATCAAATCGCCGTCTAAGGTTATGAAAAAGCAGGGCGGCTTTATTTCCCAAGGTCTGTTTGACGGTATCGGCGATCTGTGGAAAAAGGTCAGCCAAAAATTCAAAGGATTTAAGGACGGCGTTGTTAATTTCTTTACCGGGAAAAATGGCGTTGTATCAAAAGTCACCGGCCTTGGCGGTAAGATCGTGACCGGCTTAAAGAACGGCCTGAAGAATTTGAAAGCCACCTTTACCAATGCGTTCAAAGGCCCCTTAAACGGTGTGATCAAACTGGTCAACAACATGATCGACAAAATCAACGACAAGCTGAACATCAGCGTTGGCAGCACACTGTCTAATGTGCTTAGCGCCCTGGGCGTGAGCGTGACCAACGGCCAGTACCAGTTGTTCTCTATACCCACTATCCCAGAGCTGGAAAAGGGCGGCGTGCTGAAAAAAGGCCAGGTCGGTCTGCTGGAAGGTAAAGGCGCCGAGGCTGTTGTGCCTTTGGAGCGAAACACCCAGTGGATCAGCAAGGTAGCCGCAATGATGGTGCAAATGCTGGGTAGCAGCGGGCAGGCGGTCAATGTAACGATCCCGGTATATGTGGGCGGTAAGCATTTAAGCACGGTGGTGCTGGACGATGTGAACCAAACAGAAAAGAAAGGCCGTGACCCGGTTGCGGCTACAGCGTAAGGAGGGACGGTATGCCACTATATATTGACGGCACAAAAATGCCAAACCCATCATTCAATGCCATATCCTGTTCAGATGAAAAGGTGTGGTCCTCTAACACAGGCCGCTCCAAGTCGGCTTATATGAACGGCAGTATCGTTCAGGTCAAAAAAACAAGGCAGTTGTCCTTTCCGCCATTGACCCGGGCGGAGTTGGACAAGCTAAACGGCGTGATCAACAATGCGAGTAAGCCCTGGCATTCTATTAAGCTGGAGGATACCTCCGGGAATACGGTGTTTTCTTTCAGCTGCTACTTTGGCACGCCCAGTTGGACGGCTTATTCCGGTGCCAGGGATTGCCGGTATTTCATCAACTACAAAGTAGACGCCATTGAGCGCTAAAGGAGTATTTTATGTACAAGACAAGCACTGATTTTAACCAGGCCATCAAAAACGGGGAACGGATCTATGTGAAGGTTAAATGTGGCAATTTCATTTTTGGCTACAACGATGAGACGGATCCTACAAGCCCAAATGAGCAAAATAACATTATGGAGCTGAATATTGACCGCAGTATCAGCCATGACGATTACGCGCTGGCAAAGTCCTACGCTTGTGGGTGTAACTGCGTTCTGTGGGCTGTGCCTGCCGGTGCCGTGCTTCGCGGGCAGAAAACCGTGGTGTACTTTGGCTGTATGGTCAACGGTGCAGTGGAGTGGGTGCCAATGGGCGTGTTTTATCCGGAAAAGGTCACTCGGTCCGGCGAATGTACCACTTTGGAAATGTACGACCACATGTATGATCTTTCTATGCCGTATTCTGCCGCCATCAGCGGTCAGCAGACCCCTTTGGCAATCTTAAAAGACCTGGCACGCCAGGGTAACTTTGAGTTGGCTGCCGGCGTGGAGAGCAAGGTCTCCGGCTTTGGCACGGTAGATGTTTCTTTGCTCTGCGGTACGGAAACAGACGAGGACGGCAAGCAGCAGGTCACTGCCTATAATGTGAATGATGCCATCGGTTATGTGGCTGGGTTCTGCGGCTGTGCTGCCGTCTTTGATCGAGAAGGCAAGTTGCGAGTAGATACTTTCGCCCAGGTATATGATGGTACGGCAGAATACGCGGTGACAGATGACACGGTCACAGAGGTTTCACTGGCAGAGACGGACAAAACCTACCTGGGGATCAGTTGCAACAATGGGAATAAGAATATTCTTGCACCAGATAGTCTGTCGGTCAACAGCGAGGTGCTGTATTTCGACAACCCACTGATCACCACCCAGGCCCAAGCGGAAAAAGTATTTAACGCTGTATCTGATATGATCTACATAGATGATGGCGACCAGGGTGAGACTGTATTTGACCTGGGCATACAGTACCGACCGGGAAGTATGACATTGCTCACGGCCAATCCGGCGTTGGATAGTTTCGATGTGATCACTTACCGGGACGATACCGGCGATCACCATATCCCTTTGATGGGTGTGGAGTATGATTATGATGGCTCCGTCACTATGGAAGTGACCGCCCATGCCCGTTCAGAACAGGAGGGCAGCTCTGCCGGAAGCATTCTTTCCCGCATGATCTCTAAGGCTATGCAGCAGGTCACAGCGCCGTTGGCACAGCGCATTCAGGATGCTACGGATTCTATCACGAACGCAGTGGGCGGTTACGCTGCTTTGATCGACCGGGACGGCGATGGTGTGTCAGACGCGCTTTATATCGGAGAGTACCCGGCAGCGGAGGGCAAGACCAAAGGCCGCTGCCTGCTGCTGAATAAGAACGGCATGGCTGTTTCTACCACCGGACTGCAAGGCCCCTTTAAGGACTTTGCGGTGTACTACAACAAAAAAACCAACCAGTATTACCTGAATGCTACGGACATTTCAGCCGGTAGACTCTCCGGTATTGAGATCCTTGCGGATAAAGGCACGATCGCCGGGTGGAACATCACCGACCGAGAACTGTATGCGGATTTGGGTAGTTATCGTGCATACATTCAAAAGCCAACTACCAAAGGCTCTTGGGTGTTTTCTGCACAAAAAAAGAACAGCAACGGTTCATATACTGGTACATGGTATGTAACGATGGGCGGCGATATGGTATGCAATGGTTCGGTAGATGTAAGCGGGGCCCTATCGGTGGAAGGGAAAACCAAATTTGATGCCGATGTACAATTCTACAAAAAAATATATGATCTTGCCGGATATGAAATCATTAATGCTGCATCTGGTGGTAACAGCCTTGTAATTGGATACGGTCAGTATGAGCACGGAGCCAAAACATATTTAGAAGGCGGAGATATTTGCTTAAGAATGCAGCAGAATGGCAACTTGTGTATACAAGCGGGATCGAAAGATTCGGTTGAAACCAGATTTGTACTGTCTAAAGTGAGTTGGACGCTTAGCGGAAGCACTGCGTACCGTGATACGATTGAATCAAAAGGCGGGTTTGTGCTTAGTGCGAATGGTGGCGATAATGTTTTATACCTTGTCGGGAAGAGTATATGGATTAATAACGCCACGACAATCAGAGGCAAACTGACGGTACAAGACGATATTAGACTGAGTTTTAAATCTTCAAGCGGAACCATTCCACTGGTTGTAAACACAAGCGGCGTTATTACAACCGCAAACTCATCAAAACGATACAAAGAGAATATCAAACCGGTAGAAGACGCTGTGCTGGATCCAAACGGTCTTTACGATGTACAGGTGTGCCAGTACAATTACAAGCCAGAATACAAGGACAACGAATTGGTCAGCGGGACGCAGATCGGCGTTATTGCAGAGGATCTGGACAAGCATTACCCCAACGCAGTGATCTATGACAGTGAAGGGAGACCTGAAAGCTGGCAAGATCGTATCATGATACCGGCAATGCTTAAGTTGATCCAAGATCAAAAGAAGCAACTGGACGCTTTGCAGGCAGAAGTGGACGCGCTGAAAGCAAAATTGCAATAAACAGCAAAGCGGCTGCTCCGCACTGGAACAGCCGCTTTAGAGTTATTAGTCAATATATATTCTTGGAGTGGATTTATCGCCCTTTTTGAAATAGAAATGCCTGCCGCTTTCATCGACATATATTTCTTCTAACGGATCGTCTCGAGAAGAAGCTGTGTCCCAGTAATATCCATCGTCAGAAGGTATGGGATCAAAGTGCGCGTCAGCAGGACGCTTCGGCACCGTTGATTCGGTTGTTTCTCTTATTGCGGCTGGGGCTACTGTGCCATTCCTTTCGGTGCGATACACTACTTGCGGTTGCGTGGTAGTATGCTTCTTCTTTTTCTTCTTAGTGGTTGTGGGCTTTGTAGTTGTTGTGGTTGCGGTCGCCTCTGTGGCTGCCGGTTCTGTAGTGGTCTCTGTGGGCTGTGTAGTAACACCAGCCAGTGCACTGGATACAGCGTGATCTACCAGACTGGCTGTCTCCTGATCATGCACTCGATCATAGTGCACCCACACACCGATACCGACCCCCACCGCCACTACAACGGTCACAACAAGGATCCACACTTTGGCCTTAGACTTCATCTTCATCTCTCCTTTCACTCCCCACCATACCACACTTCCCCGCAGATTGCAAGAAAACAGGAGGTGATTCCCATGTAAAATACAAATTGCAGTCAACTGCAAACGGCGGCTTAGGCACGCTGTTTTTTTATGTCAAAAAGGAGGATTTTATGCAGACATTAAATATTAAGGTCACCCAGCAGGCGGTGATCTTACAAAACAAAGACCCGGTGACAGCTGAGAATGTCAATCAGATCCGCTGTGTGGTAGAGCTGGATCCGGCATACGCCGATCTGGTCGTGCGGGTGTGCATGAATGGCCAGTTTGCCACTGTGGTGGATGGACAGTGTTTCGCCCCGCCGCTGCAAGAGGGAATGTGCCGCCTGGGCGTTTACGGCTATGCCGTGGATGGCGAGCAGTTGGTGCAGCGTATAAGCCCGGAGCCGTGCGTGTTTTATGTGCGCCCTGGTTCTTATGACCCGGCAGCTGTGGAGACGGACGCACCGGATCCAACGGAGTTGGAGTCTTATTACGCCAAGGTGCAGGCACTGCTCAAGGATATTGGTAAGGGTGTGAATGGCACCACTTATACGCCCAGCGTGTCCGTAGCGGGCGAGATCAGCTGGACCAATGACGGCGGGAAGGACAACCCGGAACCGGTGAACATTAAAGGCCCAAAGGGTGACACGGGTCCCCAGGGCGCTTCTGGTAAAGATGGAGAGCGAGGACCGCAGGGCGAACCGGGAAAAGATGGTGCAGTGGGCCCACAGGGTGTTCCTGGCACGGACGGCAAAGACGGAGCGCCAGGCGCAGATGGTGCGCCCGGTAAAGATGGTACGGACGGTCGCGGTATCAATACCGCGTGGGTGAATGACAATGGAGAGCTGCAACTGGAGTATTCTGACGGCGAAGAGGATAACTTGGGTAATGTTAAGGGACCGCGTGGTGCCAAAGGCGACAAGGGAGATAAGGGGGATCCCGGTGAACCCGGCGCATCTGGTGTTGAAACCTGGGAGATCGTGTTCACAAAAACATTCGATGAAGACACCACGGCCAACCAGCAGTGGGACCTTGCCAATCCCTGCCGCAAGATCAGACTGCGCATGGCGGTGGCGGGCAGTGCTTCTAATTCAGCGGCCGGTGATACCACTGTGTATCTGAATTCCTACACCTCCAAGTGCTTCCTGCCGAATGTGTTCCGGTATGAGACGGACGCGGCGAAAGGCTCTCTTGCGGTGGCGGAAGTTGATATCACCGGCAACATGGTGCGCGTGCAAACGAATAAGACGAACATATCCAGTAACTTCAACGCGACCAATGTCCTGGCAGGGAACGTAATATGGAACGCAAGCGGGATCACCTTCAACATTATGAGAGATGTGGAAAACCATGGTGCGATCAAAGCCCTGTCGTTTCCAACGAACGGCAAGACGATTGGCAGCGGCACACAAGTTGAAATACTGGGGGTGGCAAAATGAGCATTGAAACAGAAAGCCGCATTGCGTTTTTAAAGTCCGAGTTGGCGGAGACGGATTACCTCTGTCTGAAGTACACGGACGGCGCTTTGTCTGAGGATGAATATGCGCCGATCCGCAAGCAGCGGGCAGCATACCGGGCAGAGATCAACGCCCTGCAAGGGGGTGAGACCGATGTATAGCGCATTCGTCACGGCCGCCCTGACCGCTGCCGTGTCAACGGTGGTGGGCAGCGCCGTGTCCGCTGTGATTGCTTCATTGATTGCAAGAAAAAAGAGCAAAAAAGCAATTGACGAAGTCACCACAGCCCGGTACATAGCCATCGAAAACGGCTTGCAGTCCATTTTGCGCGCCGAGATCATACGGCAGCACGACAAGCACACAGAGCGGGGCTACTGCCCCCTGTACGCCAAGGAAGCCATGGTCAAGGTGTATGACGCATACCACGCCCTGGGCGGCAATGGTATGATGACCAGATTTTATAATGAGATTATTGCGCTCCCGGAGGAGCCACAAAAGGAGGATTAACTATGAAAGTAAACGCAGGAACCATTGCGAGAACCGCTGTGCTGGCGGTATCGCTGCTGAATGTACTCTTGAATGCCTTTGGCAAGAACCCGCTTCCGTTCAGCGATGATGAAGTCTACACCACTGTGTCAACAGTGGTAGCCGTGGTGGCTTCCCTGGCCGCATGGTGGAAGAACAACAGCTTTACAAAAGCTGCTTTGAAAGCAGATGAGACGCTGGCGCTGGAACGGACGGAGACAGCAGAGAGCGAGGCTGTACACCATGAGTAAGCTGTATTACTGCCGGCAGACAACCGAAAAATGTAAAAGCATTCGCTATCCAAGTAAGCCCCATCCGTACAAGTATGGAACCTCCGGCTGCATTTACACCAGCGGCTGCGGGGTATGCGCAAGCCTTATGGTGCTCCATAACTTCGGCTTTACCGGCTTGGATACGGCAGCCTGGACACAGAAGTGCCTACTGATGGGCGCACGGTCCGCAGATGGCACCGATATGGACACGGTGGCAGTGTACCTGGAGAAGCATTACTCCATCGTAAGCAAGCGGGCAAAGACCGTTGCTGACCTGAAGAACCACCTGAAAGCCGGTGGCAAAGCTATAGTGTGCGTCAGTGGTGGCGGCAAACAGCTGTTCTCCAACGGCGGCCACTATGTGTATGTGGGCGGACTGGACAAGAGCGGTAACCTGATCGTGCTGGATCCCTACTGGTACGACGGTAAGTTTACCTTGACGACCAACCGCCGGAAGTACACAAAGGTCAAGAATGGCCGGGAGGTGTATGTGCAGCCTGCGGCGCTTGCCTCTGATTTGAGCGGCATTTGGCTGTTCACCAACGCCAAAGGCGGCAAGGCGGTGTATGCGGAAAGCGATGTCAACTACAAAAAGGCGGCGCCCAAGGCACCGACGGTTAAGCCGGGTACATACATCACCACCGCAGTGCGGGGAATTTACAAGGGCGCAGGTGCTGCTGCCGGACGCAAGAAGGTCAAGGATCTGACCACGGACGGCCGGCGACACGCAACCAGCAGCAAGTCGAAAGCAGACGCTATGTTCCGGGCAGGCACCACCATCACCGTGCTGGAGACAAAGCTGCTCTCCACCGGCAACCTGTGGGCGCGCTGCCCCTCCGGCTGGCTGTGTGTATGGGAAAAGGATATTGAC
>ERZ1027232.248-NODE-248-length-33473-cov-11.218385_pt1 | contig 33473 bp, 28 predicted proteins | sample MGYA00519478_ERZ1027232 | MGnify/ENA primary metagenome ERZ1027232 (study PRJEB26926, sample SAMN06164468) | human gut metagenome | biome: ENVO:00009003; feature: ENVO:2100002; material: ENVO:00002003 | host: Homo sapiens | place: USA | collected 2012 ...
TGCCGTACCCTCACAAAAGAATTCTCTGGCGTGAGCAGGTTCTGCAATAAAAAAACAAACGCACCATGCGGCTTTTCTGCATGGTGCGTTTTTGCTTGTGTACGCTGTAAAAAAGCGCTGTGCCGGTTTTCTGCACAGTGCTTTTTGTTTTATTTCATGGGTTTCCGCTGTCTTACTTTGCCAGAGCCTGTTCTGCGGCAGCCAGCTTTGCAGCGCAAACGAATACGTTCATTGCCATCTGGAGTTCTTCCTCGGTGGGGAATGTGGGGGAGATACGGATGTTTTCATCCTCCGGATCTACGCCGTGGGGGAACGATGCGCCGGCGCCGGTCAGAACTACGCCAGCCTCCTTGCACAGAGAAACAATGCGCTTTGCACAGCCCTTCTGGTTGAAGGAGATGAAGTAACCGCCCTTGGGGTTGGACCAGTTGGCGATGCCCAGGTCAGCCAGTTCCTTTTCCAGGGTGTTTTCAACGATCTGGAACTTCGGAGCGATGAGCGCCTTGTGCTTTTTCATGTGTTCTACCAGGTTCTCGAACTTGCCGCCGAAGAAACGCAGGTGACGCAGCTGGTTCATCTTGTCGTATCCGATGGTGGAGAATCCCAGCGCCTTTTTCAGATATGCCAGGTTGTTCTGGCTGGCTGCGATCATCGCAATACCCGAACCCGGATGTGTGATCTTAGAGGTGGAGGCGAACATATAGCAGATATCCTCGTTGCCGGCTTTCTTTGCCTCTTCCAGCAGGTTTGCCTGTACCGGCGGATTGTCTACCAGGTGGTGTACGCAGTAAGCGTTGTCCCAGAAGATACGGAAATCCTTTGCCTTGGGCTTCAGTGCCGCAAAGCGCTTTACAACCTCGTCGCTGTATACCACGCCGCCCGGATTGGAGTACATGGGTACGCACCAGATCGCCTTGATGGTGTCGTCCTCAGCCACCAGCTTTTCCACGATGTCCATATCCGGACCGTCTTCCTTCATGGGAACGTTCACCAGCTCCATGCCCAGGAATTCGCTGACTGCAAAGTGGCGGTCATAGCCCGGCACCGGACAGAGAACCTTCACCTTGTCATACTTGCCCCAGGGCTTGCTGCCCATGACGCCGTTGGTCATTGCCAGGGACATTGCCCAGTACATGATGTTCAGGCTGGAGTTGCCGCACACGATGACATCTTCCGGCTTGACGCCCAGCATGGGAGCGAAGAATTCCTTTGCCTCCGGCAGTCCGTCCAGGCAGCCGTAGTTGCGGCAGTCCAGTCCGTTGGATGCCTTATAGTCATCCTCAGCCAGGCAGTCGGTGATGCCGTTGGTCAGATCCAGCTGTTTCGGCGACGGCTTGCCACGGGACATATCCAGTTTCAGACCCTGTGCCTGAAACGCCTCGTACTGCTTTTTACAGTCAGCGGCAAATTCTTCCAGTGCTTCTCGATTCATCTCTGCTACTCTCATGATTTCTCACCCGGTCCGCCTCCCGGCGGACACTGCTCCTTTTGCATAAATTTGGGGAGTCGTTCCCCGGAATTAAGACATACTCCGTGCGCAGGCAGTCCTGCACACACTGCAATTCTTATTATAACACATCTTTCACTGGAGTGCAAGTGTTCTCCGTGAAAAAACACTCGTTAATTTTTTACGCACACCGTGGAAGAGAAAGACAAAAGCAGCCCTTCCGGAATGGGAAGGGCTGCGGTATGAACAGTTTGCGGTCAGACCAGACCGCCACGCTGGTAGAATCCTGCCTGGATGATATAGGTGCAGCCGCTGAGGAAATGATAGCGGTCACCGATGGGACAGAGCAGGATAGACTGGGCGAATGCCTCGCCGGCGAATTCCTCCGCTGTTTTGCGGATCAGTTCCAGATGCTCCGGCGTAAAGCCGAAACCGTAGAGGTTCACGTGTTCTGCGGCGTACAGGCAGTGCAGTGCCTGGAGCATCACGCAGAATTTTTTCACCGTCTCTGCGGCGATCTCCTGTAAGGGCTGGTCGGTCTCTGCCGCCGTCAGCAGGGATGCCGGCGTGAGCCGGGACAGGTCGCCGTTCAGCGCCGCAAACAGTGCCGGGGTGTTCTCTTCGGAGAAGACCGGGCGGATCTTGTCTGCCACAGCCTCTGCGGAAAGCTCTGCCCGGACGCTGCCCCTGGGATAGCCCTCCATGGCTCTGCCGTCCGGATCGACGCACAGACGCTCGATAAAGGCATCTCCGGCAGCTGCCGCCAGCAGGGGCGTGTTCCCGTTGATGGGGATGGCGTGATAGCTGCCGCTGTCCCAGTACAGGAATACCTGGTTCTCCGCCTTGGCGTGGATCTCGTTGTAGTGCAGCCCTGCCATGGCGAATTCCATGACGGCGCTGTTGATATAGACCGGCAGGTTCATGCTGTCCTCCAGCGCCTTTTGCAGCGCCGGAAAGACCGGACAGGTCTCCGTGCCTTCCTCCAACCCCATCATTTCATAGGCAGAGGGCATGATGCCCACGCCGATACCCAGAAGATTCTCCCGGGAGAGACAGCTGTTCTGGAGCATTTTTTCCAGGATGTCGTCCAGCAGCGACACCAGCTTTTCCGGTGTCATGTCACCCTCGTGGGCGATCAGCTGTTTATCCAGCGCTGCCGCATTTAAGGTAGTCAGACCGATGGAGACTTCCTTTTCGTCCACGTAGATGCCCACTGCAAATTTATATGTTTCATTGATGTCCAGCAGGATCTTTCGTCTGCCCTTGCGGACCTCGCCGCTGGGGTTCACCGGCTCTTCGCCGACCTCTTCCAGGATGTGCTGGTCGATCATTTCGTTGGTGATGATCGTCACTGCCGCACGGGTGATCCCCAGAATTGCCGAAATGTCCACACGGGAGATGGGACCCTGTTCCCGGACAACCTTCAGGATCTGCATCCGGTTGCGCCGTTTCAGATCCAGTTTACTGATACCGCAGTCATTCATGTTTTTCTTCCTCTTTTTGAAATCAGATTGCTGAGCGTGTTTCGCAGGGATTCCCGTTCGGGATGCTGTGCAATCTGCACACGGCTAAATACGAAACGGACGCTTATTTATCTATTTTACCATATGCAAAACCGGTTTGCAAGGTGTCTGCGGATTTTGCTTAAAAATTTACAAAAATGACACGAAACGGAACAGGTTATGCCACAACCGAAAAAAGATAGAAAAATGCGTGAGAAAATTCGGACACCGGCAGCGAATGCAGTTGGAACTGCGGAGAAATTGGAAGAGCGTTGATTTTGTTTGTTCATATTTTTGCTTAAAAAGGTGTGCCGGACTTGAAAAAGTAAGTTGCAGGCTTGATGGAAAGTCTGATTCCCCTGTCCCGAAAGGACAGGGGGATAACCCCTCAGTCAAGCCTACGGCTTGCCAGCTCCCCTGTTAGGGAGCCAAAAGAAAAGTCTCCTCTTATAGAGGTGATTCCCCACGGGGTGGGGAAATGTCACCGTAGGTGACAAAGGGGACCGCTCAGTACGAGATGCCCGACAGGGCAGAGGAGTCGATATGTCCCCCTTGAAAAGGGGGATGTCAGCATAAGCTGACAGGGGATAGGGCTTGTCAGTTCAGCACAAGACAAGTCCTACAGGTACTTTAATATCGAAAATCCACCTCTATAAAAATTGATTTTCTTTCCCCGACTTGACAAAACCGCCGAAAATGGGTATAATAAAAAGTAATCAACTTTTTTATGATGCTATTATGCAGAATGTTCACAAAGTGTTGCATTCTGCACAGTCGGGGTAGATGGGCAGAGCCGCCGGAGATTTCCGGTGCAGTTTTGCCGGCACGAGAAACGCAGCAGAGACAGCCGAGACGGAATTGCCCCGGGCTGTCCCAACCGAGAGAGGACTGATAAGATGAAAAAAGAAACACTGTTACACTCCAAGAAGATCCAGAAAATGATTACACAATATAAGCACGATATGCAGCTGGTGGATCAGCTGACTGCCGATGCAGCGCCCCACTATGAGATCGAGCAGGAACTCTATGTGAAACATGAGGTAAAGCGTGGGCTCCGTGACCTGGACGGCAAGGGCGTTCGTGCCGGGCTGACGACTATTAGCAAGGTATCTGCGACCCAGATGGTGGACGGCAGGGAAGTGCCTGCGCCGGGACAGTTGCTGTACCGTGGCATCCCCATCGAAGAGCTGGTGCAGGGCTTTATCACCCATGACCGCTTTGGGTTCGAAGAGATCGTCTATCTGCTGCTCATGGGACATCTTCCGCAGGAGGAACAGCTCCGCCAGTTCAAGGGGCTGCTGGCAGACTATCAGGAACTGCCCAACCACTTCAACAGCGGCGTTATTATGAAGATGCCCAGCGACAATATCATGAACACCATGGCGAAGTGCGTCCTGGCGCTCCACGCCTATGACCCCAAGCCAGATGACACCAGTCTGCCCAATGTGATGCGGCAGTGCATCCAGCTGGTGGCACAGTTCCCGTCTCTGGCGGTGTTCGGCTATCAGGCATCCATGTACTTCCGGAACGACAAGAGTATGCTCATCCGGAATCCCGACCCGAACCTTTCCATTGCGGAGAATATTCTGTATATGATGCGCCCGGACGGCAAATACACCCGTCTGGAGGCAAAACTTCTGGATCTCTGCCTGGTGCTGCACGCAGAACACGGCGGCGGCAACAACTCTGCCTTTACGGTACACGTGGTCTCCTCCTCCGGAACGGATACCTATTCTACCATTGCGGCGGCGCTGGGTTCGCTGAAGGGACCGAAACACGGCGGCGCAAACATCAAGGTCATGGAAATGTTCGAGGATCTGAAAAAGCACTGTCCCGACTGGACGGACGAGGACGCACTCCGGGCATATCTCCAGGGACTGCTCCGGGGCGAGGGCTTCGACCACAGCGGTCTGATCTACGGCATGGGTCATGCGGTCTACTCCGTCTCCGACCCCAGAGCCGTAATTCTGAAATCCTTTGTGGAACAGCTGTCTAATGAAAAGGGCTGCCACGACGAGTACCAGCTCTATGCGTCTGTGGAGCGTCTCGCCAAGGAAGTTATCACCCAGAACCGGAAGATCTATAAAGGTGTCTGCGCCAACGTGGACTTCTACAGCGGCTTTGTTTATCGGATGCTGGGGCTGCCCATGGATCTGTTTACGCCTATCTTCGCCATTGCACGCATCGCCGGCTGGTCGGCGCACCGGCTGGAGGAACTCATCAACTGCCGGAAGATCATTCGCCCGGCATATCTTTCCGTGGCAGAGCCGCAGGAATATGTGCCGCTGGAAGAGCGATAAGAGGAAAGACAGCACCGCAAAAGCTTTGTACAATGCTGCCATAGGAATTTCTGTGGTTTTTTTCGAAAAACACTTGCAATTTCTGTAAGAGTATGCTATAATACAATTATCTGATGCGTTGACATCAGGACGGATTCCGGAATATAGGTGTGCGGGTCCTGTGCAACAAAGCACCGTGAACCATGTCAGGCGGGGGACCGAGCAGCATTAAGCGGATGTGTTTGTGTGCCGCAGCAAACCTGCACACCTATGTTCCGGAATTTTTTTGACGCAAAAATGCGTTTCTGCTGGGAGGTGTAAGGGTTGTATCAAGCATTGTATCGGAAGTGGCGGCCGAGGTCGTTTGACGATGTGATCTCACAGCCGCACATCACCACAGCGCTCCGGAATCAGATCCGGGAAGAAAAAACAGCCCACGCCTACCTCTTTACCGGCTCCCGTGGTACAGGAAAGACCACCTGCGCCCGTATCCTGGCAAAGACGGTGAACTGCGAACACCGCACCCCGGAAGGGAATCCCTGTCTGGAATGCGAGATCTGCCGGGACGCAGAGCGTGGAGCGCTGGCAGACATCATCGAGATCGACGCAGCGTCCAACAACAGCGTGGAGGACATCCGGGATCTCCGGGAAGGTACGGTGTATCTGCCGGAGCGCTGCCGCTATAAGGTGTATATCATCGATGAGGTGCATATGCTGTCTCCCAGCGCCTGGGGCGCTCTGCTGAAGGTCATGGAAGAGCCGCCGGAATACGTGAAGTTTATCCTGGCGACCACGGAGGTCCACAAAGTGCCGGCGACCATTATTTCACGCTGCCAGCGCTATGATTTCCACCGCATCCGCACTGCTGACATTGCGGCACGGCTCACCTATATTGCCGGCGAGGAGAACCTGTCTCTCGACCCGGCGGCGGCGCAGCTGATCGCACATCTGTCGGACGGCGGTATGCGTGATGCCCTGTCTCTGCTGGATCAGTGTGCATCCGGCGGCGATGCCATCACGGCGGCATCGGTCACAGCGGCTGCCGGAGTTGCCGGACGGGACAGCGTGTTTGCCATTCTGGAGGCTGTCCAGGCACAGGATGCGGCAAAGGCGCTGGAGGTCACCGGGGCGCTCTACGACCAGTCCAAGGACATGGTGCGGCTCTGCGACGAACTGCTGGAACAGCTGCGGAACATGATGCTGCTGAAATCCGGGTCGGGACAGCCGGAACTGCTGACCTGTCTCCCGGACGAGCAGCAGCGGCTGGAAGAGCTGACCCGTCAGCCGTCCCTGGATACCATCCTGCGGCAGATCGCACTGTTACAGGACTGCCGGGAGCGGATGCAGCGCAATCCGGGCAAGCGTGTGGAACTGGAAATGGCGCTGTTACAGCTTGCCGTGCCGCATCTGGCTGCCCCGGTGCAGACCGCTCCGGTACAGGCTGCCGCTCCGTCTGCGCCGCAGGTACAGCCGGCTGTGCCGGAAACGCCTGCCGCCCAGCCGGCAGAAAGCGAATCTCCGGCGGCGGAATCCAAGCCGCTGAAAGCCTCGGACTTCAAGCCGGTGGGCAACTGGGCAGACATTCTGGCAGCATACCAGGCAGTCAACCCGGCGGTCTCCGGCAGTCTGGCGGAATCCTCGGCGTTTGTGGCAGGGAATACCATGCTGATCGTGGCGAAAAACCGGTTTTTCCTCACGCTGCTGAAAAGCAAGGAAAACGCCGTTTCGCTCCGGGAGACTGTCAAGCAGTTCCTGGGCGTGGAGTATAACATCCGTGCCAAGTGCAGCGAGCCGGAACAGCAGGCATCCAAGGCGCAGAACCTGGTGCAGAAAGCCATGGCGAACCACCTGGATACGGCTGTGGAGAACGAATAATACTGTGAAAACCGCATCCGAAGTGATGCGAAAGACAAGACAGCGTTTGGATAGAGCTGATTTGTTTTGTGTGTTGCCTTAAAAAGAAAGGCAGATGTTCACAGAGCGGACAGAGGAGTGAAAAAGCAAAATCCCCCTGTCAGCTTTGCTGACATCCCCCTTTTCAAGGGGGACATTTTCAAAATATCAAAATCAGCGATAAAGCGCTGTGATATATTGCTATACTGAAAGGAAAGATTATCTCATGAGAGCAAGATTACCGAAACAGAACCAGGGCGGCGCCCAGAATATGAACGCAATGATCCGTCAGGCACAGAAGATGCAGGACGAGATCTCCGAACTCCAGGAGGACATCGAGAGCCGTGAGTTTACTGCAACCGCAGGCGGCGGCGCAGTCAGCGTAACTGTAACCGGCAAAAAGACAGTCAAGGCACTGGAAATCAAGCCGGAGGTCGTTGATCCGGAGGACATCGAGATGCTCCAGGATCTGATTATCAGCGCTGTCAACGAGGCAGTGAACCAGGTAGAGGCTACCACAGAGACAGAGATGAGCAAGATCACCGGCGGTGTTTCTCTGCCGGGTCTGTTTTGATCGGTAAGAATGGCTGGATACAATGCGCTTCCGCTGGAGCTTCTGGCGGAGGAGTTCGCAAAGCTGCCGGGCATCGGGCTGAAAACAGCACAGCGCCTGGCGTATTCCATCATCTCCCGTCCGGAAGAGGACGTGGAGCGGTTCGCCAACGCACTGCTTGCCGCAAAACGGGACATCCATTACTGCCCCTGCTGTCAGAATCTGACGGATCTGGAGATGTGTCCCATTTGTGCGGACGATGAGCGTGACCACAGCGTGATCTGCGTGGTGGAGAGTCCCAAGGATGTCACGGCGCTGGAACGCACCGGCGAATACACCGGAGTATACCATGTGCTGCACGGTCTGATCTCTCCCATTGACGGGGTGACGCCGGACAAGCTGCGCATCCGGGAACTGCTGGCACGGCTGCAGAGCGGCGAGGTACGGGAGGTCATTATGGCAACGAACCCCACCGTGGAGGGCGATGCCACCGCCATGTACCTGGCGCAGCTGCTGGAACCGCTGGGAGTCAAGGTCACACGTCTGGCATTCGGTCTGCCGGTAGGCGGCTCGCTGGAATATGCCGACGAGGTGACGCTGTTCAAGGCGCTGGAAAACCGGACAGCAATGTGAGCGCTGTTTTTACAAGAAATATTCGCCCTGTTCGTGGGGGATTCTCCGCAGGCAGGGCGATTTTTTATCATGTGGGATGAGAGACTTCTCAGTCAAGCCTAGCGACTCCGACCGCACTGCGTGCCACCTCCTCTGTAGAGGAGGCTCTCTCATAGAGGAGATGCCCGACAGGGCAGAGGAGTCGATTTGTCCCTTTTGAAAAAGGCTCACCGTAGGGGCGAACATTGTTCGCCCGAGACTCCTCAGTCAAGCCTACGGCTTGCCAGCTCCTCTGTAGAGGAGCCAAAAGAAAAGTCTCCTCTTTTAGAGGAGATGCCCGGTAGGGCAGGGGGATATATTATCCTAGGCATAACTCCCGAAACCCGTCCGGCGGAATTCGCTCGTTCCTCGCTGTCCGCCTTTGGCTTGCAAACGCCTTTGTTTGCCTTTTCCTGTGTGTGCAGTGTTGGCATTCTGGGTGTTTGTTCTGGGCGTGGTTTTTGTTTTTATATAGCGTTTGCCACGCAAAAAGTCTCCTCTTATAGAGGAGATGCCCGACAGGGCAGAGGAGTCGATTTGTCCCTCTTGAAAAGAGAAATGTAGGGGGCGATGCCCAGCTCGTCGCCCAGTGGAAATGGCGACGGCAGACTTGCCAAGGATAGCAAGTCACATCGCCCCGTTCCCCTTTTTTGTAAGCTTTCCCAAAGAATTACCCTTCTTTTTTTCTTTACTGAAAAGAAAAAAAGAAGCAAAAAAAGAAAAGCTTATTGCCTACCCTTTTATAAAAAGGCGATGTATCACACGACTGGCAGTGTGATGCGATTAGATTACGCACAACAAAAATCCCCCGGAGGGGTAACAGGCGGCTGCTGCCGCCGTAACACTGCCCTTTTTGAACGTTAAATTGGGGCGAAAGGTCAGCGGCGACCCGCCGCATATGATAGAAAGGTACAAGTACAATATGATTACTGTTTCCAATGTCAGTCTGCAATTCGGCGGCGACACGCTGTTTAAGAATGTAGACCTTCAATTCAACCCCGGCAACTGTTACGGCGTCATCGGCGCAAACGGTGCCGGAAAATCCACGTTTCTGAAAATTCTCTGCGGTCAGCTCAAGCCCACCACCGGCGAGGTGACCATCCCCAAAAATCTCCGCATGAGCGTCCTCAAGCAGGATCACTTCGCCTACGACGCATACACTGTCCTGGATACCATTATCATGGGCAACCAGCGGCTGTATGACATCATGCAGCAGAAAGACGCTCTCTACGCCAAGGAGGACTTCACCGAAGAGGACGGCATCCTGGCATCGGAGCTGGAGGCGGAGTTTGCCGAACTGGACGGCTGGGAGGCAGAGGCAAACGCCTCTAAGCTGATCCAGGGTCTGGGTCTGCCGGAAAGTCTGCTCTATCAGCAGATGGCGGACCTGTCCGGTAACGAAAAGGTGAAAGTCCTGCTGGCGCAGGCGCTGTTCGGCAATCCGGATATCATCCTCATGGACGAGCCGACCAACCACCTGGACATTGACGCCATCGCCTGGCTGGAGGACTTTCTGTCCGAGTATTTCGGTACGGTCATCGTGGTTTCCCACGACCGCCACTTCCTTAACGACGTCTGCACCCACATCGTGGACATCGACTATACCAAAATCAAAATGTACGTGGGCAACTACGAATTCTGGTATGAGTCCAGCCAGATGATGCAGCGCCTTATCAAACAGCAGAACAAAAAGGTGGAGGATAAGATCGCCGAGCTAAAAACCTTTATCGCCCGGTTCTCTGCCAACAAGTCCAAGTCCAAGCAGGCGACTTCACGCCGGAAGCTGCTGGATAATCTGACCGTAGAGGAACTGCCGGCATCCAGCCGCCGCTATCCGTTTATCGGATTCGATATGGATCGGGAACTGGGCAAGGAAGTCCTCCAGGTCAGCGGCATTTCCAAGACGGTGGACGGCGTGAAACTGCTGGACAACGTCAGCTTTACCCTGGGACGCACCGACAAGGTGGCGTTTATCGGCGAGAGCGAGCAGGCGATCACCATGCTGTTCAAGATCCTTATGGAAGAGGAAGAGCCGGACGAGGGTACGTTCAAGTGGGGCGTTTCTACCTCTACTTCGTACTTCCCGGTGGACAATTCCGCTTATTTCAACGACAATGACGACTCCATCCTGGACTGGATCCGGCAGTATTCCACCGCAGACGAGACCGAGACCTTCCTCCGGGGATTCCTGGGGAGAATGCTGTTCTCCGGCGACGATATCTATAAGCCGGTAAAGGTGCTGTCCGGCGGCGAAAAGGTGCGCTGTATGTTTGCCCGGATGATGCTGTTCCACTCCAATGTGCTGCTGCTGGACAGACCTACCAACCACCTGGATCTGGAGAGCATCACCGCCGTCAATAACGGTCTGGTGAACTTCAAGGGCGTTGTTCTTCTGTCCTCCCACGACCACGAAATTCTGGAAACTGTGGCAAACCGCATTATCGAGATCACCCCGGACGGCTGCATCGACCGCCAGGGCACGTATGAGGAATACCTGGTCTGGAAAAAGGAAAACGGGAAATAGGGATAAGGCTGTTTCAAATTTTTTTGTATAACCCGGCGCTCTCCGGGCATACTGAAAGTGTGCCGTCCGGCGCATTGGTCCGGCGGTAACTTCCTTTAGAATTGGAGAGAACGTCATGGAAATCAAAAAGAAGAACAGCAACATCCACTGCTCCGTTACCCAGTGTAAGCACAACATGGTCAACGAGAACTACTGCGGTCTGGACTGCATCTGCGTGGGTACCCACGAGTCCAATCCCACAGTTCCGGAATGTACCAACTGCGATTCTTTCGTAAAGCGCAGCGGCGCTGAGGGCTGAGTCTAGGAATTCCGCCTGTGCGGTGAAAGCCGCCGGGAAAAGTGCGGCACCGCATTTTTCCCGGCTACATAGGGCTGGGCGGAAGAAATATCCGGCTGGTTTCGTCAAACTGCACAAAAAAACGGGTGCATAAAATTGCAAAACGGCAAAAAAAGGGGAAATCCCTTGTACATTGCATGGTTTTCGGGTATAATAAGAGAGTACTCAAGTTCCGAAGGAGGTAGAATTTTCATGTATGATAAAACGATGACGTTTTCTGTCAGTGATGAAAAAGAGATTGAGATGAAGAAAACGCTGATGCTTGTATATGATGCACTCACGAAAAAGGGATATAATCCGGTGAATCAGATTGTAGGCTATATCCTCTCCGAGGACCCCACCTACATAACCACGTATAATAATGCCAGAACGCTGATTCGTCACATTGACCGGGATGAGCTGCTCCAGGCATTGGTAAAGTCTTATCTGAATCAGTGATCCGGAGCGCATAGAACGGATATACAATAACGCATGGAAAAGCCGCACCGCAGGTCTGCGTACAAGCAGAAGACGGTGCGGCTTTTTGCTGTCCTCCCGTAAAAGACGATTGTGTGCGTCACGCTTTATCTACAGACCATTCCATAAATTCAAATAAGAATTGCACAGTACATTTGGTTTGTTTTATACATTCCGTCAATTGACAAAATATGCAAATCATGGTACACTGACTATAAGAAGGAAAATCGACCAAAAAGAACCAAACACACAAAAAGTGGGACGCCTATTTGTTGAACTATACAAATGGTGGCAAAAACCGTTGGCGTAATTATATAAAAGTGCTATAATAAGAAGAGAAGATTTCGTGCGTTTTCCCACTTTGCATGGAGAGGATGGATATATCATGAAACGCATCCATAAAAAGATACTGGCAATTTTTACGGCAATATTGCTTGCAGTAACAACATTTGTGCTTGCAGGGGAAAAAACATTTTCAGCGTGGGCGGTGGGCGATCTTGAGACCGTCGATGAGACCACATCCCAGACAGAAGGAAACATGGGAGATATTTATATCGGAAACGTGGAAATTCCGCTGGATCAGCTGATCCAGAATCATTATAAGGTCACAATTCCGGTAACTATGCCCAATAATACCGGTTTTTCGATCTTACAGTTTGGCGTAAAGTGGGACGTAACAAAAATGTCCGTCCAAGGCGCACGCTGTACCGGCGATATTCAGCTGCCTGTGCTGACGTTTTCGGATGACAAGCGGCAGATCTGGATGATGTTCCTGGAGGCGGACTGCAAGGAGACCAACCTCTGCTCGCTGACAGCACTGCTCAACAGCGATGTCAAAGTGGGCGATACCTTTACATTAGAGGGTGCATACAGCGACTATGCCGGAAACCCGGCGCAGTATACAGACCCGTCCATGAAAGCGCATGATGTCAACATCGTGTCCGGCTCGATCACCGTTGTGGACGATGTGGCATCTGAGGTAGACCTGGAGCTGGGCAGCGTAAAGGTCAGTATGCGTGATCTGGACGAACATGACTACATGGTAGAAGTTCCGGTCACAGCATCCAAAAATACGGGATTCTGTGACATGGTCTTTGGTTTCCGCTGGGACACCAGCAAGGTCACCGCAGAGCCGCCGTCGGGAGATACCCCGGAAGGGCTGTCTCTGATCCCGACCATTGACAACAAAAACGGCGTGGGGTGGATTCATGTCATCTCCAGCACGCCCTATACCGGGTCGGAGATCTGTACCCTGCGGTTTACGATTCCGGACACCGCAAAGCCCGGACAGTCTTTTGCCATCACGGGCTGTATGCAGAACGGAACACAGACCGCATCGGTCGCAAACCGTTCCGGTGCGGCAGGAACGCTTACCATACAGGACGGCAAGATCATGGCGGCATCCACACAGGCGGCCAATCCCTTTGCCTTCGGCAAGGTGGTGCTGCCGGAGATCAATGTGGCAATGGAGGATCTGGAGTCCAGCGACTATCTGGTCTCTGTCCCGATCACCATTACCGAGGGCAGCTGCTTTACCCAGCTGGCATTCGGCGTGAAGTGGGACACCAATGATCTGAGCATTGTCAGCTGTACCTGTGACGACACCAAAAATCTGGGCATGATGGAGTCCTATTATGAAAACGATGACGGCGTATGGCTGCAATTTTTGTACCGTGGGGCATATGATGCCTTTACCGGTTCGGAACTCTGTACGCTGACGTTCCGGGTGCGCTCGGATATTTCTCTGGGCGACAAGATCATTCTGACCCCTTCGGACACCAGCGATGAGGGCGACAGCATGATGATCGTCAGCACCAAGGGAACATACGGCGATCTGAATATGCAGAAGGGTTCGATCAAGCTGGTCAGCCCCGATGAGCTGACTGCTGCGGCAACGGTGAAGATCGGCGATGTGGAGATCACCGAATACAACCTGTGGCTGAAAAGCTATCTGGTGGATATCCCCATTACATTGAATCGAAACAGCGGCATTTCCGGCATCTCTTTCGGTGTTGCATGGGACAAGGGCGTAGATCACGCCAGTGTGCTGGACAGTACGGATATTTCCGTCCTGGGCGTAAACAGAGACTTTACCACAGACCCGAACCAGGCGTGGCTGGAGTTCAACTGTGTAGACCCGTCCAGCGGCTATGTCTATTGGGACAAGAACCTGGGCGTTCTCAAGCTGCGCCTCAGTGAAGATCTGAAAGCAGGAGATGTGATCACCCTTTCCGGCGTGAGCCTGTCTGCAGGCGGCGTGGTGGCGACGGTGGAATCCGCCGACGGCTCGCTTTCGTCTCCGGCGCTGGTCTCCGGCTCTATCCGCATCCTGCCAAATCCGGACACCACGGAAACCACACCGGCAGAGACCACGGAAACCACAACAGAAACCACCACGGAAACCACAACGACGACAACAACTGCCATAGAGACAACCACTTCTGCGGAAGAATCGACCACAGAAACCACCACTTCGGCGGAGACGACCACCTCGGAAAGCCGCACCACCGAAGAGACGACGACGGAAACTACAGTGACAACGGAAACTGCGACAGAATCCGAGACGACAACCACAGTTTCGGAAACGACTGCGCCGGCAACTACCACAAGTCACAGCACAACGGTTCGTGGGAATCGGCTGAACCGCACGACGCTTACCATTCGTGCCGGACAGACCAGCCGTCTGGAATTCTATCCGGCGGACGGCAGCGGCGAGGACTGCGTCTGGCTCAGCTCTGACCCCAATGTGGTAAAGGTTTCTCCCACCGGAAATGCTGCGCAGATCGAACTGGTCGGCGGCAGAACCGGCACGACGGAAGTCACTGTGCTGTATGCAGGGCAGGTGTATTCCTGCCAGGTCACTGTCCTGGCGGCAGACAGCCAGTCCTCCGGCGATGTGAACGGAGACAGCCAGACCGATCTGAGCGACCTGGTAACGCTGAATAAGATCCTGGTGGGACAGGTCACCCCGGACGGGGATGAGAGCCAGAGCGCCGATCTGAACGGAGACGGCTATGTGGACAGCCGGGACGCACTGCTGCTGATGCAGCTGTTGATGCAGCGTGGACTGCTCAGCTAAGGCGGCGTATAAAAAAAGATTTTATCACACTTGTTTTTCTTTATTTTTCTCTTTTCAATCTGTGAAAAAGCGATGCAGGGCTTGCACAAAAGCCTGTCCTGCACCGCTTTTTCATTTTGCGTGATCTTGAAATACGCCTGTTCCGGCGTGGCAGATCAGCATGGGTGTGCCGCCTTCCATAATCTGGAATCCGTGCTTTTGATAAAAGGCGACGTTTTTCCGTTCCTCCGGCATCAGTTCTATGTAAAGATAGTCCTTGTAGTGTTCCTTGATGCGCCGCAGCAGTTCGGCGGCAATGCCCTGCCCTTGATAGTCGGGATGCACCAGCAGATAATGCAGGTACGCCAGCATACTGCCGTCATCCAGCCCCCGGATCAGCCCCACCAGCCGGTCACCGTCCCAGGCGGTCATCACCAGAGATGAGCCGCAGAGCGCCTGGTACAGCTTTTTCGGGTACTTTCCGGAGAGCCAGCCTACCGACAAAAACAGGGACTCTGCCTGTTCCTGGGTGAATCGCTTTTCTGTGGTATATGTAATCATGTCCGTTCACTTCCTCCTTGGATGTTATGCAGCTATTATAACGGATATTTTTTGATTTTGCAAGATGCTATGCAATTTATGAGCGGCAAAGGGTATACTGTGATTGTCTGTAGCATCGCAGCCGGCGCTGTCGTTGACTTTTCGAAAAAATTGTGGTACACTAAATAAGGTAAGGCAAACGCATTTTGCCTGCAAATTCTGTGGAAGGAGGAATGGCTGTGAATCAGTTTCGTGTGGGACTGCGGCGGCTGACATCGCACTGGAAACCGCTGCTGCTGTTTGAACTGCTGTGGAAAGTGTTGACTGTGCTGGTGATCGCCCCGGCGTGTGCCGGACTCATCCAGCTTGCTATTCGTGGCGCAAAGCTGAACTATCTCACCACATCCAACCTGGTGAAATTTCTCCGTTCGCCCTGGACCATTCTGCTGATCGCAGTGATCCTTCTGCTGGCGGCGCTGTATACCCTGTTCGAGATCTCGGCAGTCTGTACCTGTTTCCGCCAGCCCCGGCGGCGGGGTGTCCGGGTCACGCTGGGGCATATGGTGCGCTCCGGACTGCATTCCCTGGTGCATTTTTTCCGGGGCGGCGGACCGCTTTTGGTGCTGCACCTGCTGGTGCTGATCCCGCTCATGCAGTTTTCGGCGACTTCCGGTATTTTCACCGCAATGGGAATCCCGGATTTTTTCGCCTATTATATGACGAAAAAGGAATTTCTCCTGCCCATCTATGTGGCGGTGATCGTCCTGTGCTGTCTGCTCTCCATTCGCTGGATCTTTTCCAGCGTGCTGTTTACCCAGAACCAGTGCAGCTATCGCAGTGCCAGAGCCGCCAGCGCCGAGCTGGTACGTGGACGTTTCTGGAAAACGTTTTTCTCCGTGCTGTTGTGGAACTGCTGTTATTTTGCAGTGCTGCTGGCATTTTTATGCCTTATCATGCTGGGCGTGCTGATGGTGATTCACGGGACGGGAAACAGCAATGTCATCACATCCCAGGCGATGCGCATTTTGAAACTGCTGATACAGCTGGTGCTGTGGAGCTTTTCGTTCTTCGCAACGCCCATCTGCATGGCGCATCTGACGGCACTGCTGGAAAAGCGCTGCGCCCAGCTGCCGGAGGTGGCCCTGCCGGAACCCATTCCTCTGAGCCGGAGCGCAAAGCCCATTCGCCGCAGCACAGCGCTGGTGACTGCCGGCTGTTTCACGGTGGCAGCCCTGGGGCTGAACCTGTCCTATGTGTACAGCGTGTTCACCGGCAAGGCGAATTTCCAGCTGACGCTGTTCCAGAATCCCACCGTTATGGCGCACCGGGGACTGTCTGCGGATGCGCCGGAGAATACGCTCTATGCGTTTTCCGATGCCATTTCCGTAGGTGCGGATTTCATTGAACTGGATGTGCAGCAGACCAAGGACGGCGTTTTGGTGGTGATGCACGACTCCAATCTGAAACGCACTACCGGCGTAAACAAGGACATCTGGGATGTGAACTATGCAGACATCCAGGATTTGGACGCCGGCAGCTGGTTTGACCCGGCGTATGCCAACGCACGTATCCCGACCCTGGAAGAGACACTGCAATTTGTGGACAAACGGGCAAAGCTGAACATCGAGATCAAGCCCACAAAGCACGGTTCGGATACCCTGGAGCAGGATGTGGCGAATCTTATCACGGAATATCACTACACGGATGCCTGCTATGTGACATCGTTTTCCTATGGTTCGTTGAAAAAGGTGAAAGAGGTGAATCCGGATATTCGCACCGGATATCTGATGAGCGTGGCATACGGGCAGTTTTACTCCCTGCAATATGCGGACGCATTCAGTCTGAACAAGGTGTTCGTCACCAGCCAGGTGGTCAATGCCGCCCACCAGCAGGGCAAGCAGATATTCGCCTGGACGGTGAACAGCGTGTCGGAGGTGCGCAGTCTGTGCAATCTCCACGTGGACAGTATCATCACGGACGATCCGGTCATGGTGCAGAATGTGGTTTCACGGGACAGCACCAGTGAGACCCTGCGGTCGGTGCTGGATTATTTTATCAATTAGGGTGTGCCTTGTGCTGGGATGAATCCCCCTGTCAGCTAACGCTGACATCCCCCTTTTCAAGGGGGACTTTCTTAAAAATTGGTTTATGTGTTTGAAAAAGGTTCATCGTAGGGGCGAACATCGTTCGCCCGTCATTCTCCCTATGTTTTTGGAAACACTGTCCTAGGGACAACCCCCGAAACCCGTCCGGCGGAATTCGCTCGTGCCTCGCTGTCCGCCTTAGGCTTGCAAACGCCTTTGTTTGCCTTTTCCTGTACTTGTAATGTTGACTTTCAAGATATTTCTTGTGCAGATGGTTTATGTTGTTATTATGGCGTTTGCCACGCAAAAGGTCTCCTCTTCTAGAGGAGATGCCCGACAGGGCAGAGGAGTTGTCTTGCCAATAAGTTCTCCCAAGAGTTATTCTTCTTTTTTTCTTTACTGAAAAGAAAAAAAGAAGCAAAAAAAGAAAAGCTTTTCGCCTACCCTTGTTCTGCAAGGCAACGTATTACACGATTGGCAGTGTGACTCCTCAGTCAAGCCTACGGCTTGCCAGCTCCTCTGCAGAGGAGCCTTATATCGAGATATCGAGTTTTCTAAACAAAAATCCCCCGGAGGGGTCATAGGCAGCTTGCCTGCCGTGACGCTGCCCTTTTTTGAACGTTAAATTGGGGCGAAAGGTCAGCGGCGACCCGCCGCAAAATCCCGCCGCATTCTGAAAGGAAAAAGCCGCTATGCGCCTATTCACCGCTCAGCTCCCCACACATGAAAAATCTCTGGAACACGCCGCCGCCTATGCGCTCCTTACCCATGCAGTAGAGGTCATTTACCATATGCCCTTACCCGATATCGCACGGGATTCTCATGGAAAGCCCTATTTTCCGGCGCACCCGGAGATCTGTTTTAACCTCAGCCACTGCCGTGGACTGGCGGCGTGCGGCATCTCTGATGACGTCCTGGGGGTGGACTGCGAATTTATCCGTCCTCTGCGGCCCGGCGTGCTGCACCGCTCTTTTTCGCCGGATGAATCCCGGTTTGTGCTGGAAAGCCCCGTGCCGGACGAATCCTTTTTCCGGCTCTGGACGCTGAAAGAATCCTTTGTCAAGGCGCTGGGAATCGGCATTTCCTATCCGCTCCACACGGCGGTTTTTGCCCTGGACGGCGAAACGGTCACGGCACACCCGGACGGCTGGCAGTTCCGGCAGTTCCGGCTGGAAAGCGGTCATGTGGTCTCCTGCTGTGTCTCGCCCGGGGATACGCTCCCGGCATTTCCGGAACATATCGCAATATAACGCCGCCTGTGGGTGTCGCCTTTGTAAAAAGTCACCCATAGCGGCTTTTTTTCTTTGTGTAGAACGCCAAAAATCGCCAAATACGCTGAATAGAAATGGAAAGTTTACATTTCATTATTTTCAGTATGATATAATGGACAACAAGAGGAAATACCAGTTCTGCCGAAAGAGGCAGATCGTCAGGAAAAGGAGAAGAATGAAGATGGAGAAAACCAAACAAAGACTTGCCGGGGATACCCACAGCGGCGCCGGTCTGCTGAGACGGATGGCGGCGGCAGTGGTATCCGTGGTTTTGCTGGTCACCGGGCTGTCGCTGCACAGCGTGGTAAATGCGGAAACCACCCTGCCTGTGCTGGAGACCGACGTGACCCAAGGCACATCGGACACCACACTGGTGGGCATACCGGGTACGTATATCCAGCAGATCAACGAGGCGCTGGAACTGATAAACAGTTACCGGAAAGAGGCGTGCGACAACGGCTATCCCAATCCCAGCACTGGCGCAGCGCTGACCTCCTCGGACTATGTGCCGATCCAGTGGTCGGATGACCTGGAATACATTGCACGAATCCGTGCGGCAGAGAGTTCTCAGACCATGGGTCATGTCCGCACAAACGGAAACAGCTGTTTCAACATCTATTCGCCTAACGGGATGCGCTCGTTCGGCGAGTGTCTGGCATGGAACTACAGCAAGAACGTGCTGGACGGTATCGAACAGTGGTACGAGGAAAAATCGGACTATCTGAACAACACCGGCGGTGTCACCGGACACTATACCAGCATGATCGACCCGAAAAACACCCGGGTCGGCATCGGCACATTTTATACCAAGCTGGCACGGTATCCGAATACCACCTGTGCGGAGTATAATTCTGTCGGTTTCGGAAATTCCCTGGACTTCACCTATGGGGACTGTGTGCAGAAGATCGAGGTAAAAACTGCGGATCTGACATTTCAGCCGAAGGGGCTGGAGGAAATGACAGTGGGTGAAACACAGACGCTGGAACTGGAAATGTCCTATCAGCAGAAAAAGGGATTCCTTGCGGAAGAACCGATTTCGGCAAGCTGGCGCTCTTCCGATTCCTCTGTTTTGACGGTCAGCGGCAATACCGTGACGGCAGTATCCGCAGGCACTGCATCTGTTATCGCATCGGTAAACGGTACAGATTATGCCGCAGAAGTGACCGTGAAAGAGGCATCTCAGACGACAACACGCCCGGAACTGACGGATGACGAGCTTTACCTGTCATTTCACAATGTAGAATTGTCACTGGAAGAGCTGGAAAAGGCAAATTATATTGTCAATATTCCGGTGTATGCCTCCAGAGATTTTAACAAGATTCAGTTCAGCGTGAACGCAGATGAGCGGCTGGTATTTGACGGCGCAAGATTTGGCGCACTGTCGAGTGTACACAGCAGTCTGATCGGTTCCCGTACCACGTGTGTGGTACAGGGAACCGCCGGAGGTGACATTGCGGCAGGAAACGCAGGCGTTGTCGCTTATCGCCTGCCGGAAGATGCACAGCCGGGCGATGTCTATACGCTGGAGACCACAGCAGAAGAGACGATGCAGTGGTCAGATGCCAGCGGTAATTCCGGCGGCATCCAGTGCAGCGGCAATGTTTCCATCACCATTACCGGCGGCAGCACCTCTTCTGCAACAGTGACTACCGCTACCTCTGCGCCGGAGACTTCCACCACAGTCACTACCACGACCGCAGAGGCACAGAAACTCCATGTGGCACTGCTGGATGTGCAGATCAGCCGGGAAGATCTGGAGAAGAACCAGTACCGGGTCAAGCTGCCCCTGTATGTGCCGGATTCGTTCTCCTCGCTCCGGTTCGCCGTCCAAACCAGCAGCCAGCTGAAACAGGTGGGCTGTGAGATCAAGGACTGTCACGTAATGTCTGCGTCCAGTGACGGCTATTCCAGCTATTCCGTTTCCAGTCTGACCGGCGAGGATGTTCCCGGCGGCGAGATCGGCTGGATCACCTTCCAGCTGCCGGAGAGTGCGGCTGCCGGGGATACCTATTATGCCGATGTGCTGGCAGGCGCATCCAGCGGCTGGAACCGTTCTGACGGCACTTCCGGCGGCATTACTACCGGCAACGGTTCTATCCAGATCGTAGACCACACCACCACACAGACCACGGAAACTACATCTGTAACAACGTCCACAGAGACCACAACCTCTGCCGCACCGGGAAAGAATCTGACCGTTTCCGTGGGAAATGTTACCGTGACCCCGGAAGAATTGGCGGCAGAAGATAACATCGTAGAGCTGCCCATTTCCGCAGACCGGTCGTATTCTACCATCGCTTTCGGCATCACCTGGGACAGCCGTCTGACCTATGTGGAGAGCGGCGCAGAAAAGGGCATGGGCATTGCCGGACAGGGTGACCGCTTTATCTGGTGGGCGAACAGCGCCGGCGGAAATGTGCCTGCCGGAAAGATCGGCTATGTCCGGTTCCGTCTGCCGGAGGATGCAGAGGACGGGGATGTCTATGTGGTGAACCTGTCTGCACGCTCTGCCGGCGGCAAGGATGCCCGCTGGACGGACAATCTCACCGGGCTGTCGGGCGTGCCGCTGACGGTGGGCGGTTCGATCCGGGTCGGTGCATCTGGGCAGACCACCACAGAGACGACAGTCTCCTCGGGGACCACAACCACCACAGCGGCAGTACAGAGCATCCTCTACGGAGATGTGAATGTAGACGGCAGAGTGGATATCACAGACGCTGTACTGCTGAATAAGGCGGTTTCCGGAGCAGTATCGTTCGACAGCCAGCAGCGGAGCAACGGAGACTGCGATGTCAGCGGCGAGATCAACGGTACGGACGCCATTCTGCTGATGCAGTTCCTGGCGCATATCATTGATACGCTGCCGGATCGGGGATAAGGCGTAATACAAACAGAACGAGCGGTTCTTCCCGGAGCGGAAGAGCCGTTTTTTGTATTATCTTGACTTTTCTAAAGAGATATGGTAAGATATATATGTTATCTTTGTGGTAAAAATATTTTGAAAAAAATGAGAGGAAGATCTGACATGAAACAAAACACGATCTGGACAGGCGTCCTTGCCGTGGCATCGGCGTTTGCGCTACTGCTGACCGGATGCGGAAAGTCACAGACTGCCGCCCGTGACACCTCGGCGAAACAGAACGAGTCGTCTTCGGCGGCTGAAACCTCTGCGGCAGAAGAGACAAGCCCGACGGTGGAGCAGGCAGACTTTCAGCTGAAACCGTATGCCATGGACGGCGTGGGCTGTGCGGTGGAAGTGCCGGACAGCTTTACGGCGGACAGCAGCAGGGCGGCGATCTCCGGACACCTTTCCTTTAATGGGACGGAGACCGATGACTGCATTGTGGCAGCTGTCTATGATGCCAAGCCGGAAGAGACGTTCGATGCGTTCCAGGAGAACGACCTGTTTGAACTGCTGACCTTTTCGACCACACTGCCCCAGGTGCAGTATTTCCGGGAAACGGAGATCCCCAATGCGGACGGTGTTTCCTGCAAGGCGTATGTGGGAGAGACGCTGGGGACAATTGCCGGGAAAGATGCGTATGTGACCATCCTGGCGGCAAACTGCCCGGAGGAGAACAAGCTGTTCGTCTTTTCCATGCGGGACATGACCGGTGAATTTCAGAACTACCGGGACAAGTTGGCAGACCACATCTATCTGAACCAGAACGGCTATGTGGTGGAAAACGACCAGCTGACAGATGCGCCGGAACCGGAGCCGCTGTCCTATTCCAATGATGCCATCGGCTATCAGATCAGCCTGCCGGAGGGCTGGGAGCGGCTGACGGATACCAGCAGTTCCTACGGGCTGGAGACGATAACCTCCAGTTTCGACAACTACGACCTGTTCTTGAACCGTGACATGGACTATGCGCTCATTGCAGCAAAGTCTATGAGCGTTTCGGATACGGAATTCTATGCCGCCATAAAACAGAACCAGTCTGCATGGGTCGGGGCAGGCGGAAATGAACTGGTAACCTCCAAGGAATGCACCGTGCTGGGCTATGCGGCATATCAAATGGTCATCAACCACAACGCCGGCGCTGACAAAACTTCCAGCGTGGCATGGTTCATCAACAAGACCGGCGACAATCCCGAAATGCTGGCGATCCGCTATTGCTACCAGGAGGACAGTGCGGCAGAATTTGCAGATACGCTGATAAACAGCATTACATTGCAGTAACGCTGCGGTCAGAAAGAACGACAAAAGCGGTTTTCCCCATGCAGGGAAAGCCGCTTTTTGGTGGTTGGACTGCCGTGGTGTCTGCGCAAACTATGACAAAGTTCCTTAAAAAGTTACAAAATAGATTTCAAAATTTGCCGGAAAAGGGTGCGGATTTCGTGAGATAGTCCCAGGATTCCACAGATGATTTTGTGCATATGTGCAAAAGTTCCGGAAAATCCGGTCGGAAAGTCTTGCAAAACGGTTACAAACGTGGTATAATAGCAATTGTACGGTGACCACCGCCCCGTGGACAAGCACTCGCTGGTCCGTGGGGAATTCACGTCTGCCGTCCGCTTTTGTCCGGTACACACGGACAGGGCGGGTGCAATGCAGGCGGCACACAAGTTTCAAGAGATGGCACATCTCGGGCGGATTGTCCGGACTGCGACAGATCCTCTGATCCGTCAGGACAATGCCGGCAGAGCGCAGTACACCTTTCCGCCTTCGGACCGGACAGGCGTGTGCCGCAAACTGTGTGGAATGGGAAATGATACTTCCCGTATTCCTGCGGTGCATTGCAGCGGCAGTTCCTTGCCGTACTGCGATGCAGCGACTGCTGTCAGCGCAAACACCACAAAGGAGCGTTTTTATGCGTAAAAAAATCATGGCAGTCGTTTTATCCTGTCTTACTATTATTGGTTTGGTCGTTTCGTCCTTTGCCGTATCGTTTTCGGCATCTGCGGTCTCCGTGGACGAAATGACAAAAGCCGCTGTACAGATCATCTCCCGGAGTGAGGGTACTTATGGTACAATCAACCGGAATGACAACGGTGCGGTCAGCATCGGTATGTTACAGTGGCACGCCGACCGGGCGCTTCAGCTGATGCGTTCTATCGCCAATGCGGACACCGGTTCGGCACAGTCGATTCTGGGCAGCACCTTCTATAACGAAGTGATGACTGCCTCCAGCTGGAATTCCCGGACGTTCTCTGCGGCAGAGGGTACGGCAGCGTCAAACCTGCTGACCACTGCGGCAGGCAAGTCCAAGCAGGATGCGCTGGCGTACAGCGATGTGCAGGGTTATATCAGCGCTGGTCAGAATCTGGGCATTTCCAATGCCGGCGTTCTGGTCTACTATGCAGAGCTGTATAACCGGGGCATGGGCGTAGCGAGACGCATTCTGAATGCGGCTGCAAACGGAGGCGCTTACAGCAGTGTAACGCTGTCCAAGCTGCACAGCACGGCGCTTGCCAACAGTTCCAGCTATTACACCAGCCGTCTGAACAATGCGTACAACACCATTGTTTCTCTGGGCTGGGGCGATGCTGCGGCAACGCCCGGCGGCGACAACGGCAGCAGCGGTGCAGATACCTCTGACTTCTCAGAGAGCTATGCCGGTACATATACGGTAACTGCATCTTCGCTGAACGTGCGCAGCACACCGTCTACTTCCGGCGCAAAGGTCGGCACACTGCCAAGCGGTGCAAAGGTGACCGTATCCTCTGCCAACGGCAGCTGGGCAGCGGTTTCCTACAACGGTATCAGCGGCTACTGCTCTATGGATTACCTCAAGCAGGAGGCTGCACAGACCACAGCGCCGCCGCAGACGACTGCACCGGCAGAGACCACAACTACTGCGGCACCTTCGGATGTCAACTTCAGCGAAAGCTATGCCGGCACTTACAGCGTGACTGCATCTTCTCTGAACATACGCAGTGCGCCGTCTACGTCTGCCTCTAAGGTGGGCAGCATTCCCAACGGTGCAAAGGTAACAGTCACTGCCGCAGACGGCAAGTGGGCGGCGGTTTCTTACAACGGCGTCAGCGGTTACTGCTCCATGGATTACCTCAAGCAGGAGAGTGCGCAGACCACTGCGACCACAACGGCTGCACCGGAAGAGACAACTACAACCTCTACAACTACAACTGCCGCACCGGATACCACGGCACCGGCAGAGACCACCGCAGCGCCGACGACTACCACTGACATTGACATGGGTCGTGTGGACGAGAGCTATGTTTCGCTCTACGGCGATGTCAACTGCGATGGCACGATCGATATTCTGGATGCCGTTCTGCTGCAAAAGTATCTGAACGGCAGCGTACAGCTGAACTACACGCAGCTCGCCAATGCGGACTGCCAGAAGGACAGCGAACTGGACAACACGGATGTAACTGTGATTATGCAGTATCTGCTGAGAAGTTTCACTTCTCTGCCGGTTGCATAACACGACAAAACAATAAGACAGATAAAACGACAAACGCTGTACCCGGAGTGATCTGGGTACAGCGTTTTTGTGTTAGGATGTGTGTGGTTGTGTAGGGGAGTGATAGGATTCGAACTTGCGGTCCCTACGTCCCGAACGTGGGTATACACCTTTTCAACCTTTTTCAACAATGCTGAAACTTACGCATTTTCCATTGCTTTTTCGTTTTGACCTGTCGAAAGCTATCGTCCTTTATGGCGCACAATTCAACTCTTGGCGCACAAACGGCGCACACAAAATAGAACCGCTGCAAGGTGTATCATGCACCCTGCGGCGGCTTTTGTTATGCCCCGGCTTTTGCCTGTGTGGGTTCTGTCTGCGTCTGTGCCTGCTCCGGTTTGGGCTTTCGGCTGACTGTCAGCATACTTTGCAGCACGCCCGCCGCCTCCTCGTCTGCCTCCTGCAAGCAATGCAGGTACTTGTTTGTGGTTTCAATGTCCCCATGCCCGAGCCGCCCCTGCACCTGTTTCAAACTAACACCGCCGTATAAAAGCAGCGTCGCCGAAGTGTGCCGCAGTGCGTGAAATTTCCGGTGCCGGAACCCGTTACGCTCCAGAAACTTTGAAAACTGCCGTGTGGGCGTGCAAGGGTTCATCATTTCCCCGTTCCACTGGGTGAACAGCCAGCCGCCCTCGTGCCACTGAGAACCCAGCCGCAGCCGTTCCCGCCGTTTCTCCTGCTCCAGCAGCTGGACAAGGTCAATGCAATAGGGGCTTACTGTAATAGACCGCACCTCATAATCTTTCGGGGCTTTTGTCTGTGCCGGTTCTCCGGTGAGTTTGATTGCTGCCCGTGAGATCGTGACCTTGTTCGCTGCCTTGTCGATGTCCTCGAACCGCAGTGCCACCAGCTCCCCACGTCTTGCACCGGTGATAATAGCAAGCTGTATCAGCACTTGAAATTGCAGCGGCTCCTGCTCCAGAGCCTCCAGCATGGCGGCTGCCTCTTGTTTGGTGAAAATGTCGATCTCCGGCTTTACGGGCTTTTTGAGGGTGAGTTTCTCCGCAGAGGCGGGATTTTCCGGCAGTATTCCCAGCTTGACTGCCTGCCGGAATATGGATTGCAGCACGCACAGATACCGCTTGACCGTATTCGGGGAAATGGGCTTGTTTGCGTGTGGTGTCTGGGATTCCATGCCGTTTAGCTGGGAAACAAAGGCTTGCACATGAACGGGCTTGATCTGCGAAAGCTTGTGATTTCCCAGAGCAGGCAGAATGCACCGGCGAATCACGCTGCTGTAAAATTCATACGTTGCCGGAGAAAGCGTTTCGCCTACGGTTTCCAGATACTGGGGGATAAATCCGGCAAGCGTGAGGTTCTGCTGTGTGCAGACCAGCCCGCTTTTGCACTGCTCCTCATAGAGAACAGCCTGCCGCTGTGCCTCCTTGTCTGCCTGCCGTTCTGTCAGACTGGCGGGGCTTTTCCAAGTGTACACATGGGGTTTCAGCCGTTCTCCCTCTGGGGTATAACCCCGATAGACACGGAACGTATAGGAAAATGTGCCGTCTTTATTCTGTCGTTTTCTGCTCCATTTTGGCATGGTTGTTCGCCTCCTTTGTTTGTGTAGCTTGTTCTTTGCAGAGCTTTAGCAAAAAATCAATAGTTTCTGATTTATTCGAGGATTGTGCAATAATTATACTTTGCAATGAGAAAATTTTTTCTACAGCGCTCCATTTGCCATTTGTAAGCATTGCTTTTCCTATCAGTTTATCAATCCACTCATCAGCAATTTTTTCAATTGTGTGTGCAGTGAAAAAAGATTCAAAAACCGCAAGGGCACGCTGCAAAATATCAACCTTATCTTCGAGGCTGCTTGTGCTGTCAATATTCATGATGTCAAAATTGCTGCTATCGTTAGAAATAGCGGTTTTTTCACACTTCAATTGATGTAAAAGTACGGCGATTTCATGGAAATTTTCACTTAAAATCATTTCGTTATACATATCGTTTTTTTCTTTGTTTTCATGCAGTGAAAGTACTGCCTTTTCTGAAAGTCCCGTTACCTCGCACGCTGTCTGTATATTCTGCTCTGTGCTCCTGACATCAGAAAGCCCGAGCAGGTAGTCCGCAGACACGTTAAAATGCTGTGCTAACGCTCCTAGCACTTCAACGCTGACGGTTCTTGCTGCTATTTCGTAGCGGCTCAACGATTGTCTTGTAATACCGACTGCGTTTGCAAGTTCTTGTTGCGTTTCTCCCTTTTCTTCTCTAAGTGAAACAATCCGCTTGCTCACATTGTCCATGTAATCCACTGTATTCCCTCCGATTTGTTAAAATTCGGAGCACATAAAAGAAAATGCTCCAAAAGTGTTGACTTTTTCGAATTGGAGCAGTATAATTATAATTGCTCCAATCGTCATACCTGTATTATACCACGGTACAATGATGATTGCAAGAGGTAAAAGAAAAAAAGATGGAATGGAGGTGAAAAGAGATGCGAGGAAACCAGAAAAACGCCGATCTCCGGCAGGCAGCCAGAGCAGCAGGCGTGTATCTGTGGCAGATTGCCCAGCTTTGGGGAAAGTCGGAACCGTACATGACAAGATTCATGCGGCGTGATCTGACCGAAGAACAGCGGCAGCAGTTCCTCTCTGCTATCGACCAACTGAAAGCAGAGCAGGCATAAAAAAAGCCGTCCAGACAGGACGGCAAAACCCAACGAACAAAGAGCGAACAGAGAGAAATGCCACTGTTTGCCACTATTTCGGAACGACCGGCAGAAAGCGAGAGAAAGCCCATGCACACCACAAGACACCCACCAAGGCAAAAGAAAAAAGGCGTGTACCCGCTACCAACAGACACACGCCCGTGCATTTCGCACGTGAATTTTCCAATAGACTATTCAAAAAAAATAGCCTGCTCCTATTATAGCATATCCGGAGCAGGTTTGCAACCGAAAGGAATGAATTAATGAATAAAGATTTTACATATACCGTTCCTCACATGGAAAGCATTGACACCACAGCAAAAGCGTTCGGGCTTTCGTCCTACGCTGTGCGGAAACTGGCGAGAAGTCGGCGAGGTGCAGCCTTTACGGTGAAGATCGGCAGCCGCTACCTCATTAACCAAGAGAAATTTGCGGCGTTTTTGAACTGCGAGGCACTCGACCAAGACACGCTGGAGCCAGACCGCAGACAGCACACCGCCGGCATTCAGCCTGTGCCGGTGCGGCTGTGAGAGATACGAAAGGCAGGGAGTGCGTATGGCAAACCCGCAGAAAGAAACCGGATACACAGCAATTGCAAATGAATTGCTGGAGCATATTGTGCAGACAAAATTGAACGGGACGCAGTTTCGGGTGCTTTTGTTTGTGATTCGGCGAACCTATGGCTTTCAGCAAAAAGCGGCAGAACTGTCGCTGTCATTTATTGCAAACGGCGTGGGGATTCACCGAAATTCTGTGCATACAACACTCAAGCAGCTGGAAGCAATGCAGATCATCACGATCACACACAAGGCGGCAACCACGCCGCAGAAAATTGCTGTGGAAAAGGATTATCAAAAGTGGATCACGGTGAATGCTGCTGTCCATAAATCGGTTGACAGCACTGTAAATCAATCCATTGACAGCACTGTAAATGAATCTGTTGACAGTAACGCCGCAGCTGTACCGGAATCGATTGACAGTACTGTAAATCAATCCGTTGACAGAACTGTCAATGAATCTGTTGACCAAAAAAGAAACAGAAAAAGAAACATAGAAAAAAACATACTTTGTGCGTGTCCTTTTTTTGAAACCCTCTGGGCAGAGTATCCCAACAAAAAGGGCAAGGCGAAAGTGACACAGAAGGCAATGCGGGAAATGAACCGCCTGGGATATGAAAAGCTGCACCGTGCTCTGGAACGCTATCAGGCAGAAAAGCCAGCGTGGCAGCACTGGCAGAATGGCAGCACGTTTTTCAATGGCGGCTATCTGGACTATCTGGACGAATCCGCCGGAAAGGAGCAGACAAATGGAACAACTGGCACAGATGACACAAGCGATGACTGGAAACGACTTTTTGAAAAATGCAGGATCTGAACCGCTGGACGATGCGGCATATACACAGCAGCAGGTGCAGTGGTACAACGAATCTCCGGGAAAGCTGACCGGGTACGACTGCCCGGCGTGCCGGAACAAGGGCAGCATCGCCTTTTTGCAGGACGGCAACATTACCATGCAGACATGCACCTGCATGAAAAAGCGGCAGGCACTGCGGAATGTGCAGCGCTCCGACTTAGCGGCAAATCTGGAGCGTATGAAGTTCCGGACGTATCAGTGCAGCGAGCCGTGGCAGACACAGGCAAAGGAAAAAGCCGTGGACTACTGTCGGGAAAAGGGGGCACCGTGGTTCTACATCGCCGGACAGTCCGGCACGGGAAAGACGCATCTCTGCACGGCGATCTGTGGCGAACTGCTGAAACGGGGCATGCGGGTACAGTACAGCCAGTGGGCGAGCGTCTATCGGGAAATGCAAAGTTTTCAGAAACGGGACGAATGCTTTCAGAAGCTGTGCCGTGCACAGGTGCTGTATCTGGACGATTTTCTGAAGATCGGGACTCTGGAAAAGAATCGGGAAATTGCCTTTGAGATTCTCAACGAGCGTTATCTGCGGGGAAAGGCGACGATCCTTTCCAGTGAAACCGGCATTGCGGCACTTTACCGACTGGACGAGGCGATCGCAGGGCGAATTGCGGAACGCTGCGAAAACGGGAAATACTGCGTGGAGATCCAGCGGGGCAGCGGCAGAAATTATCGGGTGAAATCACACACGGTGTGACATACCCCGCTGAGGGGGCTTGTTTGCTGACATCGTCGCACGCACGAGAGCAGGCTATGAAAAGACCGGTTCTCAATGCCGTGCAGGAAATCGCAAAATGAACGGGCGGGTAGTATTCGGAAAAGGGAGGTTGCGGGAATGACAAATGAACAGCTGGCGGCACTGGCACAGCAGCCGGAAAACGAGGAACTCGTGCCCCTGCTCTGGGAGAAAGTAAAGCCGGTGCTCTGGTTGAAAGCCAAACAAGCCTATAACGCCCGTCAGAGCGTTTTTCAGCAATGCGGCGTGGAACTATGGGACATTCGGCAAAGCTGCTATATGGTGTTTCTAAGTGCTCTCAAAGGGTATAAACCGGAAACCGGCATCAAGTTCAACAGTTACTTGTCTTATCCGTTCCGCACACTGCTTGCGGAACTGACCGGGACACGCTCCAGCAAGCGGGAGCCGCTGAACGAGGCTGTCTCTTTGGAAATGCCGGTAAAGGATCAGTCGGAGAAAGGCAAAGTGACGCTTGCGGACACCTTGCCAGACGAGAGGACGGACATTGAAACTGCGGTATTATCTCAGCTGGAGCAGGACGAAGAGAGCCGGCTTGTGCATGAGGCAGTGGACAGGCTGCCGGAACGTCTGCGGGAAGTGATCGAACTGTATTTTTTTCAAGGCATTTCTCTCGTGGAAATTGCCCGGCGGCGTGGGTGTACGCTCCAGAATGTTTCCGATCAGAAAAACAGAGCTTTACAGAAACTGCGGCATTCTTCGGCACTGCAAGAACTGCAGCAGGAAAACCAAGCACACAAGCGGTGGAACGCTGTGCAGCATATGGAATATTTGCCGGATCGTTTCGATCTTGTGCAGCAGTGCAGAGAATAGCAGAAAAGCCGGCTGCGGGGTGTGTGCCCTGTGCAGCCGGCTTTTTGTGTATGCAGTGCGTAGTATAAGACCGGCGGCACAAAGCTGTGCCGTCAGAGCAGGTTCAATGGTCTTAGAACCGGTACCGAAACGGTAGCCGAGATATATAAATCCCTAACCCCAGATTAGCCTTTTCAGAAAAGCCCCGTGCTGTCCTCTGAGCCGTTCTGCCTGCTCTTTCGGAAAAGAACCAGAGGAAATGCAAGGCGGCTCTGCGGGGCTTGTGTGCGTTATGACGTACTGTTGCAAAATTCTTACTCTGTTCGCTTTTGCAGGCGGCGGCATTTTGAATAGGGTCGTGATTCCCGACACCAGCTTTCAGGGCGTCCACCAGAGCTACACCCTGAAACGAGGTAGTGCAAAAGGGAGTAGCAAAATGCGACACCCTCGCAAAGGGTAGGAACGAAATTCCGCACCTTGTTCTGCTGACCGGAGCCAGATTCCGTGCATCTGTCCTGAGAGGCAGCACGAAAAATATAAACTTCGGGATTTTTCAGAGGCACACGCCGGAAAAGGTACGCTGTTTTCGTTTCTCTGATGCTCCGGAGCAACTGAACTTGGTGCCGATTTGCCACCCACGCAGAGAGCCTCTGTGCGACTCTGTACGGCGTTTTCCTGTGCTGGGTGGTAACTTTCCCGTGGAGCAGGACGGGCGGTTTACAAGGGCGTACAGCGTGTGAAAAATGATGTGAGTTTAACGCATACCACCGGCGATGTACAACCCTCAATAACAAATCGTTATTGAGCTGTATTCGGCATTATGAGTTTAACGCATACCACCGACGATGTGCCGCCTGCGAAATGTTGAGAAATGTTGAGGCTTTCAAAAAATACAAAAAAGGGCAGACGCTGCCGCCTGCCTTTTGTGTGTTGGGTCTTGATGCTCAGAGTTCCACTGGCAATGCGAGAATCTGCCGGAGTTTTTCCTGTGCTGCTGCCTGCTCTGCGGCGGTAAAATCTTTGTCAACATTGTTCGCTTGAAAGCGATACTGTCGCAGCAGTTCTTCCCGCACTTTTTGCGCAATGCTTTGCTGCATCTCTGCCGAAAGATATATTTTTTCGTTTTCTTCGCATTCTTCATATTCCGGTGCTGTGCATTCTGGTTCCCGCAGTGCCATGCCGTCCGGAAAATCCTCTGCGTGTGTAAACCACAAGAGCACCGCAATATAAAGCCATTGCGGAACATACTGCGAAAACCACACCATATCTGCGGCAGGGTAGTACCGTTTCTGTGTCAGACGTGCTACAAACAAGCTGACGGTCAGTTTGATCATGCTGTAGGCATCCCAATACCTGCTGCGCCATGTCTGTGCAGAATGCCATTCTATCCTTGCATAGCACCAGCAGAACAAAAGCCGCCGCTGCCGGTCTAGCTGGTTTTCTCTGTCCAGCTGCAAAATACTTTTCATGTGTAAAACTTCCTTTCTGTTTTCCTGCAAAAGCCGTTTCGGTTTTCTCCTGCTCTCGGGTGAGTTTTCCGCTGCCTGTCGCTTTCACTGTCTATATTATATCATACGTGTACAAGTATATCAATTGGCAGAATCGACAAACTTGTACAAGTATATTTGTTGATTTTTATACTTGTACAAGTTCTTGAACTGTGGTATAATATTCGTAGAATAGGAGTAGTGCCTGTACAAAACACCCGTTTATAAAGGAGGAAAAACAATGGCAGGAAATGCAAGCACAAGGGCTAAAAACAAGTACGCCGCAAGTAACTATGATAGCCTTCGGATTGTTGTCCCCAAAGGCAGCAAAGCCATTATCAAAGCCGCCGCAGAACAAGCCACAGGCGGCAGTATCAACGGATATGTAAAACACGCCATTAACGAACAACTGAAAAAAGACGGGTTCACAGCCGTGCAGAAACCGAGCGAGGAGGCGGACACATGAGTCAGTACGAAAAGCTGCTGCTGCGGATTCTCTGCGGCACACAGGACAGCAATGTTGCTTTTTCGGATTTGCAAAAGGTTTTAACGATTCTGGGCTTCGTGGTTCGCATAAAAGGCGATCATTTTATCTATACTAGAGATGATATTGATGAAATTATCAACATTCAGCCAAAGGGAAACAAGGCAAAACCCTATCAAGTGAAACAAGTCCGGAATTTGATTTTGAAGTATCAGCTGGGAGGCGATTTGCATGTATAAATACGAGGTCATTCTATACTGGTCGAACGAGGATAACAGCTATATTGCAGAGGTGCCGGAGCTTGCCGGCTGCATGGCGGACGGAGAAACCATGGCGGAGGCGTTGGAGAACATTCACACCGTCATGGAAGAGTGGATCGAAACCGCACAGATCATGGGCAAGGATATTCCGGAGCCGAAGGGAAAGCTGGCGTATGCGTGAGGAAGTACCGGCGGCATTCGTCCCCACAGATGAACCGCTGCCCGATGAACTGGAGGCTCTGAAAGAAACCGCAGACGAAACCGAATTTGTTTCTCATGATGAAATCGACTGGGATTGAGGAGCAGGCATAAAACGAAAACCGCCCCGAAGTACAGTAACTTCGGCGGCGGTTTCTTGTTGTATTCTGTCCGGCTTTTTCGTGTGCTTTTGAAACGTCGGCGCACAAATGGCGCACAAATTCGAGGCTTTCCCAGATAAAACAAAACACGCAGCAACGGGAAACTTCCCGAAACTGCGTGCTTTTTCTATGGTCGAGGTGACAAGATTCGAACTTGCGGGATTTGGGGTGGATTTGACGTAGTTTCGGGGCTTTTATATCTGCTAAAATAAAACTGAGCCAGCTGAGGGAAAAATGATAATAAAAAA
>ERZ1027232.296-NODE-296-length-30902-cov-5.833922_pt1 | contig 30902 bp, 20 predicted proteins | sample MGYA00519478_ERZ1027232 | MGnify/ENA primary metagenome ERZ1027232 (study PRJEB26926, sample SAMN06164468) | human gut metagenome | biome: ENVO:00009003; feature: ENVO:2100002; material: ENVO:00002003 | host: Homo sapiens | place: USA | collected 2012 ...
TCGGCAGCGTCAGATGTGTATAAGAGACAGCGGCAATGTAAAGCTGGAGACTGTCACATTCGGCGCCTTTGCATCCGGATTGTAACGGGTCTCGTCCGGATTCACCGTCCAACTGCCGTTTTCATAATAAGCCTTATAAGTAGTACCCAGACTATAATAAACATCACGGCGCTGTGCCTTCAGCTCATTGATAGCACGCTGGGAATCATAATATGCCAAACGTACATAATCATACCAACGGTCGCCTTCGCAAGCCAGTTCCAGCCGGCGTTCCTTCCAGACGTCCTCCCAAGTAATGGAGGTTTTCGGAGTAACTCCCGGAATGGCACGGCCACGTACTGCATTGAAAGCATCCAGTGCACTCTGGTCTGTAGTAGAGGTAGCCAGTCCCATTTTCGCCTCGGCATATACCAGATAGATATCGGACAGGCGCAGGATATGGGTTGCCAGGCCGCTGTACATATTACCAGCCGATACGCCCAAGCCCAATACATGGTCATTATTGTTACCATAGAGATGCTTCACGTGATTGGCACCGGTAGGAGACTGGTAATCGCCATTAGGTCCTCCCTTCCCATATTCGGCATCATAAATAAACCGCAGATAATCAAATCCGCCCTTGTCCTGCCAGAAATAATCGTATACATCACCTGCCATCATCATAGTAGCCTTACGACGGGTATCCGTATCCGAACGCGTCTCAGGACTTTCCAAAGCGGAAATTCCAAATGCATCCTGCAAATCAACCGACGGACCTGCATAGCCGCCCCAGCAATCACCAAATTCATCGAATCCCACCATTGCCAAGTCCGACTGCAACGTATTCTGCTGTGTCCAGGGGTCACGTCCTGCCGACCAGTGCCAGGAGAAGAGACACTCTTCATTCTTGTTGTTTGCCAAACGGAAAACATCGGAATAGTTAGCCAGCAAGTTACGGCCGGAATTATTAATTACATCCTTGGAATATTCTGCCGCTTTCGCCAAATCATCCGCATTGCGGGTACCGGAAAGGCCACTCTTAGTTAGATACACCTTAGCCAAAAGACCTTCGGCACAATAGCGGTCAATACGTCCCGTTTCACCTCTGGCCGGAAGCAACTCCATAGCTTTCTCCAGAGTCATAATGATATATTCGTACACATCTGCTGCCTCCACTTTGAATTTGGAGTTATAATTACCGGAATTCAATTCGTCCGTATTATCATGGATAATGGGTACTGCGCCAAAACTACGTACCAAATAGAAGTAAGCCATGGCTTTCCATGCCAGACACTCGCCCATACACTGATTTTTCACTGCTTCTGACGCATTTGCCGTCTTCAAACGAGTATATACAGTATTGGCATGGCCAATCACTGCCCATAAAGAATAGGACATGTTCACAAGGTTTTCATCCGTACCATTCACCGTAAAATTCAAGTAAGGGCTGTTTCCCTCGTATACGTTTCCGGACAAGATTTCACCGACTTTAATAAAACCGCGCTGAAAGTCATACCAAGGTGAGTTATAAAGATAATTAACCCCCTGCACACATTGTTCGTCATTCTGATAGAAGTTCGATTCGTTATAATTGTCTTCGGTAGGACGGTTCAGGAAATCCTCGCATGAAACTGTTCCCATACCGAGTACAGCTGCAAACGCCCAATATTTAATATATCTGATTTTCATGTTTTCTTCAATTTAAAGTGTTAGAATGAAACATTCAAGCCGAATGAATAAACTGTAGGAGACGGATAACGTCCGTTGTCCAAACCATAGACATTGACGCTTGAAGTGCTGGCACCAATTTCAGGGTCATAGCCGTCATAACCGGTAATGGTCAGCAGGTTCTGGATATTGGCATAGATACGCAAGTTGCTCAGTCCCAGCTTATCAATCGTCTTTTTCGGGAAAGTATATCCCAAAGAGATGTTCTTCAGACGGATATAAGAACCATCTTCAATATAACGGTCACTGATACGGTCGTTGTCATTCGGGTCATTGATAGTGGCGCGTGGAATGGAAGCTCCCGGGTTTGCCACCATGACGTTAGACACATCATTATACCACATCGTTCCATCTTCGTAGACCTTGTTCGGATTGATAGGAACAAGCTGTGCACGTCCGTTTACAGCATTCAGCTGGTTAGTCCAGGGAGAGTTCATATGTGTCAGCTTCATGGAAAGGTAGTTGTACACCTTGTTGCCATAGGAACCGTTGATGAAAACGGACAAGTCGAAGTTCTTGTAACGGAAAGTATTGGTCCAGCCAAAAGTAAACTTAGGCATCGGAGAACCGATATTGGTCTTGTCATAGTCGTCAATAACGCCATCGGGCACACCGTCAGGACCACTGATATCCTTATATTTCACATCACCCACCCATACGGTATTGGTACGGTCGAATACACCGTTTGCCGGGTACTTGGCAGGTTTCGGAGAAGTCTGAAGGTCCTCCAGGTCCTTGTAAACACCATCACAAACAAATCCATAGAAGTTATAAAGTGATTCGCCTACACTGGATACACTGACTACATCGGTCCACTGTCCGTAACCCACAATCTGCGCATTGGCTGTACCAGCCAATCCTTTCAGTTTGTTCTTGTTGAAAGAAATCTGGAAGTCAGAATCCCATTCAAACTTACCCGTAATAGGATGTGTGTTCAGAGAGATTTCAAAACCGGTATTCTCTATGTCACCATAGTTACCTTTCGGAGCAGCCAATGCAGAAGAGGCATTACCGGAAGTACCCATATAAGAAGGCAACTGCAACGGCATCAACATATCACTGGAAGTTTTCTTGTACCACTCTACCGTCAGGTTGATACGGTCGTGCAGGAATCCCAAATCCACACCGACGTTCCATTGCTCCTGGGACTCCCATTTGATGGAAGTATTCGGTATATTGGAGGGGCGATACCCCATACCCAGACCGGAAGGCATACGACTCATGGATGTACCCCAAGCATAACCACCGATGTTGGCATTACCAGTTTGTCCCCATCCCAGACGCAACTTACCGTTACTGATGACCTTCTTCAACGGTTCAAAGAACGTTTCGTTGGAAAAGCGCCAGGAAGTAGCCAATGAATGGAAGCCTGCCCAACGGTTCTCGGGACCGAAGTTTGAAGAGCCGTCATAACGATAGGTATAAGTACCCAGATAACGGTCGGCATAGTTATAAGTCAGACGTGTAAAGAAAGATGCCATAGACGAGCTTCCAAAACCTGCATTGATAGTCGGGGTTCCCGTACCCAAGGCAGGATTGTGCACTTCATCCGAAGGCAGACCGCTATTGAACACACTCGTGAAGTCATAGCTGGACTCCCAGCACTCCTGGCCCACCATGGCTGTATAATGATGCTTGTCGCCTATGTTTCCGGAATAGGTCACATAGTTCTTCAATTGCCAGAATGTACTGCTGTTCTTCTGGATATTGCTTTCATTACTGGAACGTACCCATCCACCCAAATCAACCATCGGCTTGTAGCGCTCACCTTTGCTGGAACTGATGTCATAACCCAATTCGGCATGCCATACCAGATTTTTAATCGGAGTAACCTCAAAGAAAATATTACCCGTCAGTTTCTGACGGTCCAGCAGAATGTCATCCATCATGGCAAGGGCAATCGGGTTAGGATTCGTGTAGCCTTCGCGAACAACGGTGGCATAGCTGCCATCCAGATTATAGATAGGTATATCAGGAAGAGTGGTCAACGAGTAGTTAATCAAACCTTCATCACTGTCTGCCAGTTTCAGGTCATCACCCGTTGCTGTATAGGTGGCGGTCAAACCGAGTTTCAACCACTTCTTCAGTTGGGCATCCAAGTTGGCACGGAAGCTGTAACGGTTAAAGTTTGAACCGATGATGGTACCGTCCTGATCCATATAGGAAGCTGATACGTAGTATTGTATCTTCTCTGTACCACCTTGTGCCGAAATCTGGTGCTGATGCTGCAAAGCAGTCTGGAAGATGGCGTCCTGCCAGTTTGTACCTACTCCCAGCAGAGAAGGATCGGCATAATAATTACTAGGGTCAGAGATTTCACCCATGTTTGCCAAATCATTATAATAAGTGGCATACTCACGCAGATTCATCATATCCAGACGCTTTGTCTGGCGTTGAACGGCAAACATACCGTCATAAGTAAACTTAGCCTCACCCGCCTTACCACGTTTGAACCCGGAGCACCGGAAGTGCTGACTGCCGTCACACCGGCAGCACGCCCTTGAAGGGACTGGTCGAGATTGGTGATAATAGAACCCTTAATCTTGTCTTCACTCATGGAAACGGAAGCACCGGAAAGGTCGCTTTTCTTCATCGTACCGTACCCCACAACCACCACTTCGTCCAACATCTCAGAGTCTTCCTTCAGCGTGATGTTCACTGTTGTCTGGTTCGTTATCTTTATTTCCTGGCTGACATAGCCTATAAAGGAGACTACAATGGTAGCTCCCGGTTTCACATTCAAGGCAAAGTTACCGTCAATGTCGGTAATTACACCATTCGTTGTACCTTTTTCCAATACATTGGCACCGATAATAGGGCCCATAGCATCACTGACGACACCCGTAATTTTCTTTGTTTGCTGCACTGCCTCAACGGTATCCGTCGATGATACTGCGAAAAGCTGAGGAGCATAACCCAGACTGAACACCGAGCATATCCCCGCAAGCAGCGCTGTCTTTCTAAAATTCAAATTCATACTGTATTTCTTAGATTTAAAACAAACACAAAACCTCCCAAAAGAAGATTTTTTTAGTTAACAAAAATGAGACTGAGTCAAAAAGCCCTGATATACTATCACAGCCTTGACATTTAGGTTTACTTCCAAACAGTCCATGTCTTCATAGTTCCGTTTTTCCTTTTTTCCCATAGGCACAATTCTTTTTTTCTTAAATTATTAATGGTTAAATCATATTGCTTTTTCCCGAAAGGGTCATTTCTTCAGTTCGTCCCGTACCATTCTTCCCCATTCCTTCATATCTGCATCTTTCCAGTTTCCCTCGGAAGAAGCCGACGGATAGAACATGGAGCAAGTCTCATCCTTGTCAGACAAAGACCAGGCCACCCAGCTGATGGAATGCCGCTGCATCCAGTCCAGCCAATTCCCCCACTCTTCTTTACTGATGGGGCCGTCCCCGCTTGCCTCCATACCGGCACATTCGGAAACGAAAATCGGCAAGCCCTTGCCCAAAGCATAGTCGGCGCGGTCGCGCAGCCACTGTCCGTGGGTATTGGCATAAAAGTGAAGTGTATACATTATATTGTCATATACGGTAATAGGATCGTCCGCTGCCAAATGGATGTCCTGGTCCCAATGCGGACAACCAACGAGGATAACGGCATCCGGTTCTATGGCACGAATCGTCTTGATAACCTCCACAGAGTATGACTTCACCTGCTCCCAACTGTCTTCCACCGGTTCGTTGAAAACCTCATAGATGACATTAGGAACCCCTTTGTAACGGGTAGCCATTTGGGTGAAGAACTCCTTTGCTTCTTCCTGCCGCAGATTGTGGCTATGCCAGTCGATGATGACGTAAACGCCGTTCTCGATAGCAGCATCCACCACTTTCGTAACACACTCAATACCGAACTCGGGCTTGTTCACATAGCAGGCGCTATCCAAATCCACTCCCATAGAGGCCCGCAGCACTTGTGCGCCCCAGTCATTGACCAGATAAGCAACCGAAGAGGCATTGTAGAAACGGGGCCAGAACTGATGCCAGCCATAGCTGACACCGTGCAATACCACCGTGTCTCCTTCGGTATTCATCAACTGCGTACCATTGACCACCAATGCCGGTAGCGTTTCCTTTACATTTTCATTCTTCGACGGGTTTGTTCCACAACCAATGGTCATACCTAGGCAACAAACCGCCAACATAACTTTCCATATGCTTTTCATATCATACTTAGTATTTAGAGTAATAATCTTTCTTATATAACGGTACAAACGCTTTGTACACGCTTACATTCTAATTTTCAGGCAGGGATTACACGGAAAAGCACGGATAGGTTCAATTTTGCAGCTTCCGGTTTTCCGCTTTAATTATTTCAATAGTGCTGTCTGTGGCAAAGACAGAGTTCAGTCCTTGTTGTTCTTGAGCCGGGTCACCGGTATAGTCATCTCCCTTTTCCCAGAATACATGGTCGGGATTTTGTCCGGCAAAACCACCCCATGCCCAGAAGTTGCATCCGGCAAAGAGTCCGCCGCTCTCACGGTCCTGGCGGATGAGGTCGAATACATAACGGTAATATTCATCGCGGGCAGTGGTCGGTGCCTCTTTGGAAAAGCTGAAACCGTCACGGGGAAAACCGAACTCCTCCAAAACAATCGGCTTGCTGTACTTCCGAGCAATGACCATGTGGTCATCTATATACTTCTTAGTATTTTCCTTGGCACACGGAAGAAGTTCCTTCAGGCTGTCCGCCTTCACCCAACTCCAGTTGTAAGGCCAGATGTGGATATTCAGATAATTGATGTTGGGGTCGGCATGAATCTTCTCGAAAAGATTCATATCCATTTCGCATCCCCACGAGCCCTCACTGCCAGAAGACACCATGTGGTTCGGGTCAAGTGACTTGATTTGTGCAGCCACATCGGCCATCCAGCGGGCAAACGGTTCCTTGTTCTCGTCAGAGAAAGCGCGAGGCTCGTTACCAATCTGCCAAGACATAATAGTGGGGTCATCCACATATTTTATCTGATTATACCTATTGGTGCGTGAAACAATATAATTGACATGATTGGCAAACAAGGCCTTCGCGCTGTCCGATTGGGGGAACTGCTTGACATACTCCATATAGGCGGGCCATCCGTCTACGGCAGGTACCACGGCATCACCGTGTCCGGACCATTGCAGGTAAACGGAATAGCCACCGCTCCATTCCCAGGAATTGTTCAAATAGAGGACAGCTGTCATATCACGTTCACGCAGTTCATTCATAAAATAATCCAATCCGGCTAAAATAGTATCATTATAGACGCCCGGTGCCACTTGTAAAGAGGGCTCTACCCGCGTCTTTATGCCATTTTCACCGTCAGCACCCACCAATACGCGCAGGTTGTTGATGCCAATACTTTTCAGAAAGTCCAGCTCCTTATGCAACCGTTCACGATTGCCGCCTTCACCTTCGGAACCAAGAATGGCACCGTACCAGAAATTGGCACCTACAAAATAATAGGGTTTTCCGTCGCGAACGAACTGTCCATCGGCATTGACCTTAATAAACGAATGCTCCGCAGGCTTAGGGGCACATGCTCCCAAAAGGAATAAAAGTACTGTCAGTAAAAGGAATTGTTTCTTCATATTATCAGTTTTTAAGCGATACACAAAGATACGCGGCTCATATCATAAAAAATGATACTATATTATCAGATTAATATGCCAATGTGATTAATCACATTGGCACATTAAGTTGTCTCCGTATCCAGTCCAGCCATTCATCCCACTGTTCCTGATACCAATAATGCCCGGTTTCCAGATAAGGATGCAATTCCTTCGGAGAAGCAATCACATTGTAGGCTGCATACATGGAAGTGGGAGGACAGACCTCATCGTTATACCCCCAACTGAACCAACCGGGCACATTCAGCAGGCGGGCAAAGTTTGCCGTATCATAATAGCGTACCGTTTCAAGCTGCTTTTCATCGGGAGCACCGTAATAATAGAAATAATGGGGCCAACCGCAAGCACGCTTCTTGAAGAAGGCTTCGTGGTCGCACAGGGCAGGATGAACTGCCGCCAGAAAAGTAACGCGTGAATCAAGAGCCGCCGTAATCACAGACAAGGCACCGCCCTGGCTGGAGCCCGTAACGCCCAGCGCTTTCCCGTTGTACTGCGGCAGCGAACAGATAAAATCCACAGCACGCAAAGCGCCTACCACCACACGGTTATAGTAAGAAGCATCCCGATTGTCGCGGCCGAACGTCCAATAATTGCTCAGCGCCCCACCTGCCAGCGCATCATATACAGACTGCTGCATCGTGACGGGAATGCCGTGGATACCCACCTCCAATATAATTACCTTTCCAGGAGCCGTATACGTATCTCCCGCATAAGGGCGGACACCCGCACCGGGCACACGCAGCAAAGCCGGATACTTCCCTTCTTTCTTGGGAATACTGAGAATACCGTAAAAACGTCCTCCCCAGGCTTTTGTCTGGAAGCTGACCTGATATACATTATCCGTTTCCGTACAGCGTTCGGGAAGCAGCGTCATAAGGGGATTCAACGGAGTCTTGCGCGCCTCTTCCAAGGTCTTGGCCCAATAATCCTGAAAATCGGCAGGAAGTTTCGTCACGGGTTGCAGCTGCTCAGGAGCATAGGCCGATGTAGCCAGCCCTTCATAAGTCCGGCCGTCCACATGCGCCTTGACCTTGCAACGCAAGAAGCCTGCAGTCTTCATCGTGCCTTGCAACTTCAAGGTACCATCTTTCAGCACCATGTCTTTCTTTACTTCAGTAGGATACATTTCGGGGCCCAGTTCATAGTCAATCTTGACATCGGGCAAGAGGTTCTGTGCCTTCAGCACCCGGACGGTAAACGTACACTTCTCATTCAGACGATACACCCAATCGCTATGGTCGGGTGAAACGACTACACGGATTTCATTGCCGCGTATCTGCGCCGTCACAGCACATACACACAGCAGACATAAAAATAAGGAAAAAACTCTTTTCATGATATCAGATATTAGTATTAATCATTGGTGCAAAAATAGGCACTTTCAATGAAGAATACCAATACTTTTTTATCATATCACCAGCTTCTTTTTCCGATAATTCTCACGGAATTCCTTCGGCGAGCATCCCTTCTTCCGCTTGAACATACGATTGAAATTGGACAGATTGTTGAAGCCGCAGTCATAGCACACCTCTGCAATAGTACGCGTGGAATCTACCAACATACGCGTGGCAAAGCCCAGACGGATATCAATAATGTAGTCGGAAAGCGTCTTGCCGGTGCGCAGGCGAAAGAAACGGCTGAAAGAGACCGGGGTCATGCCCACCATATCGGCCAATGAAGCCAACCGGATATCCTCCTGATAATGGGTGGAAATGTATTTCTGCACCTTCTGTACCCGGCGGCTGTCAGAGAAAGTCTCTATCTTGGCAAACGAAGAACTGGACAACACCCGAGCATTGTCATAGAGGGAAAGTTCGTAAAGGATACGGAGAAAGTTCATCACGGCATAAAAGCCCTGCTCCTCGGAAGCCAGCTTATCCAGCCAGTTGTACACCTTCATGATGGCCTGCATGGGGAAACTAAGTCCGCACTGTGCACGCTCCAGCATCCGGCGGATACTGTCGAACTGGTTCTTGTTGACAACGTTCCCGAAGAACAAGTCGGGAGAGAACTGGATGGTAATCTCCCGAATATCCCCGGAGGTACATTCATGTTGCTCCCATACATGCTCCAACTCCTTACCGGTTATCAGCACCAGGTCATAATCACCGATAATCTCGGCAGAATCGCCCACCACACGGCGTACGCCGGAAGCATGTTCCGTGAAGTTCAGTTCATACTCTGCGTGACAATGGATGGGGTAGGTAAATTCTGTTTTGCGACGATCGGCAATATAGAAACAGTCACGTTCCGACAGAGGGGTTATCTCCCTCATGATATAGTTCTGGTTTTCCATAGGCATTGGTTAAAAAAATATCATGCCACAAATATACTCATTCTTTTTAATCCCACAACAGTACCATTTGTTACATTTAGAGGTAATAATTGTTATATATGAGCAGATACCCGGGAAAGTCCCGCCCGGAAAAGCAAAACTTCCGTTCTTCTCCCCCTCAGGCTCTAATGTAAGGATGTATGAGATGTATATCTCATGCTGTACGAGATATACATCTCATACAACACGAGATGCGCATCTCGTACACTTACACACTATAGTTTGAGGAAGAAAGAAGCGGAGCTCTCTCTCTTGCCCCATAGACAAAAGAAAGGTCTCCGCTTCGCCGGATGATATGAATGATAAGCTGCTTACTTCTGCAGCTTCAAAACGCAGGAAGTTTCCGGCAGGTTTTCCGAAACGACCGTCAGTGTGGCTTCTCCCGCTTCGCCGGTACTTTGCAACAGCACCTGTGCAAGTCCGTTGAATGCCTTTACCTGATAGGTGCGGACATCGGCGTCGGCCGGACGTTCCGTAGCCTGATAAGCGGGGTCTCCATTCCCCACCCCAAGGATGCGTACCGGACCGGAGACGGTTATCGTCAAGTCGTTGCAGGCAGTGGGGACAAAACGTTTCTTCTTGTCCTGCAACTCAATGTTACACACTGTCACATCCCGATTGTCTGCCTGAATGACGGGACGGTCTGCCGTCAGGGAGATACGGGCAGGAGCACCGGTAGTCTCCACAGTACGGGCCAATATTTTTTTGCCGTTCTTATAGCCTACAGCCTTCACTGCACCGGGCTGGAAAACGGCTTTCCAGGAAAGATGGCCGTTTCGGGGCATCGGTTTGCGATCCAGTTTCTTGCCGTTCACAGTCAATTCCACTTCATCGCAGTTGCTGTATACCCAAATGTCGATGCTATCACCTTCGTGACCTTGCAGATTCCAGTGAGGAAGGATGTGCAGCACCGGCTCATCCGTCCACCAGGACTTCAGATACCAGGCTTCGTCCTTGGGGAAACCGCAGTAGTCCAGAATGCCGAATTGTGAACCCGTAGCCGGGAACTTCATGGGGTTGGGCTCGCCGCGGTAGTCGAAACCCGTCCAATAGAAAAGACCCGCCAAATAGGGACGTTCGTCATAGAATTTCCAGCCACGCTCGATGCAGTTCAGCAGGCTGTCAGGTCCGTTCGGCTTGCGGTTGTGCGCCACCATGTGGCCTTTGTCGTGGGCATCGAAGTAGATGCCGCGCGTACCACAGCCCGTAGTCTCTTCCGAACCGAGCGCACGGCGGCCGGGATAATCCTTGCGGTGCTGCTCTACTGGATTCTGAAGGATGTAGTTATAACCGGCCACGTCTGCGGGAATCAAGATGGCAGGGCCACTGCTCGAAGCAACGGTCATGAGGCGCGTAGGGTCGAAACGGTGGCAATATTCGCGCATCGTGGCAGCAATGCGTGTACCGCTTTCTTTCCACTCGATGCCCCACTCCTCGTTGCCTACGCTCCAAAGGATGATGCACGGATGGTTGCGGTCGCGGTCTATCATGCGTTTCAGCAGGCGAGTATGTTCCTCGTTGACACCCGTCAGACGGTTTTCTTCTATCACAAGGATGCCGAGGCTGTCGCAGGCATCGAGCATTTCGGGAGTCATCGGGTTATGGGAAGAACGGTAGGCATTGCAGCCGAACTTCTTCAGTTCCTTCAGTCGGTACACTTGCAGGGCATCGGGAATGCCGGCACCTACTCCGGGGTGGTCTTGGTGCATGTTCACACCTTTCAGTTTCAGAGGCTGTCCGTTCAAGAGGAAGCCCTTGTCGGCATCGAAGCGGATGTCACGAATACCCGTAGTAGTGGTATAAGCATCCACCAGCTTGCCATGCTGATAGACTTCCGTAAGCAGTGTATATAGATAAGGTGTATCCACACTCCAAAGATGAGGTTTGTCCAGCGCTATTTCACCGACGGTGAGCTGGCGGTCTTTCGGCAGTACCGGCTTACCGGCCGTTTCGCAGCGTGCCACTTCCTTGCCGTCGGCAGACCGGAGGATATGGCAGAGGCGGTAATCCTCCGTTTGCAGACCGGAGTTTTCAACAGTGGTCTCTATCGTCAGCTTGGCCTTGTCAAAAGGTGCGGTCAGCGTGCTGTGCACAAAGGTTCCGAAAGGAGCTACATGTAACGGCGCCGTCTTGTTCAGCCATACATGGCGGTAGATGCCCGCACCCTCGTAAAACCAGCCCTCCTCGAGCGTGGCATCCGCACGGACGCAGATAAGATTCTCTTCTCCGTAATTCAAGTATTCCGTAATGTCATACACCTGCGTGGCATAGCCGCTCGGTTCGTGTCCCAGGTAGAAACCGTTTATCCAGATACGGGCATCACGGAAGATACCGTCGAACTGAAGATAAAGATGTTTGCCGAGGTCCTCTTGTGGCACGGTGATGGTCTTTCGGTACCATCCCACAGAGTTTTCGGGGAATTTATAGCCGACGGCTTTATAGCCATGACTGTGGCTCGCCTCTTTGGCATAAGGCAAATCAACCACCCAGTCATGCGGAAGGTTGACCGTCTTCCAGTCCACACCCCACTTCTCCGGATTGAACTTAGGGGAGTAAGGACCCTCATTATGGATAGAGGCTGCTTTAGTCAGATAGTTGAAGTACTCCGTTCCGCAGCCGAAGTCTTTCTCCGGTGAGGAAGCATTGCCAAAAGCAAACTGCCAGCCGTCATCCAGCAAAATACGTTCGCGGACGGATTGGGCAGAAAGAGAAAAGGTAATTCCAAGAAGGAACAGAAATGCGAATAAGTGTTTCATATCGGTTAATCATAAAATGTGTTTACAAAGATAGAGCGAAAAAGATTCGTGCGGTGATACTTTTGTATCATTTTCCGGTACTTCATGTTTCCGAGGGGAAAAAACACGCCGGGCAAACAAGGGTGATAGGAGAAAAGTTTTTAAATTTGAAGCGTGCTTCCGGGAAAATGGCCGGATGGCACAACTAATGAAGAATGTATCAAACTAAATACAAGAAATAATATGCAAGACAAAAGATTCGGATATTTCGATGACGACAACCGCGAATACGTCATTACCGACCCCAAGATACCTTGGCCATGGATTAACTACCTGGGCAATGAAGATTTCTTCTCACTCATCTCCAATACTGCCGGAGGCTATTCCTTCTACAAGGACGCCAAGTTCCGCCGCATCACCCGCTACCGCTACAACAACGTGCCGATGGACAACGGGGGACGCTACTTCTACATCAATGAAGGCGGCAACGTATGGTCTCCCACCTGGAAGCCCTGCAAGACCGCACTCGACAGCTACGAATGCCGCCACGGCATGAGCTACACCCGCATCACCGGAGCCAAAGACGGCATCGAAGCCAGCCTGCTCTTCTTCGTCCCACTGAAGACCTGGGGAGAGGTGCAGAAGCTGACCTTGCGGAATACTTCTGCCAAAGTGAGAAAACTCAAACTATTCTCTTTTGCCGAATGGTGCTTGTGGAATGCCGCTACGGACATGGAGAACTTCCAGCGTAACTTCTCCACGGGAGAGGTGGAAGTGGACGGGTCTGTCATCTACCACAAGACGGAATACAAGGAACGCCGCAATCACTACGCCTTCTACAGTGTCAATACACCCGTAGACGGTTTCGATACCGACCGCGAAACATTCGTGGGACTCTACAACGAGTTTGCCGACCCGGAACGGGTAGTAGAAGGCAGACCGGGCAACAGCATTGCCCACGGTTGGAGTCCCATCGCCTCGCACTATCTGGAAGTAGAACTGCAACCCGGCGAAAACCGCGACTTCATCTTCCTGCTGGGCTATGTGGAAAACAAGCAGGAGGCAAAGTTCGAGGAACGTGAAGAATCTCTGCATGAAGCGTTCAAGCAGAGCGTACCCTCTTCACCTATTATAAATAAGGTAAAGGCTAAGGCGATGATTTCGGCCTTCGACACTACCGCCAAAGTAGATGCTGCCTTTGCCGAACTGAAAGCCTACTGGGACCGCCTGCTGGACATCTACGTCGTGAAGACCGACGAAGAAAAGCTGGATCGCATGGTGAACATCTGGAACCAGTATCAGTGCATGATTACCTTCAACATGTCCCGTTCCGCCTCTTTCTTCGAGAGCGGCATCGGTCGTGGAATGGGTTTCCGCGACTCCAACCAGGACCTCGTGGGCTTCGTGCATCAGATACCGGAACGAGCCCGCGAACGAATCATCGACATAGCTTCTACCCAATTCCCCGACGGAGGATGCTACCACCAATACCAACCGCTGACCAAACGCGGCAACAACGACATCGGCGGCGGCTTCAACGATGACCCCATGTGGCTTATCTTCGGTACGGTGGCATACATCAAGGAATCGGGAGACTTCAGTATCCTGGATGAGCCCGTCCCCTTCGACAATAAAGAAGGTTCGGAAGTGTCTCTGTTCGAGCACCTGCGCGTCTCCTTCAACCACGTCATCGAGAACCTCGGCCCCCACATGTTGCCCCTCATCGGCCGTGCCGACTGGAACGACTGCCTGAACCTGAACTGCTTCTCCTGGGACCCGAATGAATCCTTCCAGACCACGGAAAACCAGACGGAAGGCAGCCAGGCAGAATCGCTGATGATTGCCGGCTTGTTCGTGGTATGCGGACGCGACTACGTGGAGCTGTGCCGCCGCCTGGGTAAAGACGACGAAGCAAACAGAGCGCAAACCTACATAGACAATATGGTGGAAGCCGTAAAAAAACACGGCTGGGACGGAGACTGGTATCTGCGCGCCTACGATTACTTCGGCCACAAGGTAGGCTCCAAAGAGAACGAAGAAGGACAAATCTTCATCGAATCGCAAGGCTGGTGCACCATGGCAGGCATCGGACTGGAAGAAGGCATGGTAAAAAAAGCGCTGGACTCCGTAAAGGAACGCCTGGACTGCGAGCACGGTATTGTACTCAACAATCCGCCCTTCACCCGCTATGTTGTGGAGTATGGAGAAATCTCCACCTATCCCGCCGGCTACAAGGAAAATGCGGGCATCTTCTGCCACAACAACCCGTGGGTCATCATCGGAGAAACCGTACTGGGACGGGGTGACCGTTCCTGGGAGTATTTCCGCAAGATATGCCCGTCGTACACCGAAGAACACAGTGCCCTGCATAAAGTAGAACCTTACGTATGCTGCCAGATGGTGGCCGGCAAGGACGCCGCCCGCCCCGGCGAAGGCAAGAACAGCTGGCTGACTGGAACGGCTGCCTGGATGTGGTATGCCATCACGCAATTCATACTCGGCATCAAGCCTTCGTATGAAGGTCTGGAAATCAATCCTTGTATCCCGGCAGGCTGGAAAGGCTTCAACGTGAAGCGTAGGTTCCGCGGGGCAGAATATCATATTACCGTGAAGAATCCCGATGGTGTGTGCAAAGGCATCAAGTCCGTCACAGTAGACGGCCAGCCGATAGAAGGCAATGTGGTGAACCATCTGCCGGGCACGCATACAGTAGAAGTAATAATGGGATAACCCACAAAATACAATATCATGATAAACCCTATTTATTCTCCAGCGCCCGAACGCTATGACAACGGCATGAAATTCCGCCGTTGCGGGCAAAGCGGCATCCTGCTGCCGGAAATATCACTCGGATTGTGGCACAACTTCGGCGACGTGAACACATTTGCCAATTCCCAGGCCATGGCGCACTATGCCTTCGACCGTGGAATCACACATTTCGACCTCGCCAACAATTACGGTCCTTCCTACGGTTCCGCCGAAGAGACTTTCGGAATGATTATGAAGAAATCCTTCATGCCCTATCGGGACGAACTGTTCATCTCCACCAAGGCCGGACACGACATGTGGCCCGGCCCCTACGGGGAGTGGGGCTCACGCAAGTACCTGATGAGCAGCCTCAACCAAAGTCTGAAACGGATGAACCTGGAGTATGTGGACATCTTCTACTCCCACCGCTACGACCCGGATACTCCGCTTGAAGAGACCCTGCAAGCACTGGTTGATATCGTACGGCAAGGCAAAGCACTCTATGTAGGAATCTCCAAATATCCCAAAGAGGCGGCCGAGTTTGCCTACAAATACCTGGAAGAACGGGATGTACACTGCCTGCTCTATCAAGGCAGATACAATCTCTTCAACCGCGAACCGGAAGAAGAAGGTATCCTGCAGCAAGCCAAAGGGAACGGAACCGGCTTCATCGCCTTCTCCCCGCTGGCGCAGGGCCTGCTGACCAACCGCTACCTGAATGGTATTCCCGAAGATTCGCGCATGGCAAAGGGGGCTTTCCTGAAGAAAGAAGCACTGACCGACGAGACGCTGCAAAAAATCAAGGCACTCAACGAAGTTGCTGCCTCACGCGGGCAAACCCTTGCCGAGATGTCACTTGCCTGGCTGTTGAAGGACGACCTGGTGACAAGCGTCATCATCGGAGCGAGCTCCGTTGCCCAACTGGCAGATAACTTGAAAGCGACTGAAAATACAGACTTCTCTGCCGAGGAACTGGAGAAGATAAAGAAAATCATTCAAAAATAAATCAACATGAAAAGCCTCCTTATTCAAACCTTTTGTTTATTATTCCTTTGCTTGGGCACGGTCCGTGCACAGCAATACCAACTTGCATCACCCAACGGAAAACTATCCGTTACGGTAGATGCCGGAGAAGCCCTCACCTGGCAGATAGCACACGACGGAACCACGGTGCTGCAACCCTCTGCCATCGCCCTGCAAGGCAGAGATGAAAAATCAGCCAAGAAAGCAATAACTTTCGGTAAAAATGTAAAAGTAATCCGTGCAGAACGCAAGTCCGTGGAGTCCTCCTTCCCCACTCCCCTCTATAAAAAAGCAAGTGTGAAGGATGTCTACAACCAGCTGACACTGAAATGCCGCGGAGGCTACAGCGTACAGTTCCGCGCATACGATGACGGCGCTGCCTACCGCTTCATTTCCGAACAGAACAAGCCGTTTATCGTCCTCAACGAAACAGCGGACTTCAATTTCGACAAGGATTACCAGGCATTTGTACCTTACATAAACGACAACCGCAACGGTGAGCGCTATTGCTTCTCCTTCGAGTCTTACTACGACGAAGCCCCGTTGTCCAAAATGCACACCGACTCACTCTCCATCACCCCACTGATGGTTTGCCTGGACGGAGGAAAGAAAGCCGTTATCATGGAAGCCGGATTGGAAAACTATCCCGGCATGTTCCTCACTGTAAATCCCCAGACACGTCAAGGAGTGCAGGCAGCATTTGCTCCCTATCCGCTGGAAGAAATAATCGGCGGACACAACCGGCTGAACCTGATACCGACCAAGCGTGCAGACTACATCGCCCGTTGTGCCAAGCAGGAACTCCCCTGGCGTGTGGTGCTCGTCACCGAAAAGGACACGCAGCTTGCCGACAACGACATGGCACAGCGTCTTGCTCCCGCCTGCCGCATCAAAGACATTTCCTGGATTAAACCCGGCAAAGTGGCTTGGGACTGGTGGAACACCTGCAACCTGACTGGCGTAGACTTCAAAGCCGGCATGAACACCCCGACTTATAAGGCATTCATCGACTTTGCCGCCGACAACAACCTGGAATATATCATCATCGATGACGGCTGGAGCGGAAACGAATCCTTATTGAAAGACCTGAATCCGGATATCGACTTAAAGGAACTGGTAGCCTACGGAAACCAGAAGGGCGTCGGCATCATTCTCTGGGCAAGCTGGCGAAACTCTGCCAAAGATACGGAAGCCGCATTCAGCCACTATGCACAGATGGGTATCAAAGGCTTCAAGATAGACTTCTTCGACCGTGACGACCAGCTACTGGTACAGTCTGTAGAACGCATTGTAGCCTGCGCCGCCGAGCACCGCCTGGTATTGGACCTGCATGGCCTCAAGCCATACGGTATACAGCGCACCTATCCCAACGTCCTGAACTTTGAAGGTGTAAAGGGATTGGAGAACGCCAAATGGGAACCGATAGTGAACGGAGCCCCCCTCCACAACTTCCCACGCTATGACGTAACTGCTCCCTACCTGCGTATGCTTATAGGCCCGATGGACTACACACCGGGAGCCACAATGAACGCAACCCACAAAACCTTCCGTGCCGTCAACGACCATCCGATGAGCCAGGGTACACGCGTCCACCAGATGGCGATGTACACCCTCTTCGAAGCCCCGCTGCAAATGCTTGCCGATAGCCCCAGCAAATATATGAAGGAGCAGGAATGCACGGACTTCATTGCCAAAGTGCCTACCGTTTTCGACGAGACCGTGGCACTGGACGGTGAAGTAGGCGAATACCTTACACTGGCACGCCGCAAGGGAGACGTCTGGTACATCGCCTCCATGACCGACTGGACACCACGCGACTGTACCATCGACCTTTCCTTCCTTGGAGAAGGAAGTTACGAAGCCGAAATCTTTTCCGACGGCATCAATGCCGACCGGGAAGCAACCGACTACAAGAAAGAAGTACGCACCGTGACCTCGGGAGACAAGCTGAACATACACATGGCACCCGGAGGAGGATGGACAGCACGGATATGGAAAAGATGATAGGGTGATAAAGTAATGACATGATAAGTGCAATAGGGTGACAGTTACGTTAAAAGTGCTGTCACCCTATTCCTTTATTACTTTTAACATACCTCTACGTGAACCTTTTATATCCTATCTTGTTTTTTCTCACAAAAGCCTAAGGTACCATAGGGCAGGAATTTATATTAAACCTAAACAATTATAAAAGTATGAAGAAATTTATTCCCCTATTATTAGCGGTCTTTGCAGTGACGCTTGCATCTTGCGAAAAAGACCCTGACATGGATAAGCTGGACAATAATTATCTGGTTTATACCAACTATGACAAGAAGGCGGATTTCAAAACCTTCGAAACTTATTACTTGCCGGACAGCATTCTGGTCATCGGTGATAAGGAAAACGCCGAATACTGGAAAGATGAGAATGCCCAGGAAATTCTCAGCGCTTATGTTGCTAACATGAACAGCCGCGGCTACATCCGTGTGGATGACCGGGAAGAAGCCGACCTTGGCTTGCAGGTAAGCTATGTCAGAAGTACCTATTACTTCACCGACTACGGACGTCCCGAATGGTGGTGGAACTATCCTGGCTACTGGGATGCTCCTTACTGGGGCAACTGGGGCGGATGGTATTATCCCTATGCCGTGAACTATTCCTACAGCACCGGTTCCTTTATCAGCGAATTGTTGAATCTGGAGGCGCCGCAAGGCCAGAGCGAGAAACTTCCTGTTCTGTGGACCAGCTATATGAGCGGCTTGCTGAGTGGTTCTACTTCTGTCAATACCAAACTTGCCGTGCAAGGTGTGAACCAAGCTTTCACTCAATCAACTTACCTGACTAACAAGTAGTGACAAGCTACGAGCTATAAGTGACAAATGACGGGTTACCCAATATTAAGGTAACAAGAATAATACGGCAGCATCCTTTCCGGACTGGGAAGTTGCCATTGAACCAAAAAAACAAGAACAAAGTATGAAAACAATAAAATATCTTTCCTTGAGAGTATTTGCGGTTGCCGCTCTTGCTCTCGTCTTCGCCCTACCGACGAAGGCACAGATGACCGATAACGGTTATGCCAATATCGACTGGCAATATAACTTTCCCCTCAGCAACAACTTCGCCGACAAATCAAGCGGCTGGGGTATGAATTTTGAAGGCGGTTACTTCCTGACAGACAATTTTGCATTGGGAGCTTTCTTGAACTACCATAGCAACCATGAGTATTTCGGTCGCCAGACACTTCCCGTAGGCGAAGGCGGCAGTCTGAATACCGACCAGCAGCACACCGCATTCCAGTTGCCTTTCGGTCTGGCCTCCCGCTATGTATGGAACCGTGGAGGTGCATTCCAGCCGTATGCCGGTGTAAAACTGGGTGCTGAATATGCACAGTTGAAGTCAACCTTCAACGTATTCGAAGCCAACAAGGATACATGGGGTTTCTATGTATCTCCTGAAATTGGTTTCAATGTGTATCCTTGGGCTTATGGACCGGGCTTGCATTTCGCAGCCTATTACAGCTACGGTACGAACAAAGGTGACCTCTTTACGTACAGCGTAGACGGTTTGAGCAATTTCGGTCTGCGCGTAGGTATTGCGTTCTGATAAGACACACACTTAAAGCTTAACAGATAGAATTTAATTGTTTCAAAATTGAAGAAGAAAAGAGCCTTTCCTGCGTGAGCAAGGGAGGCTCTTTTTAATTCTACCAGTTATTTTTTTCCTCCCAGCATCGCCTTATATACAGCTTCCTGAATCCTCGTCCTTATATCCAGCCTCATCAACTTGTTATTCCACACATCCGGATAGGTGCGGTTGCTCAAAAAGACATAAACCAAGCCGTTCTTCGGGTCTGTCCAGGCGCAAGTACCCGTGAAACCGGTATGACCGTAGACAGAAGCAGGGGCAGACTCTGCGCAGGGACTCTTCTGGGGATTACGCCGGTCGGGCTTATCAAATCCCAGCCCCCGGCGGCTTATCCTTGAGACGGTGGTAGTAAATACCCTGCAGGTCTCCTTGCTCAAATAGCGTTTACCGTCCAGTTCACCCCCATTCAGCAGCATCTGATAGACTTTTGCCACTTCTCCGGCAGTGGAGAACAGCCCGGCATTACCGGAAACGCCGCCCTGAAAAGCTGCAGATTCATCATGTACAAATCCTTGCAAGGTAGTCTTACGCAAGAAAGGATCTGTTGATGAAGGTACAATATCTTCCTTCTTCAAGAAGCGCAGAGGAAGATACCCCGTACGCTCCAATCCCATCGGAGTATAGAATTCCTTGGCCAAATATTCATCCATAGACATGCCGGTGCGCGCCTCGACCAACTGCTGCAACAAGATAAAGCCCACACAACTATAACGGTAACGTTTATCCCTAAGCGGAGTATCCACAATCTTCTGCAAGTACTCTTGCTTGAAGGAACGGTTCAGCCAAAGGCTGTCGGACACTTGCATCGTATATTCCGGTGTCTGCACCTTCGACGTCAGTCCCTGACGGAAGCGGAACTTAGGGTTCGCCCAAGTCTGCCGTCCGATGCGTGCGGAATGCCGGGCATCGGGACGTGCCTTGAACAAAGTGCCGGTGTAGCTTTCTTCATCAATCGCTTCCTGATAGAATAGCAAGGTAGAAGGCAGACCGGATTCATGCATCAGCAGTTCGCGTACCGTAATATTCTTCTTGTCCGTATCCTGTAGGAAAGGCAGATAATCCGACACCCGGTCTGTAAGATTGAGGCGTCCGCCATCGTACAACTTCATCACAGCAAGCAGCGTGGCTGTGGTCTTTGTCAGCGAAGCGATGTCGTATACATCCGTCTTCTTTACGGGAAGCGCCTTGCTTCCGGTCTTGTTCCAGACGTGGGTACCGAAAGCTTTATTATACATCTCCCTGCCATCCTTCAGCACCACCACCTGGCAACCGGGGTAAGCCCCTTCACGAATGCCTTCTTCAGCTATCTTGTCTATTTCAGCCAGCAGACGGGAATTCATACCATGCTCTTCGGGTACAAAGCGGGGGGCGCTTTGAGGAGTCAGCGTCACTCCCGCACCGGCAGCAAACCGACTACCGATACTGGCAGACAAGCGTCCCTCTGAACAAGCGCTGCCATAAACAATCCGGGCAACCTGCCGCTGTACCTCCTCGTTGGAGGAGTGTGCCAAAATCACCGCTTCAGCAGCAGCGTCCCCTTGTTTTATCTGCAATACCTGCTTGCCGGGAATAAAGAACAGATAAACCACCGGTACGTCAGGAGCGAACTTTGCAAAGAAATTCTGATAGGGCGTCAAACGGTGTTCGGTGACACAAACCAGAATACGTTTGTACTTGGCCAGCGCATTTCTCAAACGGTTCCCTTCAGCCTCCGGCAGATTCTTGCCCAAATGGAACTCCACAGGACGGGTATACTGCGACAGTTCTTTGAGGAACGGCCGGATTTCCTGCGCTTCTCCCACATTGAGCACGGCAACTTCACCGATGGAAGGGTCCAGCGGAAGTACCTCGTCCCGGTTATCCAGCACAGTGATGGCCGCCAAGTTCAGCCGACGCATCAAATCACGCGTTTTCGGAGTATTGATGCGGGTCCCCAAACCTGAAAGCTGCACATGGGGTTTCTTTTCCAACCCAAGGGCATATTTATATTTCAGTACTTTACGGCATTTCACCTCTATCTCTTTCTCTGTCAGCTCCCCTTTTTTCACAGCGGCAAGCACAGCCTCCACTTCTTCCTTTATACGTCGGGGGACAAGCAGCAAATCATTGCCAGCCTTCAGCGCCTGCAAACAGATGCTTTCATTGCCCGATACCCCTTTCATGGCAAGGGCATCCGTAAAGACAAGCCCCTGAAAGCCGAGGTCATTCACCAACAGACCGGAAACTACCTTACGCGAAAGCGAAGACGGGAGCCCCTTTTGCGGCTCTATGGCAGGCACCTCCAAGTGCCCCACCATCATTCCTCCCAATCCGGCACGAATAGCTTTTCTGAAAGGATAAAGCTCTATACTGTCCAAACGGGCACGGGTAAAAGGCAGCACGGGCAACGCCTTATGAGAATCAACATCCGTATCCCCATGCCCCGGAAAGTGCTTGCTGACAGAAAGTACACCACCATCCTCCAACCCTTTGGAGTAGGCAACAACCTTGTTCGCCACATTGAACGGACTTTCACCGAAGGAACGGGTATTGATAACCGGATTCTTGGGATTGATATTCACATCCGCTACGGGGGCAAAATTCACTTGCACCCCCAGTTCGCGGCACTGGCGGGCCACCTCGCGCCCATATTCATAAATCAGTGTATCGTTCTGTATGCAGCCCAGCACCATGTTTCGCGGAAAGTTCGGAGTACCGCGAAGGCGCATAGCCAGCCCCCATTCACCGTCAAAGGTAATCATCAGCGGAACTTCCGCCATCCGCTGCGCCTCATTGGTCAACATCACCTGGTTCTGCATCAATCCGCCGGAGAATAACAGACCGCCTACCTTATAGTCCTCCACCACCTTACGCAGCAGTTCCTTGTTGGCCTTGTCCTGCTGGGGGGCAATCGTATAGATGAACAGTTGTCCGATGCGTTCTTTCAGAGTCAGACGCTGCATGACGGAATCCACCCACTGCCTGCACCGCACGTCACTGTTCAAGAGACGTACAAGCGAAGGGTCGTTCGACGGCACCGGAGTAAACGGCATCGGGCCAAGCTGCGCTTTCAGAAGCGGACAAAGACAACACAATATAGTGATATAGGCAAGCAGGTATATTCTCTTCATTCCTTATAGATAGATTGTTTTTAGGGGATTTGCGGAATAATACTTTTATAAATCAATTCCTGGATATCTCTTCTTATATTCATGTCACCCAGTTTCGTGTTCCATACATTGGGGCACAAGCGGTTGCTGAGGAATACATACACTGTCTTGTTTTCCGGGTCCACCCAAGCACAAGTACCGGTAAATCCGGTATGTCCATATACCGCTTCCGGAGCGGAAGGAGCACAAGGGCTGCGCTTCACAATGGATACATCCGGCTTGTCGAATCCCAGACCGCGACGGCTGATGGCAGATTTCTCCGTCGTAAACAAACGGCAGGTTGCCTCACTCAAGAAACGCTTGCCATTGAATTCACCGCCGTTCAGCAACATTTGATAAACCTTTGCCACCTCTTCGGCCGTAGAGAAAAGTCCTGCATTACCGGACACCCCACCCATGCAGGCAGCAGTCTCGTCATGCACATATCCGCATATATCCTGGCGACGCAGGAAGTCATTGGATGCCGTGGGCATGATTTCCGCTTTGGCGAACTTCGTCAAAGGCAGAAACATAGTACGTTGCAATCCCATCGGGGCATAGAACTCACGGGCAAGGTACAAATCCATCGGCAGCTCCGTCACCTTCTCCACTACCTGCTGCAACAGCACGAAGCCAAGGTCGCTGTAAACATAACGTTTGCCGTCCAACTCGCACTTGGCTATCCGCTGAAGGATAGAATTCTTGAAACTCTTGTTCAGCCACATGCCATCTGCCATGTGCAGGGTATAGGCCGGTGTATTCTTGTCGGACACCATTCCTTTGCGGAACTTAAAATCGGAACAATAATAGCTATGCTCGCTTACCTGCGTACGATGCCACTCGTCCACCCAACTCTGGGAGTACGGGCCGTGTACCGAATTCGGGTCTATGATGTCCAGGTAGAAGCGGATATAGGGAGGAAGCCCCGATTCGTGGAACAAAAGTTCGCGGATGGTAATGTTCCGCTTGTTGCCATTACGCAAGAAGGGCAGATAAGCGGAAACCTTGTCATCCAGTTTTATCTTGCTCTCATCATACAGTTTCATGACGGCAAGCAACGTAGCCGTAGTCTTGGTCAGCGAAGCCAAATCAAAAAGGTCCGAAGAACGGACAGTAGTGGTATCCTTATCAGAGTGGGTTCCGAAGCCTTTGTCATATACCGGCAGTCCGTCTTTCCACACCAGCACGCGGCAACCGGGATAAGCTCCCGCTTCCAGTCCCTTCCGGGCAACGGCATCGATACTTTGCAGCACATACGATTTCATGCCGTAATCTTCCGGAACAGTCTTCCCCGGTTTCATGCCCGGCTCAATCATACAGCCCGTTCCCGCCGGAAACAGTTTACCGATACTCATCGACATTCTGCCACTGGCCGGCTTTTTGGCAAAAAGAACATCAGCCACGTATTGCTGCAAATCCGTCTCTGCCGAATGTGCCAGCACCACAGCGCTGGATTTGGCAAGTGCGGGCATCAGAGGTTGCAATGTACGGTAAGAGGTAAAAAAAGTATAGACCAGCGGAGCACGCAAGTTCAAGCCTTCCAGAAAGGCCACATCACGGTCGCTGACATAAGTCGAACCGGTGATGCTGATAACCACGCGACGGAAAGCAGCCAACTGCCCCTGCACTTCCTGCCAGAGAGCCTCATCAGCATTCCAAGGCAAGTGGAAATGGCTGATGCCTGCATTCTTTTTCATAGCTTCCACAAAGGGAGCATCCACCTCCTTCTCTCCGATGCTGAGCACGGCAATATCACCTTCCACCGGTGCCAGCGGGAGGACATCGAAATAATTGTTCAATACAGTCACTGCCGAACGGCGCAACTTGGCAGCCAACGCCTGCGCTTCCTCCGTATTGATGCGATAGCTCATTCCGCTGACCCGAAGTTGCGGCTGGCGGTTTCTCAAACCAAGCATATACTTGTACATCAATACCTTGCGGCACTTGGCATCAAGTTCGTCCTTACTCAGTTGTCCCGACTCCACTGCATCTACCAGCTCCTGCACCGCATTCTTCGTATTGAACTGTACCAGCACCATATCATTTCCCGCCAGCAGCGCTTTGGTAGTTACCTGCGGAATGGCAGACACACCCTTCATGTCCAAGGCATCGGTAAACACCAGCCCCTTAAAGCCGAGTTCATCCTTCAACAGCCCGGTCACCACATTCCGCGACAAGGAAGAAGGAGTCACCCCGTCCGGGTCCAGCGCCTGCACTTGCAGATGGCCTACCATGACACCCCCCAATCCGGCACGTACCATTTCCTTGAAGGGATAAAGCTCCACACTGTCCAGGCGTGCACGGTCGTAGTGCAAGGCGGGAAGCGCCTTATGAGAATCCACATCCGTGTCGCCATGCCCGGGGAAATGCTTGCAAACGGAAAGTATGCCCCCGCTTTCGAGCCCACGGCTGTATGCCACCACCTTTTCCGCCACCCGCTGCGGGTTCTCGCCAAAGGAGCGTACGTGTATCACCGGGTTCAGCGGATTCGTATTGACATCCGCATCGGGTGCAAAATTGACGTGTACCCCCAATTCGCGAAACTGGCGGGCCACCTCACGTCCATATTCTTCAATCAGGCCATTGTCCTCGATACATCCCAAGGCGGCATTACGGGGATAGTCCGGAGCGCCTTTCAGCCTCATTGACAGTCCCCACTCTCCATCGAAAGTAACCATAACGGGAATCTTGGCATCCTTCCGGGCCATATTGGTCAAGATAGCCTGCTCTTCCGGAGTACCTTCGGAAAACAGCAAGCCACCGACCTTGTATTTCTTTACCAGCTCGCGCATCTGCTTTTTCGTGGCCTTGTCTGCTCTGGCCGGAATGGTGGCAACGATGAGCTGCCCCACTTTTTCGTGTACATTCAGGCCTGACAACACGGAGTCCACCCATTGCCGGCACCGGTTGTCTGCAGCCGAAGGAAGAAACGGGCCTCCGGTCTGGGCGTGAAGTGAAGATAATCCCAATATAAACAATCCTGCAACCCATAAAAGGAGGGTGAGTCTTTTCATCATGCTATTTTTCAGTTAAAGTAAGTACCATTTCTCCTACGTAGATGCCACTCTTTCCGGTGTGCAGCACGGGAACGCTCTTGCCGTCCGCATTCAGATAAACGGCAGGCTTTTCCATAAAAGTATGCGAATGTCCTCCCAAAATGACATCAATGCCACGCGTCTTGCCTACCAGGTTCTCGTCGGAAGCGCCTTCGGGATTTGCACTGCGGATACCCAAATGAGACATGCAAATCACAACCTCGCAATTCTCCTTCTCCCTGAGAAGGTCTGTCATTTCCTGGGCCACCTTTATCGGGTCGTTGTAGACAATGCCTACGCATTTATCCGCCTGCACCAGCCCTTCCATCTTGGGGGCCAGGCCGAAGATACCGATTTTCACCCCTTCGCGCACCAAGGTGATATAAGGCTTCACCAGTCCTTCGAGTACCGTACCCGTCACGTCATAATTGGAACAGACCACGGGAAAATCCGCCATACGGAACAATTCCGCCATATTCTCAAGTCCGAAATCAAATTCATGATTACCTATCGTCATGGCATCATAGCCCATGAGGTTCATCATCTTGACCTCCAGCTCGCCTTTGAAAAAGTTATAATAAGGGGTGCCTTGCGAGATGTCTCCGCAATCCAGCAGCAACATATCCGGATGCTTGCCGCGAAACTGCTTTACAAAACCGGCACGGCGCACCACACCGCCCATCCCGGCATACTCGTCGGCAGCCTCGGCGCTGATGGGTTCTATACGGCTGTGCGTATCGCTGGTGTGCAGGATAAACAGTTGTTTTCCGGATTGGCCGGACGATACAGAATCGGTGGACACCAGGCAAAGGGGTTCTTCAGTAATGACACGCTCCTCTTGTTGTGCCGATGCGGGGAGCATGAAAAGCAGCAGGGCTGCCAAGGAATATATATGTTTCATAGAACTTCTGTTTTTTTAATGCTTACTCTTTAACGACCACTCTTCCCTCCATGCGCGAAGTCACCTTCTTGCCGGCTGCCGTCTGCTTTTCCACATACTTCATGAACAGACCGCGCAGTGTAGCCCCATCCGGGCACTCCCTTTTATCCGCCTGCAGGAAAGCCGTCATTCCATCGTTTCCATCAGCCAGATAATCAATCGTGGCAACCGTATAGTCACGGTCATCCTCCACCGGCTTGCCGGCAATGGAAGCCTGGAGCAGCTTGCCATCCTTGCTGATTTCCAACTGTATACCACTCATCCCTTCACCAAGTCTCACCGCAATGTTTTCAAACAAGTGCTTCATGGCAGAGCCTTTCATCGTCAGCACACAGAGCGAATTCTCAAAAGGCAATATCTCATAGATGTTTTCGGTAGTGATGTCTCCTTCCGTCAGGGAGTTCCGGATTCCACCGATATTGATTAGCCCCATATCGGCCGGTTTGCCCAGCACTTCCACCGCAGCCTCACGCAGTACATCTGCAATCAGATTGGATAAAAGGCTTTCGGGCCGGAATCTGTCCATCGACATTTCTGCGGTTCCCACCACATGATACATAACGCTGTCCATCCGGGCCTTGTAAGGTGCCAGCAGAGCCACGGCTTCGGCATCCGGCTCGGCATCCCAGACAGAGTTCATGGGAATTCTGCCTCCCTCTACCTTGGTTACTTCGTAGGAAGAATGGCAGGAAACCAATAGAAGCGCAACCGCCAACACTGCCCCCGAAAGGAGACTGAAAGTTTGTTTCTTCATATTCATTTAGTTTTAAATTGCTACAAATATACTTTTCTTTTGCGACTGAGCCACACAATTAACCGATTATTTAGACTTGCGTTTAGCAGAATGAAACGCTCAAAAATCATCCCAACTGGCGAAAAAAAGCTTGAAGCACTTGTGTATCTGGCAAATAATTCGTTCCTTTGCACCGCTTTCGCGCAATCGCTGTCAGGACACCAAGAGAGAAGCCTGGTATGTTGCGTTGTAACGATGAAACAATTTAATAATAAAAACAATGGATTTAATTAAAATTGCAGAAGAAGCATTTGCTACCGGAAAACAGCACCCGAGCTTCAAGGCAGGTGACACTGTAACAGTAGCATATCGTATTGTCGAGGGTAACAAGGAACGTGTACAGCTGTACCGTGGTGTTGTTATCAAGATTGCCGGACATGGAGACAAGAAGCGTTTTACAGTACGTAAGATGTCAGGAACCATAGGCGTAGAACGTATTTTCCCGATTGAATCACCGGCTATCGACAGCATCGAAGTGAACAAAGTGGGTAAAGTTCGTCGCGCTAAACTGTACTACCTGCGCGCTCTTACCGGTAAGAAAGCAAGAATCAAAGAAAAAAGAGTTAACGGTTAATTCCAGACTCCTATTTCGAAATAAAAAAGGGAAACTGACAATGTCGGTTTCCCTTTTTTAGTGATATACACAATATGCATACACACCATGCAATACTCTATCCACTACTACGACCTCATTCCAAACACTGAAAGCCTGCGCTCCTTTCCTTTCACATAAGCCTTCCTTCTTGCTGATATGTTAGTTTATCAGCGCCCAACGGCCGTGAGGCGCTCTGCTAACGACCGTCAACAAGGTGCTTTATGGCCGTTAGGCGAACGCCTCACGGCCGTTAAACAGCTCTCATATGCATAGCTTGCCTATACTGAATACCTATCTTATCCATACCAAAAGCCTGACTTCCACCTATTATCGCACGGGCTTTTACGAAGTTAATACCGTGTTTGCAGGAAACCAATAGCTTGTTTACACGATATTGGCAAATTGCTCCATATCCTATTAATTTATTGAACTACAATATATTAATAGATTATTTGGTGTAAATTTAAGGTGGAAGCAACTTGTGCTTCCACCTTTTCAAGTTGCTTCCACAGCATCCGCAACCCCGATGAATAAAGGGATACAGAGAATGGGTGGAAGTGTGGAAGCAACTTGTGACATAACTTTATTGCTGAGGAATATGTGCCACCAAAGAAAAAAAGGTGTGTCGAAACTCTCATTAAACTAAAAATCACCCTCGCCACAGATAGGTGTAGCGAGGGTGATTTCGATAGAAGGGGAGTTTTGACCCCTCCCCTCCTTTATCAGTTTCCCTGATATTGATTACTTGATATCTCTCAGCTCCCAGCCCAACGCACTGGCACCCAGCACAGCAGCATCAGAGTCCTTCAACTCGGAAGCCAGCAACTTGGTCTTGCCTTTGTAGATATTCAATACATTGTCATCGATGGCTTTCTGGATAGGCTTGAAGATATAGTCGCCCGCCTTTGCCAGACCGCCGAACAACACGATAGCTTCCGGGCTGGAGAAAGCGATGAAGTCAGCCAAAGCCTCACCCAAGATGGTTCCGGTAAACTCAAAGATTTCTTGGGCAATCTTGTCACCCTTCACAGCTGCGTCATACACATCCTTGGAAGTAATGTTTTCTGCCGGAATGTCGCGCAACAAGCTCGGTTCGGTACTCTTGGTCAAGAACTCACGGGCAGAACGTGCCACACCCGTAGCCGAGCAGTAAGTTTCCAGACAGCCGTGACGTCCGCATCCGCAGAGACGTCCGTTTTCACGACGGATAATAGTATGTCCCAACTCTCCGGCAAAACCGTCATGGCCATATACCATCTGACCGTTAATAACGATACCGCTACCTACACCGGTGCCAAGAGTTATCATGATAAAGTCTTTCATACCACGAGCCGCACCGTAAGTCATTTCACCGATACCGGCAGCATTGGCGTCGTTTGTCAAAGCGGTAGGGATACCCAAGCGCTCTTCAAACATGGCAGCCAAAGGAATTACACCCTTCCAGGGAAGGTTCGGGGCAAACTCAATAGTACCGCTGTAATAGTTTCCGTTAGGAGCACCGATACCGATACCTTTTATCTTGTCTACTCCACCGTTGGCAATAATGAGCGGCAACAGATTCTTGCAAACTTCGTCTACGTAATCATTGACGTCCTCATAAGCTCCGGTTTTGATGGAACTGCTTGCAATAATAGTTCCGCGTGCGTCTACAATACCAAAGACGGTGTTTGTTCCGCCTATGTCAATGCCCACTACATAGGGCTTTTCCATGTTTGAATTCATGATATTACTTTTGTTTAAAGGGTTAGTTAATCACATTCATGGTTACAAAAATCACAAAGAAAAACGACACTGCAAAATCTTTTTTTAAAAAAGTTTGCAACTTTTGCAACTTTTCGTAGCATTGCTGCGTCTAATAGTGAAAATTAATAAGAGTAAAGCAATAAACAGGGAAAACAGTGATACAACTAAAAGACATTAACAAGACCTACAACAACGGAGCACCGCTGCATGTGCTCAAAGGCATCAACCTCGACATTCAGAAAGGCGAATTTGTTTCCATCATGGGCTCATCGGGTTCGGGAAAGTCCACTTTACTCAATATACTGGGTATTCTGGATAGTTACGACACGGGGGAATATTATCTGAACGGTATCCTCATCAAGAACCTCAGCGAAACGAAGGCAGCCGAGTACCGTAACCGTATGATTGGTTTCATCTTCCAGTCCTTCAATCTCATTTCCTTCAAGAATGCAGTGGAGAATGTGGCGCTTCCTCTCTTTTATCAAGGAGTGAGCCGCCGCAAACGTAATGCGCTGGCACTGGAATATCTGGACCGCCTGGGGCTGAAAGAGTGGGCACACCACATGCCAAATGAGATGTCCGGTGGACAGAAACAACGTGTAGCCATCGCCCGTGCCCTCATTACCCAACCGCAGATTATCCTTGCCGATGAACCTACCGGCGCGCTCGACAGCAAGACTTCCGTAGAGGTGATGCAGATTCTAAAGGAACTGCACGATACAGGCATGACCATCGTAGTCGTGACCCACGAAAGCGGTGTTGCCAACCAGACGGACAAGATTATCCATATCAAAGACGGTATCATAGGTAGCATCGAGACGAATCTGAACCACGATGCAAGCCCGTTCGGAAAAGACGGATTC